>OGXT01000872.1_pt1 | contig 33632 bp, 27 predicted proteins | sample 1576361 | NCBI WGS metagenome assembly OGXT01 (sample SAMEA3541514, study PRJEB24748) | human gut metagenome | biome: human gut; feature: human-associated habitat; material: faeces | place: China | collected 2012 | reverse complement strand
TAATGGTTTAAACGGCTCTCTTGAGATAGGGAGCGCAATTTATTTACATATGAAACATTTTACTTATTATCTGCTTTGTATACTTTTTTTTCATGTGTGGAAGATTCAGACACTAGAGATTGTGTTAGTTTTTCACAAGTAGATCCTTTTCTAAAAGTATTTAGAGAATCAAACTTTTTTCCGGAATACAACGAAACAGAAGAAGTGGCGGCAGGCGAACATGCCACATTTCAGTTTGTTGTCCGTAGTTCTGAAACGTTGAAGGAGTTGTCAATCGAAGTGTCTCTTTTTACAAATGAGCAAGGAAAGACGTTGCCGGCTGTACGTTCAGGATTCGTTGATTATGTAAGGGTAAGCCGTCAGACTCCTGACCGGGCAAAAGATGCGCTAACCTCTTTTTCCCATTATTATCCGGATCCTATCATTGAAAAAGACCAATGGAATGTCGCACGGGATATAGCGCAACCTATCTGGCTGACAGCAAGTGTTCCGGCCAATACTACTCCCGGCAATTATAAGGCAACTTTTCGTTTAACCGGAAGGGCAGGGAACAAACGAATCAAATTGGAAAAAGAGATCCGGATAAAAGTGCATCCGGTCGTTTTGGAAGAACCCTCCTTGTGGGTAACCAATTGGTTTAGTACCTCTTCTGATAAAATGAAGGTATTTAATGGAGGAAAAGAAGTAGAACTTTATTCTCAAGAATACTGGAATATGGTTGAAAAATTAGCTTTGAAACTAAAAGAATGCTATTCAAATGTAATACTGATTTCTCCTTTACAATATATTGAATGTATAGAAAAATATGGCATTTATTCATTTGACTATACGCAATTTGATAAAATAATTTCGATATTCAAAAAAGCAGGCGTATTAAAAATGATCGAAGGAGGACATATTGCAGGACGTTCCGGTAATTGGGATAGCCAGTTTGAACCCTATGTGCCTGAATATGAAGATGGGAAAAAAAAGATGATCCAATATCCGATTTCATCTAAAAATGCGCAAAATTTTTATACGCAATTCATTCCTAGCTTGATGTCCCATTTAAAAGAACTGAAAGTAGGAGAAATATATGCACAACATATTGCAGACGAACCTATTAGTTCAAACATAAAAAGTTACGTAGAAATAGCTCGTTTTATTAAGCAGCTGGCTCCGGAAATTAAAATTATCGAAGCTTGCCATTCACATGATTTGGAAAATACGTTAGATATATGGGTCCCACAGTTGAATTTCTACAAAGACGGTTATGACTTTTATTGCGACCGTCAGAGGAAAGGTGACGAAGTATGGTTTTATACTTGCCTGGCTCCTCAGGGAGATTTTGTCAATCGCTTCTTGGAGCAGCCTCTCATTAAAACTCGTTTGATTCATTGGCTTAATTACAAATACGGAGCAACCGGTTATTTGCATTGGGGATTCAATCAGTGGTTTTCCGATAACGATCCTTATAAAGAAACAACTACAATGAATATGGAAAGCGGAAATACCTTACCAGGAGGAGACAGTTGGATTGTTTATCCGGATAACGGCAAACTGTATGGTTCAATTCGTCTGGAAGCCATGCGTGATGGAATTGCAGATTATACTTTATTAAAGATGTTGGAAAAGAAAGATCCCGAACTGGCTAAAGAGCTTTGCCGTTTGACTGTATTCCATTGGACTCTTTATGACACCGATGGAGATCATTTTCGTAAAACCAGAAAACAAATATTGGAGGCATTGTCAAAGTAGTTAGAAACATTACAAAAATTATAGATCATGAAACTGTTGAAACTTATTTTCTCTCTGCTATTGTTGGTAATGGTGGCAGGGTGCGGTGAAGAAGAAGAGTGCCAAAATAAGGTATTACCTTTTTTTGATGGTGAAGAGTATGTGACAGAAACGTTGGTGGATCGAATTTGCTTTTACGAACGGACTTATTATTGTAAAGGGGAAGATGTGGAGTATTTGTTTTTTTGTTATTCGTATGATGCAGAAGAGTGGTTTAGTATTCCTGAATTAATTGAGGATAAAAATGGAGATGGCAAGATAAGTTCCGAAGAAAGTATTGCTTGTAATGATTATCTTAGAACATTGGTGGATAAAAATCAAGATGGAATAATTGATGCAGCCGAATCACAAAGGTTAAGTGATATTCAGCGCCATTATGCCGAATATACATTTGCAATCAATAAGGCTGATTATATTCGAATGGGAGGAAAAGATCTGAAGCAGGGACAAAAAGTTACAATGACTGTCGATTTGACGAATGTTAAAGGCTATTATAAAGTTGATTATTGTGGAGATGTGGCACCGACGATAGGTTATATGTTATGGTCGTCTCATTTCGGAATTTATGTGGGTTCTCATGTGAAAAAGGCTTATTTGAAAACAATCCATAAATAGCAAAAGATATGAAGAATTTAATTTTAATATTAGCCTTGTTACTGACATTACAAGGGTATGCTCAGCAACGTATTATTGGAGGAAATGAAATTAGTATAACAGAACGTCCTTTTCAGGTTCATATTGAAAAAAAAGATATTGAAAATACTTATTATGGTGGCGGTTGTATAATAGCTCCTCAATGGATTCTTACAGCTGCACATGTTGTCTGTTTTGATGATACAGAACAAAAGGTTGGAGTGGAAGATTTGAAAATTCGATATGGCTCAAGTAGATGGACAGAGGGTAATATAATGTTTGTTGATCAGATAGTATAAGGTTTTGATTCACAGATAAAAAGAAAACAAATATTGGAAACATTGTCAAAGTAGTTAGAAACATTATAAAATTATAGATCATGAAACAATTGAAACTTATTTTTTCCCTGCTGTTGTTGGTAATGGTGGCAGGGTGCGGTGAAGAAGAATGTAATGGTTGGCAGAAAATTCCTTTTTTTTATGGAAAGGAACAAACTATTGAAGAACTGAAAGAAATAACTTGTTTTTATGAAATGAGTTATTATTGTGAAGTCGATGATACAGAATACATGTTTTTTTGTTACGCAGATGATGCCGAGGAATGGTATAGTATACCTGGACTAATAGCAGACAAAGACGGTGATGGAGAAATTTCTAGGGAAGAATACAAAGATTGGGAAAATTATGTATATCATATTTTAGCTGATCTAAATAAAGATGGTGAGGTTGATTGGGATGAATCTCATCAAATAGATAACCGTTTACGTCATTATGCTCAATATGTATTCGGTATAAACAAAGCTGATTATATAAAACTCGGTGGAAAGGAAATACGCCAAGGAGAAAAACTAGTTATGACTATTGATTTAACGGACGTTAGAGGGAGAATAAGGACTGTCACTTGTGATGGTAGAGAAGTACTGTTAGCTAATATTATTTGGTCTTCTCATATGGGAGTGTATACTACTTCTAATCTTCGAAAAGCTTATTTGAAAGAAATACATTAAGACAAGTAATAGTATGAAAAATTTGATTTTGGCATTAGTTTTGTTGCTAGCATTTGAAGGATATGCTCAACAACGTATTATTGGAGGAAATGAAATTAGTATAACAGAACGACCTTTTCAGGTAGCTGTGTGTAAAAATTATATTTTTAGTGGGGGAGGGTGTATAATTGCGCCTCAATGGATTCTTACGGCAGCGCATGTTGTTTGTTTAAAAGATACAGAACAAACAGTAGGAATGAATGAATTGGAAATTCGATATGGCTCAAGTAAGTGGATAAATGGTTATTCTGCATTTGTTAATCAAATTATCGTACATCCGGAATACAATAGCTCATCATTGAAAAATGATATCGCACTGGTTCATTTATCTTCTCCATTGCCATTTTCTTCCACTTGTCAACCCATTGTCTTGTCTGATATGGTGGGATTGACTTCGGGGGAAGCTATTGTTTCTGGATGGGGAAATACTTCTGTAGATGTGAAAAATAGTCTTAGTGAGATTTTAAAAGCTACAACTGTATCTTTAATACCTTATACACATAGTTCAGTTAGATTTTCAAATTCCGGACCATGGCAATTGTTTGCAGCCGCTTCTCAGACGATGCATTTAAGTGGAGATAGTGGTGGCCCTTTAACTGTATCTTCTGAAAAGTACGGAAGAATTCTTGCTGGAGTAGTGAGTTTCAGTGCTAAAACGGATCAGCAAAGTCACCCCAGTGGTTATGCCAATGTCGGTTATTATCGTGAATGGATTCGTCAACAAACAGGGATCGGTATGCCTACCATTACTGGAAATGATATTATTCATACAGAAGGGAATTATGGTTTTTCCGGATTATTTTGTCCGTCAATAAATGCTAGCTGGAATATTTCCAATAGAGGTATTGCAACGATTAATTCTTCCGGACGGGTAATTCGTCAAGGTACAGCTTCTGGACAGGTCAAACTGACTTCCGTAATAAATAATTTTGGTATCCCTATTACATTGACACGCGACATTCTTATCGGTCTTCCCCCTTTCGATATCTCCTGTTTGCAACAATCGGTAATGGAGAATTACCGGGTAGGAACTACCTATAACTTCTTTGCCGATCCGCAATGGGGAGATGGGATTTTGGCAAACAACAGACTTACGTACGATTGGGGATATTCGAAACTTAGCTCTACCGGGCAAGCCGGAGAATGGATTCGGGTAAATACTTATAATAACGCTTCTTTTGTTGATATGCAACCGGCTTTCAGGTTCACAGAACCGGGTACTTACCGCATCGAAATGTATGTACGCGATGGTTCTGTGACAAGCGGCATGAATTCCAAAACGATAACCGTTACAGGTAATTATTATTCGGTTTATATGAATCCGGCTTGTACGCAGTTGACTTTTACACCGCAAATACAAGATATGGAAAGTGAAATTCTACCATCCCTATTTTCAACCCTCTATTCATCGACTGTAAAGGTGCATATCTATAGCGATACTTCTTTGAAATTCTCGACAATACTTTCTGCAACGAATGATACAAATATCGACATCTCTTCTTTGGATAAAGGTATTTATTATCTGGTTATATTGAAAGATAATGCTGTCATCGAACGGCATAAGATTTTAATTCGCAGATAAAAAATAAAGGCCCATTTTCACAAATGAGACCTTTACAAATTAACCAAAACCTTAACTATGAAAAAATTTATTTGTTTCATTTTGATATTGCAAATATCATGATTGTTTTTTTTATGTGCAAATATTTCTTGTGTTTTTTTTAATATTGTGAGTGAAACCATCTTCTTATACACACCACCTCTTCACTCCTTATAACAACCGCGAAAAAAATCGTGTTAAAATCGCATTAACATAGACTGCCGAAAAACGGCCCATTTGTTAAAGAATTACCTCCCTTTTACCCCCAATCGTAAGGAGTGGAGGTTAAACGGACCTTTAACGGAGGTTCAACGGAGCTAATACGGAGGTAAGACGAGGATATTTTGTGTTAAAATCGATAGGGATATTTGTGAATGTTTAACTGGTTTCGCGTGAACACTGTTTGGACGTTTTAAAAAAGGGCACGACCTGAAAGCTGGTGAGACGCTTGACAATTTTTCTCATCAGCACTGCTACATAGGCAAATAGATATGATAAGGATAAATAAGTTACGTGTTACTATTATTTTTTTTCTACCGTTATAAAGTCTTGCTTCCTATATATAAAGCGAGCATATCCACTCTTTTGGAATTATTATTGCCTTCTGTTTCTAGAGGATTTGACCAGCTTTTTTCGGCAATAGAGGCTAAATGTTTAAATAATAGTTTTCTGTCGTCCTTGGAATCGCTGATATTGGATTTTCGGATGATTTGTTCCAGATAGAAAGGAAGATTGGATATAATGCCATCTGATCGCGTCATCCCGCTTGAAATCGTAATCTTTTTAGAATGGGCATATGAAGTCATGTTTTCTAATCCCTGCTGTATTTCCGGTGTTCTATCGTAAGGTTCTTGTATAAAATGAAGTCGGTTTATTTTTAACATGGCCATACAATCGATCAATTGTTCGAGATTATTCTTTGGGATGAGATTGAAAGGTGTGTGTAGTACTATTGTCCGATTGTTATATCGGGGACCGTCATGTATAGTCATTCCCGGAACATTCCATTGAATGTTTTTTACCGGTGTTTGGCTGTTTATTGCCGGAGGAAGCAGAAAGCGCAAAGTTTGTATCGCGTAAAAAAATCCTTTGTTTCCTGAAGCTTCTACCAGAATACAGGATGGACTGATGTTTAGTTTATAATGTTCTGCCGACAAACTCATGTCTGTACGGAATATGATATCAGCCTGTTTTTCTTGTATCGCTATTTGAGGACTGAATCCGGCTGCTTGATTAAATATACCGGTCAATTCTCGGGCAATCATAGCCTGTTTTTCATTTTCGACACTAATAAGGGTTGTTGGATCGAATACAAAATCCCCCTTATCTAATACACTCTGTTGAGGTAAAGGAATGATTTCCGGCTTTTCGTCCGGTAAGATGCATTTAACGAGCATCATAATCAAAAAAATAGAATATATACCAACTCTGAGTAACATAAAAAACTTTTAATAGTACACTTTTTGTTTAATTTTACCTGTTGCAAATCTATGCTTTTGGGGTATTTCCTTATGTTCGATATCGTTCAGGAAAATTCAGGAATCGTTTTTTTATGCTATACAGGTATTGTATTTCGGACGATTTTGTATTTTTGTCGAACAATGGGTGATATATAGTTATGCAAATATTAGGGAAGTATTCACAATTAAATCTATTATTGTTTTTTATATTCTTAATGGGAGGGCTTTGTGCAACCCCCAAATATTATTTTAAACAGATTTCTTTACAGGACGGATTATCGCAGTCTTCTGTAAAGTGTGTATTGGTAGATGACAGGGGCGTTATATGGATCGGTACCCGCTTCGGGTTAAATCGTTTTGACAGGGAAAAGGTAACGGTTTATCAGGAGGAAAAAGACAATCCGCATTCTCTCCCTTATAATGACATCGTTTTTCTGGAAGAAGATGCGGAAAGACATATTTGGGTTGGAACCAGTCGCGGACTCGCTTATTTCGATCGTGATACCCAAAAATTTATACGTCAGAAAATAGATGGTGAACCGGTGGTTGTAACTTGTTGTTTTCTTATGCCGGATGGAATCTATTTTTTAGGAAAGAAAGGGGGATTTTGTTATTCCTATGCAGAAAAAAGGATTTTTAAATGTCCGGAAAAGGGGCAGTTACCTGATTTATTACCCAATTATGCTTTTTTGTATAATAAAGAGGATAGGAAGGTTTTGTTTTCTTCTTTGGGAAGTGGGCTTTGGTGGTATTATCTGGATACCGGAGAGATAGAGCAGGTCTCGTTTATTCAAGAAAAGAATATTTCTTCCATGTATCTGGATTCACAGCAGAGGATTTGGGTGGCAGTTTATAATAAAGGTGTATATTGCTATAGTTATGACGGAGAGCTATTGGAACATCTGGAAGCACCAGACAGGTTGACTCATAATATCGTACAGGATATGCGGGAAAAAGATGGTGAACTTTGGCTGGCGACAGATGGAGGAGGTATCAATATTTATAATTACAAGAATAAGTCTGTGAAAGCTATCATGCATCTGCCTGGCGATCATCACTCTCTTCCGGTAAATTCTTTTGCCAGTCTTTACATTGATGATGAAGATAACATATGGGCTGGTAGTATCCGGGGGGGACTGATAGGAATCAAACCCGTTTTTATGACTACCTATCGGGATGCTCCTCCCGGGGTGTCTTATGGATTAAGTTTCCAGTCGGTTACTTCCATGTATGAAGATACGGACGGGAAAATCTGGATGGGAACAGATGGTGGTGGTCTTAATTTGTTTGATCCGGTAAAGGAAATGTTTCAGAAATATCCTAAAACATCGGATATGAAAATTGTTTCCATTATGCCCTATAGTAACTCGGAATTGTTGTTGTCTTTATTTGGTGTCGGCCTTTGTCTTTTTAATAAAACGACCGGAGAATGCCGGGAGTTTCGGTTAAACTGGGGGAATGTTCGAAATGATTTATTTCTGCTAGGGAATGCGGTTCGTTTGTATCGTGTGGATGAAAACCGTTTTTACCTTTTAACAGATAATTATTTTTGTGTGTATGACACAAAAAAACAACAATTCGAATCTTTGCCGGAAGATATGATACCTCATAATTTTTTAGCTCCTTGTTTTGTTTCTGGCGATTCGTGTTACATAAGTTCTTCTAAGGCTATATATGTGTTGGACTTTCCGCATAAACAGTTACGTCCGCTATTCGTGACAAAGGAAGAATTCGGAACAATTATTTCGGTAAAACAAGATAAAAATAAACGTTTCTGGTTGGGGACTTCTTCCGGATTATATGTATATGACCGCATTACACAAAAGATAGATACTGTTGATACGAAGCGTTTTATCGGGATTACGTCTTTAGCTTTCGATACTTATGATCGTCTTTGGGTGAGTACTCATGAAGGGTTATATGCGTATGTTTCTCAGGAGGAACGTGTGATCGTTTTCGGAGAATCCGATGGTGTTTTTACACGTGAGTTTTTACCGCAGCCGGCTTTAAAAACCTCTTCCGGAGATATTTATATTGCAGGTGTGGATGGAGTTGTAAGAATACGACCTGATCAGGAATTCCAAAAGGAAGAAGATTTTTCCGTCAGTTTGATCAATCTGGCTTTGGATGGTTCGCCAATTCATCCGGACGGCATATTTGGAGAACAAGTCATTTCCATCCCATGGGATTATGCTTCTCTGGGACTGAGTGTCATCGTAAAAGAGAAGGATTTGATGCGGAAAAAATTGTTCCGTTTTGTCATTAAGGGGGATCGTGAGGAACTATTGGAGACTTCCAGCCATGCATTTTCGTTTCCGGCTCTTACTCCTGGTAATTATGAATTATGGGTTTCGTATGGGAAGAGGAACGGAGATTGGAGTGTACCATTGAAATTATTAACCGTTAATGTGGTCCCTCCTTTGTGGCAGCGGGTATGGTTTATAGCATTAATGATTGTCGTAGTTCTGATAATAACCGGATGGGGTATCCGTTTGATAATGGAGAAGAAGGAGCGCGAACTTGCTTGGGCGATGAAAGAACATGAACGTAAGTTCTATGAGGAGAAAGTTCGCTTTATGGTTAATATCAGTCATGAACTGCGTACGCCACTGACCTTGATTTATGCCCCACTTAAACGTTTGTTGAAATCCGGAAAAGTGACGGATGAAGATGTGTCTCGCCAATTGAACGGCTTGTTGTTGCAGACCAGCCGGATGCGGGAAATAGTAGATATGGTGCTCGATGCCCAAAAATCGGACACGAACGGTGATGTCATGGATATCTGTTTTTACAATCTCAATGATTGGATAGGGTCGGTAACGGATGATTTCATTCCGGAATTTGAAGCTCGTGGAATTTGCTTGGAATTCAAGTTGGATACTTCAGTGGAGAAAGTCCCCTTCGATGCTTCTAAATGTCGTGTCGTTTTATCTAACTTATTGATAAACGCGATGAAGTTCAGCGAACCGAATACTCTGTTAGTTATTTGTACAGAACGCATAGGAACAAATGTGCGTATTTCTCTTGCTGACCAAGGTATTGGATTGGAACATGTAGATATGGACCGTCTTTTTTCCCGTTTTTATCAAGGTGACCATGATCGTAAAGGTAGTGGAATCGGATTGGCTTATGCTCGTAAATTAGTGGAGTTGCATGGAGGTAATATTGGGGCTTATAATAATGAAGACGGTGGTGCGACTTTCTATTTCGATCTGCCGCTGGAACAGGCCTCTGTCTCGGGAGAGTCGAGTGAGGTAGTCGGTTTTGGTCTGGAGAATGCCGGTGTGACGGCAGAGAATGCTGGGGTAGGGCAAGCCGATATATCGCTTGCGAAATACACCTTACTAGTGGCCGAAGATGAAACAGATTTACGCAACTATCTGTCCGGTGTTTTGCAGGCTGAGTTTAAAGAAATTTATGTGGCAGCAGACGGAGAAGAAGCATGGGAACTTTTGGGGCAATATCAGCCGGATATTATAGTGAGTGATGTGATGATGCCTCGGACAGATGGCTATGAACTGTGTCGCCGGATCAAAAACGATGTGACAGTTAGTCATATACCTGTCGTTTTACTTACAGCCCGAGCAGATCAGGCGAGTTCGCTCGAAGGGTATAAGTCTGGTGCGGATATATACCTGGCAAAGCCGTTTGATGTAGATTCTTTGTTAGTAATTTTGCAGAATATATTGAAACAACGCGATCAGCTTCGTGCACGTTATCGGGAATCCGGTTGTCTGTTCTCTCCTAAAGAGGATGCTGTAAGTAATGCGGATGAACAGTTTATGCAAAAATTGAATACGTTGATTCGTGAGAATCTGACTAATCCGGATTTGAATGTAGCTTTTATTGCTTCAGGGATGGCTATGAGCCGTACGACGCTTTACAGCAAGTTTTGCCATTTGTCGGATATTTCAATTGGCGATTATGTGATCAGGTTCCGGATGGTCGAGGCAACCCGCCTGCTTTCCTCTCATAAAGAAATGAGTATTCAGGAGGTTGCAGATCGTGCCGGTTTTTCCAGCGCTCGTTATTTTAGTACGGCTTTTAAACAGAGTTACGGGATGACACCGACTGAATATCGTCGTAAAAATTAAGTCGGGTGTAGATAATCGGGATTTTTGCTTTTATTGTAATCATTTAGATTTAAAGTTTATATTTGTAGAAAAAACAGGGACAAATTGCTATTTTTCAGACGTAACATATCGAGTTATTCCGACAGTGAGTTGGTACGATTATATAAGGAAACCGGGGAAAGTGATTATTTCGGTGAATTGTATAACCGTTATATCCCGTTGATTTACGGTTTGTGTCTGAAATACTTGCAGGAAGAGGTCAAGGCACAGGATGCTGTGATGCAATTATTTGAAGACCTGTTGCCTAAACTGTCACGTTACGAGATACGGGAATTCAGAACCTGGATTTACAGTGTGGCGAAGAACCATTGTTTCCAGTTGCTCCGGAAAGAAAATCTGGAGATAGCAACTGATTTTGACCAACAATTTGTGGAAACGTACGATATTTTGCATCTATTAGATAAGGAAGAAACAAGCGACGATGCCCGTACGGCAGCCCTCAAACATTGCATGGAGAAATTGCCCGAACCGCAGCAGCGTTGTATCCTCTCTTTCTTTATGGAAGAAATGTCGTACGCTGATATCATGGAACAGACCGGATATCAGCTGAAAAGTGTAAAAAGTTATATTCAGAATGGCAAACGCAATCTGAAAAGTTGCATAGAAAAGAGAATGGCGCAATGAAAAGTCTGATGCAATACATACAAGGTTCACGAAAAGGCAAGGAAGCCCATCGCCTGGAAAAAGAGGCGATGAAAGATCCTTTCCTGTCGGATGCGCTCGACGGTTTCCAGGCCGTCAAGGGCAATCATGTGGAAAGTATTGAAGAGATGCGCCGCCGGATTTCCCACCGTACCCGTTCGCACCGCGACAGCATAACGAAATGGAGTATTGCCGCCAGCCTGTTGATTTGTTTAGGTTTCGGTAGTTATTTTTGGCTGGACAGACAATTAGGTATGCCGGCACAGTCACCGCTGGCGGTTGTTATGGAGGAACAGGCGGCTCCGTTGCAACAAGTACCGTTGGCGGGTATTGCAGCCGACTCCATACAAGAACATGAAAGCGCTTCGGGAGCAGGGGAGACCAAAGCGAAGGTCTCTGAAGGCACCCCTCAGTCACCGGCTCCTATTGTTGCAGAAACCTCTGTAGCCCAGGTAGCAGTTTATTCCGCACCTTGTGAAGATGTCGCTGTAGCCGATATAGTTGCGGAAGAGGAAGCTCCTGTAGCAGCTAAGGCCTTAACCCGTTCGATGCCCCGGCATATACTTCAGCCGGTAATCGGCGAAGAAGCTTATCGCGAATATCTGAAAAAGGAACTTATCCATCCGCAGGATTCCCTTTGCAAAGGAGTGAGCGGAACAGTCGTTGTTGAATTCCATATCAATGAAAAAGGACGCCCTGTCGATTTGAAAGTAAAACAAAGCCTGTGTGAATCGGCCGATAAGGAAGCCCTCCGCCTGATTGAAAAAGGACCGGACTGGCAGGTGGATACGGCTAAGGTGTTTGTCCCGGTTGTTTTTGCCCCGTAACTTCTATCATCTGTGTTTCTTTTCCCAGTTTAAATTCCCCATATTTTTTTATTACGTGGGGAATTTTCCCCATTGTAAAGGGGAACAATCCCCACTACAAAGGGGAATAATCCCCATTGCAGTGGGAAACAATCAGTAAAGTGACTAGGTTGTGTTGACAAAGTGTTCCTGAAATTCATATGGGAATGGAAAGAAAAGTGATAAATCTTGCCCGATTGTTTAAAAGTTAGAATAATATGTTACTTTTGCTAAAGTATAGAATTTGCAGAATTAGATATGGTTTATCCCCAAGATACATTTGAAAAAATATATAAGCTGTACTATCCGAAGATGTTTGCATTTGCTAAGAATTACATATCGGCAAATGAGGATGTGGAAAATATAGTGCAGGATGTCTTTTTGGTACTTTGGGAGAAAAAAGATGAACTTGAATTGTCCTGTACACTTACTACCTATTTGTTTACCCTGGTTAAAAACAGATGCCTGAATTTCCTGAGACATAAACTTATAGAAGAGGAATATAATGCTCAGATGAAAGAAGAATTGGGTTTCAAACTATATGCTTTGGAATCGATGGAGTATTCATATCATTCGGAAAAGGAGTTGCAGGAGATCATTCAGCGGGCTTTGGATACATTGCCGGAACGTTGCCGGGAGGTGTTTATAAAAAGCCGTATCGAGGGATTAAAGTATAAAGAAATATCAGAAGAGTTAGGAATATCTGTAAATACAGTTGAAAACCATATTGTTACAGCATTGAAAAAGCTACGTGTAGAACTGAAAGATTACTTGCCCTTGCTTTTGTTCTTGGTTAATTAATGTTTATTTTGAACTGCTTTATAGTGGTCTGTCTCCCGGTAAGGGTTTAACTTTATAAATGGAAGAAAATATGCATGATCTGTTATCTAAATATTTGACAGGAGATATTTCATCAGAAGAAAAGCAAACTCTTTTTCTGTTATTAAAAGAAAATACAGAACTAAAGAAAGAAGCAGCCGATATACAAAATCTGTCGGCACTTGTTTCTATGGTCCGGGAGGAGCATCCTGCTTCTGATATGCAATACCGGTCGTTTGTTCATTTGAGGAAAAAACGCACGTTCTTATTTAATATGCGAAGAATAGCAGGTTATGCGGCTATTATGGTGTTCTCTGTTTTGTCAACTTATTTATTAATGACAAATATGGGAGGAAGAGGCGAAGAACTTGCCCGTTACCAGGAGTTTTCAACCCCGCCCGGTCAGCGTGCCAGGGTATTGCTGGCCGACGGTACGGAAGTTTGGTTGAATGCCAATTCAACATTGCGCTATCCGGAACGTTTTGATTTGAAGCAACGGGAGGTTGAACTGCAAGGAGAGGCTTTTTTCGAGGTAGAAAAGAATAAGGAGAAACCTTTTGTTGTCAAGACAAGCAAAATGGATATACAGGTAACCGGAACAAAATTCAATGTGAGCGCTTATGAGGCGGAAAAGTATTTTGTTACCTCTTTGGTTGAGGGAGCGGTTTCCATTTCTTGTGCAAACGACCGGAATCGTACTTTTTCACTACGTCCGCAACAGCAAATTATAGTGTCGGATTCTTCATCGGAAGTTGCCTTATTTGAGAATACCGATTTTCTGTCGTGGAGAGAGGGCGTATTTGTTTTTGATGATATGTCGTTAACAGATATTATTAAGAAACTGGAGTTGTTTTATGATGTGTCGATTGTTGTGAAAAACACGAAACTGGGTAACTACCGTTATACCGGAAAATTCAGACAAAGGGATGGAGTGGAAAGCGTTTTGCGGAAATTACAGATAGTATATCCGTTCACTTATACGAAGGATGATGAACGTAATCTGATTGTTTTACAATAAATACTCTGATATCGAAAATATCTGTTACAGAGTCGTGGCATTGTCTATGACGGCCATTCGTATGACCTTAACAATACTTGTGTAATGCAAAACAAAGTCATGAAGAAGATCGGCGAGTGATCAAAGTTAAACGCTGGAAATATGGCTTGTTTGTTAAATTACGTTTAATTTGTTGCCGGTTATAGTGGCGTTTTTGATCTGATGGGTTTAACTTAATAGAATCTGAAAATATGTGTAACCTTAAAATAAGATGCCTATGATTTAAAAGAAATAAGAAGCCTTTTTTATATAAAAAAGCAGACAGGTGTTCCAGCACCTGTCTGCTATACATCTAACACTCTTAGTCGAAAAAAGTATTAAACATTTAATTTTACAAAGGTATGGAAAAATATGCTTTGTCAATCTTTTTGTATCAAAGAAAACATTTAAAGAAGTTTTTAAATATTATGAGAATTTCTACATTATTACTGTTTGTCTGCATTTTTGCATCTTATGCGTCGGATTTAAGTTCGCAGACGGCAAAAGTAAATATTGCAAACACTCGTATGACGATCGGAGACTTTATCAAACAGGTTGAAAAGGAAACTGGTTATATGTTTGTTTATAATAAAGGAGAGATTGACGCAAACAGAACGGTTTCTTTAAAGAAAGGGAATAACACAGTCGGCGACTGTCTGAACAGAATATTCGATGGAACCGGCGTGTCATTTGTTTTTGATGACGGATATGTTGTTTTGACGAAACACTCACAAACACAAGCCGCAGTATCCCAGCAATCCGGTAAACTGGTCAAAGGGGCGGTAACCGATGAAAGTGGCTTGTCGGTAATCGGAGCCAATGTCTTTATTAAAGGTACAACAGTCGGTACGATCACGGATATGGAAGGTAACTTTAGTTTGGAAGTACCTTCGGATAATGATATCTTAGTGATTTCATACATTGGTTATGTAGAACAGCAAATTCCGGTAAAAAATAGAAAAAACTGGTCCATTGTACTGAAAGAGGATGCACAGAACCTGGATGAAGTAGTGGTCGTGGGATACGGTACACAACGGAAGGGAAATATTGCTACGGCTGTGACAACGATTAAGTCGGATGTTCTTCAGAACCGTCCTGTCCAGACGGTCGGTGAAGCTCTGCAAGGGCAGATTCCGGGCTTGAATGTAACAGCAAAAGGTGCCCCGGGTGAATCCCCTAAACTTCAACTGCGCGGATCTTCCGTTTTGAAGTCGGATAATTCTTCTGAACCTTTGGTGTTGGTCGATGGAGTTCCTGCCGATTTTAACTTCTTGAATCCGGAAGATATTGAGAGTATTAATGTACTGAAAGATGCAGCATCTTCGGCTATTTATGGTTCACGGGCCGCAAATGGTGTATTGCTGATAACCACAAAACGCGGTAAGATGGGTAAACCAACTTTCCGTTATAACGGCTCGGTGGGAGTTAATACGCCGATGTATATGCCGCAGTCGATCAGTTCAGCGGAATATGCAAGAATAAAGAATGAGGCGGAGAGAAATATGGGACGTGCTCCGATTTATACCGATGAAGATATTTACAAGTTTGCCAACGGTACGGATCTGAATCGTTATCCGAACACAAACTGGTTGGATTTGGCGATACAGAACAGCGTTACGACGCGTCATGGTCTGGAGGCTTCCGGTGGTACGGAAAAAGTGAGATATCTGGTAAGTGCGGGTGTAGATCATCAGACTGGCATTTTCCCGAATACTCAACAGAATGTATTCAATGTGCGTTCGAGTACGGATATTTCGATCACCAAAAAGTTTGGTATCTCTTTTGATATACGTTATCAACTGAGGGATATGGATGCCTTGAATAATCAGGAAGATATTTATAAACAGTTGATTCAGGCCGATCCGACAATGGTTGCCTATTATACGGATGGTTCATACGGATATAATCCCGGATTCTTTACAAACCCATTGGTTCCCCTTTATGAAGGTGGGCAGAAATATACGAACAGGCATGAAGCTTCAGGTATTTTCAAGCTGGATTATGAAATTATTGACGGATTGGAGTTTACCGGAATAGCTAATGTGAAATATACTTTCAAAAATGAAGAATCCAGAGCCCGTAAAGTATTTTATAAAAACTATTTTACACAGGAGGTTTTTGAAAACGGAGAGAATAGTTTTTCAGATCGTCGCGATTATAATGCTTATTATAACTTGCAGGCATTGTTGAATTATAAGAAGAGTTTTGGTATTCATAATCTGGATATCCTGGCAGGTTATCAGCAGGAAAGTGAGAACAGCGACTGGCTGAAAGGTGCCCGTTCCGGTTATCCGACTGATATTATCTGGGAATTGAACCCAGGGCCGAAAGATAACTGGAGTAATGACGGAAATGGTGAACACTGGGCGTTGGCTTCGTTTATCGGTCGTATTAATTATGATTATGATAATAAATATATTTTGTCATTGAGTATGCGTTCGGATGCTTCTTCCCGTTTCGCCAAAGGAAGCCGTTGGTCCACTTTCCCTTCTGTGGCTGCTGCATGGAGAATTTCTCAGGAATCGTTTATGAAAGGTATACGTAGCTGGCTGGATGATCTAAAGATCAGGGCATCCTGGGGACAAACAGGTAGTGCGACCGGATTAGGACTTTATCCGAGTTATACATTGATTTCTACAGGAGGTCTGATACTGAACAATACTTATCAGCAGATTGCTTCTTTGAAGACGATCGGAAATCAGGAACTGACTTGGGAACATTCCGACATGTTAAACTTGGGTTTAGATGTAAAGGTGTTAAACAGCCGTTTGAATTTTACCGGTGAATATTATATCAAGAATACTAAAGATATTTTGTTGGAAATGCCTGTTCCGTTAGAATATGGATTCGGTAAACCGAATATGAATGTCGGTGAAGTCCGTAATAAAGGATGGGAACTGTCTCTGAGCTGGAATGACCGGATTAATGATTTTGGTTACAGCATTTCTGGTAACTTGTCGGATAACCGGAATGAAGTTGTCGATCTGGGAGATACAGGTCCGTGGAAAGGATCCAACACCTATACGGAAGTCGGATTACCGTTTAATTCTATTTACGGATACGAATCTATGGGGTTATTTCAGTCTGACGAAGAGGTAGCCAATGCTCCTTTCCAGAATTCCAATACGGCAGCCGGTGACATACGTTATAAAAACCAGAATGGAGATGATAAGATCGATGCTAACGACCGTGTTGTAATAGGTGATCCGAACCCGCATTTCTTGTATGGTGTGAATCTGGGATTTGATTACAAGAACTTTGATTTGAATATGTTCTTCCAGGGGATCGGGCAGAAAGATCGGGTTATAATGGATAATTTTGTCAGACCGTTTTATGATTCTTCTATCTTTGAACATCATTTGGATTACTGGACACCGGAAAATACAGGAGCCAAATATCCGCGTATTTTGAATAAGGACGATGGAACGCATAATTATCAGCAGTCTGATTACTGGATGATCAATGCCGGATATTTCCGTATGAAGAATTTACAGATCGGATATACTATTCCGCGTGAGATATTGAGACCGGCGGGTTTTGATAGAGTCCGTGTCTATTTTTCTGCTAATAATTTGTTTACTGTTTCTGATTTTGTGCCGGGTATGGATCCGGAATCTGAAAAATCAGTGTCTTATCCGTTTGCCCGGACGTATTCTTTTGGTTTGAATGTTCAATTTTAATAAGCTGGAAAAATGAAATCAATAAAAATATATATATGTGCGGCCATGATGGCGCTAGGTGTTTCTTCATGCGACAGTTTCCTGACAACTCCTCCTTTGGATCAGATTTCAGAAGATCAATGGTGGAGCGATAAGAGCCAGACGGAAATGATGGTAAAGGGAGCTTATCAATATGTGTATGGACCCAACGAAGTAGTACTTCGTGATTGTATCAGTGATAATGCAACACATCGTGAAGCCAAATATAAAGAAGTGGGTAACGGTACTTATACTACTCAGAGTGCAGCAGTTAAGGATGAATGGAAGTATGCTTCCATAGCCAAGTTGAATTATATACTGGAAGGGATCGAGAAAGCGAAAGACCAGATATCGGAAGAAGAATATCTCCGTTTTAATGCGGAAGTACGTTTTATTCGTGCATTTGTTTATTATGATATGGTTTTCTTTTTTGGAGATGTACCTTTGATTACTAAGACTTTGAGTGTGGCTAAAGCTCGTGAGACATCACGTCAGCCTCGCCAGGAAGTTTTGGATTTTATATTGAAGGAGTTGGAAGATGGAGTTTTACCGAATATTGAGAAGGTTGCTATAACGGAAACCGGTCGTGTTAACAAGCAGGTAGTAAATGCATTTCTTTCCCGTATTTATCTACATGAAAAGAATTATGAAAAGGTTCTTTATTATACGAATGAGGTGATTAAAGCCGGAAAATACGAGCTTCATCCCAGTTATGAAGAATTATTCCGTCCACAGGCTGATGGCAGTAATAAGGAAGTGATTTTTGAACATCAATATAGCTCTCCGTTGGTTGTACATGAACTGAACCGTAACCTGTCTCCGGCCTCTTCCATTTATGCCGGTTGGTCCCATGTGTTGGGGTTGCAGGAGTTGGTGGACGATTATGAATGTGTGAACGGTCATCCGGTTTCCGAATGCGAATCTCTGGGGTGTGAATATTTCCAGAAAAGGAAAGATGCGGAAGCTGAAACGCATCGCGGAGAATATGATTTCCGCGATCCTCGTCTGGCAGCTACGATCATGTGGCCGTATTGGGAGTGGAAAGTGGGTGGAAATGTTCTTTCACGCTATGGTGTTGACGATCCGGACAGTAAGGATTATGTAAAGAAAGAAACTCATATGACCGGCTTTCTGGTCACGAAGTGGGTGGATTTGCAGGGAGAATATGCAGACCGTACACGTGGTCAGAAGAATTTGACTATTTTGCGTTATGGAGATGTCCTTTTGATGCGGGCGGAGGCTTTGATCGAATCCGGTCAGGATTTGGGTGAAGCGGTTACGTTGATTAACCAAATCCGTCAACGGGCGGGGATGCCTGATATTGTAATTGCTTCCCAATCTGTACTGCGTGAAAAGTTACGCCATGAAAGACGGATAGAAACGGCCTTTGAAGGTTTGCGTTATTATGATATTATTCGTTGGCGTATTGCAGATAAGGTGAAATCCGGCAAAGTATACGGTGCACGTTTGAAAGCGATTAGTGAAGCTATGGATAATAAGTTTGTGGAAGAACGTTTCTGGAATGATAAGATGTATTTGTTCCCGGTTCCTCAGGAAGCCATAGATAATAATTCAAATCTGGTGCAGAATAAAGATTGGTAATACTGATTACTAATTAGGTTGGAGAACCCCGGATCTTAATTTGCGGATGAAGATGCGGGGTTTCCTTTTGAAAGTAAAAGTGATTGATTCTAATAACAGACTATTTTATGAAAAAGAATATTTTAGCGTTACTCTTTCTCTTATTGACATTCAATCTGTCAGCCTCAAACTTGCCGGAGTTCTCGACTGCCGGTTTTTATGAGTTGCCTAATACCGGACGTGAGGTTTATTCCATGAATCTGGCATGGAGATTTATTAAAGGTGACGTGCCGGGGATGCCCTATACTGTGAATTTTGATGACTCCGGCTGGGAGGTGGTCTCTGTTCCGCATGGATTGGAGTATCTGCCGGAGGAAGCCAGTGGTTGTGCTAATTATCAGGGTATTGCCTGGTATCGTAAACATTTTACTCCGGATGAACGGTTGAAAGGAAAACAAATGTTTATACATTTTGAAGCGATAATGGGTAAAAGTGAAGTCTATGTGAATGGGCAATTATTGAAAAAGCATTATGGTGGATATTTACCTGTTATTTTAGATGTAACTAATCTCCTGAAGTGGGGAGAAGAAAATGTAATAGCAGTAAAGGCAGATAATAGTGATGACCCTTCTTATCCGGTCGGTAAACCGCAAAATATGCTGGACTTTACTTATTTCGGAGGCATTTACCGTGATTGCTGGCTGATTGCACATAATGATGTGTTTATAACCAATGCAAATTATGAAAATGAAGTTGCGGGGGGCGGCCTGTTTGTTTCTTATGCGGATGTGTCTGAAAAAAGTGCCCTTGTCAATCTAAAAGCCCATATCCGGAATAGTTCGGTAAGCGATAAGAATGTTACGGTTACTTTTGAGTTGAAAAGGAAATCTGGTGAACTTGTCAAGCGTGTATCGAAGAAGTTGACAGTGAAGAGGGGAAATGCTTCGTATGCTGTTGGTTCGATGAAAATTAACGCACCTTCTTTATGGAGTCCCGATCATCCTTATTTATATGATTTGGAAGTGATGGTCAAAGGAGCTAATGACCGGATTGTGGATGGCTATCGTCAGAGAATCGGTATCAGAAGTATCGAATTTAAACAAACGGAAGGTTTATGGATAAACGGAAAACCTTACGAAGGAAAGATCATGGGAACAAACCGGCACCAGGATTTTGCTGTTTTGGGTAATGCTTTGCCGAATTCAATGCAATGGCGGGATGCCAAAAAACTGCGTGATACGGGGTTGAAGGTTATTCGTACCCATTATGTGATAGACCCGGCTTTTATGGATGCTTGTGATGAATTAGGTTTGTTTGCACTGGTAGAAGTTCCGGGTTGGCAGTTCTGGAATAAAGAACCGGTTTTTGGAGAGCGTGTTTATTCGGATATACGGAATATGATCCGTATACATCGTAATCATGCCTCTTTGTTCTTCTGGGAACCAATCCTGAATGAGACGCATTATCCGGAGGACTTTGCCAAAAAGGCATTGGATATATGCCGGCAAGAATATCCGTATCCCTATAGTATTGCGGCCTGTGACGACGGGGCGGAAGGTGATCATTACTACTCCTTGTTACTGCGTCCGATCGAATCGAAATTACGGACAGATAAAACCTATTTCATTCGTGAATGGGGGGATAATGTCGACGATTGGAACGCCCAGAACTCGGATAGCCGTGTGGCACGGGGATGGGGAGAAGTACCGATGCTGCTTCAGGCGGAGCATTATGCGAATCCGTCTTATGTAAAGGATTATCCGGTTTTATGTTATGAAACGATCTGCAATAAGCCCGGTCAGATAGTCGGTGCCTGTTTCTGGCATTCGTTCGATCATCAGCGCGGTTATCATGCCGATCCTTTTTATGGCGGAATTATGGATGCTTTTCGCCAGCCGAAAGCGTCTTATTATATGTTTATGTCGCAGCGTTCTCCGGAAAAAAGCGATTTGATTGCGGATAATGGACCGATGATCTATATAGCACATGAACTTACACCTTTTTCACCGAAAGATGTGACTGTGTATTCCAATTGTGATGAAGTACGTTTAACAGTCTTCAAGAATGGGAAAGAGTATATTTATAAGAAAGACCCTGATCATAAAGGTATGCCTTCTCCTATAATAACTTTTGCGGATGCATTTCATTTTATGGAATGGAAAGCGATGGCCCGCTCAGGAAGGCAGGATGATGCGTATCTGCTGGCCGAGGGATTGATAGACGGGAAAGTCGTAGTGAGCGATAAACGCTATCCGTCTGGTCAGGCAGACCATATTTCTCTTCGTCTGGACAATGAGCAGGTTCCTTTGAAAGCGGATGGCTCCGATGTGGTAACTATCATTGCCGAAATCGTAGATAAGCGTGGAACGGTAAAACGTTTGAATAATTCAGTTGTCCGGTTTGAGATAGAAGGTGAGGGACGTTTGCTGGGAGAGGCTTCCGTGGGTACGAATCCGTGTCCGGTCGTTTGGGGGACTGCTCCGGTCCTGGTACAATCGACAACAAAGTCAGGTAAAATCAAAATCAGTGCTTCCATGCAAAATCCGGGCCAGTCACGTCCGTTGGAGGGGATACTGGAGTTTGAAAGTGTAGCAAATGATCAAAAAGAAGTTTTCTCACAGAAAGAGTTATCCTTATCCGGACAATCCCGCTCTGTAGTTAATCTTTCCACTAACAAAAGTGATCTGGAAAGGGAGAACGAACGTTTACGTAAAGAATTAAATCAATTGAAAGTGAAAGATGTTGAAAGGCAACAGACGCAGTTCGGTGTAGGGATCAATGACTGATGTATCCTGATTTTATAGGCGGAACATGCTATATGATAATATTTTTTGTACCTTTGCAACTCAAAAATAACAGGCTGACTGGCCTGTGTTTAATAAGGATATAATTAGAACAAAACAATATGGAAATTGCAAGTAAGTACAACCCCGCCGAAGTAGAGGGAAAGTGGTATCAGTATTGGTTGGATAACGGCTTCTTCAAGTCGAAACCAGACGGCCGTGAGCCGTACACAATCGTCATTCCGCCCCCTAACGTCACCGGCGTACTTCATATGGGACACATGCTTAACAATACCATTCAGGATATCCTGATCCGCCGTGCCCGCATGCTTGGAAAGAATGCTTGCTGGGTGCCGGGCACCGACCATGCTTCTATCGCTACTGAAGCAAAGGTTGTAAACAGACTGGCTCAGCAGGGAATCAAGAAAACGGACCTGACCCGCGACGAGTTTTTGAAACATGCCTGGGAATGGAAAGAAGAGCACGGAGGTATCATCCTGAAACAGTTACGTAAACTGGGTGCATCCTGCGATTGGGACCGTACGGCTTTTACGATGGATGAAAAACGTTCGGAAAGCGTATTGAAAGTATTCGTAGACCTGTTTGAAAAAGGACTGATCTACCGTGGTGTACGTATGGTGAACTGGGACCCGAAGGCCCTGACCGCTCTTTCCGATGAAGAAGTAATTTATAAGGAAGAACATAGCAAACTGTTTTACCTCCGTTATAAAATCGAAGGCGAGGATGGTTACGCCGTAGTGGCAACCACCCGTCCGGAAACGATCATGGGCGATACTGCCATGTGTATCAATCCGAACGACCCGAAGAATCAGCACCTGAGAGGTAAGAAGGTGATCGTTCCGCTGGTAAACCGTGTGATTCCGGTTATCGAAGACGATTATGTAGATATCGAATTCGGTACAGGTTGTCTGAAAGTGACTCCGGCGCATGACGTAAATGACTATATGCTGGGTGAGAAATACAACTTGCCATCCATCGATATTTTCAACGATAACGGAACATTGAGCGAAGCAGCCGGTTTATATATTGGTATGGATCGTTTCGATGTTCGTGAACAGATCGAGAAAGACCTGGAAGCAGCCGGCTTGCTGGAAAAAGTGGAAGCTTACGAAAACAAGGTCGGTTATTCTGAACGTACAAACGTTCCTATCGAACCGAAGTTGTCTATGCAGTGGTTCCTGAAAATGGAACATCTGGCCCAGATTGCTTTGGAACCGGTTATGAATGACGAACTTAAATTCTATCCGCCTAAGTTCAAGAATACGTACCGTCACTGGATGGAAAACATCAAGGACTGGTGTATCAGCCGTCAGTTATGGTGGGGACACCGCATCCCGGCTTATTATCTGCCGGAAGGTGGCTATGTAGTAGCTGAGACAGCAGAAAAAGCATTGGAACTGGCAAAAGAGAAGAATCCGGCATTGACTATGGCCGACCTGCGTCAGGACGACGACTGTCTGGATACCTGGTTCTCTTCCTGGTTGTGGCCGATCTCTTTGTTCGACGGTATCAATAATCCGGATAACGAAGAAATCAATTACTACTATCCGACCAGCGACTTGGTGACAGGACCGGATATCATCTTCTTCTGGGTTGCCCGTATGATCATGGCCGGTTATGAGTACCGTAAAGATATGCCGTTCAAGAATGTGTACTTTACCGGTATCGTTCGCGACAAGCTGGGACGTAAGATGTCCAAGTCATTGGGAAACTCTCCCGATCCGCTGCTGCTGATCGAACAGTATGGAGCCGATGGTGTCCGTATGGGGCTGATGATGGCTGCACCTGCCGGAAACGATATTCCTTTCGATGAGGCATTGTGCGAACAGGGACGTAATTTTAATAATAAGATATGGAATGCCTTTCGTCTGATCAAAGGTTGGACGGTAGACGATACGATCGCACAGCCGGAAGCATCGGCAACTGCTGTTAAGTGGTTTAAGATGCAGTTGGACAAGACGATTGCCGAAGTGGACGACCTGTTCGGCAAATACCGTCTGAGTGAGGCAATGATGATGATCTATAAATTGTTCTGGGACGAATTCTCTTCCTGGTATCTGGAAATGATCAAGCCGGGTTATCTGCTGCCGATCGACAAGGCGACTTATGATGCGACTCTTGGTTTCTTCGACGCCTTGCTTCGTTTGCTTCACCCGTTCATGCCGTTCATTACGGAAGAATTGTGGCAGGCATTGGAACCGCGCAAGGAAGGTGAAAGTTTGATGGTGGCGTTGATGCCGGAAGTAGCTCCGGTCGATAGCGCCTATCTGGATGCTTTTGAAGTAGTGAAAGAAATTGTTAGTGGTGTCCGTACTATTCGTTTGCAAAAAAATATTCCGAACAAGGATACATTGGCTTTACAGGTTTTAGGCGATCATAACGATGCTTTCAATCCGGTTATTTCCAAGATGTGTAACCTGTCTGAAATTACAAAGACTGACGATAAAGCGGCCGGTGCTGTTTCTTTCCTGGTTCGTACAACTGAATATGCTGTTCCTCTGGGCAATATGATCAATGTGGAAGAAGAATTGGCAAAACTGGCTGAAGAACTGAAATACCAGCAGGGTTTCCTTGCTTTCGTACAGAAGAAGCTAAGTAACGAAAGTTTTGTAAGCAAAGCTCCTGCAAAAGTGATCGAAATGGAACGTAAGAAACAGGCGGATGCCGAAAGTAAGATCAAGTCGATCGAAGAAAGCATTGCCGCTCTGAAGAAGTAAAAAGCTATTTTTATCCTGTTATAGGTCCCATATTTGTTCTGAATCAGACAAATATGGGACTTTTTATTTTTATCTTTTATTAAAAAGGTATAATCTATTTAATTTTTGCTAACTTGCAGGCCTTGATCTATATGCAAGGTTTGTAAGAAATGAGGGTATTAAGGGGAATACTGTTTATCAGTTTTTGTTTTCTTTGGGGATATTGTACCCCGGAAACATTAAACGCCGCTGAAAAGAATAAAGAAACGTTGTCGCTCGACACTCTTTATACTTTAGCTCGGGAACATGTCCAGCAACAGGTTGGCTTTATGTATACAACTCGTTTGCTGGAAGAGGCACGGCGCCAGAAAGATAGCTATCAGGAGGCGAATGCGATGTTCTGTTATGTGCGGTATTATTATTCAAAGAATCCTGACAGTCTGTATTTCTGGATGCAAAAAGCGTTGCCTCTATTTTTGGAACAGAACAGGCTGGTTAAATATTTCAGGATGAAAGCCTGGTATATTTATGTGTTGACTCGTAGTAAGAAGAATGAAGAGGCGCTGAAATATGTCACCCGTTTGAAAGAGGAAGCCGGAACGTTGAAATTCCCGGAAGGAATGGAGATGGCGAATCAGGCCTTAGCTGATTTTTATTTATCTAATAATCTGGAAGAAGAAGGTGTCGCTTTGTATGAGGAAGTTATAAACAGTATGGAGATGAGAAATGCTCCGCTAATCAAGCGTGTCAATATTATCCGGCAGTTGATGAATAAATCTACGAATCTGGAGAAGAAAATGAAGTATACCCATCGGTTGGAAGAGTATATCAAGATTTGTAAAGAGAAAGGAATCGAATGGCTGGATAATGAAAACCCCCTCTATTATTTGGAATATGTGGTGCATCGTCATTATGCAATACTGTATATCGCAGAAGATAAACTCCCGGAAGCTCTGAAACATTTAAAGAAAGCGGAAGAATATATCCGGGAGCATGAGATGTATAGTTATTCAAGTGAATTGCAGACTATTTACGGGGCATATTATAAACAAAGTAAGCAGTATAACAGAGCCTTGGCTGTTTATGATTCTTTATTACCTGTCTGGCGTGAGCGGAGGACGATGCAGGGGTATCTTGAAATCTTGCAGGATAAGGCAGACGTTTTATTTGAAAGCGGAAGGGATAGGGCTGCCTCGTTGGCTTATAAGGAATATGCCTTTTTGAATGACTCCTTGTCCCAGGTTCGTTTCTATCAGGAGCTGGCGGAAATGAAAACACAACATGAGGTGGATAAGTTGGAGTTGAAAAACAGGCAGATGGATCTGGAAGTAGCGCAGGCTCATTCTCATCTACTCCAAATGGGAGGCGGGGCCGCTTTCCTGTTAATTCTGTGTTGTCTGTTGGGATATATATCGTATAGCCGCCATCGGTATGGTCAACAATTGAAGTTGGCAAAAGAGAAGGCGGAAGAGGCCGACCGGATGAAGTCTGCTTTCCTGGCGAATATGAATCACGAAATACGTACTCCGTTGAATGCTATTGTCGGTTTTTCGCAGGTATTGGTAGATGAGGATGATTTGGAAACCCGCCAGGAATATGCCGATATTATCCAAAGTAATAATGAACTGCTTCAGCGCCTGATCACGGATGTCCTTGATATTTCCAAGATTGAATCCAATACTATGACGCTCAGTTATGCCGATCATAATTTACCTGTCCTGATGAAAGAGATATATAATGTAATACAACTCAGGATGCCGGAGAACGTTAAATTGGAATTAAATGAGTGCCCGCCACAACTTTTTTATACCGATCGTAACCGTCTTACGCAAATTCTTACTAACTTGCTGACCAATGCGATTAAGCATACGGAAAAAGGTTTTATCCGGTTTGGTTATGAGGTGACGGAGACTGATGTTATCTTCTCGGTGGAAGATTCGGGTGAAGGTATTCCTGAAGATAAACTGGAGCAGATATTCAGCCGTTTCGTTCAACTGAATGACTGGAGTAAAGGGGTAGGACTGGGGTTAGCAATTTGTAAAGGTCTTATTACGCAAATGGGCGGGACGATCAGTGTCTCTTCCGTGTTTGGCGAAGGCTCTGTTTTTACGGTTGTGTTGCCATTGAAAAAGCCGTAACATATTATTTACATAATTATACCATGGAGAATTCTAGAAGAAAATTTTTTAGACAAGGACTTGCCGGTGCATTATTGTTAGGATCGGCAGGCGTAGTAAAAGCCGGTTTGCCGGACCGGATCATTCCAAAGGCGGCGAAGTCAATAAACCCTTGGCGTTTGGGGATGGCTGGTTATACATTTGTTAATTTTGATTTGGATACTACTTTGAAGACATTGCAGAGACTCGATATTCATTATCTTTGCATTAAGGATTTCCATCTGCCGCTGGATAGTAACGAAGAACAGATCAAGGCATTTCATGAGAAATGTGCTGCTCATAATGTTACCGGCTATGCCGTTGGTCCTATATATATGAAGAGTGAAGCGGAGATTGACCGTGGTTTCGAGTATGCGAAACGCGTAGGGGTGAAGTTGATTGTGGGCGTACCCAATTACGAATTGCTTCCTTATGTGGATAAGAAAGTGAAAGAGTATGACTTCCACTATGCGATCCATTTGCATGGACCCGATATTAAAACATATCCGGATGCAACAGATGTATGGGAACATACGAAAGACCTGGATCCGCGTATCGGAATGTGTCTGGATATCGGTCATGACCTGCGTAACGGATGTAACCCGGTTACCGACCTGAAAAAATATCATACCCGTGTGTTTGATATGCATATCAAGGACGTGACGGATTCGTCGAAAGCAGGTGTCGGTATAGAAATCGGTCGTGGAAAGATTGATTTCCCTGCGCTGATGAAAATGATGCGTGAGGTGAACTATACCGGAATGTGTAGCCTTGAATATGAAAAGGATATGAAAGATCCTTTCCTGGGTATAGCTGAATCGATCGGCTATTTCAAGGCGGTGAGTGATATTGTATAATTAGAGGCGCAATCTTTTGCGCCTCCTTCTAATAGTGAAAAGTGATGAGAGTTGCGTATTGTTTATTGAGTGTTTGCTTATTGGCATCCTGTAGTTCTGTTAGCTATGTGGGTATTGATACTTACAACCCTGCCGAAATAACATTTCCGAAAAGTGTAGGAAAGATTCTTGTTGTGAATAACGCTGTACCTCAGCCGGATGATGTCGGGTGTGAGTTCAGTCTGTTTGGTGACAAGGTGGATACTTGTAAGGTGAAAGCCGACAGTGCTCTGTTTGACGTATGTCGCGGCTTGGGCAGGTCGATGGCAGATATGTCCTATTTTAATGACGTTCTTCTCTATCACGATGCAGTCCGCAAAGATGATGTTTATTACGAGGATAAAAAATTGACTCAGGATCAGGTACAGGCATTATGTGACGAAACCGGATCGGATGCTGTGATTTCCCTGGACCGGATGTTGTTTGAGTCCAAGAAAAATGTGGTGGCTTTTGCTGAGGGTTATGTGGAAGGAGAGATCCAGGTGAAAATGTCCGGTGTTGTGCGTGGTTATCTTCCCAACAGGCCGAATCCCTTAGCTACTGTCTATGTGGCTGACAGCCTTTTCTTTATGGAAGACGCACCGAATCTGATCCTTCTCGACAGATATTTACCTTCATCCGAGAATGCTTTACGTGCTTCTGCCGAATACATTGGAGCGAAGGCCAGTCCTAATTTTGTACCTCACTGGAATAGCGAAACGCGCTGGTATTATAATGCTATGGGATCCCGTTGGAAAGAGGCTTCTGCCTATGCGCAATCAGAAAAATGGGATAAGGCTGCTGAACACTGGATGCATCTCTATGAAAAATCAAGTAGTCCGAAAGCCAAAGCCAAAGCTGCTTCCAATCTGGCGTTGGGTAATGAAATGAAGACCAACCTGGACGAGGCCTATGAATGGGCAAATAAATCGTACGAATTATTTAAGAAAAGCGAAGGCGAGGACGGCAAGAATACTAAACTGTTAGCACTTTATGTAGAAGTGTTGCGCAACCGTATCCGTTCCGATAAAAAACTTAACATGCAATTTGGTGAATAATATCATATATTCTCCGAATTATTATTACTTTTGACAGACGATTCGAAAAAAGAATAAAAAGAGAGTTATGAGTGCAAATAATGCAAAGATTCAGTCTGTCCTGGAGACAACATTTACTTCTGCTATCGGTAAGCTGACAGCTGAAGATTCTAACGGCTATTACAGCGATTTATATGTTCAGGCGGATGCTGAAAGCGGAGAACTGCAAATCTATGATGAAGATGAACGGTTACTGGATAAGGTTATCGTTTTTGATTGGGTAGGTTGTCCTTGTGAAGAAGAGCAATTCAATAAACAGGTAGCCAACACCGTAAAATCTGTGCTGACTCTTTTAGTTGCGAAAACTGTTTTTGAAAGTCCCCATATCATGAAACCTTTCTCTGTCAGTCTGACGGATGAGGATTTTGTTGTAATAGAGGAGCTTCTCTTCCTCGATGATGAAGTATTACGGGCAGATGATCCGCTGTTGAAAGATTTGGATGCAGATTTAGATGATTTTTTAGCAAAACTTCTTTCAGATGTCGATTAGACTTCTTACCTTTGTGCCCGGATTGAAAAACAAGTAGCAAAAGTAATATATAAAGTTGCCGAAATAGCTCAGTTGGTAGAGCAATTCATTCGTAATGAATAGGTCACGAGTTCGAGTCTCGTTTTCGGCTCTCTTCTTGATTGTGGAAATACATCATTTATGGATAGTTTTCCCGGCGAAATAAGAAAAACTTCGCCGGGAATAATTTTAATCACCTGCAAGTGGTATTACGGTTACTTCTTTGCTGATTTTTTTTCAGAAGTTGAACACTTGCCTTCTTTTGTTTGGGTTTCTTTTTTTGTCCCTTTTGTTTCTACCTGTTTTTTTTCATTCTTCTTGTTCATAATACGGTAATTTTTTAAATGAATAAATATATATTGGGCAACAGCATCTTTCCTGTTACCTTTATTTATCTTGATAACTACACCAACTCATGGCTCCTTCGGGCAAGGATGAAAGAACCTCTTTGCTACGCTCCTTCGCTAGTTTCTTGTCCATTTGTTGTACCTCTTTCTCCGTGCGGTGTGTACCTTTAGGTTTACGGTCGACGAGTCCATTTGTACTTCTTACTTCTTGCAAGGAATCGTCTATGTATTGCCATTCTTCCTTTAAACGTGTACTTTCGCCTTCATTCCATGGTCCACGAGCATCTTTACCTTTGGACAGGTTGAAATACAAATTACTGTATTTGGGGGAGGTTTGAAACACTCCGGGAGGAAAGTTGGGTTGAATTGTCTCCAATGCTGCTTCGAATTGTTGAAAATGGGTTACCTCGCGTGTCATAAGAAACATGAGTGTTTCTTTCACATAGGGGTCATCCGTTAGCGGAATGAGGTTTTCGTATCCTATTTTTGCACGGCATTCTCCTGCCATGTTGGAGCGAAGATCTACTGTAAGATCCGCATTAGCGGATACGTAGGTAGCGCACCACGGGTTACCATTACTGTCTGTCAGTGTTGGGCTGCCAGGAGAGGAGACTAGAAATTGCGGATTGGTGAAAGCTTGATGGATGAAATTTTCTTTGGCAGCTTTGCCGTCCATCATCTTATTGATTTCCATGTTTTCTGCCACATCTTTCATTTTGCCGTTAACCGGTCCGAGGAGCATTTGGATGGTTGCACCGACAATTTCGAGATGTCCCAGTTCTTCTGTTGCAATGTCCATCAACATATCATATTTGTCGGGGTGAGGATTATGGCAACTAAAAGCCTGTACGAAATATTGCATTGCCGATTTTAACTCTCCGTTGGCCCCTCCGAATGCTTCAAGGAGGACACGGGCGAAACGTGGATCCGGAGCGGAAACACGAGCATTGTATTGCAAATCTTTTACATGATAAAACATAATTCAAAAGTTTTAATTATACATATGAATATTAGAAGATATACATCTAATAAAAAAATAAGAAGTAGTTTATTTTAGTTGATATAACCTTTTATGAATAGGGAGAATCAACTATGAATAAATAAAATTATGAATCAATATTGATAGGTGTTATTCAATATATTTTAGATGCTTTTTGTTTCAAAAAATAGAATTATTTTTTTGAATTGTCGGCGAAATTGTGCACCTTATTTTTAAACTCATCGGCTTTCTCTGCGACCTTGAAAGTGTCGTTAGATACTTTGTCTGCTACTTTTGTTCCCGCATTCATTACTTTCTCTTTTGCGGAATCAATAACATCTTCAGATTTGCTTCCTATTTGATGAAGGTAGCGAGATGCTTTTTCTTTTAATTCTTTTCCTTTTGAAGAACAACTAAAACGGTATGCTATTACACCGATAATCGAACCTAAACCCAGGCCCATCCAAAATTTTGAACGATTTGCTTCCATAAATTTAATAGTTTTAAAAGATGAATAAATAATAGATTAAATATCTGTTTTATGTGGATCTTTGAACAATGAAACGATCCACAATAACAAGACTGCTCCGGCAACCGAAGTGATCAGACTACCCATAATACCGGCAGTTGCAATGCCCAACAGACCGAAAACCCAGCCTCCCAACAGACCGCCGATAATACCAACCAACAAATTAATGAGGATACCGAATCCTCCTCCTCTCATGATCTTTCCGGCAATAAAACCGGCTAAGATTCCGATAAGAATATACCATATAAAATACATGTGAATGAATTTTTTTGTACGTTAATATGAAAAGAACTATAAAGTGAATTATCAGTATTGGTACCGTGTCTGACTCACATATTAAAAACACTTCGTATAAAAAAATAGTTCGAGGTAAAAATATGAAATTAACAACTTTTTAATGATTTAATAATGATGTACAGTTATAACTATTTTGAATGTTTTTATCATTGCATACCACCTCTTCACTTCTTATAACAACTGCGAAAAAAATCGTGTTGAAATCGTATTAACATAAACTGTCGGAAAACGGCCCTGTTGTTAAAGAATTACCTCTCTTTTACCTCCGATTATAGGGAGTGGAGGTAAACGGACCTTTAACGGAGGTTCAACGGAGGTAAGATGGGGTTTTTCTATGTTAAAACAGGTAAGAATAATTATGTTTGTTTAACCGGTTTTGCGTGAACACAATTTTGGGTTATTCAGTAGCTCAAACTTTTTTCCGCCTTCTCTGGTTCTTAAAATAGAGTGCAACCTGACAAGTAGGCGAGACTCCAGATCTCTTAATTTTACTGTTATGGCACTCGGTAATGGATCATGACAAAGATTAGCGGATCGGCTGGCAATTTGACTTACCGCATCCTGGAAGGAAAGCAGGTAATGATGGGACGTATTCAAAAAATGACGAATCCCAAAACTGCTCTCCAAGTGAACCAACGTATTAAATTCCCTAATATCGTCGCGATGTATAGGGCGTTTCACGGATTGCTTAAGGAAAGCTTCGAAAAGAAGCGTAAAGGAAGAAGAAGTAAGGATGTGTCTGATTTCAATCGTTTTATGAGTGCTAATCTGCAAAGTGCACCGGTGTTTCTGACCCAGAGCGAGTCGGCTGCTGGCTATAGCTTCGCTGGTTACGGTGGCAGGAGTTGTGCGAAGTACAGGTGATCATACATTTGCCATCCAGAAAGATGACAAGGTCGTATTGGAAGGCTCACAACTTGGAGGTAATGGATCGGTACAAGTTGTTTATGGGACAACCGATAAAGAATCGGACGAACACAAAGTGACAGACTTGACTGTGGTTACGCGTACGAATAACCGCATCGAGGCTACTGTACCGGAAGAAGCCGCAGGTTATTGTTTTGGTTTCTATGTTATGCCACGCATGGTAGCCGTGTATGTAGGCGAACAGCAAAATCCCGGAACAGGCGGCGACAGGCCGGAGATTGAATGACTCTTATTTATCTACTTTTCCATTGGTATAATGTAATCTAGGGATAGCCCTCTTGTGAAAGAGGGTTATTTTTTTGTTAATGTCTTTTTTTAGTAAAAAACCAACTACTAATGAATCTGAAAAAATCTTAGAACACGAAATTATAATCTTACCAGATAAAACAAAATAAAAAATGCCATTGTTATTTTAATAAACATACATTATTTATTGAAACAATATATTATTTTCTGAATAATGTATTGAATAATAAAATTGTGGCGAATTGAATAATAAAATAGGTGTTTTAGTATTGTTTTAGATGTATTTAATCGTGTAATTAAAAAATTATTCAAATGAAAAAGATTCTTTTTATAGCATTTTTGCTGATAACATCCCTTGGCGTATTTGCCCAAAAAGGAGAATTTTCACTATTGGGAAATTTTGGTTATCAGACAGATTTTAAACGAGTCATGTTGGGCGCTCAAGGGCGTTATAATTTGACGGATCATGTACGTTTGGCACCGGATCTGATGTTCTTTTTTCCAAAGGATAAAACAACAGGATTGGATGTGGATGTCAATGCTCACTATGTATTTAATCTGAAAGAAGATCACTTGTCGCTTTATCCTTTGGCGGGGTTTAACTTACAGAATAATTTTCAGGGTAAACGAACTGTAAAAGGAGAAGAAGGAGAAGTTACTTTAGATTCTCATAGTTCTACTAATTTCGGTTTTAATGTGGGAGGTGGATTGACTTATAATCTTAACCCGCGCAACTTTCTTAACGTCGAATATAAATATGTCTTTGGTAAAGACAATTCTTCTGTAATTGCATTTGGTTGGGGATATCGCTTCTGATCCCGATTTTTTTTCATCACAAAAATAATCCAATCATGAAACATCCATGAAATAAATTTCGTCCAAGAGAATGTAAATAGGGGGGTA
>OGXT01000866.1_pt1 | contig 33795 bp, 30 predicted proteins | sample 1576361 | NCBI WGS metagenome assembly OGXT01 (sample SAMEA3541514, study PRJEB24748) | human gut metagenome | biome: human gut; feature: human-associated habitat; material: faeces | place: China | collected 2012 | reverse complement strand
ACGATCCTTCCGTTTCCCGTTCCGGACCGCGCGGCGCGAGGCCTGCGGCCGACCGCCCGAAAAGGGACGGTTATCGTCGCGGCGGATCATCCGGAGCCCGCCAGGTTTCTGCGTCCGAAGCGAAAGGCTCTGTTGCCGAGACGAACAAGCCTGATCGTCGTTCTTACCGCCGATAGGGGAGCGATAGCCGGACATCGCGGTCTGTGGCGCCGGCCGGGACGGTTGCGCAGTGCAGGCGTTCCGGCCTTTCGGAACGTCGCGCCTCGCATGTCGACCGACGACAGTTGCGCCCGGCTATTCGGATGCTGTCCGCCGGTATGCGACAGAGTTTCCTGTTTCCGGTCGGGCCGTTGCGATAGGGTTGTGCGATCTCGCAACGGGAGCCGGATTTGGCCGAGATAGGCTGCATTTCGTACGACCCGTCGTTCCGACTTGAAAATGAGCGGCCGTCGGATCGGGCTACTCGATGATCCGGATACTCAGGTTGCGGATTTGCAGTCCGGCGTCGAAAGTGCCGGGGACTTCCCACCCGAAGTTCATGCCCGTCAGCTCCAGATCCTCCGGCATGGTATGGACGAACTGTCCTTTGGCCTGCATGGCGGCGACGCCGCGCCGGATCAGCGGCAGCAGGTCGAGCCGGGCGCTGTGCCACTCCCGGTCGTGGAACGAGACGTCGCCCCAAATGCTGCGGGGCGGAATCGCATAGATGTAGGTCGCCGTGCCGATGTCCCATTGCACGTACTCCTCGTCGCTCAACCGTTCGTAACGGTAGTCGAACGACGGCACGCCGACCCAAAGCGACAGCCCGTAGTCGGGCGACCGGGGATTCGTGTTGCGCATGAAAAAGTAGAAAGGCGACTGGGCCGTATGCAGGCTCTCGTCGTATTGCTCGTCGCTCATCCTCCGCTCGCAGTGCTCGATGCGCAGGTCCATGGCGAAATAGAGATGCCTGATGCGTCCGATGTTAGGCCGGTGCTTGAAATCCTGCTGGATCAGCAAGTGAGGCCATGCGCCGTCGGCGGTCCGGGGGCTCCGGTACTCGGTGCTGGTCGTGATATCGAGCGTCAGCGTTCCGTCCGCCGATCGGACGATCCGCTTCCCTTCGTTGGCATACGCGACGCTTCCGTCCGCCTGCCGGACCGGAAGAGTGCCTCCCAGATCGTACAGGCTGGCCCATTGGGCCATTTGCCAGACGGGTTTTCCGCTCCTGCGTCCGAAACGGATCGTGTCCGTGTTGGTCTTTTCGAATCCGCCGTTGTTTTGCACGATCGCGGGCCAAAGCGGCGAGATCGCCATGCCCCTTCGGAACTGCGGGTCGCCCAGCACTTCTCTCCCTTTCGTTTTTCTTTCGTTCGTTCCGCGGCCGCGCGGGCCGGATTCCGGTTCGTTGCCGTTTGCCGCCGTCAGGCAGGAAAAGACCGCTATGGCGGCCCATAACATTTTGTTTCGGATCGTCATCGTCTTGCGTAGTTCGGGTTGGATCGGCGTTCTCCTCGCTCTCGCGTATAAAGTGGAGAGCGAAAAGAAACAGCACGGTAAATATAGCGATTCGGTTCGGAATATCCGCTCCGCAGACTCGTGTTTTTCGAGTCGGCGGTTTTTTTGTCTGTCGTGATACGGGGAGCGCTTGCCGATGCCCTCGTCTTTTGCGCTTATTGTTTCGGCGCGTCGGGAGTCGGACCGGCCGCGCGATCCGCCCTTCCGCCGTCCGGCCGTTCGTCCGCTTGCGGATTGCTCGCCGGAGGCGTCCCGTCGGATGTCGTTGTCCTGTTTGTCCGATCTTCCGTCTCCGTTTCGCTTGCAGCGGTCCTGTCCGTTGCATTCGCGTCGGCCGACCGGACGGTCTCCGGGGCGGGTTGCGGCTGCATCCATCGTTGCAGATCGGTTCCGGCCGGGCTTTGGAACAGAACCAGATCGAAATCGGGAACTACGGCGATCACATGGTCGAACAGGTCGGCCTGCACGCCCTCGTAGGCCACCCATTCCTTGATCGAGGAGAAGCAGTAGATTTCGATCGGAATTCCGGTCGGCGTCGGTTGCAGGTGCCGTACCATGCAGGTGAGTTCCTTGTTGACGACCGAAAGGGCTTTCAGATAGTTATTCAGATAGGCCCTGAACAGGGTCAGATTGGTCAGCCGGTACAGAGCAGCTTGCCGCGCGCCGTCCGGCCCGGTCTGGGCGGACGTTTCGGCTTTTTTCTCATGTTCGGCGATGAAGTCGCTCACTAGCGGGATTTTCTTGTACCGATCGATCGCTTCGGGCGTGCAGAAGCGCACGCTGCTCATGTCGATGCTGATAGAGCGCATGATGCGTCTTCCGCCGGACTCTTCCATCCACCGCCAGTTCTTGAACGAGTCGCCGGTCAGCACGAACGGGGGGATCGTAGTGATCGTGTTGTCGAAGTTCTCGATCTTTACCGTGTTCAGCGTCACTTCCAGAATCGTCCCGTCCACGTTGTACTTCGGCATGCTGATCCAGTCGCCCGGCTTGAGCATCTTATTGGCCGAAAGCATGATGCCCGATACGAACCCGAGGATCGAGTCCTTGAAGATCAGCATCAGGATGGCGGCCGATGCGCCCAGCCCGGCCAGCAGGTGCAGCGGGGACCGTCCGACGATAAGGCCGATGATGACGATGCCTCCGACGAAAAACAGGCTGACCTGCAGGATCTGAAGCATTCCCTTGAGAGGCCGGTCGTGCATTTCGTCGCGTCGGTTCAGGAAAGCGAACGTCACCTTGAGCAGGGCGTTGAGAAGCATGATGATAATGAAGATGACGTAGACCAGACAGATCGTCTGTAGCACCGCGGGCGTGTGCGAGCGGGCCGGGAAGGCCAGCGGAATCAGCAGATAGACCAGTATGACCGGGATCAGATCGGAAAACTTGCGCAGCACCGACCGTTCGACCAGCACTCCTTTCCATTTCTTGTCCGCCTGTGCGGCGATCCGCTTCCCGACGCCGAGAATCAGAAACCGGCAGACCAGGTCCGCAGCCCATGCGATCAGTACGATCAGCAGCAGAATGATCGCCTGATCCAGCAGGTCGGCGGTTTCGGGGCGTATGCCCGCTTCGGTCAGCATTTCGTGCGCCCACTGGGTGAGGCGGCTGTCTTCGTTCATAGGATGCCTGTTTCGGCCGTTCGGCCCGTAATTGCCGATGCAAATACTTTGCCGTGAACGATTTTCGCATCGGGTCCGTACCGAAACAAGAATTTTGGTCAAAATTGCCTGTCGGACGGGAAGATTTTCCAGCCTCTTTTTGTATTTTTGCCAGTAAGGACAATACTACCCAAACTTCGTTTCGATGAGGAAAAGAATCAAATGGCTGATTACCGCCGCCGTGCTGCTCGTGGCTGCCGGGGCGGGTTGTTACAATCTGCTGCGGACCCCTGCCGCCGAAGAGGGGGCGGGGGGAGCGGGTCCCGCTGCCAAGGGCGGCGTGCTTCATGTCAACGCGCTCGTGATCCGTCCGCAGCATCTGACCGACGACATTTTCACGACCAGTACCCTGCTGCCCGACGAGGAGGTCGATCTTTCGTTCGAGACCTCGGGCAAGATCGTCTCGATCGATTTCGAGGAGGGCACTCCCGTAAAAAAAGGACAATTGCTGGCTAAGGTCAACGACAAGCCGCTGCAGGCCCAGCTCTCCAAGTACAAGGCTCAGGTCAAGCTGGCCGAGGATCGGGTCTACCGCCAGAGCACGCTGCTCGAAAAGGATGCCGTGAGTCAGGAGGCTTACGAGCAGGCGCGGACCGAGCTGGCTACGCTGAACGCCGACATCGAGCTGTGCGAGGCCAATATCGCGTTGACCGAGTTGCGAGCCCCGTTCGACGGGATCATCGGTCTGCGCCGTGTCAGCGAGGGGGCCTATGCGTCGCCTACGGTCGTGGTTGCCAAGCTGACGCGCATCGCTCCGCTTAAGATCGAGTTCGGCGTGCCCGAGCGCTATGCCTCCGAGATCAGGCCGGGAACACCGCTCTCCTTTACCGTCGAGGGGAGTCTCGAGACGTTCCGCGCCAAAGTGTACGCCGTCGATCCGAATGTCGACGAGCAGTCGCGCACGCTTTCCGTGCGCGCGCTCTATCCCAACGACGGGCAGCATTTGTTCCCGGGACGTTTCGCCAGCATTCGCATACAGATCAGCGATATACCCGAGGCGATCGCCGTTCCGACCGAGGCCGTCGTGCCCGAGATGGGCGTCGACAAGGTCTTTCTTTATAAAGGCGGCACGGCGCGTCCGGTCGAAATCAAGACCGGCATCCGGACCGACTCGGTGATTCAGGTCGTGCGCGGCCTCTCGCCCGGCGACACGCTGATTACTTCCGGTACGCTCCAGTTGCGCACCGGTCTGGAAGTCAAGCTCGACAATCTTCGATAAACCGGTTGCCCTATGAACATTTCCGAACTGAGCATCCGGCGGCCCGTCATGGCGACGGTGCTGACGCTGATTATCCTGCTTTTCGGCCTGATAGGCTACACCTCGCTCGGCGTGCGCGAGTATCCGAGCGTCGACAACCCGATCATTTCGGTCAGTTGTTCCTATCCGGGGGCCAATGCCGACGTGATCGAGAACCAGATTACCGAGCCGCTCGAGCAGAATATCAACGGTATTCCGGGCATTCGCTCGTTGTCGAGCGTCAGCAAGCAGGGGTCGAGCCGCATCACGGTCGAGTTCGAGCTTTCGGTCGATCTGGAGACGGCGGCCAACGACGTGCGCGACAAGGTGTCGCGCGCGCAGCGCTATCTGCCGCGCGACTGCGATCCTCCTACCGTGTCGAAGGCCGACGCCGATGCGTCGCCTATTCTGATGGTGACCATCCAGAGCGACAAGCGGTCGCTGCTCGAGCTGAGCGAGATCGCCGATCTGACGGTCAAGGAGCAGTTGCAGACGATCGGCGACGTGAGCAGCGTCGAGATATGGGGCGAGAAGCGTTACTCGATGCGCCTGTGGCTCGATCCCGTCAAGATGGCCGGCTACGGCATCACGCCCGTCGACGTGAAAAACGCGCTCGATCGCGAGAACGTCGAGCTTCCCTCGGGCAGCATCGAGGGCAATACGACCGAGCTGACGATCCGTACGCTGGGCCTGATGCATACGGCTCAGGAGTTCAATGATTTGATTGTCAGTGAAGAAAATGGCCGGATCATCCGCTTCAGCGACATAGGCCGGGCCGAACTCGGTCCGCAGGACATGCGCAGTTACATGAAGATGGACGGCATTCCGATGGTCGGCGTCGTCGTGATTCCGCAGCCGGGAGCCAACCATATCGACATTGCCGACGCCGTCTACGAGCGGTTGAGAACGATGAGCAAGGATTTGCCCGAAGACGTCGTCACGCGCTTCGGATTCGACAATACGAAGTTCATCCGCGCCTCGATCGACGAGGTGAAGGAGACGGTCTACGTCGCCTTTTTACTCGTGATCGTGATTATTTTCCTGTTTCTGCGCGACTGGCGCGTTACGCTGATTCCGTGCGTCGTGATCCCGGTATCGCTCGTCGGGGCGTTTTTCGTCATGTACATAGCCGGCTTCTCGATCAACGTGCTGTCGATGCTGGCCGTCGTGCTGGCCGTCGGTCTCGTCGTCGACGACGCGATCGTGATGACCGAGAACATCTATATCCGTATTGAGCGGGGAATGACGCCCAAAGAGGCGGGAATCGAGGGATCGAAGGAAATTTTCTTCGCGGTCATTTCGACGACGATCACGCTCGTGGCCGTCTTTTTCCCGATCGTTTTCATGCAGGGCACGACCGGCCGCCTGTTCCGCGAGTTCAGTCTGGTCGTGACGGGCGCCGTGCTCATTTCGGCTTTCGCGGCGCTGACCTTCACTCCGATGCTGGCTACCAAGATGCTCGTGCGGAAAGAGCGGCAGAGCTGGTTCTACCGGGCGACCGAGCCTTTCTTCGACGGGATGAACCGCCTCTATGCCCGGACGCTGGCGGCATTCATGCGCCGGAGGGTCGTGGCCATACCGGTCGTGCTGTTGACTGTGGGGATGATCTGGGTGCTTTGGAGCCGTATCCCGTCCGAGATGGCTCCGCTCGAGGACCGCTCGTCCATATCGATCAACACGCGCGGGGCCGAGGGAGTCACCTACGAGTACATACGCGACTATACCGAGGACATCAACCGTCTGGTCGACTCGCTCGTTCCCGAGGCCGAGGCCATTACGGCCCGCGTGTCGAGCGGGAGCGGCAATGTCCGGATTTCGCTTCGGGATATTGCCGACCGCGACCGCTCGCAGATGGAGATCGCCGAGGAGTTGTCGAAAGCCGTCCGATCCAAGACGATGGCCCGTGCTTTCGTGCAGCAGCAGAGTACGTTCGGTGGCCGCCGGAGCCAGATGCCCGTGCAGTACGTGCTGCAGGCGACCAATCTCGAGAAGCTCCAGCAGGTACTGCCCGAATTTATGGCGAAGGTCTACGAGAGCCCCGTTTTCCAGATGGCCGACGTCGATCTGAAGTTCAGCAAGCCCGAGGCCCGCATCACGATCAACCGCGACAAGGCCGGTCTGATGGGCGTCAGTACGCGCGACATAGCCGAAACCCTTCAGTACGGCCTCAGCGGCCAACGCATGGGCTATTTCTACATGAACGGCAAGCAGTACGAGATTCTGGGCGAGATCAATCGCCAACAGCGCAACAAGCCGACCGACCTCAAGTCGATCTACGTGCGCAGCGAGGCCGGCGAGATGGTGCAGCTCGATAACCTCGTGTCGTTGCAGGAGGCAGTCGCTCCGCCGCAGCTTTATCGCTACAACCGTTTCGTTTCGGCTACCGTATCGGCCGGACTGGCCGAGGGGAAGACGATCGGGCAGGGCCTCGACGAGATGGACCGCATCGCGCGCGAGACGCTCGACGACACGTTCCGCACGGCGCTGGCCGGCGATTCGAAGGAGTTCCGCGAGAGCTCGTCGAGCCTGATGTTCGCTTTCGTGCTGGCCATCGTGCTGATCTATCTGATCCTCGCCGCGCAGTTCGAGAGCTTCAAGGACCCGCTGGTGATCATGCTCACCGTACCGCTGGCGGTGGCCGGGGCGCTCGTGTTCATGTATGCGGGCGGGCAGACGATGAACATATTCAGCCAGATCGGCATCATCATGTTGATCGGGCTGGTGGCCAAGAACGGTATCCTGATCGTCGAGTTCGCGAATCAGAAGCAGGAGTCGGGGCTCGCCCGCGGGGAGGCGATCGAGCAGGCCGCGTTGCAGCGCCTGCGCCCGATTCTGATGACCAGCGCCTCGACCGTGCTGGGATTGATTCCGCTGGCTTTGGCTACCGGCGAGGGGGCTGCCGGCCGCGTGGCGATGGGTGTGGCCGTCGTCGGCGGCATGCTCGTCTCGACCCTGCTGACGCTTTACATCGTTCCGGCCATGTACAGCTATATTTCCACCGACAGACACAAAAAGAAAGCATGAGAAGATTCCTGTCGCTGACTTGGGCGCTGTGCGGCTTGTCCGTCTTGTCCGCGCAGACTCCCTATACGCTGAAGTCCTGTCTGGAGACGGGCTTGGAGCGCAATTACTCGATTCGCATCGCTCGCAACGACGAGCGGATCAGCTCGTCGAACGCGACCCGGGCGGCAGCCGGGGCTCTGCCGACGCTCGATTTTTCGGCAGGCTACGACGGAGCGCTGTCCGATAGCCGCACCCGTCCGCGAGCCGGAGAGACGTCCTCCGAAAACGGGGCGTACGACCAGACCGTGTCGGCGGGACTCGACCTCGAATGGACGATTTTCGAGGGCTTCCGCATACGGACCGACTATCGCCGCCTGCAGGAGCTCAAGGCTCAGGGCGAGCTGGAGACGCGCATTGCGATCGAGGATTTCGTCGCTTCGCTGGCGGCCGAGTACTACAATTTCGTCCAGCAGAAAATCCGGCTCAAGAACTTCCGCTACGCCGTGTCGCTTTCCAAAGAGCGGCTGCGTATCGTCGAGGCGCGCTATCGGATCGGCAGTTTCTCCCGTCTGGACCTGTTGCAGGCGCGGGTCGACTTCAATGCCGACAGCTCGCAGTACATCACGCAGCAGGAGCTCGTATTCGCTTCGCGTATCCGGCTCAACGAGCTGATGGCCGTCGATAGCGTCGACAGGCACATTCTGGTGCTCGACTCGCTGATTCGGGTCGATGAGACGCTCGACCGCCGGGAGCTCGAACGGCAGATGCTGCGCGCGAACGCCTCGCTGCTTCGCTCGGCCCGCGAGCAGACACTGGCCGAACTCGATCTGCAGACGCTTCGCTCGCGCAATTATCCCTATCTGAAGCTCGGCGCGGGGTACGGTTACTCGCTGAATCGCTACGGCAGCGGTTCGACGCTTCAGCGCCGCACGCTGGGTCCCGATGCCGGCCTGACGCTCGGCATGACGATTTTCGACGGTAATCGCCGCCGCGAGCAGCGCAATGCCCGGATCGAGATCGACAACGCCCGGTTGCGGACCGAACAGCTCGAACTGTCGCTGGAGGCCGATTTCTCGAATTTCTGGCAGGCTTATCGCAACAACGTGGAGCTGCTCAAGCTCGAGGAGGAGAACCTCGTCGCCGCGAACGAGAATTACGAGATCGCCATGGAGCGTTATCTGCTCGGCGACCTGTCGGGCATCGAGATGCGCGAGGCCCAGAAGAGCCTGCTCGATGCCGAGGAGCGGATTCTCTCGGCCCAGTACAATACGAAGCTTTGCGAGATTTCGCTGCTCCAGATCAGCGGCGGCATACTGCACTACCTCGATTGATCCTTTTTCGCAGGTACTGATCCGGTTGTTTCCTCATCCGACTTGCGTTTGTGACCGCCTGGCAGCGAAAGCGCCGGGTAGGCAGTCCGAGGTTTGGCTGCAGATGGCTCGGCGCAGCGGGACGCTCCGGCGGTTCTGCCGCTCGGCATCCGGCGGCGAGTATCTTCTCTTGTTCGTTTTCTCGGGCGTTCTTTGTTCGCCCGGCAACTCCGGCTTATTTGTCGGTTGCGCGGCGAACAGTCCCGCGACTGTCCGAAAATCCGGGCCGATTCGCGGCCTTGGGCCGTGAATGGCCGTTGTGCAAGGAAAACCTCTGCGCGGGGCGTTTCCTGTACGGGCCGAACCGTGCCGCGAACCGTCGGGCAGAAAGGGGAGCGGCGCGGGCGTTTCCCGTTTGGTATCCGATTTGCAGGATTCCGGCCGATGCAAACGGAAAAAGTCATGAATGCATACGAACTGTTCGACAACGCTCCGCGTAAGCGTTACGAGTTCCGTATCGACGGGCTGACTCCCATGATAGAGTATGCGAAGCCCGCGGACGGCGTGATCGTTCTGACCCATACCGAAGTTCCCCGCGAACTGGCCGGACGAGGCATCGGGAGCCGACTGGTCGAAAAGGTGCTCGCCGACATCGACCGGCAGGGCCTGAGGCTGATTCCCCGGTGCTCGTTCGTGGCCGGGTACATTCGGAAGAATCCCCGGTGGGAACGGATCGTCGCGCGGGAGTGACGGCAGGTCGGCGCATTTGCCTTCTTATGGATGAATTTGAGCGATCATGGAAATAGTCAGGGAATATACCAACGGCGAGCTGACCGTGATCTGGAAGCCCGGTCTCTGCATTCACGCCGGAGTCTGCGTCCGGATGCTTCCTCAGGTTTACAGGCCCCGCCTGCGGCCGTGGGTCGATCCGACCCGGGCGACGACGCGGCAGCTGATCGAACAGATCGAACGCTGTCCGTCCGGAGCCTTGAGCTACCGGCTCGGGTGCGGTTCGTCCGGTCGCTGAACGGTCGGGCTTGCGGCGGATTCCGTGTTTTTTTTTGAAGAAAGTTTCGGGTCGGGCGGCGTTTGTCGTCCGATCTCGCTATCTTTGCCCGATGAGCCATCAAATCCGTCGAGCTATGAGAATCGTTGTCCTCTCCGTTATCCTTTCGTGCGCTGCTCTCGGCGCCGGGTCGTCGGGCGTCGTCGCACCGGACGACGCATGTTCCCTCGTTGCGGAGTATGCCGGGTTTTCCCGGCCGAGCCGAGGCCGCTCGTATGCGAAGGACGCATGGAACGTCTATTACAGGGGGTGGAAGGTGGACGGCGCCTCTGCCTCGTCGTTCGAGGATCTGGGAGGCGGCTACGGCAAGGATGCGTGGAGCGTCTTTTTCGAGGGAGTGAAAGTGGACGGCGCCTCCGCCTCGTCGTTCGAGGGTCTGGGCGGAGGGTACGCGAAAGACGACTGGAACGTGTTTTACCGGGGCAAAAAGGTGAAGGACGCTTCCGCTTCGTCGTTCGGGAGCCTCGGTAGCGGCTACGGCAAAGACGACTGGACGGTTTTCTTCCGGGGAGGCAAGGTGCGGGAAGCCTCGGCATCCTCATTCGAGTGTCTGGGCGGCGGTTACGGCAAGGATGCGTGGAATGTATTCTACATGGGGCGCAAGCTGGAGGGAGTTTCTCCGTCCGCGTTCCGGATGCCGGGCAGAAGATAGCGTGCCGGTAAAATTCTTGTCCTTTTATCTATGGTGCGCAGACAGATTCAATGCGCTGTCCGATAAAGGTTTGCCTGCGGCTATGAAAGGCATCTCCGCTGTCCGGAACCGAAGCGGCGGCGTTTTTTTTCGCCGAACATGGTGCGAACGGGAAAATAATCCTTACCTTTGAACAGTAAACAACGCGAGTTCATTCTGATCCTTATCTTCCTTGCATTTCCCGGGCGCGTTCCTGCCCCGGTTCTTTCATCGTTGAAATCGACCTTTATAAGCTTTCCTTGTTTCGGCAGTAAACGGCCAGAGTAAGTCTCACGGCGGAGACCGAAGACGGCTTATGTCCAAATTCAACGATGTAACGCGAATGAAATCATTCTTTGCCGGCGAGCGCAAGCCCGGCTTCACGGTTCTTGTCCCCGATGACGTTTGTCTTTCCGATCGTGCGAAAGGCGTCCTGCCGGGTCGGGGAAGCCGGAAACAATCTCTCCATTTTTATCGGGTCGCCTCGGGCGGCCGACCACTAAAAACGTCCGCGAATGCGGACACGAAATCATTATGACATTTAACGAACTGAACATGGCGGAGCCTATTTTGAAGGCTGTCCGCGAAAAAGGATACGACGAGCTCACGCCCATTCAGCAGCGGGCTATTCCGATCGCCCTGCGGGGCGCGGATATTCTCGGAATCGCCCAGACGGGCACGGGCAAGACGGCGGCGTTCGCCCTGCCCCTCTTGCAGAGACTGATCGAGGAACGATCCTTCGAACGGGAACCGTCGGCCGTCGCGGGAGAGACCGTTCCGCTTCGGCGCGAACGGAGGGGAAGGTCGCACGGGAAAAGCGGCCGCCGTGCTATTCGGTCCCTCGTTCTGACCCCCACGCGGGAACTTGCCCTTCAGATCGGCGAGTCGTTCGCCGATTACGGAAAGTATACGGGCCTGAAGCACGCGACGATTTTCGGGGGAGTCAAGCAGGGACCTCAGACGGACAGGCTCCGCCGGGGCGTCGATATTCTGATCGCCACTCCCGGACGTCTGCTCGATTTGATCGCTCAGGGAGAGATCGAGCTCGGGAGCCTGTCGCATTTCGTGCTGGACGAGGCGGACCGGATGCTCGACATGGGCTTTATCGCCGATATCAGGCGCTTGTTGCCGTTGCTTCCGGTCCGGCGCCAGACGCTTCTTTTCTCGGCCACCATGCCCCGGGATATCGTGGCTCTGTCGGGCTCCGTCTTGCGCGATCCGGTACGGGTCGAGGTAACGCCCGCTTCTTCCACCGTCGATAGGGTGGATCAGCGCGTCTACTTTGTCGAGAGGCCGGAGAAAAAGAGCTTGCTGGTATCGGTGCTCAGAAAGCAGGCGGACAAGTCGGTGCTCGTTTTCTCGCGCACGAAGCACGGCGCGGACAACATCGCCCGCATGCTGAAAAGGGCTGGCATACGCAGCGAAGCGATCCACGGAAACAAGTCGCAGGGGCAACGCCAGAGGGCCTTGGGCGATTTCAAGTCGGGAAAGGTGAAGGTCATGGTGGCCACCGACATCGCCGCACGGGGCATCGACGTCAGCGAGCTCCATACCGTTATCAACTACGATCTGCCCGATGCGGCCGAGACCTATGTCCATCGTATCGGCCGAACCGGCCGGGCGGGCCGCTCAGGCGTAGCGCTCACGTTCTGTTCGCAGGACGAGCACGCGAAGGTCAGGGATATCCAGAAGCTGACCGGCAGAAAACTCGAGACGGTGTCTTGCACCGCCTGATCATTTTATCCATTCAAAACTTTTCTATGGCAGGATCACAATCGTTCGGAAAAAGAGAGAACGAAAAAAAGAAGCGGGCCAGGCGCCTCGAAAAACAAAAGCGGAGGGAGGAACGGCAGGCCGGCGGTCCCAGTTCGTTCGAGGAGATGATCGCCTATGTCGACGAAAACGGGCGGATAGCCGATACCCTGCCCGAAAAAAGCGGTAGGGAGGAGGTCAGGCCGGAAGACGTGCCGATCGCTACGCCCAAAAGGGAAAGTTCTGTTCCGGAGATGCTTACGGGCCGGGTCGAGCATTTCAACGAGAGCAAGGGATACGGTTTTATCAAGGATATGGAATCTTCCGAGAAATATTTCTTTCACGTTTCGTCGGCTCCCCCGGACATTGCCGAGGGCCATATCGTCGCTTTCGGAACGGAAAGAGGAACCCGGGGGATGAATGCGGTGAGCATAACGAGAACGAAATAGAATAACAAGTTACGGATTTAAAAAAACGAAAAAATGAACATTTACATTTCCAACCTGAATTTCGCCACGAAAGACGAAAGTTTGCGAAACTTATTCGCGGGATACGGCGACGTGTCGTCCGCTAACATCATTACGGACCGCGAAACCGGTCGTTCGCGAGGATTCGGCTTCGTCGAGATGCCCGACGAAACTCAGGGCCGGTCGGCTATCGACGCTTTGAACGAGACCGAATTCGAAGGCAAGGTCATCACGGTCAACGTGGCCCGTCCGAAAACGGAGCGGAACGACCGGGGCGGATTCGGCAACAACGGAGGCTACGGCAGAAGACGGTATTGATCCGTCCGGTCCTCCGGATTTTCGAGCGGTATGTCTTTCATCGAAGGACATACCGCTTTTGGTATTGTTTCTGCCTGGTAAGCGTGGGGGCGCACGGCAAATCCGTGCGCTGCCGGTTCGGGGGAGATAGATGTCCGAAGCGGGAAAATCGCGGTTCAGTTTTTTCATCTTCCCGTACCGATTATTTTTTGCGAATGAAGGCAACGTCGCCTTCGCTTAATTTTTCAGAATAATGGTTATAGGATATCTCAGGGTTAGTACGGGCAAGCAGAATCTGGCTAACCAACAGAATGAAATCCGGCGTTTCGCCGACAGTAAGGATTTCGTAATCGACAGCTGGGTCACGGAGGTGGTCAGCGGCCGTAAGCGCGAGCGCGACCGCAAACTTGGCACTCTTCTCAAGCGGATGAAGCCGGGAGACACGCTGATCGTGACGGAAATTTCGCGGCTGAGCCGGACGCTGACGGACATCATGGCTATCATGGGCAAGTGTCTGGCCCGGGAGATCAATCTCTATACTACCAAGGAGGGGTATTCGTTCGACAATACCATCAACAGCAAAGTCCTTTGCTTCGCTTTCGGACTGGTGGCGGAAATCGAGCGCAATCTGATTTCCATGCGAACCAAGGAAGCCTTGGCCCTGCGCAAGGCGGAAGGAATGGTCCTCGGCCGTAAAAAGGGCAGCTTTACGAAACAGAAGGTGTTGATCGACAATCAGGAGGAGATCGTCCGCATGCTGGAGCAAGACAAATCGATCACCGACATATGCAAACGGTTCGGGCTCTCGCGGGATACGTTCGCTAAGTTCCGGAGAAAGTATCCTGCCGTACAAAGGGCGCTTTCGGATAAGGAAAAGCGACGAGTGCAGCAATTCAGGAAAAACAGATTGTGACCAGACAAGCCTGTGCTTACCCCGACCCCGTGTTCTATACCCGGGGTTTTTTGTCGCATGTTTTCCGTTTTCCTATTCGGTTTCGCGACTTAATGGCAAATTCGCATGGCAAAAATAGAAAGCACTCGCAAATCCCTTTGCAAGTGCTTGATTTTCCAGTGACTCCGACAGGATTTGATGCGGCTTCTTCTGCGTGCGCACGAAAGTATTTATTAATTGAATTACAGTTATTTCCATGTTAGTGCAAAATTTTAATTCAGGCAAATTGAAGCAATTAAACGCTTACCTATGTTTTACCTCGCAAAAAAATTAAATTTAAATAAAATGGCCTATTCGATAAAATCGTACTCCGCAAAGAGAAAGTCAATAACACAACCGGGGAAACGCCTCTTTGCATTCGTGTCACTAAGGATAGACAGATGACGTATAAGACTATCACCCGAATATTGCCGGAACATTGGGATGCCGATAATCAACGGGTGAAGAAAGCGCATCCGAGAGCCAGAGAAATAAATGCACTACTCCAGAAAAGAAAAGACGAAGTAGAGAAAGAATTGCTAATGACGGACTACACATCGGACACTGTCCCATCCGTAATAAACTTAAAATAACGCATCGTTGGACGTGTTTAAATACGCTGACGGGCATATAACACGACTGTTAAAAGAGGGTAAGGTCGGAACGGCAAACTGGGATCGTTCGGTTTTCCAGAAGTTGAAAATCTATATTGATCGCAATACCTTGCCCGTCGGCAACTTTACTACTCAGGTTTTGGAGGATTATCGTTTGTATTTGCAGCATACGTTAGCAAATACGGAAAATACGATTGCAACCAATTTGAAAGTTATCCGGGCTGCCATTAATAAGATATATGACGAATATAATCTGGATCAGTCAAAAAATCCGTTCAGGAATTTGAAAATCACCAGCCATGAATCAGAACGGGTTTATCTGACGGAAACAGAGGTAACGAAAATTATCGAACGTGAAATATCTTGTGGCAAAATACTGTTTGTTTTTGGTGTAAAAGTACATCGAAATATACACATCATTATATAATATGTATATTTGTAATAACGCTAACAATATGATTATGGCATATTTTATAGGAGGGTATAATTGGAGTGGCGAAAGTCAGTTAGATAGATTTATCTCTGAAGGCATCTGGGAAAACGGTTATAGAGAAGATAAGTATCAGGAGATCTTTGATGAAATAAAAGTTGGTGATTTTTTTGCTTTAAAAGCTACGTACACTACAAGAAAAAATGAAAAAAGAAGTTGGCTTAAGATAGTCAATATCGGCAAAGTAACACAAATTATCAATTCATATACACTTAAGGTTGATTGGTTGCATACACCCGAACAAAAATTAACGGATATCACGTGGTATGCTAATACTTTAGTTCGAATAGAGGATAAATCTCATGTTTCGCGAATTTTTCAAGTTGCAATAGATATGGTTGAAACGGATAGCATTCTATATATTTTACAGGCAAAGCATCAAATAATTCTTCAGGGTGCACCCGGTACAGGCAAAACATATACAGCGAAAAAGGTTGCAGAACGTTTGACGGATAGAGAACGAATCAAGTTGGTTCAGTTTCATCCATCATATACATATGAGGATTTCGTTAGAGGTATTGTGGTTAATACAAACAACGGAGTTCCAGAATATACTTCCGTGAATAAAGTATTGGCTCAATTCGCAAAAGATGCATGGGATAATTACGTTCTCAGCCAGAAAAACAAACATGAAATCAAAACAACCCTCCAAACGAAATCGAATATCGAGAGATTTATAGAATTCATACAGACGGAACTGGATGAAGGGAAACGATATCCATTAACCACTAATGTATATCTCTTCGATTATGATGATAAAAGGTTTAAATATAAAGGGGATAATTGGGACACTCATGAGAAAGGCCTGAACATGAAATATTCCGAGCTAAAAAAAATAATAAATGCTAATGTAACGGAGAGAGCCGATATTAAAATGGTTGATGGTATAGAAGCTTTAACTAAGAGTCATGCCTCGTATTATACTAAGATGGTCGAGAAATTTCAAGAATATAATCGAGTCCAAAAAACAAATGTGTCTGATATTGAGGTCAGCCAATACAAATTGCATAACTATGTTCTTATTATAGACGAAATCAACCGTGCGAACCTCCCTGCCGTATTGGGCGAGTTGATTTATGCACTGGAGTATCGTGGCGAACCTGTTGAGGGTATCTATGCCATAGATGGAGATAGTAAAATAATTCTTCCTCCGAACTTATATATAATTGGGACGATGAATACGGCGGACCGAAGTATAGGACAGATAGATTATGCTATACGGAGGCGCTTTGCGTTTATGAATGTACTTCCACATGAACTGGATGTCACCGGTTTTGACACTGATCTTTTCCGAGAAGTGTCGAAATTATTTATCAAAAATAGTGATAGTTATATGTCAGACGTCGTACTTGAAACGTCAGATTATCTGTCGTCCGAATTTAGACCGGAAGATGTTTGGTTAGGACATAGTTATTTTATCATGCCTGTTGATGCCCGTGGCAATATTGATCCTCAAGGCCGTAATGTGAGGTTACATTACGAGATCATACCCATACTCAGGGAGTATATGAGAGATGGTATTTTAAATAGCTCCGCTCAAAAAATTATAAATGCCCTGAAATAAAAATGATCGAATTATTTGAGCAATACGGATATAATAAAACAGGTTTCCTCGATATTACGGCAGAACAGCACAATAGGCTTCAGGTTTTGACCAAGCCTTTTCGAAAGACGTACCGGCGCCGTTGGGATGATGCGACCTGTCTACTTGTACAATTCGATGAACAGAAGGATAGATTTCTTTTTGAGACTTCGTACTTTATCGGCGTGGATTGGATTATTCCGAACGAGCAGCCGGTATTTGTACAACCCAAGCTGAATGATAATGATAATAACGTGGATTTTCTATCAATGTTATTTGAGGCTCTTGAAGAGACGGAAAATTACGAACATCTCGACAGACTGTTTCAGGTAGATTTTAATAGTCCGGCAATACGAATAAAACAGGAGCAGGATATCTTAACGCCTTTTTTAGTTGTCGAGTACCTTCAACTTCTGAAACAGATCGTACGTAAGGGATTGAAAAAGTCATATTATCGGGTTACGGACAATTTAGAAGCACGAGTAAAAGGGAAAATACTTATCAATCAAACGATTCTCCAAAATATCAAGAAAGGCACGATTACGAACACGGCTTGCCAATTCGATGTGTTTGGTATGGATAGTTTGGAGAATAGAATATTGAATAAGGCTTTGAGGATAGCGATACAGTTACTTCCTTCGCTTAGGCATCAAAAGATTTCAGCCTTGGAATCTATTATTGCATACATTGCTCCTGCATTCGAAGGTGTCGCCGAAGATGTGGATATTAATCAGATTAAGCAGTTTAGCTTAAATCCGATATATAAAGAGTACGAACGGGCATTGAAGATTGCAATATGCTTGTTAAAAAGGAGGGGGTACAATCAGAATAATCTGAGTAAGAGTGAGGTGGTAACACCGCCTTATTGGATTGACATGAGCAAACTTTTCGAATTATATGTTTTTAAGAAACTTCGCGAAATTTTTCCTCGTCGCAATGAAGTCATGTATCATTTGAAGAGTAACTATCAGGAGATTGATTTTTTGATCAATAGCCCTGAAAATGGTGTTCAGATGGTTGTGGATGCCAAATACAAACCGCGTTATAAAAACCACATGGTATGTGTTGACGATATCAGACAGGTGTGTGGATATGCAAGGATGAAAAAAGTATACGATATGCTGGGATTAGATTATTCAAATGTAATTGATTGTATGATAATATACTCACACCAAGATTGCCCCTCTTCATTTTCACAAGATAAATTCAAATCAAGTAGCGAAAACGATAATTATGTTAGATTTTGTAAAATGGGATTGAAGTTACCATGCAATAGATAATGTTAAAGATGTGATCATTTCATTTAATATGAGCTATTGATCTTTTATGTGTTAGAAGGTAATACTAAAATCTTTATGTCGATTTCAGAATCTGCTATTTAACCACACCATCTCCCACGCCGTAGACTCGATAAAGTCGACTTGTTTCCGATAGCCCGAAAGGAGGTTTACTTTCGTGCGGTGTAGGAAATCGTCGATATTCGCGCGTTTCGTTCGCATAGTGCTGCAACTCCCGAAGTGAACCGCGCAACTGGCTAATTCGCCCTCCAAAACGTCCGCAATCTCCGATAACGTCACGAAGTTGCGCCCGATCTGTATGCCGTTCGGTCGGCCGTGAAACGCGATATACAGAATCCGGTAGTTCTTGTACCGCTTAAATATGAATTGCCGGAGGTATTCGAAAAACTCGTCCTTCGTGTTGCACTTGCGGTAGACGTATCTGATCCCGGCAGAGTAGTAGAGAATATCGAGGATCGGACGGATACTTTGCTTGCTTCGCGGGTTGGTGTTCCAGTTCCCCTCCAAGCAGTATATGTATCGCGGCTTCCTCAAATCCGAATATTTTTGAATACGCTGTAATACCTCGGCAAATCCTCCTGCCGGATCACTTCGTCGTTATACACTTCAAGCATCTGAATACTCCGGTGGCGGCTGTATTTCGATACGGTCAATAACTCGCCCTTGTAGGACTTAATCAGCTTCGTGATAAAATAGTGACGGAAGCCGTGCGCGCTTCCGTCGATTTGTAAGGTGTGGAACGTTCGTTTGATAATCTCCCGAACGGATTTCGTGGTAAGCCATTCGCCCCGGCAATGGTTGTTGTCGTTCCGGAATAATGCGCCCTCATGGAAACGGTACAACCGGAGATATTCCCGTAAGACTTTCACCGTCGAGGGATGGAGGTAAACGGGTTCTTTATCGTCCCTGCTTTTGCCGCGAACGAAGGCAACCTTATCCCGCAGGTTAATATCGGTAACGTCCAACCTGACGACTTCGATTTGCCGGAGGCCCTGAAACAAAAAGAGAGCGATAATCGCTCTCAGTCTTAGGTTAGCCCTTGTCGGTTTCAGTGCGGAACAGTACGACTGCAACTTGCCTATATCGTCATCGGTCAAGCCGTCTTTCTTGTGTAAGCGGGATTGCGAGAATCCCTTTACTCCGTCGGTGATCTTTTGCGGGATCAGTCGTACCCGGTGCAATCCGTCTAAGAATACTTTTGCCGAAATCAGGTACTTGTTTTTGGTCGATACGCTGAACGTCTCGCAACCTTGCAAATAACGCTTGTATTCCAAATAACTGTTACGATTCAGTCCGTGTGTGTCGGTAAACCGTAAAAAGTGCCGTATTCGTACCGCATATTCCCGGCGGATGGTTTCCGACACATCCAACGTGTCAAACACCTGTTTAATAACAACATCCCGCCGATTCGACGGCAATAACTCCGCGTGATTCATAACTCCGTTGCTGAAAATCGTATCCCGAAGTTACGAAATTAATTCTATATTTTCAAATGTATCCATCTGATATACAGGTAAATAGATTGCATTATAAAATTCTCAAAAGTTTTACCTATGTTTTACCGAAGAACAATAAAAAACGGTGTAACTTATTCAGCTACACCGTTTACGCAAATCGTTTTTGTGACTCCGACAGGATTCAAACCTGTAACCTCTTGATCCGTAGGCTTGCCAAATGTTTTATTTTATTTTTTCGTACAATTGGTTATTTTATTTAAGTTTCTGTTGTTCAGTATTATATGTGCACACATTGAACAATATTCGATAAGTAAGTTCGTTTATTTTAAGGGCAAATACAAGGCACATTTTTGGCACATAAATTTTAAAATTATGCAATGTGCAACTGTTAGACTGGAGCTCGACAAAAGACAGGCGAGTTCCCGCGACAATCGTTTTCCCGTACGATTCATTGTAAGTTGTCATGGTCGGTGGAAAAGGTATAGTGCCGTATTCCGATTTGATACAAGAGAATGGAATCTTATGTGGGGACCCAAATTGTTGAATAAAGATCTAGAATCGAAAAAGAACGATTTGGAAAAGGAACTTGTTCGGGCCAATGATGTTCTTGAAACATTGGATAATGAGTTTTCTTTTGAGAAATTCGAGCGCCTGTTTTTAGGAAAACTTACTGAGGCTGAGAAACGACAATTAGAGAAAGAAGAAAAACAAGCTAAAATACAAAAGCAAAAAGAGAATGTCTATTATGTTTATCAGGATTATTTAGAAGAATTAGAAAAATCAAAACGGATCGGGACAGCAAATGCTTATCGTAACTCGATGAAATCATTGCAGAAGTTTAAACCGAAATTATCTTTTGCTGAAATTACACCCAAATTCTTGGAACGATACGAGGCCAATATGTGGTTTCTCAAGGTAAATCGTTAACAACGGTGGGTATCAATTTACGTAGTCTGAGAGCTATATACAATATAGCTATACTGGAGGGAGTCATATCAAAAGAACACTATCCATTCGGGCCTAAGAAATACCGTAAGTATGAGATTCCGATCGGTCGTAATATTAAAAAGGCTTTGGATATTGAAGATATTCGGAAAATTAAAAACGCCAATTCTCTTCCGACCGAATACCAATTTGCCCGGGATATGTGGATGTTCAGTTTTTATTGCAACGGGATGAATATGGTAGATATATTTTTCCTGAAATTCGAGTCGATCGACGGTCGCTTCCTGAGATTTTACCGCAAGAAAACAGAGCGGACCCGACGGGATGTCCTGCCGATAGAAATTTATCTGCTAGACGATGCCCTTGCCATTCTGAATAGATGGAAAGTCAAAGAAACATCCCCTTCCGATTACGTTTTCGGTCTCACATCAGACCAATACTCTTTAGAAGCACAGTACAGACTCAAAGGCAACTTTATACGCAGTATTAATTATTACATGAAAAAATTGGCACAATTACTCGGGATAAAAAGTAAGCTGACAACCTATGTCGCCCGTCATTCCTATGCTACAATGTTAAAGAATCTCGGAGTGTCCGTTGAAGAAATATCGGAAAGTTTGGGACATAATAGCATCGAGACGACCCGGAACTATCTGGCATCGTTTTCTCAGAACCGCAAAAAAAGCACGGCAGAGAAGTTGCAAAACGCTTTGTAGATACTTGTTCGACGGCCATATGCGGCCTGCTCCGGCCAACGCTTTGAACGGACGACATATACGATTATTTTAGCACGGAAACCGCTAAAACAGATATTTATGAATACAGAGTTGATCGTATGGCTGGATCGGCGATTCGACAAGATCGAACAGAAACTGTCCGTTCTGACGGAACAGCTATCGTCCTTACAGCCGATTCCTCCGAATCGGTTGGTCGATATAAAAGGAGCAGCAGCTATTACCCGCTTCAAACCGTCTTATATCTACGGACTCGTCCATCAGAAAAAAATACCGCATGTCAAATTCGGGCATTCGGTTCGATCCCCAAGAACTCGATGCGTGGATGCGTCAGGGGCGCCCGGAAATCGAGAAATTAGGATTAAAGAAATTGCAGGAAATGGAACGAACGAAATTCGAGGACTAAAAATTATTAATTTGCCGCTCCGACAACCGCTTATTTTGTCATTCATTACAATAAACAGTTTGGATCTTTATTTCGAATTTAATCATTGTTGTATCTGAGGTAGATCGAGTATAATGTATTTTTGAACAGCAACAATACCACAAAAAGTAATTCTTTGAAAGCAGGCCATAAGCCTGCTTTCATTTTTTATTAACCTTTCAAAAACAGTGCTTATGAAAGCCAATGCAACCGTTTCTGTACGACGGAATGCCGTACAGAACAAGAAAGCCCGGACAACCGGCAAGGTCTGTACGAAAAAGAATACGGGCTCTCCGCTCCCTCAAGCCTCCGCCGACCTGCCCGAGCAGCAGATCGCGCTGGATTCGATCGTTCCGAACGATTTCAATCCCCGCCGGAACTTTTCCGAACAGAGTCTTCGGGAACTGGCCGACAACATGACCCGGGTCGGGCTGATCCATGCCGTTACGCTCCGTCCCCGCAGCGACGGGCAGGAAGGCTACTCGCTCGTATGCGGCGAAAGGCGTTTTCGTGCGGCCCGACTGGCGGGATGGGAGACCATACGGGCTAAGATCTGCCCGATGAGCGACGCCGAAGCGGAAGACTTCGCCATTGCCGAAAACTTGCAGCGGGAAGACATCACGCCGTTCGAACAAGGACAGGCGTTCAAACGCCTGATTGATACGCGCCGTTACGACGTCGGAACGCTGGCCCTGCATTTCGGACGAACGCGCGATTTCGTCCTGAGCCGCATCCGCCTGCTGGATCTGATCCCCGAGGTAATAGAATTGCTGAACAGCGAGGAGATCAATATTTCGCAGGCACTGGAGCTGTGCCGATACGAGAAAGAAATTCAGAGGGAAGTCTACGACGGATATTTCAAAATGGGTCTCGACTGCCACTGGCGGCATCTCCGGGCCAAAGAGCTCAGAAGCCGTTTGGCCGGCATGTACCTTTCGCAACTGAATTCTTACCGTTTCGACAAAACCGAATGCATGTCCTGTGCGAGCAACAGGGCCAACCAGGTGCTTTTCGCTGATTGCGGCGACTGTAACGTCTGTCAGAACCGGGCGTGCATGAAACGCAAGAATACGGAGTACCTGATCGCCGAAGCGAAGAGACTGCTTTCGGAATGTCCCGGCATACGGATCGGCTATTTCGAGGATTGTTCGCAGGGAGAAGTCCTGCAAGCCCTCCGGGACGAATCCCGTCCGGTCCGTGCGCTGGGCTATGCCGGCTACTACGAGGCGCATCCCGAAAAACCGGAGGAGCCGCGCAGGGGAGGATTTCACCGAAGAGGCGGATTATACGGAAAGCATAAATACTTTCCGCAGCGCATCGGAGGAGTACGAACAGGAGTGCGCCGACATACAAAGACGGGTCGAAGCGGGGGAACTGATACGTTACGCCGTGATCGGAGACCGCGGCATCGAATTCTACTACGACGAACCGATTCCGGTAACGGAAGAGCAGAATGAAAGTAATTCGGCTCGGCAGACCCGTCCGGACGATTCGGCGGTATTCTCTGGAAACACGTTCACGACGGTTCCCGACATCGTATCGTTTGCCGGCAAAAGCGTCGATCCGGAAACAGACGAAATACTCTCATCGCAAGGGAAAGAGATGTCCGCGGAAACGATCGACCGGGCCAAGACACAGGAGGAGATCGAACGCGAAGAGAAAATAAATGTCTTAAAAGAGCGGCACGACAATAACTATCAGCTATATCTCGACCATATGGCGACCGACCTGAAAATAGCTCTGCGTAAGACAGACTACCGGGAAGGAGCTTTGACAGAGGAGGAACAGCGGATTTTCTGGTTTTTGCTGCTCCGAACACTCGATCGGAGGCTGTACCCGCAGTTCGGACTGAATGAACATGACTGGCCGATGTCGGAAGAGCGGCAGGTACGGATATGCAGGGAGCTTACCCTGGAACAACAGGTATTGCTTCTGCGGGAGTTCATGCGCGGCGAGCTGATGGAAAACTGTTCCGTACCCGAACTGATCGGCCGGCTGTCCGGCGACTTCGTAGAGATTCATCAGCCGGACGCCTACCGGGAGATCCGTTCACGGCATAAGGACGTTTACGACCGTCGGCTCTCGGGCATACTCCAACGGCTGAAAACACTGGGATGCACGGATACGGAACTTCCCGTAAACGAGACGGAGCTCGAAACCCTGCATACGTTCGCGTCTGGGACGCTTCAATCACACATGGTACCGGAAGCCGTTCCCTTCGACCCGAACGAACTGCCGCAGGAGCCCCCCTACGAGATTCCGCAGACGGAGGAGCCGGAAGGAGAAGATATACCCGGCGACGATATTCGTCCGGAACCGGCGATTCCCGTAAAGGAACCCTACCTGCCGAAACCGGACGACAACTCGGAGGAAACCAGTCCCTATATCGAGGAATATCCCGAGCTGGAAGAACTTGATCAGAGGAGGGAAGATAACTCCGTATCCGAAATTCAGGCAGCATAAGTATGGAACAAGTCTTTCATATGGGCAGGAAGTGTATACGCGCTCCCTGTCTGTTACGTGACGTGTTATCGGCTTTTCGAAAGAACCGTTTTCCGTCCGAGTAACTCTGCCAACAAAACCATGTCTGCTGCATGATAAATAAACTTATGATCGAAAACACCGCAACGGATATATCGCTTTTTACGTGCTGCTTCCAGTTGTTCGGGTGTAATTTTCAGTATGGAACATACTTCATCGGCCACAAACACAAGATCGATGTTGCGTATCGCACATAAGTGTACAAGGAAAAAATTCATATAGATGAGTTGACGGTTACGTTTGATCAATCTCATCAGTACATTTCGAGAAATCGTTATGTTTTCATCGGTTTTCATTGTTGTCTGTGTTTTAATGTTTATCACTTGTTTTGAGTATTTTCAGCATATTGCTCCGAGAGTTGTCCTTGAGACTTGCGTTCCATTTTATCGATGTACCGTTTGACTTCCGAATAACGATACATTCGTTTAGATCCGAAAGTAAAACCGATCAATTTTTTCTCTTCGCGCAGTCTTCTCACTTGCCTTTCGCTTAAATGAAGCATCTGGCAGGTTTCATAAAAATCGAGAATAGGATCACCCATAATCATGTTGTGCTGTTTTTTCACAGCCAACACATCGATGTGAACAGCATCTAATTTTTCCTTGATCCCGGTAAGGGCAGACAATAACTCGGTCTTTTTTGAAAATTCATCTTCCATAATTTGTCGGATTATCGATCGCATTACAAATATCCGGAATCCGATTTGTTGAATCATGTATTCGAACATGTTCGAATACATGATTTCTCTGATCTTAGGTGGTTTGAAGATCGTCTCTCCGACTATTGAATAATATCATCCCGTTTCTCTGAAATGGGAAGCAATATGAAGACAATATGGTTATACGAATGGAAGGACCGGTTTACGATACCGGTCCCGGCTCCCTGCGGGCCTATGCGCAAATTCTGAACAGCATGCTTCTGTCCCGGGACAGCGGAGAGCTGTTCCGCCGACTGGCATGGGCCGATATGAATTCTCCGGATCACGAGCTGTCGGGCTATTTCGGTTGGGGCTTCGGCACCTCGACCCCTTTCTGGCTGCGCCAGCGGATCGCCTTCCGTTCCGATACGTTTTTCGGAACGCGCACGCTGACGGTCGTCCGTTTTCGTAAAGACGCGGACAGGGCCGATGCCTGAAACGGATACGATCCTTTGATTTGCATCAATCGTTTTTAATCCATTAAAACTCTGTGCGGGAGGATAAATACTGCATGACCGTTATGGAACTGATAACGAAAAAAGTAGAGAAAGATTTTATGTCTCGTCCGCTGAGATCGCAGGACGGGCGGGGATTCGACGTCGAGGTAATCGTCAAATACTTCAACCCCTGCGGAGCGGGTACGTGGCTGATTACCGAGGCCGAGGAACAGAAAGACGGGGATTGGCTGCTGTTCGGCTATGCCTGCATTCACGAATGGGAATGGGGCTACGTCCTGCTGTCCGAACTGCGGAATCTGCGGCTGCCTTTCGGCATGACCATAGAGCGAGACCTCTATTCGTCGGCCCGGACCGTCCGCGAACACCTGAAACGTTTCGGGATCACCGTCTGACCGGGGAAGCGCACTTGCTTTATATCGAAACAATAAATACATGCCGATTGCGTTATACCTGAAAAGGTACTATATTTGTACCTGAATAAATACTGAAATTAGTTAATTAAAAAACACAGTCATGGCAGCCATACATGTTATATCGCCCAGCGAGTTCAAACAGAACCAGAAGAAGTTTTTCGACCTGGCTCTCTCGGAACGGGTCGTTATTAAGCGGGGCAAGGATCTGTTCGAACTGGTATCCAAGCCTTATATCGACGAGAGCGTCAGTCCGAGCGGCGATCCCTTTTTTAACGATCCCCGGAACCTGCAAGCTATCCGCGAGGCTATCGAGCAGGCTAAGCGGGGACAGGCGACGGAGCTTACGCCCGAACTGAAGGAAAAACTGTTCGGCGATTTATGAGCTATAAGATCATCCTTACCGAGAATGCGGTCGAGGGAATCTTTCGGCTGCGGAAAGCCGGAGAGCGTCAGGCGCTGAAAAAGATCGACCGTCTGCTCTCCGAACTGGAGGAACATCCGGAAACAGGAACCGGCAAGCCCGAGCGGCTCAAAGGCGAATTGTCCGGGAAATGGTCCCGACGTATTACGGAGCGTCATCGTCTCGTTTATGAAATATTCGACGAGTATGTAGAAGTCGTTGTATTGAGCGCCTGCGGCCACTACGACGATATACGACGATAAATAAGACATTAAAAACAATCGTTCGATTGCGGAAGCGGCCCTGTACAGGGCCGCTTCCGTTTTTGTATCACATTCAAAAATCAACTATTATGACGGATAAACAATTCAACGCCCTGTTCCGCCGACGAATGGACGCCTACGTGCGGGCCAACGACAGGGAAATACGATCTTTCGCGTCCATTTCCTGCGGTTACGGCAGCAGGGCCTACCATCGCTTCAAAACCTCTTCGGACAAGAGCGGAGAGATCCGCGGCAAACTCTCAGAAATGGCCGCCACCGGAAGGATCGAGCCGGCCTTGCTGCGTGAGGCCGTGTCCCGGCGTATCCTGTGCGAGGACATTTTGCGAACCGTATCGAGATGAACATACGGACCGCCAAATCGATTCCGCTGGCCGCTTATCTTTCCGGTCTCGGATTTCTGCCGGTAAAACGGCGGGGAACGGATCTCTGGTATCTTTCCCCGCTTCGCAAAGAGACGCGGGCTTCGTTCAAGGTCAATACACGTCTCAATACATGGTACGACTTCGGAATAGGCCGGGGCGGGAACATCATTTTGCTGGCGGCCGAAATATATGAGATGGACGATGTTTCCCGTCTTTTGCGGCTGATCGGCGCGAATACGCTGGCTTCGGTTCCGTTCGATCCCATACAGGAGAGGAACATCTCACCGACGGAGCCGGAGTTTAAAAACGTTCAAGTCAAGTCGCTTGCTCATCCCGTATTACTCGATTACCTGAAATCACGCAAGATCGATCTGAAGACAGCGCAGACTCTCTGTAAAGAAGTATGTTACACCGTACGCGGCAAGTTCTATTTCGCCGTAGGATTTGCCAATGACCGCGGAGGCTATGAGATACGCAACCGCTATTTCAAGGGGGCCATTCCTCCGAAGGACACGACATGGATCAGACCGCAGAAGTCGAACCGGAGCTGCCGGCTGTTCGAAGGATTTACTGATTACCTTTCATATCTGACTCTGTGCAAACAAGGCGATGTGTCATGGCATTCGTCGAATGAAGACTTTCTGATCCTGAACTCCGCATCGCTGCTTCCGCGGGCAAAAGAACGATTACAGGGATACGAACATATCGTGTGTTGTCTCGATCGGGATACGACCGGACGAAGACTCATAAACGAACTCCGCACGATATTCGGAACGCGGGCACATGACGATTCAATAATGTACGATGGCTGGAAAGATTTGAACGATTATTTGGTGAATAATAGGTGTGGGTAGGATAAAAGTGTTTTTACATGAAAATAACTTGTGCTTTTGCACATCGATTTGCAAAAAAAATCTAAACGATCATGATTATTATTTTGAATGTACCAACTTGTTCGCGCATAGGATTTCTATATCTGTTAGTTACGACTTGCGGTCATAAGCTACGTATCCGATTAGGAGATTCCTATTCTGAAGTCTCTATGTCGGAAGGAATTTCATGAGGGGGGAAAAACCGAAAATATCGGAAACTCGAAAGCAAGTGCCTTAAAATATATAATTTAAGAATATAAGATATAACATTCGTCCTTATGCATTAATCCGATCGAGTCTTCGGCATGGAAAAGTGTGATATGCCCCGTTTGTACTGCTTACAGTATCTTTCGTTTTTGCTTTGGTTCTGAAAAAATGACGCTTGGACCCGTTAATCCGCCCGCTGCAGGATTTCCGTATTGCCTCGACGGGATTTCAACGCCTTGACAGTTCCGTTGAAAAGATACGAAACGGCTACCTTGACTCCCCGCATGTCAAAATTGCCTCTGTTACGCGTCACGACGTTCAGGTACCGATCCTCCCAGTTATTCCAATTGCTCCCGTCCAACAGATCCGTCCCTTCGATATTGACGGTCAGTTTCCTTTGGCAAAAGTAGCCCATCATTCCCACTGTGAGGTTGTTGTAGGCGAATTGGTAAGTGGTGAGCGAATAACTCGGACTGGAATAGGAAAAGTTTGTGTATAGCTCAAAATGTTTGCTCAGCGTCAGGTTGACATTGGCCGCACACTCCCATGACGCGTGGTTTACCAATTTACGGCCGTTCAAAAAAGGGACGTTGACTCTCGGCACTCCCAATCCGGCCATGCAATTGAAGCTCCATTTCCGTGCGGCGTAATTGAAAAAAGCCTCGCAATAAAACGACTCTGATCGAGGAATGTTGATCGGTACCATTTTCAAAATATTCGAGTTATCCTCATCGTTTATGTAAGTTTGCAGCCGTGCGTCTTTGGTCTTTACGTACCTCATAGAGAAAGATAACATATCCTTGAAGTCGATCCCTATGACCCATTCGTTCTCATAAGAGGGTTTTACGAAAGGGTTTCCGCTCACGTAACTTAGCGAATCTTCATAAGATATGCACGGGTCCAGTTCGCGAAACCCGGGCCGAGACACCCGGCGGGCATAGCTTGCACGGACCTTCAGTTTCTCGGACGCATGGATGAAAATATTCGCATTCGGGAGAAAATCCGAGAAAGATCGGTCGACTTCTTCAGCTTCGTTCGCTTCGGCCGAATTTTGGTCGATCCGAGTTCGTGCATATTCGTATCGTATTCCCGCCTCCAATTCTCCGAACTTCCATGCTCTGTTCAGATTCAAGTAACCCGCAGCGGTCAGATCGCCGATCCGAGTACGTTCCGACAGGTCGGAGAGATAAGTCGTCCGGGTAGAGGAGTGGAAATTGTTGTCGACGAATGAAAATTGAGCGCCTGCATCGGATTTTATTCGGGACGGAAGCAAAAAGCTGTACTTCAGATGGCCGGTATAAATCCGATATTTGCTTTTGTTCCGAATCTCCGTATTAAGAATCGAATGGGACGTCAGATTCGTCTCTTTGATGTGGCTCTGTTCCGTATTGGCCGCGGTTGAATAATCGGCAATGAACATCAGGCGGCTGTCCGGCTTCCTTTCGTAAACGTAATTGATCGTTCCGCTGTGTAAAGAGCGGTCGGGAAAAAGGTTTTCACTGAAATCTTTGAATGTCTCCTCGTTGCGACCGATAATCTTTCCGGTTCCCCGAGAGGTATGCTCGGATCGGGTCCCGCTATAAAAATATTGAAATCCGAGACTGCTTTTGGGACTGATCGTCACGTCGACGCCTGTCAGTAAACGGTGCCCGTTGACATGACTCAGAAAATCATATCGTTTGGTATTGCTGAAAACACCGGTCGAATCGATGATGTTTTTTTCCGAGCTCTCGAAAATTTTGCTGTTGATGTGGTTATAGTTATAACTCAACACGGAGGTGACGCTCTTTTTCCGAAAACTTAAGCGAACCGAAGGATTATCGGATATTTTACGCGTCATATTCAGTGCGTTCGAGAGCTGGACGGACAATTCGTCCTTCAGGCGTTTCGTCGTTTTAATCCGCACGACCGCTTTGGCGGTATAGGCGGGCGAAGGGTTGCGATCCACTTCGATGCTGCGTATGTCGATGGAACGGATCGCCTCGAGCTCCTCCCAGTTTTTGATCTCTCGGTCGTTGACGATCACCAGCGGCTTGCCCCGACCGATCACGCTGAAATCCTCCCTGCCGGTAGCGATCATTCCCGGAGTTCTTCGGAACATGTCCATGACATTCCCTGCGTCGCGCAATGTCGAATTTTGAACATCGACCAGAATTTTGCCATGTTCAAGCTTAACGGCGGGTCTTTTTGCCGTTATGGTAACAGTTTGAACATGAAAGGCGTCGGGCTTCAGAACGAACTCCAGACCCTGAGCGATGCTTTCCGATGCGGTCGAATCGAGACGGATGGAGGACGATCGGTAGCCTAACAGCGACACGCTTACGAACAGAGGATTATGCGCCGGCACTTTCATCTCGAAACGATCTTCGAAAAACATTTCGCCGGCGAGCACTACCGTGTCGGACCGGTTCAGCGTCGATACGACCACATGGTAGTATTCGACCGAATCCCCCGTGGCCAGTTTTACGGAACCTCTGATCGTCGTTGAGTTCTGTGCCGGTGCAAATGCGGAGGAAAAACACAAATATCCTGCTAACAGCAGAAAACGTTTCATAAGAGTTGGGATTTTTATTGTTCATAGCATTCATAAAGGGCGGGTAACATATCGGCCAGTCTCGTTTTATAGATGGAACAATAATTTATGTTTTTCCCCATTTTCTTCTTTTGTCTGTCTAACGGACAACCGCCACCGCATATGGGGAAAACATTACATGCCAAACATTCTTCGTCCTCGAACGGATCCGGACCAAATGTCGCTTGAGCCATTTTCGATAAAGATACGCTTTTTTCTTTTATGTTGCCAACTTTATATTCCGAGTTGCCCGGATTAAGTATACCGTCCGAAGATTTGTTTCGACCATGGAGATCATGTATTTCCGATTTTAGGTGTTGAGACCGCTACCCAATATGAAAGGTACATGATCTAGCGCGTATTCATGTTAATTTTACATACGGGGTTTCCCGAACCCATATGATACTGAATAGGAATAACATTCGGATATGGGAATTGTCAAAATGCTGAAAGTCAATATAAAAATATTTTTATCAATCCCTTTGTGAGAAAATAAAAATGCGCGATTGTCTATAAAATATAATATTGTTGATGATTAAATGAAAAAATGTCAGGGTCCGAATGTGGCAAACAAATACAAGGTTATATTCGGTCGTAAGACACAAATTTCTTACTTGTAAAGAATTGGGATCGTGCAGCGCAAATTATACAATAGATACAATCGATTGTTTCTGTTTTTAAATATTTTTACAATTCGTTGTTTTCGTGATATTTGCATGTATAGGAAATCTTATTAACTTTGAGTAAACCTCCTGCAGGACGATTTTTTTCAATTTGTCGAAAACATGGTTTTCATGAAAAAAAGAAATGTTTTGGAGACAAGTTTCATGTGCTTGCTGTTTTTGGCGATTGTGAGTCCTGTCCAAGCTCAAAATAAATCCATAATTAGAGGGATTATTGTCGATTCTATAAAGAAAGAAGAAATATCCTCAGCCAATATCATGGTGTATAAGCACGATTCGATATTAGTTGCGAATGCGGTTTCCGGCAAAGACGGGACTTTCGTATTGAAAGGTATTGCCGAGGGTGAATATACGTTGCATATTTCGCATATTCAATATAGTGATCGTCTTCTCCCGTGGACGGTTCGGCATGGCATATCGTCGGCAGATACGCTTTATTTGTCTTCTCGTGACTATGTGCTGGACGATCTGGTCGTCGGGCCACGGTGGATTCGTCGACAAGCGGACCGTTATAAAGTCTCGATGAAAAATAATCCGATTGCCCGAGGTGTCAATATCAAGGATGCGTTAGGTCGGTTACCTGGCGTTTCGTCCCGTAACGGGCTTTCGATCAACGGCATAAGCGGGACGACAGTTTACGTGAACGGACGCAAATTGTCCAGTGAGAAAGAATTGGATGCTATTCCTGCCGCTTTAGTCAAGAATGTGGAGGTCGTTTTTGTTTCCGGGAGCGCCCATGACGCCCGATCGAAAGGAGGAGTTATTTTGATCACGTTGGATAACCCGGACGACAGAGGCGGATATGGCACGATTGCGAACGATCTGAGAGTTCGACCTCGGTACGGTATCGGCGGAGAGAGTGTCAATTCGGTTGTGAATTACAAATACGATAAATGGAATGTGTACAATTATGTCGATTATGATTATTTTAAGACGCTGTCGGACTATGCGATCGATTCCTATTACCCGGAATCCTTCTCCCGGATCGACATGCGAACGCGGGGTCGCGGTCATAGTCACGGACTAAGCGACAATTTGGGAATCGTATACGAAATCAATCCTCGACATAATCTGGGAGCTAATTTCAATTTGAGTCTGGATCGCTCTGATTCCGAAGAATCGTCGCTTTCGTACATATCGACGTATAATAAAAGCGCGCCGTCGGGCAGCTCGTCCGCAACGAGCACTCCCCGCGGACGGAATAATTTGTATCAGATCACCTTGAATTACCTTTGGAAGATCAATGACGACGGCGCTTCTCTCAATATCAAGTCGGATTATTTAAACACTCTGGGCACAAACGACGCTTATCGTACATATCGTTACGATTACGAGGGAGAATTGCCGTATTCCGTTCGGAATAAGGATCATCTGCAAGATCGCATTCATATGTTCGATAACCGGATCGATATCAGTGTCCCTATCCGGAAAAAACATCAATTGCTTTTCGGCGGCCGTTATTATCTGAATCGGACCAACCGAATCGCTCAATACGATTCGTTGCACGATGAAGTCTGGGTGAACGATGCCAAGCTGAGCGATCGTTTTGGCCTGCAAGGTGACGGATATGCCGTTTATACCAGCTTTTCGTCTTCCATTCATCGGTTTTCTTACTCTTTGGGGCTGCGTGCCCAATGGGACAGAATTGATTATACCTCCCGGATCGGACATGAAAATACAGAGCGTCGCTATATGCATTTTTTTCCGACGGTCAGTCTTAGCTATGCATTGGACGATGACGATACGATGCTGGCCAGCCTTTCCTATACGCGAGGTATACAATATATGCCTTTCAATGAGATCTCTTCGACCGTCAGGTTCCTGTCGGAATACTCGTATACGCGGGGAAATCCCGACCTGACCCCGGCGTTTTACAATGCCGTACAGTTTTCCGCAACGATCAAAAAATGGGATATCTACTATAACTACGAATATATTCCCAACATGATCCATTATGTGACATTTATCGATGATGAAAATCCGTTGGTCAAATATTCGATGCCGATGAATTCCTCCTCGATTACCGGTCATATAGCAGGCTTTACCCGCGAATTCGACATAACCAAGTGGTGGAATCTATCTGCCGATCTGATGCTCAGAAACCGTAAGACCCGGTATGAAGAATCCGGAGTCAAAAAAGCATACCGAAGCACCGCCTATTTTGCGGATATCACCAACTATTTCACGTTCGGTAACACATCCGGGGGCGAAATCAGTTTTTACGGAGAGACCGCGGAGAAAATCGACGATAAGACGGTATTCCCCGTTTACAGTATCGGCGCGAAAGTTTATCAATATATCCTGAAGAAAAAGTTTCTTCTGAAGCTAAGCGCTAATCAGATCGTATCCAAATTGCGATCCAATCGAATCGATAAGGAGATCTATCAATCGCGAAGCAGATTCCTGACCGACCAGACCGCTTTGATTTTCAGCATTCAGTATAACTTCAGATCGGCAAAGGATGTTCGTGTCAAACGAATCCAGAAGATACAGTCGGTCCAAAAACAAGAAGAAAAGGAATAACTCGAAAAGCCTTTAAGTGAGTAGAGAAATCTTAAAAAAAGTTATTATGAAAAAGTTGAAAAAATCGGATCCCGGCATCGATAGTTGCAGAACGGGATAAGCTTCGTAGGGAGTTTATAGAAATTGGCCTCAGATTTTTGCTTGATCTAAAGAAATACGATTGCGTTAAATCATGCGGTTGTATTGTCGATAAGTTAAATAAAATCATATTTTATCATGACCATGAAAAAGAATTTATGGAGCGTCGTGCTTTGTTTCGCCGCTCCGTGTTATTTGTCAGCCCAACAACATGCTTCCATTCGAGATTTTGAGTTTCTGGTCGAGAAGATACGGAACGACTATCCGGGA
>OGXT01000861.1_pt1 | contig 33866 bp, 26 predicted proteins | sample 1576361 | NCBI WGS metagenome assembly OGXT01 (sample SAMEA3541514, study PRJEB24748) | human gut metagenome | biome: human gut; feature: human-associated habitat; material: faeces | place: China | collected 2012 | reverse complement strand
CGGCGCCGCCCACGGTGAGCGGATCGCCGCCGGCGCGCATCACGGCCTCCTTCTGGTCCAAGATGCCGCACGCCTCCACGATGGCATCGATCACCGTCTCGGGGCGAATGGCGCACCCGGGCGCGTACACGTCCACGGGAATCGCGCGGTCCACGCCGCCGATCACGTTGTAGGCATCGCGGAAAACGCCGCCCGAGCACGCGCAGATGCCGCACGCCACCACGCACTTGGGCTCGAGCATCTGGTTGTAAATCTGGCGCACGACGGGCAGGTTCTGGGCATTGACCGACCCCGTCACCAAAAAGATATCCGCATGCTTGGGGTTGCCGGTGTTGACCACGCCAAAGCGCTCTGCATCGAACAGCGGCGTGAGCGAGGCCAGCACCTCGATATCGCATCCGTTGCAGCTCGAGCCGTCGTAATGAATAACCCACGGCGAACGCGACATTTTATGATCCATGGATGCCGCCTCCTAAATAAACACGTCGACGAGGATGGGCATAAGGTTGAGCAGGCCAAACACCAGCGCCACGCCCCAGCCGAGCTTAAAGCAGCTGCGCCAGGTGCTGCGTGCGAAGGTGTTGTCGATCAGCACCTCGACAAAGTACGTCGCGGCCATCACGACCAGGGCGACCACCCAGCTCACGGGGTTGTCCCAGACAAAGAACATGCCCACCCACATCAAAAACAGCACAGTCTCGCACCAGTGCATAAGGGTCATTTTGGCCAGCGTGCCGCCGCTCATCTCGGTGGCGACGCCCTGGACAATCTCCTGATGCGCGTGATGCGAGTACGAAAGGTCAAACGGCGACTTGCGCAGCTTGATGGTAAGCACCGCGAGCAGCGCGAGGAAAATGGGCGCGCTGTACACGATGATGGGGGCCGACTGCCCCGTCACGGCGATGGAATCAAAGCTGTCGGTGGCAAGGTACAGGCCCACGCTCATCAGCAGAACGGCGGGCTCGTAACTCATAACCTGCAGCAGCTCGCGGTCGGCACCGACCTGGGCAAACGGGCTTTGCGTCGAGGCGGACGCCAACACCACAAAGATCGCGGCGAGGGTAACCATGAAAGCGCACAGCAGCGTGTTGGAACCCGACACAAAGATGCCGCCGCCCACGACGGTGAAGATGAGCGCGCACGCCATGTAGGTATCGTCCATGGTGTTTACGCTGGCGGGGGCCTTGCGCAGCAGCTTGGCAACGTCGTAGAACGGTTGCAGCAGGCGCGGACCCACACGGCCCTGCATGCGGGCCGAAAGCTTGCGGTCAAGGCCGTCGATCAAACCGCCCACAAGCGGCGCCAGCAGGGCAAACGCCACGGTGCCAATAAATATGCCCACGACACCCGAACCTTCAAAATACTTGCCGCGCAACACCGAGGGCGCGCTCATGGCAAGCCGCTCGGGCCCAATCCACGCGCAACACAGCAGCGCAAACAAGATAATGCTGCAGCACACGACGCTACCCGCGGGGCCAATACGCTTCTCGCCAAGGGCGTCCACCGAGTACCAATTGCGCTTTTCGGCCTTCACCTCGCGTCCCATCGAGCCGCGGAAATGGCGGTAATTGTCGGTTCCCACACCCGAAAGATATACGTTTACGTGCGGTTTGTTGCTCACGCGGAATGAAGTCAGCAGCACCACGGCGATAAACGCCACGATAACCACCATCAGATACATGGCATCCTTGCCAATAACGTACGGCACGCGGCCAAACACCATGGCCAAGTAAGGCGACACCAGACCGCTCGAGATAACCGGGAACGCCACGCAGCACAGAATCAGCAGCGCGGCGATGGTATTGAGGGCCATCCATTCGGTCTTATGGACATTGACCTCAACGTTTTGAGCCGTGGGGTCGACGCCCGAAAGCTTGGCAAGCCACTTGCCCCAGAAGAAGAACGTCGCGGCCGAGCCAAAGGCAAGCACCATGATCATGAGCACGTTGCCGGTCTGGGCAAACGCCACCAGGGCGCCCCACTTGGACACGAGCATGCCAAACGGAGCCACGAACATGCCCATAATGCCCAGCATCATCAGGCGCGTCAGGTGCGGCATGCGGCTGAACATGCCGTCCATGTCCTCGATATTGCGGCTGCCGATATGATGCTCGGCCGTGCCCACGCACAGGAACAGCAGCGACTTTGCCACCGTATGGAACAGGATCAGGAAGATCGCGGCCCACACGGCCTCGGGCGCGCCGACGCCTAGGCAGGCGCTGATAAGGCCCAAGTTGGAAATGGTGGAGTACGCGAGCACGCGTTTGGCGTTGCTCTGCGAGATGGCCATGAGGGCAGCGAGCAAAAACGTGATGGCACCCACACTCGTGACCATAAAGCCAGTCACGGGATAGATGGCATAGAGCGGGCTGAGCTTGACCATCAGGAACACGCCGGCTTTGACCATGGTTGACGAGTGCAGCAGGGCGCTCGTGGGCGTGGGGGCAACCATGGCACCCAATAGCCAAGTGTGGAACGGCATCTGCGCGGCCTTGGTGAGTGCGGCGAGCGACAGCAGAACGACCGGCATCACCAGCAGCGCGGATTGCGCGGTTCCGGCGCCGGAAAGCTCGATCATGCCCGAGATGGTCAGCGGCATGCCGTTAACGTGCAGGTACATGAGCCCGGCCAAAAACGCGATGCCGCCCAGCATGTTGAGGATGATCTGGGTGAAAGCGTTTTTTATGGCCTCGGGCGTGCGCGTGTAGCCAATCATGAGGAACGAGCACACGGTGGTGATTTCCCAGCCACAGAACAGCCACTCAAGGTTGTCGCTTGTCACGATGACGAACATGGCCGAGAGGAACAGGAACATAAGCGCCAGGAACTGCGGGCGTCGGTCAGGCGCCGTCTGCCCGCGCAGCGCTGCCTCGTGCTCGTCGTGGGCCTGGAAGTCCTTCATGTAGCCCAGGGCGTACACGCAGATAAGGCTGCCGACAATGCCGACGGCAAGCACCATGATCACGCTCATGTAGTCAAGGTAGAGTGGCGTTGCCGTGACGGCTTCGGTCGCGGGCAGCGTCATAGCTGCAAAGGTGAGCGAGCCCACCAGCTGCACCACGCCGAGCACCGTGGTGAGCGTGCTCTTATATTTACGCGCGTTGTACAGGATGACGGCGCACAGGATCACGTCGATGACGGAGCTGATGATCGAGAGCACATGCGAGGTGCCGGGGGCAACCTCGAAGCTCTGCGGGCCCGTGCCAAAAAACATGACGGCGACTACAACCGTCACCGCCATAATAATGCCGGAGCCTACAAGCCCTACCGCATCGCGGGCGCGGTCACCGCGCGCGAGCAGCATGCCCAGCGCCGGTACCAGCGGAAACAGGGTAAGGAAATACAGTAGCGTCATACCATCACTCCCCCATGCAAAAACGCTGCAATTGTTTAACGTTATAGCTCAGTTGAGGAGTAGCGGCGGCGGGTTTTCGGTCAACTGGGGAGTTTTAGGCGTACGGGGTAACGAGTCTGTCCGCTTTGGAGCAGAGAGGCGACGCTCCCCCTATCGCGGCGGCGGGCGCACGGGCCACTGCGCGCGGTTTATTAACCACTTTGGAGGATGTTCCAGTAGGCTCACGACGGTCCAAAAAGTTGGCGCGGCAAGAAAAATGCGCCCCTGTGGGCGCACCATCCCGTTCGCTATTCCGCCTTTTTAACGCGCGGCTTGCGACCGCGCGGCTTATCAACCAGCGCGGACTCACCGCTCTCGCGATACTGGCGGCACCAAGCCTTGACCGAAGACTCGCTGGGAATCTTGTGCTTGATCATGGCCTCGCGAACTGTTAAGCCGTTTTCCAAGCGGTCCTTGACCACGGCGAGCTTAACTTCGTACGAATAGGTGTGATGATGCGAACCGGCGTTGAGAACGGCGTCGGCACCGCCTACGGCTTACGCGCGGGCCCACTGACGAGCCGTGGCCTGGGGAATGCCAAGCTCCGCGGCGAGGGCGCGATGACCGACCCCCTCTTGGAGGATCTCGACGGCGCGCTGCCTAACCTCGGGCGCATGCGTGCGAGTCCTAGTTGCTTCCGACATACCTGCCACTTCTTAGCCTTAACCGTTAATCTGCTTTCTTACGTGCAAGTTAGATAGTAGCATTTTACTGTTTGCTCAAAGCAGTTAATTAAAATAGACGCGGCGTTATCTGGGCATTTGGCACCAATTTACGACATTTCTTTATCGATTATTTACGCTGGTAGCTGACTCGCAGCCAATCGTCATTCGCCTGTCAACAAAATTGACACCTCTTTATGTCCTTTGCTATAGCGGATATGATTATTAACCCCTCCCCCAATAATTTTGAGTAATCGGCAAGGCAGTAGACGTCCTTACTCCTCATGATTACCGCGCATTGCCATCCACCGGAGCAAAACAAAAAGGGCGGGGCCTGCTGCGCTTGCAGGCCCCGCACCGGTTGACACCCGACGGGACACAGCCGGGCGAGGCGGATCCGTGCTACCGCCCCGCCTGGCCGCGATGTTCAACTACAGCTCGTTGGCCGCGTGATACGCCGTGCGAATGGCGCTCGCAATATCGGCGGTACGCTCGCCCGAGCAGTCGCCCACGCAGGTCACGGGCACCGTCACGCCGTCCAGGTCAAACGCGTTGGCCTTGGAGCCCACGGCCATCACCACGTAATCGCAGGCGATCTTCACCGGCTCCTCGGCGCCGTCCTCGGTGGTGCGAATGGCCTCCACGCCCTCGTCGGTAATGGCGGTCAGGCGGGTCTTCACGTGCTGCTCCACGTTGTGCTCGGCAAAATCGCTCATGATCAGTGGCAGAATGGTCTCGGACTCGCCCGCGGCAATCTTGTCGAGCATCTCCACGATCGCCACCTCGCAGCCGTGCTGCAGCAGGTACTCGGCAGTCTCGGTGCCCACCAGGCCACCGCCAATGACGGCGACGCGGCCCGTAAGCTCCACCTTGCCGGCCAGCACGTCCCAACTCGAGACGACCTTGTCCGAATCGGCACCCGGAACGGGGATGACCACGTCGTGCGCGCCCACGGCCACAATCGCAGCGTCGGCGGCGTTGAGGTCCGCGGGGCTAGCGGCATGGTTGAGCTCAACCTTCACGCCCAGGCCGGGCAGAATCTTCTCGTAGTACTCGACCGAGCGCATGATCTCGTCCTTGCGCGGGGGCGCGGCCGCCAGCACAATCTGACCGCCCAGATGATCGCTCGCCTCGTAGACGGTCACGTCGTAGCCGCGCTTGGCCGCCACGCGCGCGGCCTCCAGGCCGGCAATACCGCCGCCCACCACGGCAATCTTCTTGTCGCCCTCGCCCGGCTTAATAGCGATGGTCGCCTCGTCGCCGTTCTCGGCATTGAGCACGCACGAGATGTACTGGCGGTTTTGAATCGCATCGACGCAACCCTTGTTGCAGTTGAGGCACTCGCGGATGGGCTCACCCGTGGCGGCCTTGAGCGCAATGTCGGGGTCGCACATGAGCGAGCGGCCGTACGCGACGATGTCGGCCGAACCGTCCTCCAGGATCTTCTCGCCGGCCTCGACCGAGACAACGCGGCCGACGGTTGCCACCGGCACAGAGACCAGGGCCTTGACGCGCTCGGCCACGGGCAGCGTCCAGTTGTAGGGCATGGCGCCCATGGGCGGAATGGTGTCGCCCATGTTACCGGTGTGGTTGGCCTGCGCGACCTGGATCATGTCGATGCCCGCGCCCTCGAGCAGCTTGGCAAACTCGCAGGCCTCGTCGGGCTGCAGACCGCCCTTGCCGCGCGGCGTGCCGTCGGGGTTCTCCATGATCACGGGGAGCTTGTACTCCACCATCAGCTGCGGCGCGGCCTCCTTGATGGCGGCGACGACCTCGAGCGCATAGCGAACGCGGTTCTCGAACGAGCCACCGTACTCGTCGGTACGCTTGTTGAGGATGGCAGAGCACAGCGAACCCACCAGGCGGTCGCCGTGGACCTCGATGGCATCGATCCCAGCCTGCTGTGCGCGGGCGGCCGAGGCGGCGATGGCCTCCTTGATCTGGGTGAGTTGCTCCACGGTGGCCTCGTTCACAAAGTGCTGCATGTCGTGGTGCAGCTTGGCGTAGGCCTGCTTGCGGATCTCGTTGGACTCGGCCATTTTGGCGGCAAAGGTCTCCTCGTCGCCGGCGGCCTTGGCCTCCTGCGCAGCTTTCGCAGCGGCCATGGAGCCCATGACCATGCGGCCGACGCCGGGCACGTCATACTCGGGGTGGAACAGCTGCAGCGCGACCTTGGCGCCGTGCTTGTGAACAGCGTCGGCCAGTGCCTTAAACGTGGGGATCTGAGCGTCGGTCGCCAGCTTGGGCGTAGGGCTTGCGGTCATAACGGGAGCGACGTCGCCGATGACGATGTAGCTCACGCCGCCACGGGCCAGACGCTCGTAAAAGGCCAGGCTGCGCTCGCCGATGGAACCGTCGCGCTCCTCGTAGCCGGTGGTAAGCGGCGGGAACATAATGCGGTTTTTGAGCTCAAGGGGGCCAACCGTAATGGGTTGAAGCAGCTTGGACGCAGGTGTGGTCATGGACATTCCTCTCTTGTAGGCGCGGCGGCGATGATGCCGCGTAGTTGTCTAGAGGATATGGCATAGGGGCACGGGGGCGCAACGTAAATCGGCGGATAGCAGGTGAGGGCTGGTGGATGGGGGCTGGGCGGGCTGGTGGTTTATCTCGATCTGTAACAGCTACTCAACAAAATCCGTCCCTCGTGTTACAGATTTAGATAAACGGGGGCCGGCTGCCGGAAAATCTCGATCTGTAACATCTAGCCGTCCAAATCGGGTCTACGCGTTACAGATCGAGATTTTGTTTGAGATTTGCCGAGGGACTATATCCATGCGTCATCGAAGCCACTGCGACAGAGGTGCGACATTACTGCGACAGAGGTGCGACATTACTGCGACAGAGGTGCGAAATAGATCGACCACCTTACCTTATCGTGTAGAACTGTTTTGGGTCGTTATGGGATGAGCCGTGCCATTCGAGCAGCCCGTCTTCCTCAATTAACTTACCAAGCACCCGGCTTGCTGTGCGGCGATTTCTCCCGATGTGCGCTGCAAGCTCCCTTGCTGTCACCCTTCCGTTCGCAAAGGCCAACCTGACGGCGGCGAGCTCATACTCCCCCAATGAGGCGATCACCTCCGGTGATACCTTGTCCTCGAGAGCCTCGCTTCTCCTTACGGTTCTGGCAACGATATTGTTCTCAAGCGTTAGCTGAACCCTTGCCCCATCAGGTTCCGTGTAGACCGGATCATTGAGCAGAGAGTTTTGCATCTCGGTATAAATGCGCTTGACGCCCTCGTTTAGCTCCCGAACCCAACCAAATTCAACCAGCGTGCGCGCGATGCGTGGGTTGCGCGAGTAACGAGTGGTCCTCATGTTGTCGAGCGTCACGATATTGGGAAGCGCGCCTGGACTGATGATTTCCAAACGGTCGTCGAACATCGAGACCCGGATGTAGTCGCCGCGGAACGAGTAGTCGCGATGTGTCACCGCGTTGACCAAGCCCTCGAACCAGGCGAACTCAGGATACTCAGGCACGGTCTGGAATTTCCCGTCGGGCCCCAGGAACTGAAATTCGCGGAGCATGCTCGAGATGAGTTCGTAGGCGTCTTGGATCACCTTAGGCAGCGGCCCACAGAAGCTTCGTTCTTTCGTGATGTTGAGACGCTCGCCCGTCTCCATTTTGACGCCGTCGTAGCGCAGGACACGGACTCGTGCCTGTGGCATCATCGCGGACGGATCCAGCGCGAATAGCAAGGCTCCAGCAACGGTCAGCTTTCCGTCACGCATAAAACGACGACTTCTAAGGACCTGCTCGTCGGAAACTTCGGTTCCAAGAATCCCTTTGTAGCGATCAAGCACTTCATGGTCCACGTCATCTAGGGAGGAATCCTCAACAAGCTCGTCCTCGAAGATTCTCTGCCCCTTATCGTACTCGAGGGCAAATACCTGTTCGCGGCTGAGCCTCACGCTCTTGTCGTCCTGCCGCAAGAAAACCTCGCCGTCGCTCACGCGAGCAACAGAGTGGTTGGTCGAGGCATCGATGTCCAAAACGAGAACGAAGTCCTCCTCGCCCGAAGAATTGACCACGGGGATTCGGTCTTTGCGGACAATAGGGGTTGGCGTGCAAGTCGTGAGCGCAGCGCGCTCGAATTTCTCAATGTCGCGCGCGCCGTTACGCTTGAAGCCCGTTACCTCACCATTATCCTCGATACCGATAACGAGCTTGCCTCCCGCCGAGTTGGCGAATGCACTAATATGCTTCGCAATCTCCTTGTCATCCTTGCGGGCGCTCTTTCGATCGAAGTACTGATTCTCCCTGAGAGTGGAAAATAGAATCACATCGTTTGTCGCGATGGGTTGCTGCATTGCCGCCTCCTTACATGGCTCCATAAAGAAGTGTAAGTCAAAGGCATCGTATAGACGGCCCCTACATAGCGGCCCCTTTATTGTTTTTAAGACGTCACTGTTTCTAGTTAAGGATCGTCAAGGGTCGTCGCAGCTCCTTCCAATTGGAATCTATCAATCGACAAGTCAATCCATCCGGCCCGTGATTATCGATAGCCCGTCCGCCTCACATAATAAAAAGAGTCAAGATTCACGCATAAAGGAGAGCAACAACAAAATCTCAATCTGTAACAGCTACTCGGCAAAATCCGTCCCTCGTGTTACAGATTTAGACAAATGGGGGCAGGCTGCCGGAAAATCTCGATCTGTAACACCTAGCCGCCCAAATCGGGTCTAGATGTTACAGATCGAGATTTTGTTTGAGAGGTTGAAAACCGTGCCGAAAACATGGTCGTCAGATAACAAAAAAGCTCGCCGGCTAGGCCGACGAGCTGCAAGTTCTTGGTCGCGGGGGCAGGATTTGAACCTACGACCTCCGGGTTATGAGCCCGTTGGAGGCTGGCGCTCATAATATACATGGGTGTTTACCTGCGGTTTTATTTGTAGATGTTTGGCGCTATTGCTCGTATTTTTCTACTCTATTTCTTCGTCAAACGCTTTTCTTCTTCGAATCTTCGTTCAACGTGCGCAGCGGAACCGCATGAAACGCCTCATAATCCAATTGAGCTATCGGGCCGAGGCTTCCGGCAGGATTAGGCGTTTTTGCAAATCACTCCTATGGCATCTTCAAGCCTCTTCTTTGTAAGGACCTCGTCGTAGCGCCATTCAAGCAACTTGACCCCCCTATCTGCGCATTTCGCTCTCTTTCTTTGGTCGAGTTCTTTTCTGCTGCGAAGTCCATCCTCGCCGCCAAAGAATTCAACTGGCTCATAGTGCTGAATTCCCTGATATTCAATTCCAAGGTTAAGCTGGGGGATGTAAACATCCAAGCTTTGGCGACCAAGCCAGTCCTCGTGATACTGAAACACAGCATCGCGATACAGGCTCTTCGCGATCCTGAACATCTGGTATTCGCCCTTCCACTTGATATTGAGCCGACCAGATTCCGCCATCTTTGTTTTCTGGGCATTGTATAGCGAGCGCACTCGTTTTTGCCGCTCGCTGAGAAAGGACAGATCTGGTTTTCCGTTGGCGAGTTTAGGACAAGCAAACTCACCCCTTGCGTTTAATTTACTGCCAGGAACGAGACGGTCGAACAAGTTGACAAGGGTCATTCCCTGAACAAGCCTCGATCTATTCCGAAGGCCTTCGAGCGCCCACTGAAGGTCGGCAATTGTGGAAAACTCTGATACAGCGAGAGCGTTTTCGAGCACCGCTTGATGGAACGCCATGGCGGAACTACCACGAAAGAAGTACTCGATCTCCTCTTTCCCCGGCACATAGAGAAGGTATTCATCAATGGGAATATCGTAAATCGAATAGGGCCTTGTCATGCCTTTAAGAAGCATGAATGAGATGAGATCAACGTCGTCGATATCAACATCGATTGAATAGTTTTCCGTCTCGTCGTCCTTAAAGGTGTTTTCCACCGGAACGGGATCGTAATGCTCCTTCAAATATTCAACCGCGACCCTCGACGGCATATCGTTTCCCTTGCTGAAATAGAGACGAATGTGCCCATCTTCAATTGCCTCGGCGGTCATTTTGTCTCTTAGATCAAATAGGGCTTTGTTTCTTTTGATTTCGCATTCCCAAGCAGGTCCATGGCTTACACCGACTAGGTCTAGCGTCCCGTCCGTATTGCGGACATAATGCGACCAAAGATCTCCGTCAACGATCGAAAAACCGACCGCGCCGTCAGCGGCGTTCCTAATCGGGCCCTCGACGCCCTCGATGGTCTCAGCAAGCTCCGCCCCATCGAAGCAAAGCAATTTCGAGGCGCCATCCGATTGATATTGAGAGCATGGTCGGACTTGCACATAAAAATGAAGCGACGGCATCTCGTCGATATCGGGGGCAACGTCGCAGTCTTGCGATCCGAGGAAGGCAAATTGGCGATTGAAGCCTTTTTTGCTCTTGTCCCAAGTTATAACAACGCGTTCCGCATTTGCGACCGAAATGACCCTGCCATCCGGAAACGGCAGTTCAAGGGTCCCCACCCCATTGAACGCCCCAACACCACGCCTGATTCCATAGGCGATATATGCACCATCACGGCCTTTGACGAACAGCCGACCATCCGTACCACAGTATCCATTCAACGCAGCCTGGGATACCGATTGGTCACTCCACTGGCCATACCGAAAAAACTCCACTGACATTCACCCCACGTCGATAACCGCTGCAACAGATAGTCGTTGTTCATTATCAGGCGTTGATGATCTTTATCGCCCAGTGATCGGCCAACGGCACCGCGGCGGCCCACAATCGACAAGCCGCATGAACGCCCGTCGCCGCAAAGATCAGCAAGGGACCGCGGTATCGATTCACGACCCATAGAACCGATACCTATAAACCCCGCCGTCATCTTAGGCCCCGCTCGCCGAGAGCAAATACGGCTCTGAAACGTGTTGCACCTCCACTGCGCGGCCTCAAGGGGGCCCACGGAATCGCCCACAATTCTCCTCTTCGATACGAATGGCGGGGATTGCCGTGGACCTCCCTTGACCCCGCTCCGCTCCGGTGCGGCTTCTGCAGGAGCAGAAGCAAGCGCCGCCGACGCAGCGCTTCGCTTCTGCGCGCAGGGGCGAGAGTCTAAGGGCCACGCGCCCGGAACGGAGGAAGACATGCAGCAGCTGATGACCGAGGAAATCGCCGAGACGGCACCGAGGCTCTACGAGCAGGACGGGGCGGAGGACCCCACGGTCTACGCCCACTACTTCTCGTGCGTGAACGGATGGGACTGGTGGTGCAGATGTCCGCAAAGCTCCGGGCAGCTTCCATGTTGGGAACTGCCAGCCGGGCGATCTGGCACCCGGCGGAGGCAAGCTGACGGATCTGCTTCAGGCTGCCCTCCACATCCGTGGTTTTGGTATTGAGCATGGACTGGATGACCACCGGGGCGCCGCCGCCGATGGGAACGCCGCCCACCAGAATCTGTTTTGTCATCGTCTTCACCTCTTGAACAGGAAAATGACGTCCTTGAACATAATAATCGCCATCAGGGCAAGCAGCAGGATCATGCCCGCGCCGTGGAGATAGCCTTCATATTTGGGGTTGATCTTCTTTTTCGTGATGGCTTCCACCACAACGGTAATCAGCAGACACACAATACGCCCGCCGTCCAGCGCGGGGATGGGCAGCAGGTTCATCACCGCCAGATTGATGGCGATGAAGCCGCCGAAATACAGCATATTCAGCAGCGCAGTGACCTTGCTGTCGGAGGCTGCCGCCACTTTGGACATTTCACTGACAATGCCCACGGGGCCGGACATATCCTTAATGCCCACCTTGCCGCCAAGCAGCATTTGCAGGCTCAGGCGAACCATGCGCACCGTATCCAGCGACTGGTTCCACGCCATTCCCAGCTTCTCCCAGAAGTTCGGGGTGCTGAGGGTGAAATTTATGCCGTAGCGCAGGCCGGTCGAGCCGTTTTCCAGAGTCACTTCGTGCTTTTCCAGCAGGAAATCTTTCAGAACGACCTTTTCGCCGTTCCGTCGCACTGTGATGTCGTGAACGTCGCCGGGGTTCAGTGACAGGATCATGGAGAAATCGGAATAGGAGTAGAGCTTTTCACCGTCCACCTCCACAATGCGGTCACCGGCTTGCAGGCCGTTTTCGCCGTTCACCGTGGCGTAGTCTTCAAAGCTGGCAATCACGGGAACGGCGGTCTGCTTTCCGGGGAGGCAGACACTGACCATCAGTACCACAATGACCATCAGTACCACGCCGATGAGAAAGTTCATCGCCGCACCGGCGGCCAGAATAATCAGCCGCTTCCACCATGCCGCCTTGTCGAAGGAACGGGGATTGTCGCTTCCGCCGTCCTCGCCCTCCATGGCGCAGTAGCCGCCGATGGGGATGCAGCGGATGGCGTACAGAGTCTCGCCCACCTGTTTTTTCCAGATGGCAGGCCCCATGAACATGGAAAATTCGTTGACCTGAACGCCGGAGAGCTTGGCGGCGGTAAAATGCCCCAGCTCATGGACGAAAATCAGGACGCTGAACAGGAAAATCGCAAAAATAACGCTCATAGAAAAAATGCCTCGCAATTATCAAGAGTTCGCCCGAACCGCCTCACGAGCCAGACGGTCGGCTTCCAGAATCTGCTCCAAAGTGGGGTCGGCGATAAACGGCACCTGCGGCACGGCGGCATTTACCAGCCGGTAGATGTCGTAAAAGCCGATTTTGTCATTCAGGAACATGGCGACCGCTTCCTCATTTGCGCCGTTCATGGCAGGGCAGGCCGTGCCGCCCGCTTTCGCGCAGTCCCGCGCCAGCGCCAGACAGGGGAAATTCTCCGTATCCGGCGGGGAAAACGTCAGCGGGCCGCAGGACAGTAAGTCCAGCCGCTCCACCGGGGAGGGGATACGCTCCGGGTAGGTCAGTGCCAGCTGAATGGGCAGACGCATATCCGGTGTGCCCATCTGCGCCATCACCGCGCCGTCGGTGAATTCCACCATGCTGTGGACGATGCTCTGCCGGTGGATGACCACATCTACCTGTTCCAGGGGCAGACGGTACAGCCGCATGGCCTCAATGACCTCCAGCCCCTTGTTCATCAGGGTGGCGCAGTCAACGGTGATCTTCGCGCCCATCTTCCAGTTGGGGTGTTTCAGGGCGTCGGCTCTGGTCACCGTTTCCAGCTGAGGGCGGGTCATGCCGAAAAATGGGCCGCCGGAGCAGGTGAGGATCAGCCGCCGGATCTCTTTTCTGCTGCCGCAGCCCATAAGGCACTGAAAGATTGCGGAATGCTCGGAATCCACGGGGACGATCTCCGCACCGTACTTCTCCGCCTCGGCCATCACCAGCTCCCCGGCGCAGACAAGAGTTTCCTTGTTGGCAAGGCCAATGCGCTTTTTCGCCCGGATGGCGGCGAGAGTGGGCTTCAAACCGACCATGCCAACCACGGCGGTGATGACGCAGTCGGCATCCGCCATGGATGCCGCTTCCATCAGACCCGCCTCACCGAAGTTTACCCGGATAGACAGACCTTTTATTCGTTCCGCCAGTGCCTGAGCGGCTTCCTGCGTTGCCATAACGGCGAGTTTCGGTGAAAACTCCCGGCACTGCTGCGCCATCCGCTCCACGCTGGTTCCGGCGGTGAGCGCCGCTACCCGGATGCCGGGCAGACGGCGGATAATGTCCAGGCTCTGCCGGCCGATGGAGCCGGTGGAGCCGAGAATACTGACACACTGCACCATAGGCCGCTCCTTACACCGCCATGGGAAGCAGCACCAACAATACTTCCATGGCAGGGGCAACCAGGGTCAGAGAATCGAACCGATCCAGCACGCCGCCGTGGCCGGGAATCAGGTTGCCGTAATCCTTGATGCCGGTCTGCCGTTTGACGATGGAGAAGCACAGATCGCCGAAAATGCCCAGCAGGGAACCGACAAAGCCGTACAGCAGCGCAAGACCGTAGTTGACGCGGAGATTGCCGGGGAGCAGGTCGATAACCAAGGCGTAAATCAGCATACTGACCACGGCGAAGACAACGCCGCCCAGCGCGCCCTCGATGGTTTTGTTGGGGCTGACCACAGGCGCCAGCTTGTGCCGCCCGAATTTCAGGCCGATAAAGTAAGCGCCTGCGTCGGACATGAACGCCACCACGAAGGGAATCAGGATGACATACCGTCCGAGATCCATATTCAGAATGCGGATGAGGGAGCTGAGCATGTAGGGGATGAGAAGACCCGCCACAAAGCACATGGACAGATCCTCAAAGTGAACCTTTATGTGGTCAAGCATCATCTCCGAGAACATCAGGATAAAGAACACAATCATGAGGATGACAAAGTAGGAATGAATCGCGCCGAAATAGCTCCACATGCACACGGCGGCCGCCATGATGCAGGAGTAGATCACCAGCCGCGGCCGCTTTACAAGCCCTGTGCGGTACAGAAGCTCGTAGGCCGCGATGGCCATGAGCGCACTCATGACCAGTGACGCGGCAATCACCGGTGCGGCCAGTGTCAGAAGAAAGAGGATCGGCACCAGAATCGCTGCGGAAATAATGCGTTTTTTCATTTCTCTATGTCCCTCCGAACCGGCGGCTGCGCCGGTGAAATTCTTCAATGGCGCTGTCCAGATGTTCCGGTGTGAAATCAGGCCAAAGTACGTTCATAATTACATATTCCGAGTACGCGGACTGCCACAGCAGGAAGTTGCTGACCCGCATCTCTCCGGATGGCCGGATGATCAGCTCCGGGTCGGGTACGCCCGCCGAGTACAGATACCGGGAGAAAACATCCTCGGTGAGTGTTTCCGGGTTGGCCCTTCCGGCGGCGACATCCGCCGTGTAAACCTTCACAGCATGGATAATTTCATCCCGCCCGCCGTAGTTCAGGCAGAAATTCACCTGCACGTCGTAGTCCTCCGAGCGGCTTTCCGCATCGTGGCAGAGCGTTTGCAGCTCCGGGCTGAGACGGGTCAGGTCGCCGAAAAAGCGGAATTTTACCCGGTTCTTTTCCATGTCCCGCAGCGCCTCTTCCAGATACCGGCGCAGCAGCTTCATGATTCCCGCCACTTCTTCCGCCGAGCGCTTCCAGTTCTCCGTGGAAAAGGCGTACACCGTCAGATATTCCACGCCCAGCGTGCGGCAGTAGTTGGCGATCCGCCGGAAGGCTTCCGCGCCTGCGGCGTGACCGGCGGTGCGGGGCAGACCCCGCTGCTTTGCCCAGCGGCCGTTGCCGTCCATGATGATGGCAATATGCCGGGGCGGGGGAGAGTTTTGCGAAAGTGCCATAAAGCACCTCTTTCTAAATGGTTAGTGAACAGATCTGCGAAGATAAAAAAGCAATTTCTGCTGGCGGCTGCTTCCAGCCGCCAGCAGGGGTGCTTTGTTTTGGCTGACGGCGTTAAATCGCCATCAGTTCCTTTTCCTTGGCGGCAAGAGCGGCGTCGGCGCGCTTGATGTTCTTGTCCAGCAGATCCTGCAAATCCTTCTCGGCCTTCTTCTGGTCGTCCTCGGTGATCTCGCTGTTCTTTTTCAGCTTCTTGACATAGTCCATGCCGTCCCGACGGATGTTGCGCATGGCGACCTTGGCTTCCTCGGAATACTTCTTGACCTGCTTGGCCAGATCCTTACGGCGCTCCTCGGTGAGCTGGGGGAACACCAGACGGATGACGCGGCCGTCGTTCTGGGGGTTGATGCCCAGATCGGAGGTCTGGATGGCCTTCTGAATGTCCTTGAGCAGCTTGGTGTCCCAAGGCTGAATGATCAGGGTACGGGCGTCGGGGGTGGAGATGGTGGCGACGCCGTTCAGGGGCGTTTCACTGCCATAGTATTCCACGGTGATCCGATCGAGAACCTTTGCGTTGGCGCGGCCGGCGCGGACGGAGGCGAATTCCTCGTCCAGATGCTCCAGAGCCTTGTCCATTCTCCGGGAATATTCTTTGAAATCGACGGTCATTTTGTGTTCCTCCTTAGAAATGATTTTTTACGGTAGTACCGATCTCTTCACCGCGAACCACGCGGACGATGCTGTTTTCTTCATTCAGGCCAAAGCAGACCATGGTCATGTCGTTGTCCATAGCCAGCGCCATAGCGGTGATGTCCGTGGCCTTCAGGTTCTTTGCCAGCACCTCACCATAGGTCAGGCGGGAGTAGCGCACGGCAGTGGGGTCTTTGGCGGGGTCGGCGGAATAAATGGCGTCCACGTTCTTCGCCATCAGCACGGCGTCGGCCTCAATCTCCACGCCCCGGAGCACCGCGCCGGTGTCGGTGGAGAAGTAGGGGTTGCCGGTACCGGCGGCAAAGAGGACGACCTTCCCCTCATTTAAGTACCGCTCGGCCAGATCCCGGGTAAAATACTCGGCGAACTTGTTCATCTCCACGGCGCTGAGAACCCGGGCGTCCATGCCGTGCCGGTTCAGGGCATCGGCCACGGCAATGGCGTTCATCACCGTACCAAGCATTCCCATGGAGTCGGCGTGAGAACGCTGCATCTTATCCGCGCCGTCCTTGACGCCCCGCCAGAAGTTTCCTGCGCCGATGACCAGACCGATCTGGACACCCATGTCCACGCAGGTTTTGATAGACTCGCAAAGCTCGTTCACAATGGTAAAATCAAGCCCCCGGTGTGCGTCCCCGGCGAGAGCCTCGCCGCTGACTTTCAGCAGGATGCGCTTATATTTAAGCTCAGGCAAAATGAAATCACTCCTTATCTTCATATCCTTTCCTATTCTAGCGTATCCAGCCCGAATTGACAACTACTAATTTAAGATTTCTTAAAATGTTTTCCGATTTTTCACAATGCGGGGCCTTCTGTGTAATTTCCACACAGCGCGCCCCTTGGAAAAGATGGATTCTGGCGGGATTTTTGGTTGCAAAACTGGAAACAGTAGGGTATAATGTCTGGTAATTGGAAAAACCCAAGGAAATGAGAGGGATCATCATGGCTGAAATGACTGAAAGCAAAAACTTTATCCACGCATTCATCGACGAGGACATCGCCCCCGGCGGGCAGTTTGCGGGTCAGACCGTCCATACCCGGTTTCCGCCGGAACCCAACGGCTATCTGCATATCGGCCACTGCAAGGCGCTGATCATCGACTTCGGCACCGCCGAGAAGTACAACGGCCTGTGCAACCTCCGCATGGACGACACCAACCCCACCAAAGAGGATGTGGAGTTCGTGGAAGCCATCAAGGAGGATATCCACTGGCTGGGCTTCGACTGGGGCGACCGCTTCTACTACGGCTCCGACTATTTTGAGAAGGACTACGAATATGCGGTGGAGCTGATCAAGAAGGGGCTGGCCTACGTCTGCGAGCTGACGCCGGAGCAGTTCAAGGAGTACCGGGGCGACCTGAATACCCCTGCCGTTTCCCCTTACCGCGACCGCCCCATTGAGGAAAGTCTGGATCTGTTCGCCAGAATGCGCGCCGGAGAATTTGAGGACAACCGTTATACCCTCCGGGCAAAGATCGATCTGGCTTCCGGCAACTTCAATATGCGCGACCCGGTCATCTATCGCATCCGCCATATGCACCACCACCGTCAGGGGGACAAGTGGTGCATCTATCCCATGTACGACTTTGCCCATCCCATTCAGGACGCGCTGGAGGGCATTACCCATTCTCTGTGCTCTCTGGAATTTGAGAACCACCGTCCTCTTTATAACTGGGTGGTGGAGCATGTCTCCGTGCCTCATCATCCCCGGCAGATCGAGTTCGCGAGACTGGGCATCGACCACACCGTGCTCAGCAAGCGGAAGCTCAGAGCGCTGGTGGAGAACGGCTATGTTTCCGGCTGGGATGACCCCCGGATGCCCACCCTCTGCGGCCTGCGCCGCCGGGGCTATACCCCCAAGTCCATCCGCAACTTCTGCGAGCGGGTGGGCGTGGCCAAGTCTCCCAACACCATTCCCTACGCATTTCTGGAATTCTGCCTGCGGGAAGACCTGAACGAGACTGCCCAGCGGGTCATGGCGGTGCTGAAGCCTGTGAAGCTCACCATCACCAACTATCCCGAGGGCAAATCCGAGATGGTCACCGTGGAAAATAACCCCAACCGTCCCGAGGACGGCACACGGGAGGTCAGCTTCTCCCGGCACCTGTGGATCGAGCAGGACGATTTCCTGGCCGAGCCGATCCCCAAGTACAAGCGCCTGTACCCCAACGGGCCGGAGTGCCGCCTGAAGGGCGCGTACCTCATCACCTGCACCGGCTGCGTCAAGGATGAAAACGGCAACGTGGTGGAAATTCTGGCAACCTACGACCCCGAAAGCCGGGGCGGCGACCCCGCCGACGGCCGGAAGGTCAAGGGCGCGACCATTCACTGGGTGGATGCGGAGAACTGCTGCGACGCGGAGGTCAGACAGTACGACAATCTGTTCAATGACCCCGATCCCGACGCGGCGGGCAAGGATTTTCTGGCCTGCCTGAACGAGAAGTCTCTGGAAGTCCTCACCGGCTGCAAGGTGGAGGCCAGCCTCCGGGACGCCAAGGCACCCGCGTCCTATCAGTTTATGCGTCTGGGCTACTTCTGCCCGGACAGCAAGGACTGTGCCCCCGGCCATCTGGTGTTCAACCGCTCCGTGAGCCTGAAGGATTCCTTCAAGCCCGGAAAGTAATTCCTCATAGTATTGAAAATCCCGCTGCAATAAGCGGGTCGTATCAGACAGTTAACAGGCACAGTAGGTTAATCTACTGTGCCTGTTTTTTGTATAAGCGTATCAGTTAATGCCAGCACCCCTTGCCTCTCCCTTTGGGAGAGGTGGCCGAGCGAAGCGAGGACGGAGAGAGAACGCAGGGGGGGTAAAGCCCTCTCAGTCACCTTCGGTGACAGCTCTCCCAGAGGGAGAGCCAAGTGGAGTACCTCTCCAAAAAAGTATTTGTTATTTTGCAAAGTGCGCTTGACAAGATTTGCAAAGCGTGCTATACTTTGCTTGCAAAGTTAACTTAGCATTTTCCCTTGCGGACGCGCGGGGAAATCAAAGGAGTGTTTATGAAAACGAATATCCGCGAACTGCGAAAGAAGAACAAGCTGTCCCAGGAAGAGCTGGCGGACGCCGTGGGGACTACCCGGCAGACCATTACCTCAATTGAGGTAGGGAAGTACACTGCCTCGCTGCCCCTGGCCTACAAAATTGCCCACTATTTCGGGCTGACCATCGAAGAAGTGTTTGACTTCTCGGATTTGGAGGAATAAACTATGGAAAGCTATCGTGAAAAACTCAAATTGCAGAATGTGGTTTTTGCTATCGGGTGCGTCGCCCTTGCCCTGTTCTCCGTACTGGGCTTTTTGGGCGAAGCCGGAGTCGTGAAGCTGGCGCCGTCCGTCGGAGACGGTCACTGGCAGTCCCGGTGGCGCGGCTTCATTTCCGGCGCGAGCTTCGGCATTCTGGTGCTGCTGCTGACCGGATTGATCCGGAACCTGCGCGCCCTCAAGGACGAGAAAAAGCTGAAAAAGCTGTATATTAAGGAGAGCGACGAGCGTCAGGCACAGATTGTGGCCAAGGCGCTGTGCGAGGCCATGCGGGCAACCCTGATTCTGGGACTGGCGGCGGTTATCGTGGCGGGGTATTTCAGCATGACCGTCAGCCTTACGCTGCTGGTAACAGTCTTATTGGTCAGTCTGATGACCCTGGCATTCAAGCTGTATTTCGGCAAAAAATATTGAGACAGTGGGAAAATCCCGCTTTAACGTGCTTTGGTTCTTTCGACAGGGGGAGTCAAAGCACGTTTTTGAATCGCGTGGTTCCGGCCTGAGTGCCGGAATGCCCGCCTGCAAAAGTTAGCGAATGCTAACTAATAAAGGAGAAATAAGGGAAATTGCTGAAAAAAGATGGGAAAATGCTGGACATTTGCATGGAGCGTATGGTATAATCCAAAGGTGGTCGTTTGCGTATAAACGGACAACAAAACGATAAGAAGGTGGTATTTGGTGGACTATACCAAGTATGTGTTGAAAAACAGGGATGAGCTGGAAGGCTTGCTTGCCGGGAAGGATAACTTCTTTGTTGTCGCCTGCAACAAGTGCTTCAAGGAGTTCAACACGACCGAAGAGCCGGAGTGCGACAGCTTTGCGGCCATTGCCGAGGAGCAGGGCAAGCACATCACCGGTACGGTAAAAGTGGACTTCTTGTGCAATAAGGTTCAGACCGAGAAGAAGCTGGCAGGTATCGTACCCGAAGGCACTGAGAACGTGGTCGTCATTTCCTGTGGTCTGGGCGTGCAGACCGTGGCGGATCTGGAGTCCGTTCCCGTGTTTACGGCAACCAATTCCCTCAATTACACCGGCCATCATGGCATGGCCCTGACGAAGAAGACCTGCGGCGCCTGCGCCCAGTGCTATCTGAACGTCACCGGCGGCATCTGCCCCATCGTGGACTGCTCCAAGAGTCTGGTCAACGGCCAGTGCGGCGGCGCGAAGAACGGCAAATGCGAGATCGACCCCAAGAAGGACTGCGCATGGGAAAAGATTTACCAGCGTCTGGAAAAGCAGGGTCGTACCAAGGAATTTCTGGATCAGCCCATTCAGCTGCGGGACTACTCCGTGGCCAACGTGGACGAGATCAAGGCTTACGTAGCCGAGGCGCGTGCCAAGCGGTACGAGGGCTTCTACGGCGGCGTCCATCCCACGGAGAATAAGGAGTTCACGGAGCACCTTGCGCTTCAGAAGTTCCCCGAACCCGATACCGTTATCATTCCTCTGGCCATGCACATCGGCGCACCGGCGAACCCCGTGGTTCAGCCCGGCGACACCGTGAAGGTGGGTCAGCTCATCGGTGAGCAGGCGGGCTTCATCAGCGCCCCCGTGCATTCCAGCGTCAGCGGCACGGTCATCGCGGTAGAACCCCATACCCATCCCAACAAAGGCCCCGGCATCATGAGTGTCGTCATCAAGAACGACGGCAAGAATACGCTGCACGAGTCCGTAGTCCCCAACAAGCCCCTCGAGGAACTGACCCCCGACGAGATCGTCGAGATTGTCAAGGAGAAGGGCATCGTGGGCATGGGCGGCGCAACGTTCCCCACTTACGTAAAGCTGAAGCCCGGCAAGCCCATCGACGCCGTTCTGATCAATGGCTCCGAGTGCGAGCCTTACCTGACCGCCGACCATCGGGTCATGCTGGAATTCGCCGACGACATCGTGTTCGGTCTCCGGGCTATGATGAAGGCCGTCAGCGCGCCGGAAGGCGTCATCCTCATTGAGGACAACAAGCCCGACGCCATCGCCCTGATGGAAGAAAAGGTCGCGCCTTACGACAACATCCGCGTCTGCGCCGCTAAAACCCAGTACCCCGAGGGCGCTGAAAAAATGCTCATCAAGAAGGTCATGGGCCGTCAGGTTCCCAGCGGCAAGCTGCCCGCCGACGTTGGCTGCGTGGTAAGCAACACCTCCACCGCCAAGGCCATTTCCGACGCCATCCAGAAGGGTCTGCCTCTGGTGGAGCGTGTGGTCTCCGTCACCGGCGAGTTCATCCGCAACCCCGGCAACTACATCGTCAAGCTCGGCACCAACGTGCAGGAGATCATCGATCACTGCGGCGGCATCACCGGCGACGACGTGGTGCTGAAAATGGGCGGCCCCATGATGGGCGCTCCCATCAAGGACACCAATGTGCCCATTATCAAAGGCTCCAATGGCATTATCGCCATTGCCGCCGATCACACCGAGGAGAAAGAATGCATCAAGTGCGGCCGCTGCATGGACGTATGTCCCATGGAGCTGGCGCCTCTGGATATCTACAAGTACGCCCAGCTGGGTGACGCGGAAACCCTGCTGAAGCTGAACGTGATGGACTGCTTCTCCTGCAAGTGCTGTGAGTACATCTGCTCTTCCAAGATTCCTCTGGTTTCCAAGATCAACGCTGCCAAGGGCCTGGTCATGCCCTTGCTGAAGAAGAAGTAAGGGGGACGAACACTTATGTTAATGACAAAACTGAAATCCGAAGAGGTCATCGGCTCCCTGACTTCCGGCAAGGTCTTCATCATCAACTGCCACGGCTGCAAGGAAGTCGGCTTCCCTGAGGAGGAAGCCAAGGCTCTGCAGAAGAAGTTGGAAGCGGAAGGCAAGGTCGTGGGCATTCTCACCACCGACTACGTCTGCAACCCCGACGAGCTGGCGCTGCGGCTGCGCGCCCCCATGGCGAAGATCGCCGAGGCGGATGCCGTGCTGGTGTTCTCCTGCGGTGTCGGCGTGCAGACCATCTCCCAGATGCTGGAGGACAAGCCGGTTTACGCCTGCTGCGACACCATCGAGCTGCCCGGCTTCCAGGGCGTGACCCCGCTGGAATACGACTGCGGCCAGTGCGGCGAGTGCTTCCTGAACCTGACTGGCGGCATCTGCCCCATCACCGCCTGCTCCAAGAGTCTGGTGAACGGCCCCTGCGGCGGCACCAAGAACGGCAAGTGTGAGGTCAACCCCGCCATGGACTGCGGCTGGGAGCGCATCATTCAGCGTCTGAAGGCTCAGGGCCGTCTGGATGTTCTGCGCTGCCCCACCCAAATGCACGATTTCAATACCGACGAGGCTACCAAGTCCGCCAAAGAATCTGAATAATCAGGAGTGTATAGAATTATGAGAATTACTGAACTGTTTGACAACGGTGAGTTTGTGGTTTCTGCCGAGGTCGGCCCTCCCAAAGGAATTCATATTGACGGCATGGTAGAGGAAGCGAAGAAGTACCTCACCGGCGTCCATTTTGTCAACGTTACTGACAACCAGTCCTCCGTCATGCGCCTCGGTTCCCTCGCCACCTGCAAGGTGCTGAAGGATGCCGGACTGAACCCCATCTTCCAGCTGACCTGCCGCGATCGGAACCGTATTGCTCTGGAATCCGACCTGCTCAGCGCCGCCATGCTGGGGATCGACAACATCCTCTGCCTCACCGGCGACCACACCAAGCTGGGCGACCATCCCCAGGCCAAGCCCGTGTTCGATCTGGATTCCGTGTCTCTGCTGCATACCGCCAGCCTGCTGGAAACCGGCAAGGATCTGGGCGGCAACGACTTGGTTGGCGAGCCTCCCAAGTTCGCCAAGGGCGCTGTCGTGTCTCCCTGCTCCGACTCCGTGGACGCGCAGCTGGTGAAGATGGAGCGCAAGGTCAAGGCCGGCGCCGAATATTTCCAGACCCAGGCCGTGTTTGAGCCTGAGAAGTTCATCAAGTTCATGGAGGCTGCCAAGCAGTTTGGCAAGCCCGTCCAGGTGGGCATCATCATTCCCAAGTCCGCCGGTATGTGCAAGTTCATGAATAAGAACGTTGCCGGTGTCCACATCCCCGACGAGCTGATCGCCGAGCTGCAGGCCGACAAGGAGAAGACCAAGGCCGGTATCACCGGCGTGGAAATTGCCGCCCGCATCATCCGGGAGTGCAAGCCCTACTGTCAGGGTGTCCATATCATGTCTCTGGGCTGGGAGTCCAAGGTTCCCGCTCTGCTGGAGCAGGCCGGTCTGTAATAGGGGACTGCCCACAAAATTGGTTAAGCAAGGAGCTTGCCGCCTGTGTTGCACAGGCGGCAGGTTTTTTCTGTCAATTCGCTTTTAAAAGAGAAAAAATACCCTTTATTCGCATGAAAATACAGCCTGAATACGACAGAAGTCCCCAACTTTACCGTCACTTTGCTGAATCTTAGCCGGAATATGAAATGCACCAATGGTAATTTTTCACAAATTCTTAATGGAATCTTAAGCTAATTTGCCATCTTGATTTCCGGGGGTCAGGTGCATATACTGTATCCATGACAGGATCTGTCAAAAAACACCGCTAAAAGAAGGGAGATTCGTAATTCTATGACAGGTATTGGACTTATCATCGTATTCGTTCTTGCCATCGCGCTGATGATCTACTCCATCAGCAAGCTGAAAATCCATCCGTTCCTCTCCATCATGGCCATTTCTCTGATTTTTGGCCTGATCGCCGGAATCCCTCTGGTTAACACCACGGACGCCGACGGCAATACCGTCAGTGGTATCGCAAACGTCATCGGTGCTGGCTTCTCCGGCACGTTCTCCAGCATCGGCATCGTTATCATCTTTGGCGCTCTGGTCGGCACCCTGCTGGAAAGCACCGGCGCGGCTCTGAAGATGGCTGACTGCGTTGTCAAGCTCGTCGGCGAGAAGCATCCTGAGATCGCCATTGAGCTGATGGGCTGGATCGTCTCCATCCCCGTGTTCTGCGACAGCGGTTTCGTCGTCCTGAACCCCATCCGTAAGGCTATGACCCGCCGCACCGGCACATCCAGCGTTGCGATGTCCGTTGCCCTGTCCATGGGTCTTTACATCAGCCACTGCTTCATTCCCCCCACGCCCGGCCCCATCGCGGCTGCCGGTACGCTGGGCTGCGGCGATAATCTGCTGCTGGTCATGGGTCTTGGCGCTCTGTGCTCCATCCCTCCGCTGGTTGCCGGTTATTTCTTCGCAAAGTACATTGGCAAGAAGGTCAAGGCTGCTGACGACATCACCGATAACGAGAACGTCAAGACCTACGAGCAGCTGGTTGCCGAGTTCGGCAAGCTGCCCAACGCATGGCTGGCCTTTGCTCCCATCGTCGTTCCCATTATCCTGATGGGTCTGGCTTCCGCTCTCTCCATGGCCGGTGTCAAGGCTGACTTCATCAGCTTCCTGGGTACTCCCATCATCGCTCTGGCTGTTGGCTGCATCATCGCCATTATCGACCTGTTCGCCGCGCACAAGGGTAAGGACTTCTACAAGCTGACCGACGACACCCTGAAGACCGTTGGTCCCATCCTGTTCGTTACCGCCGCCGGCGGCGTTCTGGGCAAGGTCATCGCTTCCTCCGACATGGTCAACTACATCAAGGCCAATGCGGAAGTTTTCGAGAGCGTCGGCATCTTCTTCCCGTTCCTGCTGGCCGCGATCCTGAAGTCCGCACAGGGCTCCTCCACCGTCGCCATCACCACCACCGCCGGTATCGTGGCCCCGCTGCTGCCGGTTCTGGGACTGGACTCTCCCGCACGGGCTTGCCTGACGGTTATCGCCATCGGCGCAGGCGCCATGACGGTGTCCCACGCCAACGACTCCTACTTCTGGGTCGTCACCAACTTCGGCGAAATGACCCCGCAGGATGGCTACAAGACCCAGACCCTCGGCACGCTCGTGATCGGCATTGCGTCCATTATCGGCGTGTTCATCGTCTCCCTGTTCCTGCACTAAGATTCAAAATCCTGAAAGGGACGGGTTTACCCGTCCCTTTCTTAATATGAAACATGGCGAAACGGAAGCGGCTCAGCAGCTCCCGATTCCAAAGGAGGATTCCCTATGCAAACTTTAAGACAGGATGCGCAGACCATCATAGACCGTGCGCTTGCCGACGCAATGCCGGATTCCGCGGTGCGCCGCGCATTGGAGCACTTTCACAGACCGTCCGGACGTCTCGTTCTGATCGCCGCCGGTAAGGCCGCGTGGCAGATGGCGAAAGCCGCCTACGACGTTCTGGGTACCGACGTCAGCTGCGGCGCGGTCATTACAAAATACGACCATGTAAAGGGAGCAATCGGCACGCTGGAGCTTTTCGAGGCCGGACACCCTGTCCCGGATGAAAATTCCTACCGTGCGACCGCCCGCGCCCTCGAGCTGGTCAGCGGCCTGACGGAAAACGACACGGTGCTGTTCCTGCTGTCCGGCGGCGGTTCGGCGCTGTTTGAAAGCCCCCTGATCCCGGCGGAAGAAATGGCGGACGTTACAAAGCAGCTGCTGGCCTGCGGCGCGGACATTGTGGAGATGAACACGCTGCGCAAGCGTCTTTCTGCCGTGAAGGGCGGCCGGTTTGCCGAGCGCTGCCTGCCTGCGAAGGTGTTTTCCATCGTTTTGTCCGATATTCTGGGCGACCCGCTGGATATGATCGCCTCCGGCCCCGCTTACCCGGACAGCTCCACCAGCGCTCAGGCAATGGCCATCGTGAAAAAATACGGCTTGCGCCTTTCCGAGCACGCCCAGTCCCTTCTGGCGCAGGAGACGCCGAAGACCCTTTCCAATGTGGAGACCCACATCACCGGCAGTGTGCGCCAGCTGTGTGTTTCCGCGGAGGAAACGGCGCGGAGCCTCGGCTATGCGCCCGTGGTGCTGACGGACAGCCTGCGGTGTACCGCCCGGGACGCGGGCAGCTTCCTTGCGTCCATCGCCCAGTATAACCAGTCCAGCGAAAAGTCTCTGGCCTTCATAGCGGGCGGCGAGACGGTCGTCCATCTGACCGGCACCGGCCTTGGCGGGCGCAATCAGGAGATCGCCCTTTCTGCCGCACAGGAAATCGCCGGTTTCCGGGACACTGCCGTGTTCTCCTTCGGCTCCGACGGAACGGACGGCCCCACGGACGCGGCGGGCGGCTACTGCGATGGGGAAAGCCGTGCTGCGCTTGCCGCACAGGGCATTTCCATCCCGGACGTTTTGCAGCAGAACGATGCTTACCACGCGCTGAAAAAATGTGATGGCCTGATTCTGACCGGCCCCACCGGAACCAATGTCAACGACCTGTCCGTTCTACTGATCCGCAGATAAGGCTGATGGATTGACAAGCGCACCTTTTTCGGTATAATTAAAAAGCCAGACGCACAGACGCAGCGCAGACCGGAAACCCGGTTTGCGCTGCGTTTTTTAAGCAGAAACAGGAGAGGGAAAGCATAATGACGAAAATCGAAACAGAGCGCTTATACTATTTCCTGATTAAAATTAAGATTTTAATCAGGAAATAGTATTAGTGTTGCAAATCGCTCATAATTCTGCTATACTTGTTAACAACGCTGTCAAGTGTTGGAATACACTCTGGCAGTATAGCTGCGATGGACCAAATGCCCTGCCGGATGGCGGGGCATTTTTTACATGTCGATATGGGGGATTCCTATGAATGCGCAAAAGCGTCTGATTATCATAAAGGGGAAGGACAAAACGGACTCGGTCGCCAGTTTCCGGTTTCATGATGGAAAGTGCGACGTTGTTTATACCAGTTCACCCGGCAGAATATATAGCTTTCAGAACAGAAATGTGGAGATTCTCCCCCTGAAAAAACAAATCGACCCGGCGCAGGTGATCGTTACCGCGAATGGACAAACGTTCAGCGAGATTGACGAGATTCTTGACTTTGGCGCGTATTACCGCATCATTCGCGCAGGGAGAAAGGACCTCTCGTTTCATAGGAGTGAGGTGCAGTTTCAGCGGAATTGTCTGGCGGATGGCAAAAACAAGGAAGCGTTCCAGTATTTTAAGGAGACCGCTGCGGCAATCAGTCTGGTGACGGATAACGGCATCAATATTCTGAAAATGCAGTATGACAAAATTCAGCAGCTCAGTGAGAACACTGTTTTGGCAAGCTATCTTGCGCCGCAGAAAGAAACCGAAGCACCTTGCAGGCCGGCAGCTGTGATCTATCCGTTTGGCCTGAATCAAAGTCAGAAGCTGGCGGTGGAGCGGGCGCTTTCCTCAAAAATCAGCATTATCCAGGGGCCGCCGGGTACGGGGAAAACCCAGACGATTTTGAATATTATTGCCAATGTTGTCAGAAGCGGGAAAACCGTGGCAGTCGTCTCCAACAACAATTCCGCGACGCATAACGTTGCGGAAAAACTGGAAAAGAAGGATGCCGTCTTTCTGACTGCGTTTCTCGGCAGTCTGGCCAATAAACAGAAATTTCTGGATACACAGACCGGCGTCTATCCGGACATGCACGACTGGGAGATGCCGCTGGAGAAACGACGTCAACTGGAGCTGGAGACGACTGCACTTTCCACGGAATTGAACGAAATGCTCAACACTAAGAACCGCATAGCGGAAATTGAGCAGGAATTATTGCGGCTTAACCCTGAGCAGCACTATTTTGAGGAATATTATGCGGCGTATGGCAATGTGCTGACGGAGCGTCTGGACAGGCTGCCCTCGCAGAAGATACTCGCACTTTGGATGGAATTTGAACAGCACGCGGAGCGTGAGACCCGTCTGGGACTTCTGCAAAAGCTTTCCATCGTACTTCGGTTCAACCGCGATGCGCTCAGGCTGTTTCTTTCTTCTCCGGAACAGGTCATTCCCTATTTACAGAGCCGGTTTTATGTTGTAAAAAAACGGGAGTTGGAGAGTGAAAAGCGGAAACTGACCCGGAAGTTGGAGCATTACGCGTTCGACGCGAAAATGGATGAACTTACGAAAAAATCCTTGCGGCTGTTCCGTGCAGAGCTGGCGGCGCGGTATCCCTGGAAAGGCGCTCGGAAACGTTTTGAAGAGGGGGATTTCCGGCGGAACTCCGCAGAATTTACCCGCGAATATCCGGTGGTGCTCAGCACGACCTACTCCATCAAGGGGACGCTGAGCATAGAGCATGTCTATGATTATCTTATCGTGGACGAAGCATCGCAGGTCGATTTGACTACCGGAGTCTTGGCCTTTTCCTGTGCGCGGAATATCGTGATTGTCGGGGATATGAAGCAGCTGCCCAACGTGTTAACGGAGGATGACATCCGCACCAGCGATGATATTTGGGCAAAGTATTCTCTGGATGAGCGGTATCGCTTCTCAACCCACAGTCTGCTTTCCTCTGCGTTGGAAACATGGCAGAATGCACCCGTCACGCTGCTGCGGGAGCATTACCGCTGTCACCCGAAGATCATCAACTTCTGCAACCAGAAGTTCTATCATGGACAGCTGATCATCATGACGAAGGATCATGACGAATCGGATGTGCTGACCATGTATCGGACGGCTGCCGGTAATCATGCCCGTGGGCATCTCAACCAGCGCCAGATAGACGTCATCCAGCAGGAAGTGCTTCCACGGCTGAATCAGCAGAATTTCCAAAGCATCGGCATTATCACGCCGTATCGGGATCAGGTGGCGGCCATCCGGAAACAGCTGGGCGGCGCTTATGAGGTGGATACAGTTCACAAATTTCAGGGACGGGAACAGGACGCTATCATTCTGACCTCGGTTGACAATGTGATTACGGATTTTGTGGACGATCCCCATATGCTGAATGTGGCGGTTTCCAGAGCGGTTCATTCTCTGACGGTGGTAACATCTCAGGACCCCCGCAACGACCAGACCAACTACGGCGACCTGACACGATACATCGAATATAACAATTTTGAAGTCATTCAGAGTCAGGTCTACTCTGTGTTCGATATGCTTTATCAAGGCTATGCAGAACAGCGCAGGACGTATCTGAGAAAGCACAGGCGAGTGTCCGAGTACGATTCTGAGAACCTCATGTACTCTGTGATTCAGGAAGTACTGTCAGAGGAAGCGTTTTCTTCGATCGGGTGTGCAGTGCATGTTTCTCTTGCAGCGTTGGTGAAAGACTATGAACCGCTAACAGAGGAGGAACGCAGGTACGCCCGCAACCCATTGACACATATCGATTTTCTGCTGTTCCGTCAGATGGACAAGCAGCCCGTGCTGGCGATTGAAGTGGATGGGACGAGCTTCCATGAAGCCGGGAGCACGCAGGCAGGACGGGATGAGAAAAAGAACCGTATTATGGAAAAGTGTGGCGTCCCGCTGCTTCGTCTGCGGACAGACGGCAGTGGGGAGCGGGAGAAAATCAGAGACGCACTGGTTTAATTTGAATTTAAAGGTTGGTGATAAAAATGCCTCTGGAAATCGTTCGCAATGATATTACACAAATGCGCGTGGACGCCATTGTCAACGCGGCAAATGAAACCCTTTTGGGCGGGGGCGGTGTGGACGGCTGCATTCACAGCGCGGCGGGGCCGGAGCTGCTGGCCGAGTGCCGGATGCTGGGCGGCTGCAGGACCGGCAACGCCAAAATCACGGGGGCGTATCGTCTGCCCTGCAAATATGTGATCCACACCGTCGGTCCCGTGTGGCACGGCGGCACGCACGGCGAGCGGGAACAGCTCGTCTCCTGCTACCGGACGAGCCTTGCGTTGGCGAAGGCGCACGACTGTGAGACGGTGGCTTTTCCGCTGATTTCCTCCGGCGTCTACGGCTATCCCAAAGATCAGGCGCTTCGGGTGGCGGTGGACACCATTGGGGAATTTCTGCTGAACAACGATATGACGGTCTATCTGGTCATTTTCGACCGTAAGTCCTACCAGATCAGCGGCAAGCTGTTTGCCGATATCGCCGAATACATCGATGACCACTATGTAGACATACACGCCGACGTCATAAGTGAACGCCGACGCAGTATGAGCATTTTCGGAAGCCGTGGAAAGGCCGTCTGCGAGGAAGCAAAGTCCATGCCTATGATGGCGCCCTCGTTCGTCGGCGGGCTGGACGATCTTCTGGCGCATCTGGACGCCGGTTTCTCGGAGACCCTGCTGAAGCTCATTGACAAAAGCGGAAAAAAGGACTCCGAGATCTATAAAAAGGCCAACGTTGACCGCAAGCTGTTCTCCAAAATCCGAAATAATCCGTACTACAAACCCTCCAAAACCACGGCCATTGCCTTCGCCATCGCTTTGGAGCTGGATTTGGACGAGACCCGCGACCTCATCGCCCGCGCAGGCTACGCTCTCAGCGCCAGCAGCAAGTTCGATGTGATTATTGAGTATTTTATTCGGCAGAAAAAGTATGACGTTTTTGAGATCAACGAGGCGCTGTTTGCGTTTGACCAGAGCTTGCTGGGGGCGTGAGGAATGAGAAGGATAGGAGTCCACGCTGCGAACGGCCGAATTGTTCGTCATTTTTGAAGGAGAAAAAGGGTGCGAGAAGTGGAGTATTATATTTCCAAAGATTCCTGTGGAAAAGAATACAAAACCAAGACAACGACCATCTGCGGGTTCGATGAAATCAAAAAAGAGATCGAAGAAAACGAATGTCTGCACGATTGGAGTTTGGAATATGTGGCCTACGATGGGACAACGGGACAAATAACCGCAAAATCCTATAGCAGCCCAACGCTATTTCACTTTTCTTTTGCCGGTATACAGGAGATTTCCATTGATCTTGATGTTCTGGTTCGGTGGATCATGGAGGTTGAAATGGTGAAGGGCGACAATGTTACGCTTACCTTTGACGGCGTCGGAATCATAATCACGGCAAAAAAAGTTGCGCTGAAAATCCAAACGCAGGAATCATGAATTTGTCGCCTGACAGGCGACCAAACCCTCCTTCCAATCCGCTACAATAAGCGCGTAATCAAACGAAGGAGGGTTTTCATTATGACAGAATTGGTTTTTATCCTGGATCGCAGCGGTTCCATGGCGGGGCTGGAGGCGGACACCATCGGCGGCTTCAACTCCATGATAGCCAAGCAGAAAAAGGAAGCGGGCGAGGCGCTGGTCTCCACCGTGCTGTTTGACAACGAGAGCGTGGTCATCCACGACCGCCTGCCGCTGGAAAAGGTGCCGCCCATGACGGAGAAGGAGTATTTCACCCGTGGCTGCACGGCGCTGCTGGATGCCGTGGGCGGCGCGATCCACCACATTGGCAACATTCACAAGTACGCCCGCCGCGAGGACGTGCCGGAAAAGACAATGTTCATCATCACCACCGACGGCTACGAAAACGCCAGCCGCCGCTACAGCTACGAGACGGTGCGCGGAATGATCGAACGGCAGAAGGAAAAATACGGCTGGGAATTCCTGTTTCTGGGCGCGAATATCGATGCGGCGAGGGAAGCGGCTCGTTTCGGCATCGGCGCCGACCGGGCGGTGAACTACAAGTGCGACGAGGCAGGCACGGCGCTGAACTATGAAGTCATCAATGAAGCCGTGTGCTGTGTCCGTGCGGCAAGCCCGCTCAGTGCCGATTGGAAACGCCGCATCGACGAAGACGTAGAAAAGAGGGGGAGATAAGCATGTACGGGGCAATTCTCGGCGATATCGTAGGCAGCCCCTATGAATTCGACTGCAACAATTACAAAGCAAAAGACTTTCCGCTGTTCAGCCAGCAATCCGAATTCACCGACGACACGGTTATGACTTTGGCGGTGGCGAAAGCGCTTATGGACACCCGCGGGCAGGATGACGCGGCCATCAAAGCGGCGCTGGTGCGGGAAATGCAGCGTTTGGGGTGCACTTATCCCGACCGGGGTTATGGCGTGCGGTTTGGCGGCTGGCTTTACGAGGACGCGCCGAAGCCCTATAACAGCTACGGCAACGGCAGCGCCATGCGGGTATCTCCGGCGGCGTGGCTGGGAGGGGACATGGAGGAGGTGCTGCATCTGGCGCGGCTTACCGCCGAGGTCACCCACAACCATCCGGAGGGCATCAAGGGCGCGCAGGCCACCGCCGCAGCGATTTACCTTGCCCGCACCGGACATAGCAAGGCGGACATCAAAGCGTATGTGGAGCGGGAATTCGGCTATGATCTCAGCCGCACCTGCGACGAAATTCGCCCAACCTATCATCATGTAGAAAGCTGTCAGGAGACGGTGCCGCAGGCCATTACTGCGTTTCTGGAAAGCACGGATTTCGAGGATGCTCTCCGCACGGCGGTATCCCTCGGAGGCGACAGCGACACTCTGGCCGCCATCACAGGCAGCATCGCCGAAGGGTTCTACGGCGTGCCGGAGGATTTGAAGCAGGAATGCCGTCAACGCCTGACACCGGAGCTGACGGAAATTCTGCTTGCGTTTCAAAATAACGATTGAGTGGAAAAACGGTACGAACAGGAAGCGCTTCTCCAAAGTTTTCTTGCAAATAATGGGAGTAGGGAAGATTGAACGCGGTGGGTACTATGGCTACTTTACTGCTTCAAAGCTGCACATGAAGGGCTGCCCTGTGGCTGAACCTGATGGCCGGGGAAAAGACCGTCCGGGAGTTCCTGAGGGGTTGAGACCATGAAGAAACTGATTCTCCTCCTTCTGGTCGTGATGACACTCACGGGCTGTGGGAAGACTGCCCAAAATGACCGGGAGACGGCGATCCTCTATACCGGGAAGGATCATTTGACCGCACGGGAAACTGTGGACGCATGGCTGAGGAAAGAAATATAAGGAGTGAGCTATTATGGCCTTTGATTTCAAAAAAGAGTACAGTGAATTCTATATGCCCAAGAACAAGCCACAGATTGTGACCGTCCCGCCCGCGAACTATATCGCCGTCCGGGGCATGGGCGATCCTAACGAGGAGGGCGGCGCTTACAAAGCGGCTATCGGTGTGCTGTACGCGGTGGCCTATACCATCAAAATGAGCAAAATGGGTGATCACCGCATGGCGGGATATTTCGATTTCGTGGTGCCGCCGCTGGAGGGCTTCTGGTGGCAGGAGGGCGTAGAGGGCGTTGACTACTCCGATAAATCTGCGTTCCATTGGATCAGCGTTATTCGTCTGCCGGAGTTTGTGACCAAAACGGAGTTTGACTGGGCCGTGGCGGAAGCTGCCCAGAAGAAAAGGCTGGATTGCAGTGCCGCAGAATTTCTGACCATTGACGAAGGTCAGTGCGTGCAGATCATGCACGTCGGCCCCTTTGATGATGAGCCTGCCTCCGTTGCGCTCATGGATGAATACCTGAGAGCGAACGGCTATGAAAACGACTTCTCCGATACCCGGCTTCACCATGAGATCTACCTCTCGGATGCCCGAAAGGTCGCCCCGGAGAAATGGAAAACCGTGATTCGGCACCCGGTGCGGAAAGCGGAGTAAAAACTGCTTCCCGCTGCCCAACGAGATTTTCAGCTCGGACTGGCATCGGGAGAACTGGCGGTGTATTACAATGTTTAGAAGAAAAGTGAAAAAGTGCTCCTATGACCGGGAGAATCTGAAGCCGGTGATCCGATCGAGTATCTGCACAGGGGAGCAGGTTGCTGGGTTCAAGAACATCCGCACGGGGAAATTCAGTGAGGTCATGCTCATTCGCAGTGGCAGCGATCTGCGGGAATTTCTGGAGACTTACGATATTTCCGAGGCGGACGTCACGACGGAATATTAGGGCAATACCGCATAAATTCCAAAATCCGCATTATACAATAGGTGCCAAATAAAAACTGTGGATAACCTCTGAA
>OGXT01000855.1_pt1 | contig 33948 bp, 32 predicted proteins | sample 1576361 | NCBI WGS metagenome assembly OGXT01 (sample SAMEA3541514, study PRJEB24748) | human gut metagenome | biome: human gut; feature: human-associated habitat; material: faeces | place: China | collected 2012 | reverse complement strand
CACGGCCACGCAGCCACTGGAAGAAGCTGACCCAGCTGGCCTTGTCCTCTTTCATACCCTCAGCGGCACCCAGAACCTCACGGTATCCGTCCTCGTTGACTGCAATCGCCACCAGAATAGCCACATTTTCAAACTCTCCGCCCCAGTTGCGGCGCAGATATATCCCATCCACATAGACATACGGGTACCGTCCACCTTGCAAAGGACGATTCCGCCAATCCTCAATGTGGACATACGCTTTCTTGTTCAGTTCACTGATGGTGGAGGGAGAGACTTTGCTGCCCCACAGGGCCACTGTAATGTCCTCCACACGCCGGACGGATACACCTGCCAGGTACATCTCAATGAGAGCCTCTTCCACGCTGCTCTACCGGCGGCGGTACCGCTCAATAATGGCGGTCTCAAAGGAAATCCCTTTGAGCTTGGGCACCTTGAGGGTTACATCCCCGGAAGTGGTAGTGAGATTACGGCTGTAATGGCCGCTGTGGTAGCCCTGGCGCTGCTCATTGTACTCGTACCGGGCTGCCTGGGTCAATTTCTGAGCCTCGGCCTCCAGCAGCTCGTTGAGGGTTTCCTCTACGCTGCCTCGAACAAGCTCCTTGAGCTGCCCCTTGATAACTTCCTCGTTTAGCTGTACAATCTTCTCAGGCATGGTTTGCTGTCTCCTTTCAGAATGGTGTGTCGCAACTTCATTCTACCAGAGATCTGCAAACCATGTCTCTTTTATCTACTTTTCAATTTGCGAAATTTATTCTACCTTATCCAGGAGCATATGGCGCTGCTCGCTGCGGCGTAAAGCAACAATATGTGTTCAGGCTCACAGCTTTCGCCGTGAGCCTGATTGTTGTGCACTTTTTGGGGTGAGCAAAGTGTTATTTGTCCTTGACTTTGCTTAACTGGTCTAAAACTGCGCAAAGCTTAGGTTGATACCCATCCAGAACCTGCCACACTCCCTATCGCATATATATCACGCTATTCAATCCTCTTAAGGATTAAATAGAATATTATGAAAAATTAGTGTTTCGTTACTTGCATTATAATAGGAATGGCGGGAATCAGCTTTAAATCTTATACTTTCTCCACATCCCAGGTAAAATATATCTTCTCCGATTTTTAATTGTAATTTACCGTAAAAAACTGTAACAAACTCAATAGTTCCCCGCATATGTGTATCTGAATCCCACCCATATCCAGGTTGGACTTCAATGTAGTAGACACTAAATTTTTGATTTTCATCCCCTGGAAAGACTACATAGTTCTTCAGTTTTGTACTTTCTTCAATAATCGGATCAATATCCGAGAGGCGAACCACTTCATATGGAGAACGCGGTTGTGAAACCAAGGAATTAAACGGCACCATCATACCATTTGCAACTTTCCAGAGCGTCGAGAGAGATGGATTTCCATTGCCCCGCTCAATCTGTGCTAGCATAGATTTACTAACTCCGCTCAGCTTCGATAATTCTTCTAAACTTAAATCTTTTTCTTGTCTAATTCGCTTAATATTTCTTGAAACAATTAAATTAATAGTATCCAACTTAAAATCCCTCTTGACAATATATTGGTACGAGTTATATTATTATATTGCAATGTGACATGTCATATTACTACACTATCAACAACATACAGAATATTTATCATCATATCTCATTCATTGATTTTTTTCAACCTCTTTGGGAATATCATGCCTTTTTTAGGTGAGAAATAGTGGAGGAAAAATTATGACTGTCAGTGAGATTATTACCGCCGTTGACAATTTCGCTTGGGGGCCTATTTTAATCATCTTTTCATTGGGTTGTGGAATGTTATTTTCTATTGCATTAAAATTTCCGCAAATTAGACTTTTTAAACAAATGCTAGATTGTTCGTTTAAGAACAAAAAAGCTGCGTCAGGGCTAACCCCATTTCAAGCTCTGTCTATCGCGATTGGGGGACGCGTAGGAACTGGTAATATTACTGGAACAGCCAGCGCAATTATGTTCGGTGGGCCCGGAGCTGTGTTTTGGATGTGTGTGATGGCTGTTATTTGTTCGGCCTCTGCATATATTGAATCTGCACTAGCTCAAATATGGAAACGAAGAGTTAACGGAGAATATGCTGGCGGTCCCTCCTTCTATATGGATAAAGGTCTCAAATGCAGGCCAATTGCAGCATTTTACGGCATCGTTAGTATAGTTTTTCTCATTATCTTTGCAGGCGTGCAGACCAATGCCTTCAGTTCTGTTGCTAGTACTAGTTTTAATATTTCCCCTGTTGCAATTGCAGTATGTTACACTTTACTTCTTGTTATAGTTATTTTCGGCGGCGCTAAGGTAATTGCTAGTGTTGCGGATAAAGTAGTCCCTTTTATGTCCGTTGCTTATGTAGCGGTAGCTTTAATCCTAATTCTCATTAACATTAAAAATGTACCGAGTATGTTCATCCTTATTTTCAGTTCCGCTTTCAGCACAAATGCAGTTTTTGGCGGACTAGTAGGTTCTGCTATTTCGTGGGGCGTGCGACGGGGTGTTTTTTCTAACGAAGCTGGTTTAGGCACAGGAGCATGGGTCGCCGGTTGTGCAGATGTTTCACATCCTGCCAAAGCCGGGCTTTCTCAAGCTTTTTCTGTATTTATCTCTCTGTGCATCTGCTTAGCTACATCATTAATGATTCTCGTCACCAATAGTTATAATGTTGTTCAAGCAGATGGAGTTCAAATTGTGGCTTATATCAATGGTAACTACGATATATTTGCAACTGAAGCCATTAATACAGTAGTAAATGGGTTTGGCTCTATTTTTATTACTATTGCTATGTTCCTATTCACTTTCACAACTATCATGGCTTATTCCATGTACCTTAGCCGTATCTATTATTACTTTTTCAGCGATCACATTGATAATCCTTCTGTAAAGTTAATAAATATTGCTATTAATGTAGCTACTATCATGTTAGGGTTTGTTGGTCCCTTGGTCAGTTCCACCACAATTTGGAATCTTGCTTCGGCTCTTTGTGGACTGCTATCTCTGGTAAACCTTGCATGCCTTGCTCTGTTATATAAACCAGGAGTATCTACTTTACGCGATTATGCAGCTCAATTGAAACACGGACTTGACCCGGTGTTTATACCTGAGCGGTGTAGCATCGAAAATGCGGAATTATGGCATAGAATTATTGCGGAAGACTACGCAGATGAACTAAAAGCGTACAAGCAGGTATTTCCTGATAAGTGATCTACACATATCGTAATATAAATCTTTCATTAGGTAGAATAGAGAAAGGAGAATATATCATGGGAAAAATGAACTTGGATGTCCTCTATAACAGAAAAGGAACTGATTGTGTAAAATGGGACCATAAAGACTTTGTCGATAGTAGAGTATCAGATGACGCTTTACCTTTATGGCTCTCAGACATGGAGTTCAAAGTTGCTGATGAAATCACAGACGCTTTGATAAAGCGGATTGAACACGGATTTCTTGGACATTCCATGCCTGGTGACAATTATTTTCAAGCTGTGCAAGGTTGGTATAAACGGCGTTTTAATTGGACAATAAAAAAAGATTCTATTTTTTACTCTCCTGGTGTTCTTCCCGCTCTTGGCTTCGTATTAAGAGGCTTTACGAAGGAAGGCGACGGTATTATCATTCAGGAGCCCGTCTTTTATCCTTTTGCTGAATTGATTAATGGAACAAACAGGAAAGTCGTAAACAATCAATTAATTAACGATAACGAAAATTATAGTATCGATTTTTCTGACCTAGAGCGCAAAGTGAAGGATCCTAACAATACAATGATGATTCTGTGTTCCCCGCATAATCCCGTTGGAAGAGTTTGGACCAAAGAAGAACTAACCAAGATTATCAATTTGTGTCGTGAAAACGATGTTTTGATTTTTTCTGATGAATTGCATTGTGATGCAACACGCTCCGGTGTAACTCATACGCCTACTAAGACAATAACGGATTATAACAAAATTATCACAGCAGTTGCATTAGGAAAAACTTTCAATGTTGGTGGCGTTCCCATTTCACAAATTATTATTGATGATGAAGAATTAAGAAAGATATGGTACAGAGAAACTAGGCTTAAGCACTATATTAGTTTTGCCCCGCCTCTGGATATGGTTTTAACGGAAACAGCGTATAACAAGTGCGAATACTGGGTGGATGAAGTAATGGAGTATGTTGAAGATAATTTTGATTTTTTAGTTAAGTATCTTCAAGAACATCTCCCAAAAACGAAATACAAAAAGCCTGAAGGAACATTTTTGGCATGGATAAATTTTGGCGCCTATGTTGACTATGAAGAGCTATTTGAATTGCTAATTACAAAATATAATGTATTGATTGAAAACGGTCGTACATTTGGCGAATCCGGGGCTGGATATTTTAGGATGACAGTTGCTTGCCCAAGAAGCTTTCTTAAAGAGGGGCTAGATCGAATTGTGGCGGCGATTAACGAGCTAACCAGTAAGTAACGTGGAATACCTTCTCATTCAAAAAAGGTATATATAATTCTTCCTATAAAGCGTTTACCATGATGAATAATTAATATTTCTTCTCTGATGACGGAGTGCAGATAGTTAATCACTGTCTACACTCCGTTTTTTAACATATGCTAAATAGGAAATGCACTTTATTTAAGGAGAATATTCTCCTGTTTTATTAAAAACCAAGCGTACTTATATACGTTGCCGCTCTCCTCCAGGTAGTGTCAAGTATTTTTCGCAAATTGGTTTGCAGGCTCTGTGGTGAATGAAGTCAGCCGGCAATGGAGACGTCCTCAATGGCAGCCTCCAAGTGCTTCATATTCATGTACTTCTTATTGCCCCACTGGGTGCCGGCTACATGGCGCAACCGGGCACAGACCAGCATGAGGGCAGAATTGCCGTCCGGGAAACTGCCCACCACACGGGTACGGCGGCGGATCTCCCGGTTCAGCCTCTCAATGACATTGTTGGTGCGGATGCGGGTCCAGTGTTCACTGGGAAAATCGCAGTAGGTAAGAGTATCCTCAATGCCGTCCTCTACCTTTTTGGCAGCCTCCTTCAGCTTCATAGAGCGCAGTTACTCCACTACGGCCTTAGCTTTTTCACGGGCAGCTTTCTTGCTCTCCTGAGCGTGGATCGCCTTGAGCATTTTGGCTACCAGCTTCACCTTGGAGCGAGGCGTGACAGAGAATACATTGCGGTAAAAGTGGACGGTACACCGCTGGTATTTGGCCTCAGGGAATACTTCTCCCACAGCCTCCAGCATACCAAGGCACTTGTCGCCAACCACCAGCTTGACCCCGTCCAAGCCACGGCCACGCAGCCACTGGAAGAAACTGACCCAACTGGCTTTGTCTTCTTTCATGCCCTCGGCAGCGCCAAGAACCTCTCGGTATCCGTCCTCATTTACCGCAATCGCCACCAGAATAGCCACATTTTCAAACTCTCCACCCCAGTTGCGGCGCAGATAAATCCCATCCACATAGACATACGGATAGCGCCCACCTTGCAGAGGGCGGTTCCGCCAATCCTCGATGTGGACATACGCTTTCTTGTTCAACTCACTTATGGTGGAGGGAGATACCTTGCTGCCCCACAGAGCCTCGGTAATATCCTCCACGCGCCGGACGGATACTCCTGCCAGGTACATCTCGATGAGGGCTTCTTCCACACTGCTTTCCCGGCGGCGATACCGCTCAATAATAGCAGTCTCAAAGGAGATTCCCTTGAGCTTAGGTACCTTGAGAGTGACATCCCCGGAAGTGGTGGTGAGGTTGCGGTTGTAGTGGCCGCTACGGTAGCCCTGGCGCTGCTCATTGCGCTCGTACCGTGCCGCTTGGGTCAACTTTTCCGCCTCAGCCTCCAGCAGCTCGTTGAGCGTTTCCTCCACACTTCCGCGCACAAGTTCCTTGAGCTGCCCCTTGATAACTTCTTCGTTTAGCTGTACAATCTTCTCAGGCATGGTTTGCTGTCTCCTTTCAGAATGGTGTGTCGCGACTTCATTCTACCAGAGATCTGCAAACCATGTCTTTTTTATCTACTTTTCAATTTGCGAAATTTATTCTACCTTATCTCGAAAAGCCGTCATGTGTCCAAACGCGGCTCTCCACATCTTAGAAGAGTGCTGTTTGTGATCATGTCAATGACGCTTATTCGTGCAAATACTGCTAATCCGGTGTTTTGTTTTATGGATAAGAAGCAAGCCGAAGGAAAGCACTTTTACGTTTATACTGTCGCCGGCTCCGCCAAATTTTTGCGCATATATTATGCAAAGGTCAAAGAATACCTGAACGCTTTAGAAGAGACCGCCTGACACAGAACAACGATGGCCATGCTGCTCCGCAGCACAGCCATCACTATATTTGATGGGTCATATCCTCTCAGGCCTGCAGCTGGAAAATGTTGCAGGTCCTTTTGCTATGCCTATTTCTTATCCTGTACTTCCCTTCTTTTGTGCTTGACACACATTAGCAGGTTTGCGACGCATAAAACAAGTACCATAAAAAATGCCAAGAAGCTATACAGCTCGTCAAAGAAATCATCCATTACAAACACAATGTCATTCCGATTTTCCGTTCAGCTGTAAATCACTATGTCTTTTCATTGGTGGAACGGATACAGCATCATCTCCTCGGCGGCATAGTGGCTGTTCAGATTGCTGTGCTGGATCACTCGCATCCCCAAACTTCATCTTTCTTTTTCGAAAGAACTTCATTGTAAACTATTGACGCAGGTAAGGTGTGCCCGTATAATCCAATTATACCTTCATCTATTTCATCTTTTGCGGTGTGAATGATAACAGTGAGATGAATTATTGTCAATAGCTGAAGCGAAGTTGATGAAGTTACGAAAAGAAATGTTACGGAGGGATTGATGATGACTTTTTCCGATAAGATCAGACTATCGAGGGAAAAGGCCAAGCTTACCCAACAACAGCTTGCAGACGAGGTAGGCGTTTCTAAGCGCACCATCGCTTCTTATGAAACCACAAATGCAATTGCCAGAAAATCGACAACCGAGAAGCTGGCCCATGCGCTGAAGGTGTCCGTCAAGTACCTGTCGGACCCGGATTGCACGGACCCTCTGGCTGATATTGAAAAGGACGAGCACGTTCTGGAGGCACGCAGCCTTTACGGCAATGCGGGCACCAGGGATGTTGAGACACTGCTGAGTGAAAATACTGCTCTGTTTGCCGGCGGAAATCTATCTCAAGATCAAAAGGATGCTTTCTTTGAGGCGGTCATGAAGGCCTATATCACCAGCAAAGACGCAGCCAGGGCTAAACTTGGTCACAAGAGCTTGGAATAACGTCTTTATTGGGCGCAAATTTTTTTACAATTATGGCAAATGGGTATATCCCGGAGTTTGCATGGAAGGGGAGACGGCGGATGAATTGCGGCGATATCTGTAAAGCGGTTTTCAAACTGAAGAAGAAGTGTGGGGCGGCCGATCCATTTTGACTGTGCAAGGCGATGGATATTTTGGTGATTCCAACATCTCTAGGCACCGGTCTGATGCGATCAAGGGCTTCTTTACGGGGAGTGCCACCATATGCGCACCATAACCATCAACATTTACTTACCGCCTACAATTCAGAAAATCTTTGCTGCCCGCAAACTGGGTCCCTTTCACCACTGCTGATGAATCGTATGCACCAGCGGAGCTATTGGACTTTAAATTTTGCGTCATAAAGCGGAAGGGCTACAAATCGATGGAAGCCATGGCACTGCCCGAAGCTCATTTATGAAAAATATGGGGTTGCCAGAGCGCACAAACTATTAAGGTAAAGAATGCCAAGGTGTATGTTGCTGTTGATGCCAAGTTAAATAAAAATGGGCTCATGGTTTTCAACATGATCACCATGGAAAATGGCCATAAATACTAGAACGACAAAGTTACAGATATCCGCCAGGCCGCCGCTATGAAAGCAGGAGATTTGAGAGACCGATATACGATCGGGATCCAGTGACAGATGGGGTTTGACTATTCATTGAAAGGAGTTCCAACCTGATGGACATAATATCGGAAGGTGATTTGTAGAGCGCAGCGCTTAGCGCAATAAATCTCCGCCACGAGGAAAACGATAGACTTACCCTATTGTATCAACCATTGAGAAACTACACGAATTCAATCTAAATCTTTTTAATGGAGTGTCAGCGGATTCGTATAATAACATCAAATTTGATCGCGACATCGGTTGTCTATTTCTAGAGATTCTTGAATAATATGCACACAAAACCAGAATTTCGGTTGCTTTTTTTCGTCAAAACTTTTATAATATTCTTTATAAAGTTACAGACAGGCATAGGTCATCGTGAATAATAACGTTATTACCATGGCCATGGTTGTTGCTGTCCTAAAATAAATCTTTGCATGCAAGAACTTCACAAGTAAGAAGAAAGAGTGATTAAAATGTCTCGTCCAGAAAAGCTGCGAGTATTTGAAGCTTTTGCCGGCATCGGCGCCCAAGCTTCTGCATTGGAGCGCATGAACATAAATTATGAGATTGTTGGTATAAGCGACTGGTTTATTGACGCCATCGAGTGCTATGCAGCTATTCATTGTGCTGATGTTGAAGTAGAAATGCCAGAAGATATTTCTGTAATCGATGAGTATCTGTCCAAATTTAGCTTCAGTGCTACTTCTGTTGAAAAAACAAATATTAAAAGACTAACCGAGGACCAACGTCGCGACCTATATCGAGCCAACATTCAAGCAAAGAACTACGGCTCAATTGTAGACATTCAAGGGAAAAATCTCCCCGAAATGGATTTGTTGGTTTACAGCTTCCCATGCCAAGATTTGTCAACCGGTGGTCTGGGAAAAGGTATGAAGAAAGGTTCCGGCACGCGGTCTGGTCTGCTCTGGGAGATAGAACGTTTGCTTAAAGAAATGAAGGAACTTGGCCGTTTACCAGAGTACTTGCTTCTTGAAAATGTTAAAACTATAAAAGCATCAAAGAATTTGGATGACCTTAACGAATGGCTTTCCTTCCTAGAATCCATGGGATATTCGAATAATGATTGCATGATTTTGAATTCTCTAGACTTTGGTGTTCCTCAAGATCGTGAGCGCGCCTTTATTGTAAGCCATCTTGGAGAGAAGCTCGATATAGCAGGCAGGATTGAAAGCCTCAAAAAACCCAGAAAGTTCAAGATCAAAAAATTTATTAAAAGTAATTATAAAAATAAAATCTATAAAGTTGAGGCGGACATCGCTCAACTTAACAAAACCCCTTCCCGTGATGTGATGTGGGATATCAATGGGAAAACCATTAGCAATCATACGATAATTCGAACGATTACTTGTAATATGGATCGCACCCACACAGCTGCACTGTTTAAATACAGCGGAGCTAAAGGAGATTCATATCGTCGTCTTACCATGCGAGAAGCATTCCTTCTAATGGGCTTCACAGAGGAGGAATATACACGGGCCGCTTCGCTAGAGTTTAGTTACAGGAAGCTAAACAAGCTCATTGGCAATTCAATTGTGGTGAACGTCCTTGAGGCATTATTTAATGCTATGTTTGGAGACAGGTATAGGAGACAAGAAACCCACGAGTGATTGAGTAGGGGGAGTATTATGAGCACGCTGATCGAAAGACAATTTCCTGCCAAAGCATTAATGACAGGATTGCGCGCAATTGGATATAGTTTCTCTTCCGCAGTTGCAGATATTATTGATAACAGTGTTTCTGCCGAAGCTACTGAAATTAATATCTACTCTGATCCGCTTGCCAATATCCCTTACTTTTGTATTCTTGACAACGGCTGCGGAATGAGCGCAAAAGAATTAGATAATGCTATGCTGCCCGGCTCAGATCGCTCTACTAAAAAAGAGTCCGAACTGGAGCTGGGACGTTTTGGTCTCGGTCTTAAGTCAGCCTCATTGTCACAGTGCCGGGAGTTTATTGTTGCCAGTAAAAAATATGGCAAAATTAGAGCCATGTCTTTTGACCTGGATGTGATAGAGCAAGAAGACAAGCTGTTTTTGAAGGAACTGGATGCATCTGAAATAGATGCTCTTCCCAAAATTCAGGAGCTAAAAGAACTCGAATCTGGAGCTCTCGTTATATGGACGAAATTCGATAAAATTGAGAGCCTAGCAAAGAACTTCGAGGACAGCTTTCGATCTGTTGTATTTGAATCCAAGAAACATGTGGAACTGGTTTTTCACCGGTTCTATTCCCAAATTGCAATCTACTATCATGGTAAACGAATTGAAAAACGAGACCCATTTTTGCTTGATTCTGTAGGTCGGCAGCAAACGGGGCGCACGTCCGTCATCAGTGTTGACGGATCAGAAATTACTGTCATCCCTTATACATTGCCCTTTGCTAACTCTCTAACCCAAGAGGAAAAAGCACTTCTCGGTAATCCCAAAAGCATATACGATGAACAGGGGTTCTATCTTTATCGCAATAAGCGCCTGATTTCTTGGGGAAGTTGGATGCGTATGGGCATCCGAAGTGAATTAAACAAGCTTGCCCGAATTCAGGTCGACATTCCTTCCACATTAGATTCTGTTTGGATGCTTGATGTTAAGAAATCCTCTGCAAAGATTCCGGACAAGATCAAAGACCGTATTAAAATGGCTGTTGAAGATTCTATTGTTCGCAGCAAGAGGACCACAAAATTCCCCGGGATAAAGGAGCAGTCTGCTGAATTCAAAGTATGGGAACGCATAAATGAGCATGAAGGGAAAATTCGATATCAAATCAATCGCCAGCTTCCGCCTATCGTAGCTCTTTATGACGCCATTGGAGAAAACGAGCGCCGGCTGTTAGATATTACTTTATCACAGATTGAAAGCTATCTGCCAAAGTATTCAATATCCAATGATAACATGGATTCCCTTACGATAATCAATAGCGGAGAGGACGGCGAAGAAGAACACCTGATTGATGAAATCATTGCAATCGTTGCAATGTGTGACGAGGATAAGAAGGAATTTATCTTCGATAATATATTTATTGCAGAAGGCTACCAAAAGCTTTACAAGCGTAAAGAAGAGATTAGAAAGAAGGTTTTCGGCAATGCAAAGCAATAGAGATCGTCATCTTGATGTTATTACTAAGGCATCTAGTATTTTATACACCATTCTTAATGGAGAGAAAAAAACTCATGCGGAAGTGATGCGGTCTGCCGAAAGTGTCATCTCTATCGTTGCACCGACTATTAACAAAGCCCTGCCGGAGTATTCTGAAATTTTGCATGCTGTTATAGACGCCTATGAATACGAGGTAGGCATTAAGACCTTCGATCCAGACGTCATTGCTAAAGACAAGCAATCTAAATTCTGGCTCAATAATGTGAAGCGCACAATCCCCCATTCTTTTTTTGATAGATACAAACTTTACCTAAGTAAAGACGGGTTTGGACCAAAAGCCATAGAAAACATTGAGAAATCATGTGAAGAGGTTCTATCTTACTGTGCAAATCCTCGTTGCGCTGGGGGCAGAGACCAGAAAAAGGGCCTCGTTATGGGCGATGTTCAGTCTGGTAAAACTGCAAATTACCTCGGCCTTATCAATATGGCATTTGATTACGGTTATAAAATTGTTGTGTTGCTTGCCGGCACCACAAAGTCCTTGCGAATTCAAACCCAGAAGCGCACAGATAAGGGCGTTATTGGCGCCAAAAGTGACTCCATCGGCAATTCTATCGAGTACATAGGTGTGGGATTTGACACGCACGAACACTATGCCGTCCCCTTTACAAACCAAACAAACGACTTTGCGAAATTTATCCAGCAAAATTTAAATGCTGGTATCGGCGATTTTAATAAGCCCGTCGTCCTTGTGGTTAAAAAAATCAAAAGCGTTCTGGAAAGCGTCGGCACACGGTTGCAGGCAGCTTTGGACGAAAAAGGGTTAGATACCAAAAGCATTCTGATCATTGATGATGAAGCGGATTATGCGTCTGTTAATACAAATCGACCCGGTACGGAGCCTACATCCACCAACAAGTTGATCAGAGCAATTTTTAATAAATTCCCTATTGCTTCGTATGTTGGGTACACTGCTACTCCCTTCGCAAATGTCTTTATTAATCCTGACGATGAAGAGGACAATCGAGATTTGTTCCCTTCTGATTTTATTGTGCAGCTTCATGCTCCCAGCAACTATTTTGGTGGACGTAAAGTATTTCCTAAGGACGCAGATATTTTGCCAAGATGCTTACGACTCATCTCTGAAGAGGAGAAACTGTTCCTCCCAGTCATACACCAAAAAGACTATGTGTATGGAGGCTTGGCTGATAGCTTAAAGGAAGCCATACACAGTTTCCTAATTAACTGTGTAGTTCGAACTATACGAGGCTATGGAACCAAACATCGTTCTATGATGATCAACATTACCCGGTATAATGATGTACAAGAGCAAGTTTGCGCTCATGTTGCAAAGTATGTGCAGCAGCTATACGAAATAATCGAGCAGCTTAGCAGCGGTCCCACCGAAGAGTTTATTAAAAACAGCAAAGCCAAGGCAATTCACGACCTCTTCCATACGTCCTTTTACGGAAAAATTCGTAACGGCAATGAGGAGGAAGGTCTAAAGCCTATCCTGTGGGCTGACATTCAGGCTGGCCTTTATGATGAAATCAAACAGGTGATGACCATTGTAATTAACTCCAAAAACGGAAAGATGACAAGAAAGGATAAGAGTGGAGCATCCAAGCGTTTTGATTACGAAGATTACGAGAGCACGGGCGCACGAGTTATCGCTATCGGTGGTTTTGTCCTCTCCAGAGGACTGACTCTAGAGGGCCTAATGACCAGTTATTATAGCCGTAATGCCGGGGCTTACGACACATTGTTACAGATGTGCAGATGGTTTGGCTATCGTCCGAAATACGAGGATTTGTGCCGGATCTACCTTACTCAAGATAGCATTGACAAGTTTGACGCTGTCCTTGATGCCGTTGAAAACCTGCGAGAACAGTTTTCAGAAATGAAGCGAGCAGGCAAAAAGCCTCAGGATTACGGGCTGATGGTAAAAATGGCCCCTGACACACTAGAAACTACTCTCTTAGTAACTAGCCGCAATAAAATGCGCGAGTCCAAAGTGATTGAGTGTACTCTCAATTATGGTGGCGCCTATGCAGATACATCCAAATTGTCAACAGACCCGGTCAAAAATCATCATAACCTAAAAATGTTCACAGAATTCTATCATGCTATAGAAGGATCATGGCATTGGATAGGAAAGCGCTATATGGCGCAGTCGGTTTCTAAGTTTGTTATTGCGGACTTTATTGCCTCGCTGGACATTCCTTGGGTAAACAAAAAATTTGATACCGACGGATTATCCGAATATATCCAAAACTCTTCCGTATTCCCTTACTGGGATGTAGTGATTGCTAGAGGTGCCTCTAAAACTATTCCTCAATTTATGGGAGTAAAGGACCTTAGTGCTGTCACACGTAGCTTTCATGTTCGTAGCAAGAGCGACCCTTATGTTCGCATTGGCGGTTACAACAATCGTGTTCTTGACCCTGGAATTTTCAACGCCGGTCTTTGGCTCACCGATGATCAGAGGAAGTTGATCCTTGCGGATAAAAAGAAAAACGCTAAAGGTAAAGTTCCCACCGAATTAACTGCACGAGATTATTTAGAGCGTCGGTCTGCTCCTCTTCTGGTTATATATCCCATTGACCTTCTGACGGCATGTACAGATGACGAAGTTCAAGCGTATCCTGGTGTAAAGCAGCGAAAATGCGATATTAAAGACAGCTTTGGAGATGGAACTCCCCTTATGGCATTTGCTTTTGGTTTTCCTAACAAAGAAGATGGCGTGGTAGTAACATATCGTGCTAACCAAAGAAAAATCGATGAATTGAGCCGTGATATAGAACTCGATGACGACGAAGAAGGGACGGAAGATGACGATGATTGATTTTGAACAAATCTACCATTCGTTAAAGAACCAGTCCCCGGGCGAACAAAAGAAGCTTGAGGTGAATTCACCAATTTCCGTTTACTTCGGATATAGTCGCAACAGATTTATGCGGCTTTCCTTCTTGTCGACCATACGCCCTCCAAAGCTCGAGTCCACCATTTCTCTCGAGATTACCCAGGGAAAAGAAGACGACGGAATTTTTTGGACATGCTTTGATTTGCTAAATCCGGAGGCGCGAACCGTCTTCTTTGCCTTCTGTGAAAACATGATTGAATGTGTCTCTGGCTCATTGAGCGAAAATAAGGCTCTTAGTCAATTGAAGAAGCGTTATGCTATTTGGAAGACAATGTTTAAAAGCAACTCCGTCAAGGCGCTTCCAAAAGGTGTTTTACAGGGCCTATATGGCGAACTGTATTTTTTAAAGAAATACATGCTAGACCACTTTGATCCAAAAACTGCAATATTATCATGGGGTGGCCCAGATGCAACAAGCAAGGATTTTGCTGTTGGCATGGATTGGTTTGAAATTAAAACCGTTGGAGCTAGTGCAACTTCTGTACTCATTTCATCTCTAACGCAACTGGATTCCGAACATGATGGTCACCTTGTCATTTTGCGAGTAGAAAGAATGCCAGATTCGTATGACGCTGCTGACTCATGCATTGGCAAGCTAATAAAGAGTATTATGCTTACTATCAATGATGAGACATTGGAGAGCATCTTTCTCGCTAAACTCAGCAGCATAGGGATCGATCTGACTGATGAGAATATCAATGTAAAATTTGATGTCAAGTCCCAATCATTTTACCTGGTCGATAAGTCCTTCCCACGCATTCGCCAGTCACAGTTGGCAATAGAAATCACTGATGTTTGTTATTCGCTGGCTATCCCCGCATTAAACCAGTACTTGGAGGATTAGTTATGGAACTTTTAGAATTCAGAGAAAGTTTCATAAATGAAGATGTCAATGCAGAAGCAGTTAACACTCATCGTTACCCGATCGAGGTGTTTATTGACCAAGCCGCTGACATTTTAAAGAATGACTATTCTCTTTTGAGCGACATCTCTCATTGCTTTTATGAGTTTAAAAATGGCACACGAGCGTTCAAAAGCATGCGCTTGGATGCTGCTTATTTAGATTTGCCAGGAAACACATTGAATTTACTGATTGCGGATTTTAATGAAGGTGAAATACGAACTATCACAAACAGCATTATTGATGAACGATCTCGCTCACTTCTCAATTTTCTGGAAAATGTACTAAAAGGTTTTTTTGTAAATGCAGAGAAGGCTAATCCCGCGGTCCAATTGGCATGCGACATCAGAGCAAATATTGAGTCGATCTATACGATTCACCTGTTTATGGTCAGCACAGATAAACTCAGTAAGACCGTAAAAAATTTGGAATGTGATGATTTTCAATTTAAATCCTTTCGTTTTAAGGTCTTGCGTGATATCCTTGATATTGAAAAAATATATCGTTCCAAGTTGGTTGACTTCAAAAAGGAAGATATTATAATTAACTGCTCTGACTATGGTATTGATGGGATTCCATGCATTAAAGCACAATTGGATACCAATCAGTATGATTCTTATTTGGCTATCGTACCTGGCTCGTTTCTAGCAGAAATTTATAAGAAATACAACTCCTCCTTGCTAGAGTCAAATGTCCGCTCGTTCTTGAAATTCAATGGTGGAGTTAATAAGGGTATCCGTGGCACAATTCTAAACGAAAAATCTCGCTTCTTTACATACAATAATGGTATTTCAACCACTGCTAAGAGTGTCACAACCGAAGTGTCTCCTACTCTTGGCCTTGTTATTACGTCCTTCACAGACTTACAGATAATTAATGGTGGCCAAACAACCGCAACATTAGCGGCAACGAGTATAAAAAATAATGCTGATCTTTCCGGTATATATGTGCAAATGAAGCTTACCATACTCCGCGAGAGCGATCCTGAGTTAATTCGTAATATTGCCAAATATGCCAACAGCCAAAACAAAGTGAAGACCGCAGACTTGAATTCCAGCCATCCTTTCTATGTCAGGATGGAGGAATTCTCAAGGAAGGTGTATGCGCCAATTGCCAGCGGTCAGCTTGTTCAGCAATTGTGGTTCTTTGAACGCGTAAGAGGTCAATATGAGCAGCCTCTCATGCAGATGACAAAGAAGCAGAGGGATGATTATAAGCTAGTTCGTCCCAAGGGGAAAAAGTTCACACTAACCGACTTGTCCAAATACCTTAACGCCGTTGATATGATGCCTCACTATGTATCATGGGGTGGTGAGGTAAATGCTGCACACTTCCACAACAATATGGAAAAGCAGTGGCAAAAAGACAATAGTGTGTACAACGAATTGTTCTACAAGGAATTAATTGGCAAAAAAATCTTTTTTGCATTTGTGGAAGACATCGTGTCCGCACAAACCTGGTACCAGGAGAATCGTGCCTATCGTCCTCAAATTGTAGCGTATACCATTTCGAAGCTGGTTTATGAGGCAAAAAAGATTGGAAGGCAAATAAACTTCCGGAGTATGTGGGATTTGCAAAAAGCGCCCGATGATTATTACAATGATATTGCAAACATATCTCGGCTTGTGTTCGACACTATTTATGATGAGCACCGCTCTTCTGCGAATATTGAAACATACTGTAAAAAAGAGGAGTGCTGGAAAATCGTCCAGTCTAAGCCTTATACAATAACCGAGGAACTTCTGCCCATTTTAATTTCTTCAACAGAAAAAAATGAGGAAAGAGCGGAGGCGAAAAAGGAGCAAAAACTTGTAAATGGTATTGCCGATGAAATTGGGATATTTACTAAAGGCAGCGCGTATTGGGAAACTCTAATATCCAGAGGAGTTTCGCAAAGTGTATTAAAGCCCGGCGAAGTTCAAATGCTCCAGAATGCCGTGAAATATTGTAATGGTACCTATACTCAATTATCAAAGTATCAGCTTAAAGAAATTTCAAAAATAACGGCGCTGTTGGATGAAAACGGAATAAGGTAGAATGCATGCGCCTCTCAGAAAGCACGGCTTTACCGTAGATGATAGTGCATCGCCATCGTCGGAATGGTGCGCACATTCCGGTGAAATGGTGCATGGCAGCCGCTGGCGGCGAGGGTGTCTGTTTTACGCGGTCAGGGTGTAGGACTTCAACTGGTTAAGGTGTCTTTTAGGCCCGGCATACACAGACTTCTCCATTGCTGGCCGACTTCATTCATACCAGTACCTGCAAAACAATTTGCGAAAAACTATTGACACTACCTTTCTACATAACGCATGAGCATTGCGGCGCACTGGGCGCGGGTGGCGGTGCCCTACGGGACGATGGTCGTGTCGGTCACGCCCGTGATTATGCCACACTCGACCGCCCGGGCCATAGCGGCGTCTGCCCAGTCGCTGACACTCGAGGCATCTGCGAAATCGGTGAGGGCAAAGTCACTTGCGGGTTCGCCGGAATAGCGCCAGAGCATAGTCGCTAACTGCTCACGGGTAACGACTCCGTTCGCGTCGGTGCCGTCGGACACGCCTTCGACCATCGCCCAGACGCGGGCGGTGTCTATCCAGTTTGCGCCGGTGATGGTCTCGCCGTCGATACGGGCGAGAATCGCCCAGACCATCGTGCGGGTCATGTTCGCGTTCGGCTCGAAGGTCGTAGCCGAGGTGCCGTCCATGAAGCCGTTGGAGTAGACATAGGCAACGTAGTCATAGAACCAGTCACCAGTCTTGACATCTGTGAACGGGACGGTCACAGGCACAAACACGGCACTGACCGTCACGGCCTTGTCGGGCATGCGGAAGTTCGTCCCGGTGATGCGCTCGCCGTCGACAGTTACGCAGGCCAGCGTATAGCCCTTGTCCGGCGTCGCGGTGATGGTGATGAGCGTACCGGCGCTGCCGTTGGAGGGGTTTACCTCGATGCTGCCGTTTGCTGGCTGCGTCACGGTGATGCCGTGTGTGTCGGGGATGACGACTTCCCAGCTGATGGTGATGGCGCACTCGGCGGTCTTTCCGCCCGCAGAAGCGGTGATGGTCGCCGTGCCTGGCTTGAGCGCCGTGACTTTGCCGTTTTCGACTGTGGCTACTGCCGAGTCGCTGCTACTCCAAGTGACAGCATTGTCGGTTGCGTTCCCCGGCTCAACTGTCGCAATAAGCGTTGCGCTGTCGCCGATGGTAAGGTCGAGAGAAGTCTTGTCCAGCTTTACGCCGGTAACGGCGATGGTGGTGCTGAGCGTACCATCTTCGGCGACGATCACGTTGTTGCCGCTGGAATCGGTCATGGTGATTTCGCTGAAGTTAATGTCGTCGCTGCTTTCATCAAGCTTGGAGATAGTTATGCTGGCGGCATCCACACCCACTGGAAGTTTAACCATATCAGTTCCCGGCTGCTGGAGAAGGCGGATGTTTACATCGCCATTTTCATCCATACGGCGCGAAGCCGCGTTTACCGCGTCCTGAAGTGTGTCATAGAGGTAGGCGCTGCCGTCATCCACGATCATGGCGGTGGTGGCGTCAGAGACAATGACAGTAGTTTCGACTCCGTCAACATCCATCACACTCTCTGAATCGTATTGTATGGTATCGTCACCTATTCCATATGGGTCTTCCAAACACTCATAGTCGCCGGAAATGATCTGTGCTAAGTCCTCAGATTCCTCATTATACATCCGTAAGTAAACTCATTGCGGCCGGCACAGCAGACCCTAATTTTATCACACAATTTTCAAACTCATAGTTAAGGTACCAGTTATTTCTGGGGGCATTTGAAACAGCAGCAAGTATTGAACCTTCGCCGGAGTCTTCTTGCAGGATCTCGACGGAACTCAGCTTCACATTAGGAAAGTCCTCACCGATTACGGCAAAGTTCGCTATTAAATCCGGCTCCAAACTGCCCTTTACCTTGGACGGGACAATGGTTCCGTTTGTGATGGAAAACTCACCCTGTCCCTCTCCTGACACACCAATTGCCGCACAAAACGCGCCGCTATCTTCAGTAACACTTATATTCTCCGGCCAGACAGCAGTCAGCGTATGTCCGCCCAAATCCAGTGTCAAAGTGTTATCACCCGCATCAGGACGAAGTCCATAGTAGGTTGAACTATACTCGTCCCAGGTAAGCTCCACAGATATATCCTGAAGCAGGCGTATGTAGGCATCTTTATCGTTTATTGACTGAATTGCTTCCTCAATTGTGCTGTACTTTTTGCTTTCACCATCAGGCTGTGCGCTTTCCCAGACTTCAGCCTCATAGGTTTCACCTTCCACCGCAAACGCGGCCGGGACCATTGCCATTATGAGGCACAGTATCATTATAACTGATAATATGCGTTTACTCATATTCGCGTTCTCCTTAATTAGTACTTGCTTATCATCTTATTATAATTGACGAGCTTATTGCAAAGAAGGCATTTGCCATCCTCAGAATGGATGACATCAGCGGGTGTCCACAAATGATGTCCATAATATGTATATGAGTAATTATAAATATGATCGGCTGGAGTGTCGACCTATTATTATTAAAATGCAATTTCTGGCCCTCACGCGGGATAATCTTACGATAGGTTGATAATCTCGTCGATTTGCACGCTCGCACCATCCTCAAACACCATCGTGCGTTCCACCTCGTCGATGCGCCTGAGGACGCCTGTATGCGTCATGTACGCTCCGCCGGATTTGCGTTCATCGGGGGCGAAATAGGTGATGGTCATGGTCGGAGAATCAAGTGCGGCGAGGTACTGCTGCTTGTAATCGAGCTCCTCGCGCTCGTCCGGGCTCAGCTCTATGCGCTCATCTGTCAGCCTCGCCGTCTCATCTATGGCGGCGTCATACCCCGTGAGCGCGGCAAAGGGCGAAAACTGCGCCGCCCGGTCGCTCATCGGCATCGGCTCGTGCGCGGATCTCGGGCGCGGTAGATCTATTATGTCGTCATATTCGCTCACGCCTTGTGCCCTCCTATCTGCCCGTTCCTGTCACGCATGGTCGCGCCCTCCTCGTAGTTCATGCCGCGCAGAACAGCGTTCTTCCCGTACTTCTGCTTTATCTTCAACAGCGCCGCCTGCTTGCGCTTCTCGCGCTCCAGCGCGGCGTTTTCTCGTTCGCGCTCGGCCTCGAGCTCAGCATAATCCGTGAAGAGATCAAGCTGCTCGGGCGCTTCCTCACTCGGCGCATCAGCCTCCGGTATCACATGGCAAGCCGTTATATTCAGGCGTCGGATCAGCAGTTTTTCATCCACCACGCGGTCAAAGAGCTCAGCCGCCGCGTCCATTATCTGCTTCGTCGAGGACGTATAGCGCGGCAAATTGGCCGTCCCGTGCGAATGTTTGGGCTTCAAACGCCCATAACCGTCACGGACGACCTCGCCCTTATACTGTGCGCGGCGCTTTGCGTCCTTGATGTTCTCCACGTCATATCCGATGGTGACCACGAGCTGATCAGTGACCAGCTTCTTTGCAAACAGGTCCATTGAAAGCGCATCCGCCATCTCCCGCAGCACAAGCCGCGCCTTCTCCGCCGTGTACGGTTCATGCAGCACCTGCCCGGAGCCCAGGCTGTTGCTCGCGGGCCTGTACGCCTTCACGGCCTCGATCGTACACGGCTCATAGCCCCAGGCGTGGTCAATCAGCAGCTCGGCATTCTTCCCGAAGAGCTTGAAGAAAAATTCCTCGTCCGTGAGCGAGCGCCGCGCGACGTCGCCCATTGTGAACATACCGTGCTCCTCAAGTTTCTTGGCGTAGCCTCTTCCCACGCGCCAGAAATCCGTGAGCGGTGTGTGGCTCCACAGCTTTTCGCGGTAGCTGCGTTCATTCAGCTCAGCTATGCGCACGCCGTTTTTATCTGCGGGTATGTGCTTTGCGACTATGTCCATCGCGATCTTGCATAGGTACAGGTTCGTACCTATGCCTGCCGTCGCCGTAATGCCAGTCGTATTTAGCACGTCGAGGATCATCTTCATCGCCAGCTCGCGCGGCGTCAGGCCGTAGGTTTTGAGGTAGCGCGTCACATCCATGAACACCTCGTCTATTGAGTATACTATGATGTCCTCCGGCGAGACGTATTTCATGTACACCTGGTAGATCCGCGTGCTGTACTCCATGTAGTATGCCATGCGCGGAGGCGCTATAAGGAAGTCCACGGCGAGGCTTGGGTCCCGCTGAAGCTCCGCGAAGGAATGCGACTTGCCGGTTAGGCAGTGCCCGGGCGCGTCGTGGCGGCGGCCCACATTTGCCTCACGCACGCGCTGCTTGACCTCAAACAGGCGGCAGCGGCCGCCTATCCCGTAGCTCTTGAGGCTCGGCGTAACGGCTAGGCATATAGTCTTGTCCGTGCGGCTCTCGTCTGCCACAACTAGGTTCGTGTCCAGCGGATCAAGCCCTCGCTCTCTGCACTCGACCGAGGCGTAAAAGCTCTTGAGGTCGATGGCTATATAGGTACGCTCCACGGCTCGGTCAACTCCTCTCTCACTTTAAGAAATCTGAACGGTGTTCGGCCGGGTGAAGGCCGCGGTTGGTTTCGGCCAGGTGCGCGACCTTGAGCGCGACCAGGTTTATGTCCGTGTCCATGGCCCGGGCGATCTGTTCTGACGTATAGCCGTAGTTATACACATAGTCGAGGATTTCATCCGTATCGAGCAGTATCTCGGCGGCAACGATGTTGGCCTCATACTCTGGCTTCGCCGTCATATCGTAGAGCATGAACTCCTGCAGCGCGCTGTTCGCAGCCAGACGGCGATGGAGCTGGTCATGGCCAAGCTCGTGCGCGCAGACTATGCGCTGCATCTGCGGCGTCAGGTCGCGGTTGAGGAAGATGAACCTGTTGCGCTTCACGACGCGGTACATCCCCTTCATGCTGCCGAAGTCTGGACAGAACAGCACTTCTGCACCCAACTGCCTCGCAATCTCAAAGGGGTCGCGCGTACCGCAGCGCTTCACAAGCCTCTCACCAATCTCGGTAAGCTGCTTCGCCGTCATGCTTCCTCAACGTCCTTCTTCTTTTTCCGACCGTACTTCTTGTTCTTGTCTTTGGCTATCCAGTACGCCTCATTGAGCGCGCGCATCGCTCCGTCGAGAGCATCATCACTGAGCTTGCCGCCCGCAAACATGCCTGTTACCTCGCTCACCAGCTCATTAATGTCCCTCGCAGCCATTGCACCGCCGCGCTCGTGCGCCGCGACTACAAGCGTCTCGCCGTTGCTGAGAAGCTCCTCCGTGGTACTGCCCAGCGCATTGGCGATGCGCTGAACCACTTCGATGTTAGATGGGCGACGCTCCCCGGACTCGTAATTATATATTGTGCGCGTGGTTATACCGGCGGCCTTCGCCAGCTCCAACTGCGTCATGCCAAGTTCCTCGCGCCTCGAGCGCAGATTGTCCTTAAACGCCATGCGGCACCCCTTTCTGCTTCAACCAGAAATATGTTTCTTATTTTGGCGTTGACAAGCAACTATGTTCTATGCTATACTTTCGCCTGTGATAAGAAATATTGTTCTTGCTCACATATTATCACCGGAAATACAGAGTTGTCAACACACTGTTTAAGGGAGGTATTGACGTGGATGCCCAGTGCCGCAAGGAATATGTTTCTGTTAACGTGGACATAGATGAGGAGGGCGCTGTACAGCCCCGTGCGATACGCTGGAGCAACGGCCGCTCGTTCCGAATAGAGCGCGTCCTCTACAAGTGCCGGGCATCCTCGAACAAGGTCAGCGGCGGCGGCATCCGCTACACAGTGCAAATCTCCGGGCGGGAGACGTATCTGTTCAGCGAAGGCAGCAGGTGGTTCGTGGAGGCTAAAGCATGATTCTTTCGTATGCAGATATTGAGCACATCGCTGTCGCGGTGTCAGAAGATTTCTACAGATACACAGCAGCAGCTGCCGAAGGGTCGTTCTGCTTTCCTATTGAGCGCCTTGCGAGTGATTATCTGAGCCTGAGCGTCGCGTATGCCCGTCTCTCTGATGACGGCAGCGTCCTTGGTGTGACGGCATACAAAGGAACCAAGTATACTGTCAGGTCATGCGGCGTTACAAAAGTTATCTCTCTCAAGCGCAATCAGGTGCTGTTGGACAAGAGCCTCGCCGTGTTATCAGATAACATAATCGGTACACGCCGCAGGCGCTTCACACTGGCTCACGAGTGCGCGCACCAAATACTATTCCAGCTTGAAGCCGCGGAGGGAACAGCGGCTTGCAGAAAGCCTTATGCACTGTGCATGGCGCGCCACCCACACTTGCTGCAGACGCGCGAGGACTGGCACGAGTGGCAGGCCAATGCGCTTGGATCGGCGCTGCTCATGCCGGCAGGCCGGTTGGAACAGGCCATCCACGAGCTTCACCGGGAGTCTCTCATCGTATTTCATGGCAGGTTCCCGACCATGCGCAGTCGGCTCATTATTGAGCACCTGTGCTTCCGGTTTTCGGTGTCACGTTCTGCCCTGACTATGAGGCTGCGGCAGCTCGGATTCATCACCACGGATTCACTGGAGAGTTACGCATGAGCAGAGCGGGAGTATATACTACAATGCCTCCGGAAGAGTTGCAGCGGAAAATTGCCAAGGCGCGGGAGGCAATTGCCAACCAAAAGCCACGATTCCTCAAATGTCCGTACTGTAAACACAATTCTATTATAGTTTACGGAGACACAAGGGGGCACGTCCAGTCCAAATGCAGCAAATGCGGACGCACAACTGTCTTTGATGTTCTCAGCATGAGACGTGTGAAATCGGCAAGATACTACTGAGAAACCAATTAAATAATACGAGTCATTGGCTGAGCCGTGGGGCCGCCGAATGGTGTAGTCACCCTAGTGCCGCATGATACAGATCACGCTGAGGCGTGGTCTATCTTGTGGTACTACTATACCATTCATGCGGCCCTGTTTTTTTACTCCTTTCTGCGTCCCCGGCAGAAAGGAGTTTTTATGTCCTGGGAGTGTTACAGTACGAAATACCCGTGACTACCTGACATACATCCAAACATTCAAATAATCAGGAGGTCACGAAAATGAACAACGTAAGAAACTACCGCCGCGGCGACATATATCTATCCAAGACAGGTCCGCGCATCGGGAACAGGTGCAGTGCACGGGCTGTGCTTCTGCTGCAAAACGACGCAGACGAGTTTTACTCAACCTATGTGTTTGCAGTTCCGATAGCCATGCAGCCGTCGCCTTTCCCTGTGCCGTCTGAAAATATGCTTGTTTACCTCACGTCCATGTCTCTGGTGCAGTACAGCTGCGCAGGTGCGGTGGACAAACGCACTCTGGCCGATTATGTCGGCACGCTGGATGACGAGCAGCTTGAGATCGTCCGTTTTATTTTACAGGAGCACTATGGACTGTTCGTCACCGAGGCGGTCGAGGCGCCTTGATGAAGCGAGTAAATTTGCGCGAGCTGTACCCGGATGCCTACGGTGATGACGAGTACGTCGACGTAAGCGACGAGGTGTATGAGACACTTTGCGAGTTTGAGCGAAAAGAAGCCGCCATCGCAAGGAATAAGCGCAGGCACGAGATACTATGCGAGACTCCTGACAAATACGGCGAGGCCGCTTCGGAAGCGCCGTTGGACGAACAGATAATCGCGCGAGAACAAAATCACAGGCTATACACGGCCATAGATTTGCTGCCGCCGAAGCAGGCCGTCCGTATCCTCTTGCATTTTGGCCTGGATCTGTCAATAAAGGAGATCGCCAGACAGGAAAATGTGCGGGAGAGCGCAGTTTACAACTGCCTGCGGCGTTCGATAAAAAATTTGAGGAGAAAGTTTTATGAAGGCGTGTAAAAATGGCCGAGAAGTGTCCGTATATATAGGAGGACATTTTCCGGTCACTAAACAACTGAATACACGGTGCAGGAGTTAACTGCCCGCGTGGGCTGAGAGGCCCAGCGACGCGGGGCGCGGCGCAATGACGGCGTAAGCCGGAGCGATGAACGCGGCCCCAAAAACGGCTTTGGCAAGCCGCTTTGCAATGAAAGCGCGGGGAGACAATAAATTCTCGCGCAAGCGCCCCCGTAGACTTGGGGGCAGCCCTGCGGCGCACGGCTCGACCGACGCTGCGGAGTTGAGACAGCTTGGCCAAAAGCAGCTCCTGTAACCCCCTACCCGCCGGGTGCGTGGCAAATTGGCGGGAAACCACTGGCGGCAGTGCCGCTTACGAAGGAGGAGTCAGATATGTGCGCTGCCATGACTGGCCGCGAGGCATATCGCGTCATGTTCCGCGATTATCCTGATGTTGTGACCGTCGAGCAGATGAGCCGGATGCTCGACATCAGCTGCAAAACTGCTTATGTCCTCCTGCGGGACAATAAAATCGAGCACTTCAAAGTAGGCAGGACCTACAAGATTCCGAAGATACACATTCTCAGCTTCCTTAAAGTTATCCAACGGGCGTAGCCGTATCATTGCGAAGTTTTAACCCGTCGTTTATACTGAAAGTGTCAACGGCGGGTAATACGGCTCACTCGGAAGGAGGTAACTATATGGTGGCCGGACACCTGCAAGAAAAGCGAGGATATTTCTACATCGTCCTCAACTATAAAGATTCAAACGGAAAGCGAAAATCCAAGTGGATCGCAACATCGCTGCCTGTCAAGGGCAACAAGCGCAAGGCCGACGAGCTTTTGCAGCAGGCGCGGATCGAGTTCAGGCCGGAGGCCGAGGAGCCGAAACCGACAGCGCCGGCCGTGGCTGTCCCGGTCACATCGCTGACTGGCGATGTACTGTTTGCGGACTTTATGCTGAGCTGGCTGGACGTCATCAAACGCTCCGTTTCGCCGGTGACCTTCTCGTCGTACTCGGAAATGGTCAAGGGCATTACCGTGCCTTATTTCAGGAAAACCGGAATAAGGCTCTCAGCCCTGAAGCCGCGCGATATACAAGCGTTTTATGACGAGAAAATAAAGACCGTCTCCGCAAACTCCGTCATACACTACCACGCCAACATACACAAGGCACTGGACATGGCGGTGAAGCTGGAGCTGATTCCGAACAATCCCTCGAATCACGTCGAGCTGCCAAAGAAAGCCCGATTTGTCGGGAGCTTTTACAACAGCGACGAGCTGAACGAGCTTTTTGCCGCGACAAAAGGCACGAAGCTGGAGATCCCTGTACTGTTCGGAGCCTTCTACGGCCTACGGAGAAGCGAGGTTGTCGGCCTCAAGTGGGATGCGATAGACTTTGAAAACAACACCATCACAATTCGCCACACCGTGACGACGTGCCGCATCGACGGCAAAAAGGTGATGGTGGCTGCTGACAGGACGAAGAACAAGTCCAGCATGAGGACGCTGCCGCTCGTGCCGCTTTTCAAAGAGCGGCTGCTCTATCTTCAAGACCAGCAGAATAAGCAGAGGAAACTGTGCGGCGGCAGCTACTGCCGTGACTTTCGCGGCTACATCTGCGTAGATGAGATGGGAGTACTGATAAAACCGGACTACATCTCAGCGGCGTTTCCGAAGCTGCTTGACAGGCACGGCTTGCGGCGCATACGCTTCCACGACCTTCGTCACCCTTATGTCAAGCCCACGACAAAAAAATATTTATTTTTTCTTGTCCCCATGATCCAGCTTTCTTGATAGGGATTTTGCCGCCTCCCGTTTCTGTTCGGCGGCAAAAATAGCATGAAGTCGTTCCTTTTCTTCCGGCAGCATACACCCAAAAGTTGTGCTGCCTTTTCTGTAATAAAACGCAATCCGCATAATCAATCCCTTTCCCTCATTTGTGAGCTGCCAAACTGTCCCTTATCTTAAATTCAACATCCACCCGTTTATCAGGATAAACATAAATCTTATCAATCAGAAGATCAACCAATTCCGAAGTCAGCCCATCGCTTTCCGTCAGCATCCGGGAAATATCCATCTGCTGGCGCTGGTGCTGCCGTTCTTCCTGTTCGGCTTCAAGACGGGCCATGACAACCGCTTTGGTATTCTGCACTTCCAACAGCTTTTCACTGATCTGCTCTTTTTGCTCCTTGTATTTCGGGAGCGGAATCCCCCCGGAAACAAGCGATTCATACAGCTTCCGCTTTTCTTCCTGCAGTTCAAAAATCTGCCGGTCAAAGTCAGCTTGACGCAAAGCAACGGTATCTACTTTACGGAGATCCGCTAAGCTGTCAACGCCAAATGCTACCTGGAACTGTTTGCACAGTAATTCATAAACAAGCTGGTTCAGTTCTTTTTCTCGGATATGAATATTATAGCAGTCCAGTGAAGGAATCGTGCTGGAAAAGCGGCACCGGTAAGATGTCCCGTTTGCCAGGTGCAGGGCATGTTTACAGCATCCACAGATAACCTTCCCACGCAGGAGATAGTTGTGCTTTTTCCTGTTTGGAATCTTAAAACGCTGAATAGAGGCATTGGCCTTTGAAAAGATTTCCTCATTCACCAGCGGTATATGATGGTTCGGTATTTTGATCCAGTCGCTTTCCGCTTTGCTCCGCATTTTGTGGCCGCCAATTTCCGTAACCTCTCTTTTGCCAATCACATAAGTGCCCATATATCGTTCGTCAGCAAGAATCCGAAGCACCGTAGAATTACACCACATTCCGTGAGTTCTTGAAACATCGTGTGTCTTAATTCCTTTTCGAGCCTTATGTTCTCCGGGCGTGGGAATCTGCTGACGGGAAAGCTCCCGTGCAATATCGGCTGCGTTCATGCCATTTACGGCATATTCAAAAATTTTCTGGACTACTTCGGAAGTCTCCGGGTCCGGCACCATCCGTCCGTTTTCCCCTTTGCGATAACCGTAAGGGCAGATTTTACTTTGGTATTCGCCACGCTGGAATTTCAGGTATTTGGCCGTTTTGGTCTTTACCGACATATCACGGCTGTAATACTCACTGATTAAATACTTGAAGGCAACTTCCATACCTCCGGTATCACCTTTTAACTTTTGGGTGTCAAAATCATCATTGACAGAAATAAAGCGGGTATGGAACAGCGGAAATACCCGCTCGATAAAGTAGCCGGTTTCCAAACTGTTGCGACCAAACCGGGAAAAATCTTTTACCATGATACAGTCAATCCGATTGGCCCGTACCAGGTCAAGTAATTCCTGCACCGCAGGGCGCTCGAAGTTTGCCCCGCTGTACCCGTTATCTACAAACTCCATAAGTTCCGCATTGGCATATTCAGGCAGTTCAGAGGCATATTCCCGAAGGATGCTTCGCTGGCTGGAAATACTCATACTATCTGTTTTGGCGTCCTCCAAAGAAAGACGGATATAAAGAGCAATCATATACTTTTTCATTCTGCCGCCTCCTTAAACGCCTCAAATTCTGTGCGGAATGTAAATTTGACATCTACCTGTTTATTCGGGTAGACCGTGATCCGCTCAATCAAACGCTCAATGAGGGCGGCGGTCAGGGAGCCTCCGGCCAAAAGTTCCTGCTCGTCTTTTTCCAGGTTCTTGCACTTTTCGGCCTGTTTCTGACGGACGGCAGACTGGTTTTCATAAAAGGAAAGCTCTTTTTGGGCCGCCTGCATCTGTTCTTCGTAAGTCGCTTTCAAAACAAAATATTCTTCGCTGTCAATCGCTCCGTTCATCAGATTTTCATAAAGAGTTTGCAAAAACTCACGGCTTTGGTTAAGCTGTAACTTTGCCCGGTTGATTTTCTCACGGGTGGCAGCCTCTTTTTCCTGCTTTTGAATGTTGTCGTTCAGAAGCAGCGCATAATCCCCCAGGACGGCGGCTAATTCCCTTTTAAGAATGTCCAGAACCGTTGCGATCAGCTCGGTTTCGCTGATGGAAACACCAGCGCATTTATCTTTATGTACCCTGGTAGGGGTCAGGCAGTGGAAGCGATATGAACCATTGCATTGTTGGCGCTGCCGATGCAGGCTTCTCCCACAGTCTCCACAGAAAATCCGCCCCTTGAAAATATTGGGCGTATATGGAATAACCGGGTGCTTCTTGCTTTTCTCGGCCACTTCTGCCCGGTACTTCTGGACAGCATCAAAAATCTCTCTGGAAACAATAGGCTCATGGGTGCCAGTAACCACAATCAGGTTTTCCTCGCCTGCGGGCACCTGCCGGTGAAGGACCGTTTTTGTCCGCCCTTGCACCATGTCGCCGGTATATTTATCCTCCTTCAAAATCTTGGCAACTGTCCAGGTCTGCCAGTAGCCGCGCCCTGCTAACGCCTGATGGGCGATCTCCCCGGTTTGCATCTTATACTTTCCGGGAGAAGGGTAGTTTCCTTCATTGAGCAGAAGCACAATCCGGTTGAGGGGGACTTTTTCATAAGCCCACTGGAAAATCTGACGCACCACAGGAGCCGCCACAGGATCAATAATCAATTTGTGGCAGTCATCAGGGTCTTTCATATATCCAAATGGCGCCCTGGCGCCAACATATTTACCCTCTTTCATATCCTGACGGGCCTGGGCTTTTATCTTGCGGCCTATGTCCAGCGCATAGGCTTCGTTAATCATATTTTTTAGCGGAAGGATAATACCGCCGTGGAGATTATCAGGATTTTCAGAATCAAATTGATCTGTAACGCTGATGAACCGGACATTATGGGAAGGGAAATACCGCTCAATGTAATATCCCGTATCAATGGCATTACGTCCCAGGCGTGAAAGGTCTTTGACAATCACACAGCCCACTTTGCCGGATTCAATATCCGAAAGCATCCGTTGGAAGCCGTCACGGTTGAAATTCGTTCCAGTTGCTCCATTGTCGATATAAATGTCATAAAGACGCAGTTCAGGTTTTCCCAATAGGAATTTTTCAAGAACCAGCTTTTGCGTTTCGATAGAATTTCCACGTTTATTGTTATCCTCCACAGACAGCCGGATATACAGCGCCGTGCTGATAAACGGGGAAGCAGGCATGGCAGCCTGCGCCATAGTATGTTTCCTGCTCTTTCTCGCCATTTCAGACCACCATCCTTTCCTGTACCGGCGTAATCAGGGCGAGGGCTTTTTCATATTCGTCCTGATAATTAAATTGAATCTGCAATTCGTCTTTCCCCAGCACTGTAATCACCTGCACAAGCTGGATCACCGCCTTGCGGTCCAGTTCTTCCAGATCGGAAAAACGCCTGAAATTCTCAATCCAGCGATTCCGCTCACTCCGGTTTTCCATTACATCGGTCCGTTTTTCCTTAAGGGCGGCAACCGCCTGTTCCAGTTGGGTGATACGGGCGCTGTAACTGCTTTTGTTATAAAGGAACTCCGACTTGTCCAGAAAGCCGTTTACCATGCTCTCATACAGTTTCATCTTATATTGACGGATCTGCTCCAACTGCTGCTCATTCTGGGCGATCTGCTGCGAATACTCCTTGATAAGTTCACGGTTGATACGGCTCTGGTCTATGCCGGATAAGATTTCATCCAGAGAAACTACATTGGCAATAAACCCTTTCAGGCTGTCCCGCACGCACTCCATCAACTCAGTTTCCTTTACCATGACCGGATGGGCGCAGCCGTTCTTCTTTCCGGTGGGACAATAGTAATAGTGATATTCTTTGTCTTTGTAGCGGTTCGTTTTGCGTACCATCCGGCTGCCGCAGCAACCGCAGACCAGTATACCGGAAAACAGATAGACTTTATCTTTTTGGGGAGATGTACGGGTGTCCAGGTTGCGAATCCTTTGCACCAGGTCAAAATCATTCCGATCAATAATGGCTTCGTGAGCATTTTCCACGCGAATCCACTCGGAGGAAGGGCGGCTCTCCATCTCTTTCAGTTTGAAGTGCTGGGAACCCTTTCGGCCCTGGACCAGCGTGCCGGTATAAGTTTCATCCTGCAAGATCCGGGTGACGGTATTGGCCGACCACCGGCAATCCTTCCGGTCTGTATAGCCTTTCTTGGCATGGGGAAGGCCATAATACTTTTTATATGCCAAAGGAGAGAGTGTACCCAGCCGGTTCAGCTCATTCGCGATGGCGTAGGGGCTGAATCCTTCCAGGCGCATCCTGAAAATGCTCCGCACCACCTGAGCAGCATATTCGTCTACCACAAGAAGATTATGATTTTCTTCGGATTTACGATAGCCATAAACTGGGAAAGCTCCAACGAAATCCCCATTCTTACGCTTAGTTTCCAGGGAACTTCTCGTTTTGATAGAAATATCCCGTGCGTAGGCTTCATTCATAATGTTCTTTACTGATACAGTCAGGTCATCGCCTGCGCTTTCATTAAGAGTATCAATATTGTCATTGATGGCAATAAACCTCACGCCATAGGCCGGAAAGACACGGCGCATATAGCGGCCAGTCTCAATATACTCTCGACCAAGACGGGAAAGGTCTTTGACAATGACGCAGTTGATCTTTCCTTCCATGATGTCATCCATCATTTCCTTAAAAGCCGGACGGTCAAAGATAACCCCACTGTACCCATCGTCTACCTTTTCGGAAACCAGCTCGATTTCCGGGTGACGGCTCACGAAATCTTCGATCAGCTTTCGTTGATTGCCGACACTGTTGCTTTCATTTGATTTGTCATCCGTATAAGATAAGCGGATATATTTGGCAGCCTTATAAACCTGCATAGAAAAACACTCCTTTCATCACGGAAAAATCCCCGCAATTCAAGGAGTGCAGTCTGCTTATCGGTATTCAATTCCTTTTCCATGTTTATTATAACGCTCCATGCGGGAAAAATCAGCCCCCAAAATGAAAAAAATCAGCAAATTTCAGCGAAGGATTCCGCGCAGACATTCCTCCAGGGTGGCACCTTCCTGGGAAAAACTTGCCCGGACAACAAATCTGCCGCATTTGAAATGATACGGGTCCCGGATCTGCCGAATAAACTCGGCAATCCTTTCTTGTCGCGGCAAATCCTTATTAACAGATACATCCCGGATGTCGGCAAGTTTATCTGCCTCCGGTGTTTGAATGACCGTATATGCCGGTGTGTGACTCATAACAGCAGCTCCTTTCCTTTCATACTGAATCATCAAAATCACATGAATAAGGCCGGACACACTGAAAGAGTGGCCCGGCCTCATGGTATCTGATTTCGATTTTATAGGAATCCATGCCGCTGCTCGAAAATTAAAACAACGGCATGGATGGTTTTTGGTAACTTGCCGTATTTGCCACGCCCCCCGGCAGGCCCTTTTCAGGGCCGGGGATGCCACAGGCTGCGGTCAGCTTTACCGCATCATAGCCCTGCTTATGCCGTCGCTTCGCCAGAGCTAACGAACACAGAAGGGACTCCCCCCAAGTCTTTGACGGGTCGTGAGAAAGTATCATTATACCCTGTATCAGTCATCGCGTCTGGCCTGCCACAGCCAGATCAATGGATAGCGTAGATCGCTCGGACGGCTGGGCTTCATCACCTCCTTAAAGCCGCCTGTCATCGCGCCGCTCCATTTGCCGCTCGGAATACAGGGAAAGTACCTATGGCACCGTATATGCAGTTTTCAAGGTCCAGATGAAGGATTGGGAGCTTGTCTGCATATACAGGTGGGTGTGGCACCGTTGAAGGTTCTCACTCACCGAAATGGCATTGTCCCCAAAAATTGTCCTTCTATAAGTCGTGACATTTTCGGGGGTACATTTATAGGGGGTTTAGAAATTTTCTTCTAAAATTTTTTCCAGACGCCGAAGTCCGCGCCAAATACTTTCATGGACAGCATGGAGAGAAACACCTTCCATCTTGGCAATATCCATCAGGGTAATGCCGAGAATATAGTGAGCGTACACACGCTGGCGTTGTTTCTCTGGTAATGAAGAAATCGCCTGGTACAGCCGTTCTTCCTCCAGGTGCCTTTCTACGATCTCCTGCAGCGTTGGGGTAAAAAGAACAGCTTCGCGTTCAATATCATCCCCATAATCAAGAGAAAGGAATGCCTTATGCCGGTATGTACGGCGGCGATATGCCACTTCTTTCCGCTGATATTCTACCAGCACATCTACAACCTCATCGGGCAGGCTGATAAACAGATCCGTTTTATATATTTCCGGGTAAAATTCCCGCAGATTGATTTCTTTCATGGTAATCCTCCAATTTCGATTTTTGAGTGGGTTAATGGGCAAATCGAAATCAGAGGGGCGGTGATCTACACCGTACAGGTCCGGCGGCAGGCTTGTCCTGCGCCTTATTTGTAAAAAAGAGCGTCCACCGTACAGCGGTAAGCTGCGCCTGTCGTATTCCGTCACCATCTGACGGAGCAGAATGGAAAATGCAAAATCCTGTCGAATGGAAAAACCCCGCAATCCATCGCAGGATTACGGGGTTTGAATCTCTTTTATATGACCGGCTATGTCGAGGCCGGTATTCTGACCTCGGCAGCATTTTCCATGCCCTCCTTTAGTGAAGGAGAGCAGAATTACCTATTATGTCCACCTCCCTCATTTTGGGGCATTATATAGGGATAAATGCTATAATTCTTCCAGAAGTGTCATGGTTTCACTGAATTTAATCAACAATATATGACAAAATCAGGCATTATCCACACAGCAGAAAAAACGAAAATTTAAGGGTGCGGCAGAAATACCGCACCCTTTCTATACATCAAATATATAACCTACACCATAGACACTTTTCACATAATCCGGCAAACCAGGCGCAACCCGGAGCTTCTTTCTCAGGTTGCTTATGTGGTTGTTGATTGCTTTCCGGGAATAGTAGGAATAATCCTCATGCCATACCAGATCCAGGAGCATTTCATAAGTGAACACCCGCTTTGGGTTCAGTATGAGCAAAGCGAAGATTTCAAATTCCTTGACCGTCAGCGGAATTACCTGACTCCGCACGGTAACAAGGCGCTGCTCCAAGCAGAAATACAAATCACCTTCCCGGATTTCCGTTAATGGCTGATCTGCCTGCGGAGGGATAAAATACTGGCCTCGAAGAAGTGTTAAGTATGGGACATCAGCCGGAATATTGCCAGCCTCATAGTCACGAACAAACTGAGCCAGCTCCTTCTTTTGGCAGGGAGAAAGCAGAGCAAAGAGCTTTTCACCGATCTGCCTGCCGGAATCTTTTAAATCCAGTACGACTAATTTCCCATGTTATCACCACCTCCTTAGTCCTCTAAAGCGTCTTTCAGCTTTTGAAAGGATTCATTGCTAATAACATGTTCAATCCGGCAGGCGTCGGCCTCCGCTGTCCTGGGGTCAA
>OGXT01000844.1_pt1 | contig 34275 bp, 26 predicted proteins | sample 1576361 | NCBI WGS metagenome assembly OGXT01 (sample SAMEA3541514, study PRJEB24748) | human gut metagenome | biome: human gut; feature: human-associated habitat; material: faeces | place: China | collected 2012 | reverse complement strand
TTTCAAATTCAATGTCGCATTCAAGCCATTAACGACAGTTCTTACATCTACTGCAATCGGACGGGCATCCTCTACAGGAGTATTAGTCAATGATAAAGGGAATGACTTTTCTTCCTTTTCACCATAAACAGCCGACACACAGTAATCATAAGTGCCCTTAGGCTCGTCCTTCAACAAGGCAGTTTTTTCCGTCAGCAAAGCTGTATTTACTTTAGTATCGCCACGATATACATTATATCCGTCAGGTTCTCCTGCAGCAGGTATATCAATATGAGCAGATACCAGGAAATTACCTTTCACCACGTTTTTCCAATTCTTTCCATCATACGAATATAAGTCACCCTTGCCCGTAACACCTGGTACGCGGTCCATAATGCCAACAAAAGTAATATTCGTACCATGAACAAATTTAGCTGCTACAGTCAATTCTACATCGTCACGCACTGTATAAGGTTCATCCAATTTGATACTCTGCATTTTCTTCAGTTCCAGATTTTCAAGATTCACCTTCTGTTCACGTACCACTTTATCATTCTCATACAGTAAAAGGCTAACCTCAAGCACTGCACTGTAATTGCAAAATGAGATAGCATCAATTACTGAACCTTTATATTCTTTAAGATCGTTCTTATCAAAACGGTTAGCAATATAAAGAACAGGAATCTCCCCATTCAAGCTTACTCCACTCACACCGTTATAAGGTGTATCATTATGCCATTGCATTGTTTTAGCCTCAGCCGGACTTTTCCAATTCAATGATACACTTGCAACCTGACTTTCTCCTCTTAGAGTATTGAACTTATCCAGTGTGATAAGCTGTTCCGCTGTAAGGTCGTAAATATCTGCGGCGGTATGCACAAGACCGCGTTCCACAAGCTGCCTGGCTACTGCCGGGCCGAAGCCGTCGATGTCCATTGCAGCCCGGGAGGCAAAATGGATGATGTTGCGCAGCGTCTGGGCCGGACATTCGGGGTTTGTACAGCGCAGGGCCGCCTCATCTTCCATGTGCGACACCGGCGCACCGCACGAGGGGCACGCCTGCGGCATCTCGAACATCTGCGCATCCGGAGCATGCTGTACTACAGCCACCACTTCCGGAATGATATCCCCCGCCTTGCGCACGCGGATCACATCCCCGATGCCGACGCCAAGCTGCCGGATGAAATCCTCGTTGTGCAGGATAGCCCGGGAAACGGTCGTTCCCGCCAGCAGCACCGGTTCAAACACAGCCGTCGGCGTCAGCACGCCTGTGCGCCCGACAGAAACCTCGATATTCAGCAGCTTTGATTCTTTCTCTTCGGGCGGATATTTGAAGGCAACGGCCCAGCGCGGGAACTTATTCGTGCTTCCCAACGCATCGCGCTGGGCAAAATCGTCCACCTTCACCACTGCACCGTCAATGTCATACGGCAGCGTACCGCGCAGCGCGCCGATGGCTTCGATTTCCCGGAGCACGTCATCGATATTACAGAAGCGCGCATGCCGCGGAGATACCGGAAACCCCAGCGAGGCCAGGTAGTCCAGGCTTTCCTTGTGGCTGTGCAGCGTCATTCCCTCGATACGCTGCAGATTGAACACAAATACGGACAACCCACGGCCGGCAGTGACGGCGCTGTCCTTTTGACGCAGCGAACCCGCCGCCGCGTTGCGCGGGTTTTTAAATGGCTGCTTATCGCTGAGCTCCTGCTCCTCCACCAGCTTCAAAAAAGCATCGCGGGGCATATATACTTCTCCCCGCACTTCCAGAAAGTCCGGCGCTCCGTCTGGCAAGCGCTTCGGGATATCCTTTATCGTCGCGAGATTCTGCGTTACGTCTTCCCCCACAATGCCGTCGCCCCGGGTGGAGCCCCGAACAAAAACACCATTCCGGTATTCCAGGCTGATGGAGAGGCCGTCTATCTTTGCCTCCACCACATACTGCGGCGCCAGACCGGCTTCCCGCATTCGCGCGTCGAATTCCCGGACTTCATCCAGTGAAAAAACATCCTGCAGGCTCTCCATTTTTACAATGTGCGTCACTTTTTCAAAGCGGCCGGAGGCAACGCCGCCAACATGCTGCGTGGGGGAGCTTTCGTTCACGAATTCCGGATGTTCCGCCTCCAGCGCTTTCAACTCGCGTGTCAGCGCATCGTACGCATAATCATCCAGCTCCGGCGCATCCAGGTCATAATACAGATGGTTGTGATAATCGATTTTTTCTTTCAGGGCCGCATAGCGCTCCCGCGCCTCTGCAATCTCCAAGATACCACCTCAGTCGCATAGAAATACAGTTAATAGTATAGCATAAAACAGCGCCATTGCATACAGCGCGCACGGATAAAATTTACGAACCGGATGCGTAAAATTGCGGCACTTTGCCTACGATCAGCGTCTGGGCGATGCACACTTCATTTTCCACCGTTACGCTTGTGGAATACCCGGGCAGGATGGCGCTCATTTCCACTGTGAAACGGATGAAGATGCGGTGCTGTGTCTGGTTGATGCCCGCCGTCTCCAGTGTGTCCACGATCGTGCTCTGCACAAAGGATGCCGGCACCACCTGCAGCGGGATGTCCGGCCCTCGCCCCGCCATGATCTGCCAGCCCAGAAGCGTGCCCAGCGGGATGCGCACATCCTGTTTTGGGACGGAGAGGAGCCGGTTGGCCACGGCGTCTGTCAGCCGCGTTTTCAGGCGGTTTACTTCTACGGAATTGATTTCGATGGCAGATACCGTGCCATCCGGCGCTTTGTCCACTTCCACCAGTGCCTGTTCAATATCCTGCACCTCATTCAATTCTTCCATCACCGCCTCGTTCATAGCCAGCACGGAAACCACGCGGCACTGGTACTGCGCCATTGTGGTGATCACCGGACGCAGACGGTTGTCCAGTACGGAAAACACGGCAAATGCCGCGCAAAACACCAAAAACAGCCGAAACAGTATGACGCGTCTTTTGGACACGGTTACAGCAGGCCTCCGAAAACGCCGCATTTCAGCCCCCTCCTTCCCTGTTGCAGTAATACAGTATATTCACGGCGGGGGCAAATCGTGTTTTTGATGCAAAAAAGCAAGGGTGCCGCCCGAAAAGCAGCACCCTTGCCGTTTTTTACAAATTAAATGGAAATCGTGGAGCCGATGTCCAGCAACGTTGTATCAATGGTCTTGTACATGGAAAGAGCCACAGAAATATCGTAGTCAACGATAGACTCGGCCTTTGTTGCGACCACGCGGTTATAGATTCCCTTGCGCAGAAGCTCCACGGCATGGTAGCCCATACGGCTGGCCGTGACACGGTCACGCAGTGTGGGCGAGCCGCCGCGCTGCACATGGCCCAACACGGTAGCGCGGGAGTCGATGCCCGTGCGGGACTGGATCTCGTTTGCCAGGTCCTGCGCATGGCCGACGCCCTCGGCGATGATGATGATGAAATGCTGCTTGCCGGTTTTCTGCGTGGCCTTCATCTTGGCGATGACGTCGCGCTCCAGGTCGTACGGAACCTCAGGGATCAACGTTACAAGCGCCCCCACCGCGATGCCCGTGTTCAGCGCGATGTACCCGGCATTGCGCCCCATGACCTCCACAACACTGCAGCGGTCGTGGCTCTGTGTGGTGTCGCGCAGCTTGTCGATCATTTCCACAGCGGTATTCATGGCCGTATCATAGCCGATGGTGTAATCGCTGCAGGCGATATCGTTGTCGATGGTGCCCGGAAGCCCCACACAGGGGATTCCCTGTGCCGCCATATCTTTGCAGCCGCGGAATGAGCCGTCGCCCCCGATGACCACAAGCGCGTCAATGCCGTTGTCACGGCAGGCCTGCGCGGCTCTTTGCTGTCCCTCCAGCGTTTTAAACTCCAGGCAGCGGGCCGTATACAAAATGGTGCCGCCGCGATGGATGATCTCGGAAACGCTGCGCAGGTTCATATCAATGATATCTCCCGTCAACAGGCCATTGTAGCCGTGACGAATGCCCTTTACACTATATCCGCGCATAATCGCCGTACGCACGACGGCGCGGATGGCGGCGTTCATGCCCGGGGCGTCGCCGCCGCTGGTCAGCACGCCGATGGTTTTGATTTCGGTTGCCATGGAAAAACCTCCTTCAAATATTCAAACACTCTAGTTACCCATTATAAACAGATGTTGCATCAAATTCAAGCCGCTTCGTTAAAAAAATCACCTTATTTTACTTTTACATTACCGGCTCCCAGTACCCGCTCCAACTCGGAGACCAACAGATCGCTCTGTGTGCACCAAAGGCTTTTAGGCGCAAGCATGCGCTGTTTTGTATCCTCGAAGTACATATAAACAGGGAAATTGCCCTCGAATATCTGGAGCAGGTTCTTCGTCTCCTCAAAGCTCTCACTGCGCATGGACGAAAGTTTCAGCCATAGTCCGTTTTTTGTACTTTTGATGTCAGTTTTTATCTTATCGGGCTCATAGCGCTCTACGTCCACAATGGAATCCGCAATCAGCTTGCTGGGTTCATCTTCTTTATATGATACGCGCCCTTTGATCACCACTACGGCATTGTCATGCACAGCTTCAGAAGCAGCCAGAAGGACCTTCGGAAACGCAAGCACTTCCATGGAGCCGCTCAGGTCCTCCACCGTGATGAACGCCATCATGCCGCCCGCTTTGGTATTGATCGTCTTGGTGCGCACCACCGTGCAGACAAGCGTCACATTCTGCTCATCATAGGCATGCGCATTCTCTCCCACAAGCTCGCTGATGCGGCATGTGGACACCTTTTCGATCACCGGACGGTAATGGTCCAGGGGATGCCCGGACAAGTACAGGCCGCTCACTTCTTTCTCCATCTGGAGCAGGATGTCATAAGGATATTCTTCCCCGCTGTCCGGCAATTTATAGACGTTCCGTCCAGACTCCTGTTCACCGTCCAGAGCGCCGAACAGATCGATCTGCCCGTCCAGATTCCGCCTCGCTTCACTCTCCACACTTTTGAGGATGCCCTCCACGCCGTCCATCATGGAACGCCGCTTGGCCTCCAGATTGTCGAACGCCCCGCTTTTGATCATACTTTCCACCGCGCGGCGGTTGATCTCGGTGCCATGCAGACGCTTGCAGAAATCATACAGGCTGCGGTACGGCGTGCCGCTGCGCTCACGCACAACGGTAGCGATCAGGTTCCTCCCCACATTTTTCAGCGCCAGCAGGCCGAAACGGATATCCTTTCCCTCCACCGTAAAGCCCGCATCGCTGGCGTTGATGTCCGGCGGCAGCACGCGGATGCCCATACGCTGGCATTCAGCGGTATACTCGATCACCTTTCCCGTGTTGTCCAGCACGCTCGTCAGCAGGGCTGCCATGAATTCACGTGGATAATGCCTTTTCAGATAAGCGGTTTGGTATGCCACCACCGCATAGGCCGCCGCATGCGCTTTATTGAAAGCATAGGATGCAAAGCTGGACATATCGTCAAAAATGGCATTGGCCACTGTTTCGGAGATCCCGTTTGCCACACAACCGGCGCATTCGTGCCCCGGCTCGGTGTTGCCGTGCACGAAATGCTGGCGCTCCTTTTCCATGACATCGTGCTTTTTTTTGCTCATGGCGCGGCGCACAAGGTCGGCCTGCCCGTAAGAAAAGCCCGCCAGTTCACGGCAGATCTGCATCACCTGCTCCTGATAAACGATGCATCCGTTGGTAACGTCCAGAATATGCTCCAGCTGCGGCGTTTTATATTTTACATTGCCCGGATTGTGCCGGTTCGCAATATACGTTGGAATAGACTCCATCGGACCCGGACGGTACAGTGAGATAATGGCGATGATGTCCTCCAGGCTTTTGGACTGCAGGCCCATCACCGCCTGCGTCATGCCGCCGGATTCCATCTGAAACACGCCCTCTGTCTCGCCCGCGTTGAGCATGGCATAAACGCGCTGGTCATCATAAGGAACCGCGTCCATGGAAAAGCCCGGCTCGCGCTTTCGGATCATTTTCTCCGCATCGTCAATGACAGTAAGCGTACGCAGGCCAAGAAAGTCCATTTTCAGCAGGCCCAGCTCCTCAATTGTGGTCATCGTAAATTGAGTGACAGGGTTGCCGTCGTTGGTTGCGAGAGGTACGTATTCATCCGCTGCCTCACGGGTGATGACTACGCCCGCCGCATGCGTGGACGCATGGCGCGGCATGCCTTCAAGCTTGAGGGACATATCGATGAGCTCTTTCACCTGCGGGTCCGCATCGTAGCGCGCCTTCAGCTCCCTGGAGATGGAAAGCGCCTTGGTCAACGTCATTTTCGGCTCCATCGGCACCAGCTTGGCAATACCGTCCACCGTGCCGTAGGGCATGTCCAAAACGCGGCCTACGTCGCGGATGGCAGCGCGCGCCGCCATCGTACCGAAGGTCACGATCTGCGCCACATGGTCGGCGCCGTACTTGCGGATCACATAGTCGATGACCTCCTGACGGCGCTCGTAACAGAAATCGATGTCAAAGTCCGGCATCGAGACGCGCTCCGGGTTCAGGAAGCGTTCAAACAGCAGATTGTACTTGATGGGGTCGATATTGGTGATACCTACACAGTAGGCCGCAAGGCTTCCCGCACCGGAGCCGCGTCCCGGGCCCACGGGGATCCCCTGGCTTTTCGCATAGTTGATGAAATCGAACACAATCAGATAATAGTTGATATACCCCATGCGGTCAATAATGGATATCTCGTAGTCCAACCGGGCGCGTATATCCTCCGGCACGTCCGCACCGTACCGCCGCAGCAGACCGTCCCGGCACAGCTTTACAAAATACTCTTTGTTGTCCATGCCGTCCGGCGCCACAAAATACGGCAGCTTTGTCACGCCGAATTCAAAATCAAAGCTGCACATCTCTGCGATTCGGTTCGTGTTTTCACAGGCTTCGGGCCATGCGCTGAACAGCTCGTACATCTCTTCGGTGCTTTTGACGTAGAACTCATCCGTGCCGAATTCCAGTACGTCATCGTCATTCACCGTCTTGTTTGTCTGGATGCAAATGAGAATGTGCTGCATCCTGGAATCTTCTTTTTCAAGATAGTGGGCGTCGTTGGTGGCGACCAGAGGAATGCCTGTTTCCCGGGAAAGCCGCACAAGCAGGGGCAGCACCGTGCGCTGCTCGTCCAGCCCATGGTCCTGTATCTCAATATAATAGTTTCCTTTGCCGAACAGATCTTCATAGTACCGCGCAAGATTCTTGGCTTTTTCATAATCCCCTGCCAATAAAGCCTGAGGGATTTCGCCCGCAAGGCAGGCGGAGAGACATATCAGCCCCTCATGGTACTCTTCCAGCAGCTCGTGGTCCACACGCGGCTTGTTGTAAAAGCCTTCCGTAAAGCCCGCCGACACCATCTTGATAAGATTTTTATAGCCCGTCTCGTTTTTGCACAGCAGCACCAGATGGTTGGAGCCGTCGATGCGGTTCACCTTGTCGAACCGTGTGCGTGTGGCGACATACACCTCACAGCCGATGATGGGTTTGACCCCCGCCTTTTTGGCGGCTTTGTAAAAATCCACGCAGCCGTACATGACGCCGTGGTCGGTGATGGCAACAGCGGTCTGGCCCAGCGCTTTCACGCGCTGCATCAGCCCCTCAATGCGGCATGCACCGTCCAAAAGGCTGTATTCGGTATGCAGATGCAGATGTGTAAAGTTTCTTGCCTTTTCAGCCATTCCTTGTCCTTTCTTTCAGGCTTTCCGCCGTTTGCTCCAGTTTTTTCATTCGGTGCGAAAGGCCCGATTTGCTCAGCGGAGGGCGGACCAGCCCGGCCAGCTCCTTGAGGGAAAGGTCCGGGTTTTGCTCCCGCAGGGCGGCGGCTTCCCGAAGCGGCGCGGGCAGCGTTTCGAACGCACCGCGCTTTTTCAGATAAGCGATAGCCTCCAGCGTCTGCCCGCTGGCAGACACGGTTTTATCGATGTTTGCCGTTTCACAATTGGTAATACGATTGGCTTTGTTTCGAAAATCCTTGTACACCTTCAGGTTCATGATCTCCAGAGCCGCGCCGGAAGCTCCCATGAATGTGAGCAGATCCTCGATCTGCTCGCTTGCTTTCAGATAAAGCACATTGGAGCCTTTGCGCCGGGTGTGCTTAGGCGCGAAGCCATGGCCCATCAGCAGTGCTTCGAAATCCAGGATCAGGTTGTAGCGCACCGATAAAAATTCCAGGTTATATTCCCTCTGCGGGTTTGTAATGGTGCCGCAGCACAAAAAGGCCGCGGCAACAAACGCACTCACGCAGTGTTCACAGGTAAAGTTTCTGCTGTTGATGCGCAGGCTCGGCTCTTCGCCTGTATGTCCGAACAGGGCCAGCATCCGCCGCACCTCGCCCGGCTCTTTCACCGCGAATTCATAAACGCGGCTTTCCTCGCTCCCCTTAACATAGATCTTTCCCGCCACGCCCGCGCGGGCAAACATTTTTTTCGCGTACTGCGCTACGGCGATCTGTTCCGTGTGCAGAACAACGCCACGGGTGTCAAAATATTTGCCGAAGCACGCAAAGCCATAGGCAGCTGCAACGGCGCAGCAGCTGCCGCCCGCTTCGCGCGCAATGATCTCTTTTTTTACGTCCTGGGAAAAGCTCACGACGCGTCCTCCTTGCCCGGGCTGCGCCGGGTTATGTATGGGTGCGCTGGACATCCCGGTGTTCCACGACCGGATGGTACCCCAACTTCTTGACAAACGCGGCCAGCATCTCCGCAAAGGCGATGGAACGGTGCTTGCCGCCCGTGCACCCCACAGCGATGGTAAGCTGGCTTTTGCCCTCTTTCACATAGAGCGGCAGTGCGTATCCTACAAGGTCCTCCATGCGCTGCAGCAGGCCGTGCGCCTCCTCAAACTGCATGATATATTCCACAACCTCTTTGTCCAGGCCGGTTTTGTTTTTCAGCTCAGGGATATAAAACGGGTTGGGCAGGCAGCGGACGTCAAATACGATATCCGCCTCTTTGGGCTGGCCGTATTTGAAGCCGAAGGACGTCACCGTGAGCGCCATCGCGTCCGAGGACCGGTTCACAAACAGAGAGACCACGCGGTCCTTGAGCTGAGCCGTGGAAAACAGCGAGGTGTCGATTTTATAATCCGCCATTTCATACAACGGCGCCAGAATCTCCCGTTCCTGCAGAATGGCTTCATCCGTGGATACCTGAGACGCGATGCTGATGGGATGGCGACGGCGCGTTTCCTTGTACCGCCGCTCCAGCACATCGTTGCGCGCGTCCAAAAACAATATTTTATAGTTCACCCGCCCGGCTTTCAGCTGGCCAAGCGCATTTAGAATATCCTCGGAGGATTTTCCGCCCCGGATGTCCAACACAACAGCCACGCGCTCCAGCGTATTTTCACTCTGCTGGGCAAATTCCATCAGCTTCGCCAGAAGATTCGCCGGAATGTTATCGATGCAGAAAAAGCCGATGTCCTCCAGCGCGTGCATTGCCAGCGATTTGCCCGCGCCCGAAAGCCCGGTCACGATCAATAGGTTCATACGTCCCTTTACCCCATTTTTATTTTACGACTCTGACTTCCTTTTCCAGCTGGAAGCCCGTTTCGTCTGTCACGATCTTGCACACTGTATCCGCAAGGCACAGTACATCCGCGCAGGTGGCGTTGCCCGTGTTCACAATAAAACCGCAGTGCTTTTGGCTCACCTGCGCGCCGCCGATGGCGTATCCCCGCAGCCCGCACTGGTCAATGAGCGCTCCGGCATATGCGCCCTCCGGGCGCTTGAACGTGCTGCCCGCACTGGGCATATCCAGCGGCTGTTTCTCCATGCGGCGGCGGGCGTAATCCGCCATCCGCTCCCGGATGGGGCCTGTGTCGTCTTCCCGCAGCGTAAATGTCGCGGACAGGATGCACCAAGGCTCGCGCTCAAAAACAGATGTGCGGTATCCAAGCTGCAGCTCGCCGGCCTGAAGTGTCCGCTCCGCGCCGGTTTCATCCAGAAACGTTGCGCAGGCAAGCACATCCTTTATCTCGCCGCCGTAAGCGCCCGCGTTCATATATACGGCGCCGCCCACACACCCTGGGATGCCGTAGGCGAATTCCAGGCCGGACAACCCTTCGTTTGCGGCCGCGATGCACACCTTTGAGAGAGCGGCCCCCGCCTGCGCCGTCACAGAGAGCCCGTTGCATTCGATGTTCCCCAGCACCTCGCCGATGTGGATGACCACGCCGTCGAACCCCTCGTCCGCGAACAGGATGTTCGTGCCCTTGCCCAACAAATAATACCGCACGCCCGCCTGGCGGCAGACGGCAATGGCCCGCGCGAGCTGCCGCTTATTCTGCGGCTCACAGAACAAAGCCGCCGGGCCTCCGATCTGGAAGCTGGTATGGCGCGAAAGCGGTTCGCGGGCAGCGCATGGGATGGATGCCTGGCGGAAAGCCGCAGCGATCTCGTTCAAGTGCTCCATGGGGAATCCCTCCAAAATCATTGATGCTGCGTGGCAAGCCCGGCCGCACCGATAATGCCCGCGTCATTGCGCAGCTTTGCAGTGACGATTTTCGTACGCCGCATGCCCTCTCGGGCGTAATCTTCCTGGTCCACTACCGCCTGCACGGGCGCAAGAAGCGTATCGCCTTCCTTGGATACGCCGCCGCCGATGCAGATGATCTCCGGCTGAAAGATATTGATCAGGTTCGTCAGGCCGCAGGCAACGTATTCCACAAAGTTCTGCACCACCTGCGTGCCCAGCGCATCGCCCGCACGCATCGCGTCAAAAGCCGTCTTGGCATTCACGCGCGCAGGGTCGCCGTGCACATAGCTCCACATGATGTTATCCTTATGCTGTTCCATCGCGGCCAGTGTATCCTCAGCCAGCGCACGGGCGGAAGCATATTTTTCCCAGCAGCCGCGCCGCCCGCACATACAGGGGCGCCCGCCCTTGACGATAACCGTATGCCCGATCTCCGCGCCCGCGGAGTTGAAGCCGGAAAATATCTTTCCGTCGATGATGATGCCGCCGCCGATGCCCGTGCCCAGCGTAACGGCAATGGCGTACTTTGCTCCCTGCGCCGCACCTGCGATGTATTCGCCGTAGGCTGCGGCATTTGCGTCGTTCTCAATGTACACGCGGCACGGCAGCAGCTTTTCCATTGCCGATACCAGCGGCCAGTTACGGTAGCCGAAGTTGGCGTTGAACTCCACGACGCCTGTATGCGGGTTCACACTGCCCGGCGTGCCGATGCCCACGGATTCGATCTGCGTGGCCATGTCCAGTCCTGCCCGCTGTGCGAGCTGGCTGCACAACGCGGCGATCTCCGCTTCCACCTCATGTTCAGGCCGCGGCAGATTTGTCTTGCAGGAAACGCTGTCCACGATATGATGTACTTCATCTACAAGGCCAGCCTTGATATTTGTGCCGCCCAAGTCGACACCGATGGTATATGTTTTCATTCTTCTTTACTTCCTTCCAGCAGGTCTGCAACCGGCTTTTGATGTTCTTTCAGCACAGTGATCAGGTTTTCCCGGCTTGCGTTCACCACAAGCTCCTCCGGAAAATGGATCTCGCGCAGCATGGGCAGCACCGTATCGAACTGGCCCAAATGATAAATGGAATGCGCGTCGGAATTCACGGCGATCTTTGTGCCGTTGCGTTTGCAGGCAAGCGCAAGCTCACGCATGTTTTCCTCGTTGCCCGGACGGACAACAGCGGAATTCGCGTTGATCTCGACCACCTTGCGGCAGCGGGCAAAAGCCTTTGTCACGGCGTCGTAATCATAGCGGTGCCTGCGGCTTTCCGAATGGCCGATGCAATCCACATAAGGGCTTTGCGCAACGTTCAGCCACAGCTGCGTGGCTTCGTCCTCAGAAAGCGAAGGGCATAATGTATCGCTATGGATAGACGCGATCACCCAGTCGAGCTGCATCCGCTCAAATTCCTGCGGCTCGATGTCAAGACTGCCGTCTGTGCCGCGCACATTCGCTTCCACTCCCTTGAGCAGCCAGATGCCCTCGATGCGGCTGGGAAGCGTTGTCAGATTGTAAAAATACCAAGGGTGCGGCGCGTCCGGCATAGACGGGCCGTGGTCGGTGAGCGCCGCGGCAAACATCCCAAGCTCACAGGCGCGCCGCGCCATCTCCGTGACGGTATTGAACGCATGGTTCGATACCATTGTATGCATATGAAGGTCTGCAATGATATTCATGAAGGAATTTGTTTCTCTTTCTCGTTAAATTCATGTAAGCAGCTCAGCGCAGGGACGGATCATCCTCGTCCAGCCCCAGGCGGGCAAGCAGCTCGCGCGCCGCATTGTAGCCCATTTTTTTCTGGCGGTTGTTGATGGCCGCCGCCTCCAGGATCACGGCCAGATTGCGGCCGGGCATTACGGGTATCACCGTGCAGGGCAGTTGGATGCCCATAATATCCGTCGTATCTGTCTCAAGGCCTGTGCGGCTGTAATTCTTGGTCTTGTCCCACGGCTCCAGCTCCACCACAAGATCCACTTTTTCGCTCATCTTTACCGCGCCGCTGCCGAAAACGCGCGCCACATTGATGATGCCCACGCCGCGCAGCTCGATAAAATGGCGGATGTTTTCCGGCGCTGTACCCAAGATCGTGCGGTCAGACACACGGCGCAGCTCCACCGCGTCGTCCGCAATCAGTCGGTGCCCGCGCTTCACGAGCTCCACGGCTGTTTCGCTCTTGCCGACGCCGCTCTCGCCCAGGATGAGAATGCCCTCGCCGTAAATCTCTACAAATACGCCGTGCCGCGTGATGCGCGGCGCCACCTCGACGCTCAGGTTCGAAATCAGCGCGCTCATCAGACTGGATGTATTTTCTGTGGATCGCAGCACGGGTACTTCATACTGGGAAGCGAACTCCAGCACCTCGTCGAACACGGAAAGGTTGCGCGTTACGATAAGCGCAGGCGGCTTTGCCGCGAACAGCGTGTGGATATGGCTGCGGCGTTCGCTTTCCGGCAGCGTGGTAAGATAACCCACTTCGGCGTTGCCGAATATCTGGATGCGGGTGGGATCAAAGTATTCGTCATAGCCTGTCAGCAGCAGGCCCGGGCGGTTCACATCCGCCGTATAGATAGGGATATTTTTCAGCTCCGTGGGAGTGTAGACCACTTCCAGGCGCAGCTTTTCCACGACCTTGTCCAAAGAAACACTGAACTGCGGCATAGGAACGTCCTCCTTTATCCTATAGGATTCCATTGATAATTCTATTATATATGATTGGAAGAGAGATATCAATTTTGTTTTTGTACAGCCATACGCTTTCTTTCCGAACGATTTTTTGTTATACTGATAACTGTATGGGAACAGCACACCCAAAAGGAGTAATCATTTATGAAGGTAGCTATTTTTACAGAGACCTACTTCCCCTTCATCAGCGGCGTCGTGACGCATATCAAGACGTTGAAGGAGAGCCTGGAGCACGCAGGGCATGAGGTGCTCATCGTCACCACCAGCCCCAAGGCCGTATGCCATTATGTTAAGGATGGTGTTTTGTACTGCCCCGCCATCCCCCTCAAACGCATTTACGGGTATGGACTGTCCAACCCTGTCAACATCCAGCGCCTGCGCATCATTCAGGATTTTGACCCGGACATCATTCATATCCACACCGAGTTCAGCATGGGTATCTTTGCGCAGTTTGCCGCGCGCAAGCTGAAAAAGCCCATCGTCTACACACTGCACACGATGTATGACGATTACATGTTCTATGTCGCGCCGGAACGGTTCCAGAACATGGTCAAGCCGGCCGCTCATGTTTATTTCCGCAAAGTGGCCAACAAGGCCACTGAGATCATCGGCCCGTCTCTGAAGGTAGTGGAGTTCCTGCGCCGGTGCGGCGTAGAGCGGCACATCAATATTATCCCAAATACAGTGGATCTTTCCGACTTTATGCCCGAAAACGTCTCGCGCGACGACGTTGCCGCCATCCGGACAAAACTGGGCATCCGTGACGGGGATACGGCCATGTGTTTTGTGGGCCGTCTGGGCAAGGAAAAAAGCATCGACGTGCTGGTGGAGTTTTTTGCCGCGCATTTCCGCGGGGACGACGCTTACAAGCTGTTCATCATAGGAGACGGCCCGGAGAAGGAAAATCTGGAACGGCAGATCGCCCGTCTGGGCGTAGGTGCTCAGGTTCGTTTGCTTGGCCGCATTGAGCACCAGTTCCTGCCGCCCTATTACCATGCATGCGACCTTTTCACTACCGCTTCATTGTCCGAAATGAATTCCATTTCCATGCTGGAGGCTATGGCCAGTGGACTGTACGTGATCCAGCGGCTGGACATCTACAACAAAAACCAGATCACCCCCGGCGAAAACGGCAACGTCTTTAACACGGCGGAGGAAATGGCTGCGCTGCTGCGCGAGGAAGCCGCTCTTACGCCTGAGCAGCGCGCACTGCGCCGCCAAAAGGTAACAGCGTTTACGCAGCGCTACGGCGAAAAAGAGTTCATCCGTGCGGTGCTCAACGTATATGAGCGCGCAATGGCCGAATATAAGGCCAAGATGAAGATAAAAGCAAAAGCAAAAAGCAAAGGAGTCAGATAATCATGCAGCATTATGACGTTGCGATCATCGGAGGCGGCATCGGCGGACTGATGAGCGCTTACGAGCTTGCCACAAAAGCGCCTGGGGCAAAGGTCGTTCTGTTCGAGAAAGGACACGACATCGAAAAGCGGGCATGCCCCATCGTCACCGGAAAAGCCCCTACCTGTATCAAATGCCCCTCCTGCGCCATTATGGAGGGCCTTGCCGGAGCAGGTGCTTTTTCCGACGGCAAATACGTCATTTCCACAGAATACGGCGGCTGGCTGCCGGATTTTCTGCCTCCCGAACAGGTTTTGGATTACATCGAGCAGGCAGACGGTATTTTGCAGCACTTCGGCGCGCCTGCAGAGCGCTTCATGCCCAACAACGAGCTGAAGAAAAAATGCCTGGAGTATGACCTGCATATGGCGCAGGCCCAGCTCAAGCATCTGGGAACGGACGCCAATTTCGAGACCATGCGAAAAATGGCGGCTTTTCTGAAGGAACATGTAACCATTCTGACGGATACCGACGTGACCGATGTGGACAAAGCCGCTCATACTGTGCATTATGAAGGCAAAGGCGTACAGGACAGCGTCACGGCGGAGCATATCATTTTTGCCGTCGGCCGTGTGGGCAGCCGCTTTTTTGCCAAATGGTGTTCTCAAAACGGTATTCCGCTGAAAAACAACCAGGTGGATATCGGTGTTCGCGTCGAGCTTCCCAGCATGGTATGGGATGATTTTTCCCATAAGATCTACGAGCCAAAAATCTGGTACCGTTCCAAGCAGTACGGAGACGTCACGCGCATGTTCTGCTTCAACGAGCGCGGGCAGGTGGTTATGGAAAACACCTCCGGAGTTCTCACGGTCAATGGCCACGCCTATGTGGATGAAGCCAAAAAGAGCCAGAATTCCAACTTTGCGCTGCTTTCTACCATCCGGTTTACCGAGCCGTTCAAGGAACCTATCGAATATGCCCGCAGCGTCGCAGGGCTTGCAAACCTCATCAGCGGCGGCAGCGTGCTGGTGCAGCGCCTCGGCGACCTGATGGCCGGACGCCGCACAGATGAAAAAAGGCTGGCCCAGAGCACCGTGCGTCCTACACTGAATGCAGTCGCCGGAGATCTGAGCCTTTGCCTGCCCAAACGTCAGTTGGACAACATTGTGGAAACGCTGGCCGCGCTGGACAAGATCGCGCCGGGTACGATGAATTACGACACGCTGCTTTACGGTGTGGAATGCAAATACTATTCCGCCCGTCCCGACTGCACCGATTTTGAACTGGATGGCTGCGAAAAGATCTATGCTGTGGGCGACGGCACCGGCTTCACCCGCTCGCTCAGCCAGGCGGCCGCCCACGGCCTGTATGTGGCAGATAAAATCCTGCGGGATTAAGCCTTTCCCGGCCCCTAAAAGAAAAGCGGCCGCCCCGGAGTATTCCGGGGCGGTTTTTTGTTTTTAGCACAGACGCATGCGCAGGGCCTTTACACGGGCTTCAGCTCTGATGAAAAGTCCACCGTTGCAATGTCGTACAGTGTCCCCGTACGAAGCAGCGCTTCGCAGGCTGCGGTATCATACAGCTTCAGCCACCATGCATAATGGAACGTATCGTTTCCCCTGGCAAATGTCGCTTGGTTGAGCATCTCGGCTTCCCGGTTCAGGTAAGCGTTGATCTCCCGTGTCATTTCCGCTTCTTCTTTGTCCGCAACGGGGGCTCCGTCTACCGTTACATCGTCCAGCTTTCCGGTCAGACACACTTCAAGATGCGGTGCGCCGCCTGCAGTGGAAGCTGTATGCGTAAGCTGCAGCTGCTGTGTCCGGAATGATACGACCCGTCCCTCGATCTGTGTGTTCACTGTAAGCTGCCGTGCCTTCCCATTCAGCAGAAGAAACATCTGCATTGCAGCGTCCTCCAAAACAGCATAGGGTGCGCCGCTGCGAAACAGCACCATTTGCCGGACCCCGCGAAACTCCTTCTCTTCTTTGGAAAATGAAAACACGGGAAGATATCCGTCCAGACCGCCTGTTCCCGAAAGATTGATCTCAAAAATGCTTTGCGTACGATCCTGCTCATCGGCTCCCATTCCGATCAGCCGTTCGCCTTCTCTCACTACATCGCTGATCACGTCCTCGCATTCAGACAGCTCTTCCGCCGTCAGCGGCGTTAAAAACGCAGCAAGATTTGGACGCGCGGCGTTTTCGTCTGCAAAATAAGAAAGGTACGGCGTTACATTGCGCGCGGCGCCGGGCCCCAAAAGCAAAATCTCATTCTGGGCATAAAACGGTTTTTTGTTTTGCTGCTGTTCCGCCTTGTACAGAGCTTCTTCAATGCTCTTTCCCTGCGCCGTATAAATTTTAGCCTGCCCTTCCACCGAGGCCGTATCAGAATTCGGCGCACAGGTGAACACCACCAGTCCAGCCTGCACCTGCCCGCCGGACTCGTCCAGGTACACCATCTTCACAATGGCGCGTTCCCCCAGACTGCGGCTTTGCTTACAGCCGCACAGCAGCATCAAAAGCAGTGTCAACGCAATTATTTTATACGCGTTTTTTTGCATAGAAGCCCTCCATTACACAGCCGTACACCACCGTACATGCCAGCAGCACGGCCGTACCTGCCGTGAGTACCGCGCGCAGCGTCTCAGGCGGCGCGCCCGCACATACGGCCAGCAGCACGGCAAGCAATCCCACAGCATATCCGCAGGTTTTGCCTCCGCGCTGGCTATGGGGCAGCAGCGGTGTAAGGGCGCTCTGCACGCCGTAGGCGAGCGCTGCTACCTTACACAGCTCCGCCAGCATCCACGCAGCAATGTGCAGAGCATCCAGACGGCGGAATACAGAAATGCTGCCCAGACGTGAAAGCGTATGGATGGTCTGCTGCTGCAGCTGCGCTTTCATACCCAAAACCGCCTCGGAGCAGAACGTCAGTCCGATATAAAATACGCACAGCAGCGCCAGCGTTTTGAGCAGCGGCCGGCGCTTCTCCCGGTTTGCATGCAGGCTCAGCAGACAGAACAACGGCAATTCCGGCGGCAGCGTAAAGCCGCGCGCGGCCGTCCGCAAAACCTCTGGAAAGTCAAATGGCTGAAAGGTAAGGTTCGACAGATGCATGCCGCCCAGGTTGGAGACCAGCAGCAGTGCCATAGAGAGTAAAAAGAGGCCTGCGGCCAGACCGAGCACACGTACGATGCCTTCCAGCCCGCACCGCAGCGCATAAAACACCACAAGAAGAAACAGCCCGTATACCAACAGCTGCGGCATCGGCTCGTCGCTCACATAGCGAAAAAACGCCTCGGAACGCACCATCGCTGCCGCTCCCCCGGCGGCGAACAGCACCGCCGAAAGCGTGAGCAGCGCCTTGGACCCAAACGTAACGCCGCCCTTCAGCGTGGTGAAGGCTTCGCGCCGCAGCAACCCCAGCACGGGCAGAAGCAGTATGCTGACCACAGCCGTGTTGAGGACAGCGGCCAAAATCGCAATCTGCGCGCCCGCCGAGCCCCCGGAGGTAAATGGGCGCACAGCCATATCCACCGCCAATGAGAGGAACACCAGTGTACAGAGCTGTTTTGCGCTCACTGTTGTATGCTCGTTCATTGCGTCTCCCCCGTTTCCTTTCCGGGCAGCTGGTCAATGGAAAAATCTGCCCGCGCCAGCGTATGCCAGTTGCGCCGCAGCAGGCCGTCCCTCCAAAATGCACTGCTGCCCGGCGCGATGGGCGCTGTATACGGGATACCGAAAGAATTCATACCGCACATCCCCAGCAGCATACAAAACAGCAGCGTAACGATACCCAAAGGCCCCAAGAGGCCGCCGGCCAATATATACAGGATGCGCAGCACTGTGATCGGCTCGTACAGCGATGGCACTACAAAGGTGCAGATCGCTGTCATTGCGGCCACGATGACCACAGGTGTGCCCACAATGCCTGCGCTGACGGCAGCATCCCCTACGATGAGCGCCGCCACAAGGCTCACCGAATGGCCGATGGGCTTGGGCAGACGCAGCCCTGCCTCCCGCACGATCTCCAGCAGAAAATTGACAAACAGTGCTTCCATAAACAGCGGCAGCGGCGTGGCAAGCTCCGCAGACGCAACTTTGTACAGCAGTTCCGGCGGCAGCAGCTCCGGCGTGAAATTCGCAACGGACACGAACACGCCCGGCAGCATCACCGCGATGAGGAACGCAGAGTATTTCAGAATGCGGATAAGCGATGCAAAGTATGCTTTTTCGGAATAGTCGTCCATGCTCTGAAAATTCTCATTGAAAAAATAAGGCACGATCATAGCGAAAGGGCTTCCATTCGCCATGATAATGATTTTCCCCTCGCAGATTTTTGCGCAGGCAGTATCCGGCCGTTCCGTGTATCCTACCGATTGAAAAAATGAAAATCGGCTTTTCTGCAAAAACGCCGCCAGATAACCGGTATCGAACAAAAACGGCAGCTTAACCGATTCCAGCCTGCGCTTCACAGTGGAAAGCATCTGCTTCGGGACAAGCTGTGTGTTGTATAAAAGCGCAATTTCCGTTTTGGTATGTTCCCCCACTGTCATCGTTTCCACCATCAGCTCACCGCTGCGTATCAGACGCCGCATCAAGCTGATGTTCACACGAAGCGGTTCTGTAAAGCCTTCCCGCGAGCCACGGACATTCCCTTCCCCGCTTGGCTCCTGCACCGAGCGGAACTGCATGCTCTGTGTAGAAAGAACCAGCCCCCGTGCTACGCCGTCGATCAGAATGACACTGGTGCCCGCCGTCAGCTGCGCACGCGCATCTTCCACACAGACAACGCTTTTGCTCTCCAGCGGAATGGCCGTCTGCTTGAGGATATAGTCAAACAGCTCTTCCGGAGTCTCCGGCTGAACGTCCGGCTTACTCAAAACGTCGAGCATCATGATCCAGAGCCGCTCTATACTGGAAAGCCCCTCAAACATGCAAATACAGGCCGGATATCCCATCAGTGTGATATCCTTTGTATAAAAATCCGTCGCTGTGCCGAACAGCCCCTTGAGCGCGAGCTTGTTGTCCAAAAGGCTTGTCGTTAATGTCTGTTCCAAATGCATCCCCTCCCGTGCCCTTAGTATGGCGGGAGCAGGATAAATTTAGTCAAACCGGGCAACATTCAATAACAGCGGCCCGCTGTGGGCCAATACATTGAAAAGGAGTCCGCCATGGCAATCCTGCTGTTCCGCACCTTGCTCGTTTATGTGCTCATTATCGGCGCAATGCGCCTGATGGGCAAAAAACAGCTCGGCGAGCTGCAGCCCTCCGAGCTTGTTTCCACAATTTTGATTTCCAATCTTGCTTCTATCTCAATTGAATCGCCGGAGCTCCCGCTCATCGGAAGCGTGGTTCCCGTGTTCATCATTGTCGCAACGGAAATACTCCTGTCCGCGCTGTGTGTGCGGTCCCGACGCGCTGCAAAGCTGGTCTCCGGCAGCCCGCGCGTCATCATCCGGAACGGCGTGATCGACCAAGCCACTTTGTTCGATCTGCGCTTTACCGTGGACGACCTGCTGGAAGCGCTGCGGGGCAAGGACGTATTTGAGCTTTCAGATGTCGCTTTCGCCATTGTGGAAACCAATGGAAGCGTGAGCGTGCTGAAAAAGTTTCCGCGCGATACGCCCTGCAACAAAGACCTTCACATTGAACCGCCCACGGCAAAGCAGCCGTCGCTTCCTTTGCTGGTGGACGGCGTGCTGAATCCCGTCAATATGCGGCTTTACTCTGTGGATGCGGACTGGATAGACGCTCAGTGCCGCAATGCGGGGCTCGCACGGAAGGACGTGCTTTTATTTTTGTGCAACGACGCCAAAGAGACGAGTATCGTAAAAAAAGAAAGCCGGTAAAAACCGGCTTTCCGCATCGTTTTTAAGGAGATGTTTTCATGCGCAGGATACGCATTGCGATTTTTATTCTGCTGCTTGCCGCAGCGCTTTCGGCCGCCAGCCACTTTGCAGTTTTTCGTGTAACACAATCTGTCCAGGCCCAGCTTTCCGGGATACGCGAAGCCGCAGGCGCGCAGAATTACGAAAACGCCGCACACCAAATCGACGCATTGCTGGAATACTATGAAACACGCCAGCATCTGCTGGAATTCTTCATCCGGCGTGAAACCGTCACATCCGCTTCAGTCAGCCTGCATGGCCTGTCAGCCTATGCGAACGGCGAAACCATACAGGACCTGTTCAGCGAGATCGACAAAGCAAGCGAGCAGATCCATGCCATGGAGCATTTATTTTTCAGCATCTTCTGACGCGGTGTCACGTCCCTGTGTGGCACGCTTATTCAGCAGGTCCTTCAATTCGTCCATAAAGGTGTTGATATCTCCGAACTGGCGATATACCGACGCAAAGCGCACATAAGCTACTTCGTCGATATTTTTCAGCTCCTGCATGGCAAGTTCGCCCACATGAATGGACGTGATCTCCCGCTCGTAGGAATTGAGCAGCGCCTGTTCGATATTGTCCACGGCGTCCTCCAGCATCTGATACGACACCGGCCGCTTTTCGCAGGCCCGCATCATCCCGTTCAGCAGCTTCTGACGGTTGAACGCTTCACGCGACTTATCCTTTTTCACCACCATAAGAGGCACGGTCTCCACGATCTCGTAGGTGGTGAACCTTTTTTGACATACAAGACACTCCCGGCGGCGGCGGATGCGTTCCCCGTCGTCAGCCGGCCGGGAATCGATCACTTTGGAGTCTATCTCACCGCAATAAGGACATTTCATGGGCACTGCTCCTTTTCCGAGCCGGATGCTACGGAGCATCCGGCATAAATTTTGTTCACCATCGCCGCAGAAGCCAGCAGCTCATCCATTGAGGAAAAACCGCTTCGGTACAGCTCGATGATGATGTCTCCCGCAAAACCGCCGCGCCTGAGTTCCCTGAAAAACGGTTCAAGTGCCAAGCCGCCCGTACCCGGCGCTGTACAGTCGTTTTGCTGTGTATAATCGCTCAAATGGACATGCACGATTTTTCCGCGCATCGCATCCAGCATTTCCTCCAACTGCACTCCGGCACGCCGCTGCTGCTTTACATCCAGAACAAATGAGACATCGTCCCCCGTATATTCCCGCATTTGACGCACATATTCCGGCAGGCCGCATTTGCAGCGCACCACGTTTTCCTGACAGAAATCAACGCCATATTCCCGCGCTGTCCTGCGCAGCAGCAGATAATTTTCGCAATGCCTTTGAAACGGAAACGGCGTCTGCCTGTAATCGCCGTGGAACACCACGCGTGGGATTCCCAACACACGGCATACCTCAAAATAACGCCGATAGATACGCAGGCCGTCCTCCAACCTGCCGCCGTATTCAGAAGCGAAGAAAAATGTTTCCATCCCTGACGTAAAGGGGTGCAGAGCGGCGGCGCGCATGCCCGCATCCTGAAGGACCGACCGCAGGCGCTCCGTATAAGAAAGCTCCAGTTCACTGAATGTGTTGAGAAAGATCTCCACCGTTTCCACGCCTGCGCCGCGCAGTGCGGACAGCGCCTCTGCTGTTTCCTGCGGGTAAAAGCAGGAAGTGGATATTCCGCACTGCATGGTCAAAACACCTCGCTTGATTGCTCTTATTATGGCACAGTCCCGGCCTTTTTGCAAGCAAAAAGCGGACGCATCCAAGATACGTCCGCTTGGTATTCCCTATTCAGGCCTTTTTCTTGCGGGGCTTCGCTTTTTTGTGCAATTCCCATTCCACCCACAGCGGGCCGGCAATACAGATTGTGCTGTAAACACCGGAGATCATGCCAATGATGAGCGGGAACGCAAATGTAAAGATACTGTCCAACCCGAACACCACAGACACGACGCATACAGTACCCAACGCCAGCAGCGTGGAAATGGTCGTATTGATGGAGCGGCGCAGGCTCTGATTGATGCTGTTGTTCACAAGCGTGGCAAAATCCATCGAATTACCGTACAACTGGCGGTTCTCACGCACACGGTCATAAATAACGACTGTATCATTGATGGAATAACCCAAGATCGTGAGCAGTGCCGCAATAAAGTTCCCGTTGAGGGGGATGCGCATGACGACGAACACGCCATATACCACGATCAGGTCATGCACCAGAGCCACAACAGCCATGCTGCCCGCAGGCCAGCCGCCGATTTTCTTAAAGCGGACGGCGATGTAGACCAAGATCAACAGCGAAGCCGCCACAACGGCCACGATGCTCTTGGCAAAGAACTCCTTACCGATGGTCGGGTCCACATTATTCAGCGAAAGCTGGCGAAAGCTGTTATCCGAATAGTTTTCTTCCAGCCTGACACTCAAGGCTTCCACTGTGGCGGTTTCCACCGTCTGTGTGCCCGGCATGGAAATCGTCAGCGTCTGTGCGTCGGACGCAATGCTGCTGCCGGTCTGCAGCGTTACGTTGCTGCCCAGCGTACTTTCAATATCCTTTTGCACCGCAGAGATATCCAGCTCACCCGTATAGCTGTAGGTAAGCATCGCGCCGCCTTTGAACTGGATATCCATTTCAACGCCGAAAATCACGCTGAACAGAAGAATGAATACGATCAGCACGGCGGAAAAGATGAAGAACTTTTTGCGGTTCCCAACGATGTCATACTGTTTTTTCATTCTTTACCCCTCCATACAAAACCGGGTTGCGCATGCATTTCAGCTTGGAGATGCCCTTCAGCATCACGCGCGTGCAGATAACGCCGAACACAAAGTTCAGCAGCACGCCCACCAGCAGCGTATACCCGAAGGAATAGATCGTGCCCGCCGTAGAGGGGCCGAAGGCAAAGAAGATCGGCTTGAGCATCCTGGCGAAAAAGCCGTCTGTGGGGCCAAACGCACCCATCAGCATCACCGCGACGATGATGACCGTGACGTTGCCGTCGATGACCGGCGCAAGGCCGCGGTCGAAGCCGGCGCGGATGGCGCCGTCGATGCTCTTGCCGGAGCGGATCTCCTCCTTGATGCGCTCGGCGGCGATGACGTTGGCGTCAACACCCATACCGATGGCAAGGATGATGCCCGCGATGCCCGGCAGCGTCAGCGTGAAGCTGTTGAGCACAGAGAAATAGCCGGATACGAATGCGAGCGTCATGGCCGTCTGCCCCAACAGCGCAATAACCGCCACCGCGCCGGGCAGACGGTAATTCGCAATCATGAACAGCGCCACCAGCACGAACGCGACCACGCCTGCGATCACCATGGCCTGCAGCGAGTTTGCTCCCAGGCTGGGGCTGATCGTGCTGTAATTCTCGGCCGTAAGCGCAAACGGCAGCGCGCCGGAATTGATCTTGTTTGCCAGAGAGATGGCTTCGTCGCGCGTCTTGTCATCCGAACCGTTCAGTGTGATCATGGCGTTTCCGTCCGTGATTGCAGAGTTAACGGTGGGATAAGAGATCATCGTGTCGTCCATCCAGATAGAGATGGTTCCCTTGGACTCCGAAAGGCGCGTGGTGGCCTCGGCAAAGCTCTCTTTGCCGGAATCGTTGAGTTCCAGCGAAACATAATACTGGCCGTATGTAGCGCTGTTCGCATTGTTGTCCACGGCAGCGGTCGCGCTTTTGATGTCCTTGCCCTCAAGGATGATGTTCTCCGCCGTCACACCTGTGGGCTTGCCCTCGCTGTCCACTTCTTTACCCTCGCGGAACGTGAGCACCGCAGTGGCGCCGATCTCCTGGATCGCGGACTCGGGGTTGAAATCCGTCTCACCTTCCTTCCACGGGAAACGAACGATGATACGGTCCTTATTGTAATCCGTATACACTTCGTTGTCCGTGATGTTCAGGTTCACAAGGCGCTGCTGGATGACGGACTCCGCCGCGGCCATCTGCTCGTCCGTTGCGTCATAGCCGTCGGCCGGCATGAACGTCACGTCCACGCCGCCTCGGATGTCGATGCCGAAGCGGATGTCCTGCGCGCCCTTCACCCAAATTTTTGTTGTGTCGCCATACTGCGTGCTGATGCCCAGGAACGCGGTAAACGCGAACACGACGATCAGGACCGCAACAACAAAAAATTGCCAGGGTTTCCCTTTTGTCTTCATGGTGTTCCTCCAGAAATGAAATTATCTATCCTACCGCGGCGCGGGGCCCAGGCGCAAAGCGCCGGGACATCACTGCCGCTGCAATAGCTTTTCCAGCGTGGCGATACGCACACACACACACAACAGCCGGGAAGCTGTCTCCAGCTCATCCAGCGGGGGGAACGTGGGCGCGATACGGATGTTGCTGTCCTGCGGGTCCACGCCGTAAGGATAAGCGGCCCCGGCATCCGTCAGCACAACGCCTGCTTCCCTGCACAGCTGGACCGTACGTTTGGCACATCCGCCGAGCGTATACAGGCTGAGGAAATAACCTCCGTTGGGCTTTGTCCAGCGGGCAATACTTCCACAGCCGGAGAGGCCCTCGTCCAATATCGCGAGCACGGCCCTGAACTTCGGCTCCAGAAGCGCACGGTGCTTTTCCATATGGGCGGCCAAACCATCCATATCCTTCAGAAAACGTATATGACGAACTTGGTTCAGCTTATCAAAGCTGATGATCATCGGGAACATGTTTTTAAGGATATAGTCGATGTTGCGGCGGCTGGCGGCCATTGCAGCTACGCCTGCGCCCGGGAATGTCACCTTGCTCAGTGAACAGAACATCAAGGCACGGTCCTCATGGCCGGCCTTGCGGCATTCTTCCAGCATGTTCAAGATCACGTCATGGGTATCGGTCAAATGATGCACGCAGTATGCATTGTCCCACATGATCTTGAAATCAGGCGCGGCGGTTTCCATCGCGGCCAGCCGGCGCACGGTTTCATCACTGTAACTGTATCCGTCCGGATTGGAATACAGCGGCACGCACCAGATTCCCTTTACCGCCTCATCCTTCACAAGCGCTTCCACACAGTCCATATCCGGCCCTGTGGGAAGCATGGGAACGGTGATAAGCTCAAATCCGAAATATTCCGTCACACGGAAGTGACGGTCGTAGCCCGGCGCAGGGCACAAAAATTTAGGCCTGCCGCACGCATTCCACGCGGCAGGGCTATCGGCAAAGCCCAGGCGCCATCCCAGGTCGATCAGGTAATACATCATATTCAGGCTGGAGTTTCCGCCCACGATCACCTCATCCGGCTGTGCGCCCAGAATATCGGCAAAAAAGCGGCGTGCCTCCGGCATGCCTTCCAGGTTGCCGTAATTGCGCGAATCGATCCCCGTCTCACCTTTGTAATCCGTGATGGTAAGCAGGTCCATCGAAAGATCCAACTGGTCCGGCGCGGGTTTCCCGCGTGACATATCAAGCTTCAAACCTTTCGCCGCATACTCCTCATAAATCTTGCGCAGGCTGTCCAGTTCCTGCGCGCACTGCCGGCTGTCCATAGCAAAATAATCTGCCATGTTTCTTTTCCCCTCTCTCGTCCATTTCCCTCATGCGATACTTTCCCGGAGCGTCCCCAAAGCCGGAACGCTTCAACTGTGCGGCACGTCAAAAAAGCAGGCCGGCACAAGATATTATTATAATATAAACGGCGCGATTGTACAAGTTGAAACGCAATTTTCCCTCCATTTTACGCAAAAAAGTTACAGCGCGCAACGCGCGCTGTAACTTTTCGGGGTGTTTTCTTTTAAAATCAGATGCGCTCCACGCCGAGTGTGACCGATTCTCCGTTGACGTCCCACTCCTTGGTGTAGCCTGCGAGGCTTCCTGTGAACACCGCATCCGCCAGAATATCGCCGCCTACCTGCGCGCTGTTTGCTGCGAGCAGCGCCTCGATCTTTCGGTTGCCGGAGGCATAGGCGCGGATATGGTCTTCCACATGAAAGCCCGCTTCCTTACGCATGGTTTGGAATTTGCTCACAAGCTCACGCACAAAGCCCTCTTCGATGAGCGCTTCCGTCAGCTCCGTATCAATGGCCACCGTCACGCCGCCGTCCTCAACGGTGAAGTACCGGTCAGACTGCGTCATCTCGATGAGCAGGTCCTCCGGCGCCAGTTCAACGGCTCCCCCCTGCAGTTCCAGACGGAGCACGCCGTTTGCATCCAGTTCTTTTTTTGCTGCACTGCCGTCAAGCTCCATCAGCGCGGTGCGGATCTCGCCCAGGCGCTTGCCGTATTTGGGGCCCAGCGTCTTGAGCTGGGGCTTGAAGCTGTACGAGGTAAACGCGGAAACGTCCTGCGTGAAGGTCACGGCCTTGATGTTCAGCTCATCCTCGATGATCTCTTTGTAGAAATCTCCCAGCTCCTCCTCCGCTTTCACAAACATCTGCGCCAGAGGCTGGCGGTTCTTACGGTTTGAACCGTTGCGCGCCGCCCGGCCCAGCACCACGATTTTGAGCACAAGGTCCATATCCCGCTCCAGCTGCGCGTCGATGCGGCGCTCGTCCGCTTCGGGGAAACCGCACAAGTGAACGCTCTCCGGCGCGCCCTTATCCAGGCTGCGCACCAGATTTTGGTAGATGCTCTCCGCCATGAAAGGGATCATGGGCGCGGCAGCCTTGCTTGTGGTCACAAGAGCGGTGTACAGCGTCATATAGGCGTTGATCTTATCCTGCGGCATGTCTTTGCCCCAGAACCGTTCGCGGCTGCGGCGCACGTACCAGTTGCTCAGATCATCCACAAACTCCTGCAAGCTGCGCGCCGCCTCGGGAATGGCGTAAGCTGCCAGATTTTCATCCACGGATTTTACCATAGAGTTCATTTTGGACAAGATCCATTTGTCCATCACAGACAATTTGTCGTATTCCAGCGCATATTTCGTAGCGTCGAATGCATCGATGTTGGCATACAGCACATAGAATGCATAGGTGTTCCACAGCGTACCCATCAGCTTGCGCTGGCCTTCCTGCACGCCTTTGTCTGAAAAGCGTTTGGGCAGCCAAGGCGCCCCGTTCGTATAAAAATACCAGCGAATGGCGTCCGCGCCGTACTTCGCCAGCGCCTCGAACGGATCGACCGCGTTGCCCTTGGACTTAGACATCTTCTGGCCGTTTTCGTCCTGTACCAGCCCCGTGACAACGACATTCTTATAGGGCGCCTTGTTGAAAATCAGCGTGGAGATAGCCAGCAGCGAATAGAACCAGCCTCGGGTCTGATCCACGGATTCAGAAATAAAATCCGCCGGAAACTGCTGCTCGAACAACTCCTTGTTTTCAAAGGGATAATGGTGCTGTGCAAAAGGCATGGCGCCCGAATCGAACCAGCAGTCGATGACCTCGGGAACACGTTTCATCTGCTTGCCGCAGTGCGGGCACTTAATGGTGACCGCATCGATATACGGCCGGTGCAGCTCGATTTCGTCCGGGCAATTATCGGACATGGATCTCAGTTCTTCGATGCTGCCGACAGAATGGCGGTGACCGCACTCGCATTCCCAAATATTCAGCGGCGTGCCCCAATAACGGTTGCGGCTGATACCCCAATCCTGCACGTTTTCCAGCCAGTCTCCAAAGCGACCCTTGCCGATGCTCTCCGGCACCCAGTTGACGGTATTGTTGTTGCGGATGAGATCCTGCTTTACCTCCGTCATTTTGATGAACCAGGAATCGCGGGCATAGTAGATGAGCGGTGTGCCGCAGCGCCAGCAGTGCGGATAGCTATGCTCAAATACCGGCGCGCTGAACAGCAGGCCGCGCGTTTCCAGATCCCTGAGCACTTCCTTGTCCGCTTTTTTGCAGAACATACCCGCCCAAGGGGTTTCTTTGGTCATCTCGCCCTTTGCGTCCACAAGCTGCACCAGCGGCAGGCCGTATTTACGTCCCACATTCGCATCGTCCTCACCGAAAGCCGGCGCGATATGCACGATGCCCGTGCCGTCCGTCAGCGTGACGTAACCGTCACATACCACATACCAGCACTTTTCCTTCGGCTGTACGAATGCGAACAGCGGCTCGTATTCTTTATATTCCAGATCGCGTCCTGTATAGGCCTCCAGCACCGTATAAGCGCCCTCGCCCAGTACGGTATCCGCCAGAGCCTCCGCCAGATAATAGACGGTGCCGTCCCCGTTCATGCGCACCTTGACATAACGCTCATCCGGGTGTACGCACAGTGCAACATTGGAAGGCAGCGTCCAGGGCGTGGTCGTCCACGCAAGGATGTAAGCGTCTTCATCCTTCACCTTGAATTTGGCGATGGCGGAGCGCTCCTTCACGTCCTTGTACCCTTGTGCCACTTCATGGCTGGACAGCGGCGTCCCGCATCGCGGGCAATAGGGCACGATTTTAAATCCCTTGTAAAGCAGGCCCTTTTCCCAAATGTTTTTCAGCGCCCACCACTCGGATTCAATGTAGGCGTTATCATAAGTGACATAAGGGTGCTCCATATCCGCCCAAAAACCAACCGTGTGAGAAAAATCCTCCCACATGCCCTTGTATTTCCAAACGCTCTCCTTACACCTCTGGATGAACGGCTCCAGGCCGTATTCCTCGATTTGTTCCTTGCCGTCCAGCCCCAGGAGCTTTTCCACCTCCAGCTCCACAGGCAGGCCGTGCGTGTCCCATCCTGCCTTACGGGGCACCATGCAGCCTTTCATCGCGTGATAACGCGGGATCATATCCTTAAAGGCGCGTGTTTCCACATGGCCGATATGGGGTTTTCCGTTGGCTGTCGGCGGGCCGTCATAAAATGTATATGTCCGGCCGTTTCTGCGCGAGTCGATGCTCTTTTCGAAGATCTGGTTGTCCTCCCAGAACTTCTCCACAGCCTTTTCCCGCTCGATAAAATTCAGATTTGCGGATACCTTGTCATACAACACGTCAAAATCCTCCTGCAGCAAGTTTGCTTTTTTATGAAACCACACACGACGGCGCTTACCGCATGCGTTCCTGCTTTTGAAACGTCTTTCACTGTCAAATACAAAAAAATGCCTCCGTCCTGCGAACAGGACGAAGACATTGCTTCGCGAACCACCTATTGCAGCGTACCAGCATACGCGCTTTCGATAACGGTGAAAAACCGGCATGGCTTACTAGCGGTTCAGCCTGCAGCTCCGGAGGGATATTCGGCAAAGTACTACTTGCACCGGGCTTACACTCTCCCCGGTTCGCTTTGGCTTTTGCACGGTGCTTACTGTCTCCATCAGCGCCTTTTTCCTTGTACCTTTTATATATAGCACAAGCCCGCGAAAAAGTCAAACAAAACACACCGAAAATCTTTTGTGTGCAGCACATGCTAGCCGGCGTGACGCGCGTCTTCGGCGCATTCCGCAGACAGCACCGTATAGCCGCCCGCCCGGACAGCTTCTTTCAGCTGTCCCAGATCCGGCTTTTCCTTGCAGTGCACGTTTGCCCGCGCGCCGGCCACGTCCGCCTCAGCCCAGTATCCGTCCATGCGGTTGATGGCATTTTCCACACGGCGCGCGCAATTTGCACACACCATGCCGTCTATTTTCAGAACAGCATGATAGGGATAATGGCTCCTGTTCCGGTCCGCCACGCGCACCTTTTTTTCTGCCGGCTCCCGTTCGCCGCAGCAGCCGCCGCCCTGCCGCAGTTTCTTTGCATAGGAGCGGATGCCGAAGCACACGCACAATGTCAGCAGAACCAAAACGACCGCAGTCATCATAACGAACCTCCTTTTCCAAAGCAAAGGCCGCCGCAGCGCACGTGCAGCGGCCTTTACGGGCACCCCGGAAGAACCGGAATCAAAACACGGCATCATCAAACATTGATCTTGCCGTTCAGCTTGCCGGAGGCTGCCCCACCGCGCTTATAATCCGCGTTGTATTGATTGGGGCGTACCAGCATGTAGATCAGGAATGCAAGAACCAACAGAGCGGCAACAGTGCCGGCCCCGAACGCAGTCTCGCCTGTGATAAGACCTCCCAACTGATAGGTGATGAGCGAAACAGCATAGGCAAACACACACATGTATCCGATGGCCGCGAGCGTCCATTTCCCGTTGTTCATTTCGCGCTTGATGGCGCCCATAGCGGCGAAGCACGGCGCACACAGCAAATTGAACAGCATAAAGCTGTATGCGGACAGCTGCGTATAATGCAGCGCGACGGCAGACCAGAGATTCGCGTCATCTTCCGCAACTTCTTCGCCCACATGAAACAGCACGCCGAAAGTCGACACCACGTTTTCCTTGGCAATCAGGCCTGTGACGGTAGCCACGGTGGACTGCCAATCACCAAAGCCAAGCGGCGCAAAGATGAAGGACACAGCGCTGCCGACAACAGCAAGCAGGCTGCTGTTGTTGTCCTCCACCATGCCAAAGGAGCCGTCCGTAAAGCCAAAGCCCTGCAGAAACCACAATACAACGGAGGAAGCAAGAATGATGGTGCCTGCGCGTTTAATGAAGCTCCAGCCACGCTCCCATGTGGCATGCAGCACGTTTTTCGCACTTGGCACATGATAAGCGGGCAGTTCCATGACAAAGGGCGCCGGTTCGCCCGCGAAAGGCTTTGTTTTCTTCAGCATAATGCCGCTGATAACAATAGCTGCCACACCAATGAAGTATGCACTTACAGCCACAAGGCCGCTGCCGCCGAACAACGCTCCCGCAAACAGGCCGATGATGGGCATTTTCGCACCGCACGGGATAAAGCAGGTGGTCATAATGGTCATCTTGCGGTCGCGGTCATTTTCAATGGTGCGGGACGCCATAACACCCGGCACGCCGCAGCCGGAGCCGATGAGCATTGGGATGAAACTCTTTCCCGAGAGGCCGAATTTGCGGAAAACACGGTCCAGAATAAATGCAATGCGGGCCATGTAACCGATGTCCTCCAGAACGGAGAGCATCAGGAACAGTACAAGCATCTGAGGCACAAAGCCCAGCACCGCGCCCACACCGCCGATGATGCCGTCGACGATAAGGCCCGTGAGCCAGCCGGCCACGCCCCAGCCCTCCAACAGCGCGGCCGCTCCGCCCTGCAGCCATTCAGCGGCAAATACATCGTTTGTCCAGTCCGTCAAAAAGCTGCCGAACGGCCCCATGGCGATCCAATAGACCAGATACATGACTACGGCAAAAATCGGCAGCGCCAGAACGCGGTTCGTTACGATACGGTCGATCTTGTCGGAAGCCGTCATGCTGTGTCTGGCCGCCTTCTTTTTCACACAGCGGTCTACAACCTTGCTGATGTATGCATAACGCTGGTTTGTGATGATGCTTTCCGCATCGTCGTCCAGCTCTTTTTCGCAGTCTTTGATATGTGTCTCCAAATGCGTCATCAGACGGCTGCCGAGGTCCAGCTCCGCAGCCACTTTTTCATCGCGCTCAAAAAGCTTGATAGCGTACCAGCGCAGGTTCTGCGCATCCACTTTGTCGGAGATGGATTCTTCGATGTGGGCAATGGCATGCTCCACACTTCCCGTAAACACATGGGGCTGCTCATTGGCCGCGCGGCCCGAGGCGATGGCGATGGCTTTTTCCGCAACCGCCATACTGCCCTCGCCCTTCAAGGCGCTCGTTTCCATCACCGCGCATCCAAGCTCTGCGCCCAGCTTCGCGAGGTCGATTTTGTCTCCGTTTTTGCGCACGATATCAATCATATTCACCGCGATGACCACAGGGATACCCAGCTCCAGCAGCTGTGTGGTAAGGTAAAGATTGCGCTCCACGTTGGTGCCGTCCAAAATGTTGATGATCGCATCCGGTTTTTCTTTCACCAGAAATCCGCGAGCGACCACTTCCTCCAGAGTATAGGGGCTGAGGGAATAAATGCCGGGCAGATCCTGGATGACGACATCCTTATGCCCTTTCAACCGGCCTTCCTTTTTTTCCACGGTAACGCCAGGCCAGTTGCCAACGTACTGATTTGACCCTGTCAGGTCATTGAACATGGTTGTCTTGCCGCAGTTCGGGTTTCCGGCAAGCGCAATTTTCACACTCATGCCTTTTCTCCTCCCTCATTGCAGGTAGTTTAGACTAACTGCTGTGTCGAAAAATCGCCCCGGCGGGGCCGGGGCCGCGCGGGCTCATTCGACCTCTATCATCTCCGCGTCCGCGCGGCGGATGGAAAGCTCGTAGCCCCGGACGGTCGTCTCTATGGGGTCCCCCAGCGGGGCGACCTTGCGGACGTAGACCTCCACGCCCCTGGTGATGCCCATGTCCATGATGCGGCGCTTGAGCGGGCCGGTGCCGTTCAGCCTCGCGACCTTGAGCGTCTCGCCCACCCTGGCGTCCTTCAGCGTCTTCATGCTTTTTCCCCCTTCGCCCTCTCAGGCTATCATTATGCGGCTCGCAAGCCCGCGGTCGAGCGCGATGCGGCTGTCCTTCACCTGCAGGATGAGGCTGCCCCCCAGCCTGTTCATGACGGTGACCTCCTCGCCGACCACAAGCCCCAGCTCGGCCAGGTGGCGCCTGACCTCGTCCCGGCCCGTTATTTTGAATACGGTGTGTACCTGGCCCTCGTCAGCCATGCAAAGCGGCAGCATAGCCCGCGTCCCTCCCGTCGGCTCGACTTGGCGGCGCCGGTTAGCTCCGCCTAACATGGTGTAGTTTAATACAACTAACTGTCTTTGTCAATAGCGCGCGGGGAAATTTTTTCGCTCTGCGAAGTGCTCAAAACACAGGGGGCAAATATTGTCCAAAACGTCAAAATTTTCAAATGCGGTCTGGTTGGCATTGACAATTCGTACAAATGTGTTAAAGTTGTGCCATAGGACTGGTAACGTTACCGGGAACGTTTTCTGACAGCTGCCCGGGGAGTGTGTGGAATGACTATCAAGGACATAGCGCGGCAGTGCGGGGTTTCGGTGAGCACGGTCTCGCGCGTGCTTAACGACAGGCCGGACGTGAGCCCGGCGGTCCGGGCCGCGGTGCTTGAGGCGGTGCGCAGCAGCAACTATGTGCCGAACAACAGCGCACGGGACCTGGTCCGGGTGAATTCGGACGCCGTGGGCCTCGTGGTGCGCGGGGTGTCGAACCCCTTTTTTGCAGACATAATCAAGGCCATCGAGCGGGAGATAGACGCCGCCGGCTGCACGATGGTGATGCAGCAGATAGACATAGGCGAGGACGAGGTCGCGCGGGGCGCGGCGATGGAGCGGGAGAAGAAGCTCCGGGGCCTCATCCTCCTCGGCGGGCGCTCGGACTACACGGCGGAGGACCTCGGCACCATCACGGTCCCCTTCGTCTGCTGCTCGTTCACGAACAGCTTCGGGACGCTCTCGCGCGGGGAGTACTCCTCCGTCTCCATAGAGGACGTGGGCGCGGCGAGCCGCGCGGTGCGCGAGCTGCACCGACTGGGCCACAGGCGGATAGCGGCCCTCATCTCCGAGACGGGCGACCGCTCGATAAGCGAGCTGCGCTATCACGGCTACGCGAGGGCGCTGCGGGAGTTCGGCCTGGAGCCGGACGAGGCCCTGGTGGCCTGCGCGGGCAGCTTCGGCATGAGGGACGCCTATGAGGCGACGCTGCGGCTCGTGGATTCCGGCGCGGAGTTCACAGCGCTCTTCGCCATTTCGGACATGATGGCCATAGCGGCCATAAAGGCCCTGGAGGACCGGGGCCGCCGTGTGCCGGAGGACTGCTCCGTCATCGGCATAGACGGGCTGGAGCTCTCCGAGTACACGCGCCCGACGCTTACCACCCTGGTCCAGCCCCGGGAGCGCATGGGCGCCGAGAGCGTCCGCATACTCATGGATATGATAGAGGGCCGCGGAGGCAGCCGGCAGATCATGCTGGAGCCCGAGCTCAGGCCCGGAGGCTCCGTGAGGGCCGTTTAAGTTCGTATTTTCCGGTTAAAAACCGCGGAAATAAATATTTATAGGAGATGTTAAAAGAATGAAGAAGTTTCTTGCACTGCTTCTCGCTCTCGTGATGGTCTTCGCCCTGGCCGCCTGCGGCGAGGCCGATGCCCCGGCGAGCGACGCCCCGGCCTCCGAGGCCCCGGCTTCCGACGCCCCC
>OGXT01000825.1_pt1 | contig 34788 bp, 39 predicted proteins | sample 1576361 | NCBI WGS metagenome assembly OGXT01 (sample SAMEA3541514, study PRJEB24748) | human gut metagenome | biome: human gut; feature: human-associated habitat; material: faeces | place: China | collected 2012 | reverse complement strand
GAATCAAGAAATAATCTATATCTGTTTCACGATTGATATTATAATCCGCTAAGAACATTTCGATAGACTTGGGAGAACGGGGATATAGCAAATGAGAAGACATTTATATGTTTATGAATAAAAATTCAAAACAAGATTATAATAAAGTATATCCACCATCTATCGCTAAACTAGAACCTGTTGTAAAAGTACTTGCATTAGAAAGCAGATAAATCGCATAGTAAGCGATTTCTTCTGGTTTCGCATAGCGCTTCAAAGGATAAGACAATTGATTCTTACTAACCTGTTCTTCTGAAATATTATCTCTATGAATAAAGGGTGTTTCTACCCTTGCAGGAAGTATACAATTCACACGAATTCGTTGAGCAGCTAATTCTACCGCTTGAACTTTCGCTATTCCCTGTATCGCAGACTTTGACGCTGCATAAATAGAGTTCCCGATATGTCCTGTAATCGGTCCATCGATAGAAGATAGATACACAATAGAAGCTCCTTTATTTATTCGTTTATATTTCAACAGTTTCTGAGTTAATAGTACGGGAGATTCAAAATTCAAACTCATCATCTTCCTCAAAATCTCATACGTTGTAAACTTAAACGGCAATGTCAATCCCATACCTGCGGAATGCACTAAGCCATCAATCACACCGACATGATTACACAAGTCCTCTATGGACTGAGAATCCGCTATATCACAGCTAAAATAAGAATGATCTCCATCCTCTAACTCTGTAAAAGCCCGAATTAAGCGTTCTTCATTTCTTGCGACTAATATCAAGTCCGCTCCCATCCGACTGCATTCTAAGGCTATACTTTTTCCAATACCGGAAGAAGCTCCGGTTACCAAAATTCTTTTTCCTTTAAGAGAAAAAGGATTATAGTTTTCCCTCATACTCTATCAAAGATAAATAACGTAAATCTGTCGAAAAATAAATGCTACCCCATGATAATCCTACTCCAAAAGCTGTCGCAATTACTTTTTGTTTTTTCTTAAGCATATCATTACACGAAGCGGTTAATGTCAATGGAATTGTAGCACAACTTGTATTTCCATAATCTCGTAACGAATAAGGAACCTTTTCCTCCGGAATTTTCAATTTCTTACGAATCTTCTCATTCATAAATAAATTGGCCTGATGAAATATAAAATAGTCTATCTCATTCACCTCTAAAGAAGCAAAGCTAAGAATATCCAAAACCGACTCCGGTGCTCTTTTTAACCCAAATGCAAAAACAGACATTCCATCCATTTCACTATCTAATGGTCGCCGAGCAATGCCTTCCCCATAAACCACTTCTTTCAATGAATTTTCAGTTACAGGATTCCGTGCTCCACCATCTTTAACAATAATTGAACGGTAAGATTTCCCTTCTGTCGCAAACGTAAAAAACATATCATCCGATTCTTCCGAATACTCTAAGGCCGTTGCTGTTCCCGCATCTCCAAATAAAGGCCAAGCGGTCTTATCATTCCTTGATTTGAATTTCGTAGGCGTATCACCAACCAGCAACAAAGCCTTCTTCATATACCCAGATGATAAAAGAGAAGCAACAACACTCATTCCATAAACCCAACCCGGACAACCATAAGATATATCTAATGTATAACATTCCGTTTTTAGGCCTAAACGTCCTTGCATAATACAAGCATTTGAGGGTAATATATAATCCGGAGTTTGGGTCACGAATATCAGGCAATCAATCTCATCCCGTCTCCAGTTCAGCCCCATGAGCAAATCTTCAGCTGCGTCATAACATAAATCCGCAGAAGTCGTATCCACATCCGCAATACGTCTACGCTCAATGCCTGTAGAAGCTATCACTTTTTCAGCCTCACCCTTTTTAAAAAAAGACAATTCCTTATTTTCCTCAATCATTTTAGGAACACATGACGTAATTCCCGCAATCTTTACATTTGAGATTTTTAAATGACTCATTTTCCCTATTAGATAATTGATAAATCAGAATAGATAATCTTACCCGAATCAGTCCTTGGTATCTTGCCAATAAATCGAACCTCATAAGCTGAAGGATTTATTAATACTCGGTTTGACAAAACCGATTTTATAGAATCAATTTTATCCAAATCTGTAACATAAACAATTAGTTTATCATCGCTACCAACACAAGCACATTCTTGGCAATGATCTTTCACGATAGATTCGACAAAATCTAAACTTATTCGGTTTCCATATAATTTCAAGAAACGTTTCTTTCTCCCTGATATATAATAAAATCCCTCCGAGTCAACATAAGCTAAATCGCCAGTATAAAGTATCCCTTTATTCTCATCACCTTTAAACAGATCATCTAATGATTCGGCATATCCCCAAAAAACATTAGAGCCTTCATATACTAATTCGCCTTCCACATTAGGAGACACTATCCGCATACCATCCTCGTCAATCAAAGAAAAATGCCCACCCGGTATTGCGACCCCTACACTCCCTACTTTATTCAAAGTATACTCAGCAGGTAAGTAGCTCATTCTTGCGGTGGCCTCTGTCTGCCCATACATTACATAAAAACGTATATCGTGCAAACGTGCATATTCCGAAAAATACTTAATTAAAGAAGAATTCAATTTACCACCAGCTTGCGTCATAACCTTAACAGATGAAGGCAAGAATTTCTCAAAACGCATTTTCTTAAGAATTTCATACGTAAAGGGAACACCTGCAAAAGATGTCGCCTTCTCTTCTAAAACAAATTTCCAAAACTCTCGCTGCACATACGATTTATCAGTCAGCAACAAGGTAGCACCTGCCAATAAATGGCTATTCAGTACAGATAAACCATAAGAATAATACATCGGTAAAGATGTGATCGCTTTCTCGGAAGAGGTTATTTTCAAATATTCAATGATAGAACATGCGTTACTTTTTAAATTGTCATGCGATAAGCGAACAAGTTTAGGAGATCCTGTACTACCCGATGTAGTTAATAGCAAAGCTAACCCCTCAGGTAAAACAGGAGAATCTCCGTCATATTGAATCAAAGAATATCCCCCCAATGAATATTTTTCCTTCCCCTTAACAAGCAGATCTCTTCTACTAGGGAACCAACAATATCGAGGGTGATAAATAGCCTCCAAATGATACAAGGTCTCATCCGGAACATCCCGACTCAGCAGCAAAGGAACTACCCCCGATCGCAAACACGAGACATAAGCCACAATTGACTCCAATGAGTTCTCACAGCCGATAAAAATCAATGATCGTGGCACTAGATGCTCAGAAAATCGTTCAGACAATCCCAGCAAATCAGCATACGTATACACATGATGATCCTCTGTAATAAAAGCCTTATTCGATAGAAAAGAGGAGAAATCAAACATTAGAATCTTTGATTATATTTACTTTCTAAGACCTTAATGGCCGAGTCAAACGTATCGATCTCAAACATATCATCCGCTTCCAAATCTAAGTCAAAAGCATCCTCTATTTCTGAAATAAGCGTAATATGTCCAACAGAATCCCAATTCGGAGATTCTTTTAACTTAAGAGCAGGAATTTGGTCTATAGAAGACAGATTTAAACCCTTAAAGAAAGCGGTTTGTAATTTTTCCAAATTAGTCGCCATCTATCACTTCTTTATACGTTCAAACAATTCCTGTATAGTATCAGACTTTAGCAAGTCATCCCCTTTTAAAGATACATCATATTCCTCATCAATCATAGCAATTACGGATAAGGCTACTAACGATGACCAGTCTTCCAACTCCTTAAAATGAGTATCAGGCTTAAATACAGATATCTCTGTATCGTCAAATTGTTCAGAAAACTTGTTGATAAAATCTTGTAATTCCATATATTATTATATTTAAATAAAATCAAACTTTTTTGCGGGATTACCCACATAAACACTATTATCCTTTGTTTTTCGCATTATAACACTATTTGCACCAATAGTCGTACCTGTTCCTATCTTGACACCTTGTAAAACCACAGAAGATACACCAAAAAAATTCAATGTTCCAATTTGAGTATCTCCACTAATTCTAGCGGCTGTCATAAAAGAATTGAAATCTCCAACTTTAGCATCATGTCCTAAAGAAACCCTGTTATTGAAAACATTAAAATCTCCTAATCTAACATTACAACTCATTGAAGCGAAACTACAGATAATATTACCCTTTCCCATCAAAAAATTATCCCAATCTAAAACATAAGCTTCGGGCGCAACAATGTTAGGAAAATCAATTAAAGGATTATTTATATTCGAATAAGCTCTATACGATATTTTAGGATTTCCAAAAGCAAGAATCAAGGATAAATTTGACGGATAAGTATTCAAATCATCAATACCACCCAATAAAGATCCATATTCATTTGAACTTCCTTTTGGTTTATTCCTAAAATCATCATCAAAAAAACCAACAAAATTCCATTGATTTTCTATACGATTTATTCGTTTTATCAATGAGGCTACTTCACGACCAAAACCACCAGCCCCATAAATAGCAATATCCTTCATTATTTACACATTACTTCTTGAAATACGTTGATTAGTTGAGAAGCTATTACATTTGGAGAAAATCGAGCACGACTATCAGCTGAAATCTTTTTGTGATCATATTGATGACAATTCTCATACATATCCTTTATTGCAGAAGAAAGCGCCTCAACATCATCACAAGGAACAAGTAAGCCATCTGTTTTTTGCACAAATTCTTCAGGACCTCCACAAACTGTAGCTATAACGGGTAATCCCATCATCATTGCTTCTACATAAACAACACCAAAAGTTTCAGATCGCGACGGCAAGACAAAAACATCACTATTACATAATATAGAGCCAATCTCTTTTTTCCCTTTCCTTCCTAACAAATAAACATTACTATTCAAGCCTGCCCGATCAATCTGCTGTTCCAAATTCACACGCTCCTCCCCCTCACCTATAATAACCAACTCCCATTTATCCAAAGGAAGTTTGAGCTGACCAAAAGCAGAGATTAACAAATCATATCCTTTACGATGAATCAAACTACCTGTTGAAACAAAACGAATCTTACCATCCTTGCTACCTCTCGAACAATTATAGCAAAACTCTGATCCAACCATATTATGCACAACAATACTGTTTATCTGAAAATGTTGAAGTAAACGCTGCCTCAAAGATTCTGAAACAGAAATCACGGCATCACAATCTGAATAAGTTGCCCGTCCTAACCAAACAGCATAATCCGATAAAACATCCTTATTAAGCTGACTCCAATGCTCAATTGCCACCAATGGCAAATTATACATCTTTTTCAAAATAAGTGCAGCATATGAGTTTGTCAAATAATGAGAATAAAGTACATCCGGCAGGCTATGTTCCCGAATCACTCGATTAAACAACCTCTTAAGTTGAATTCTTTTAATTGAAAAATCAACTTTTTTTCCAAATAATCTATGGGTGATAATTCCTGGTACCCAAAAACAATCATAATAATCAATGCCATTCAAGCGATAATGAGAAATACCAGGTTTTCGCCAATAGAGCCGGAAACGGCTATCCACACTAATCACGGCAACCTTATGCCCGACTGCCACAAGAGCTTCCGCTTGATCTTTTTCAAAACAACCCCATTGAGGATCACGTTTAGAAGGAACACCACGAGATATTAATGCTATAAACATAATCCTATTTATCATTTACTAGACATTCTCGTAATACGTCTAAATAGCCATGACCATATTTTAAGTCAGGCTCAACATAATTACCTTCAGCCCATTCATTCCATGATTTAAGAAATAAAATTCTATGTTCATCTTGCTTATTATTTAGAAGATTCAAAGCCTCGTAAATCATTTTCTTAAAATTCACCGGTGTGGAATTAACATAAATGCCATTTACTCCTGAACGAGGGCTTCGATCCCACTGAGGCAGAAGCGAAGGATACACATTATCCCACTTATCCTCAGGAACATAGTAATGTTTAATAATTTTTAAATAGTCATACTTATCTAATGAAGAAATATGAAACCTAGAAGATAATACTCTATGAATAATAAACCATATTCTATTTTTAAGTTGCACTTCAGCACGCCAAGTGCCAAAAGAAGCAACTGCATCGAAACCTAATTTATCGATTAAATATTGGTAATATATTCCTGCTTCATCAAGGGAGAAATATCCTTTGGCTATATCATTACCTAGCTCATCTTTTAATCCATGAGCACTCGTATTTTGAGTATATCCAACAAAATGAATATCTTTAAGTCCGTTTTTTTGCGCTAACTCACGCCATAATGGGATAAAATCATTAGGTAAAGCATAGGGATCAAACACAACAAATAAAGGCTTTCCATCCACACAAATATATCGAGGATCCCTAAATGCTTTCAGTACATATTCGAAATGCATCATATAATCCTCCTTTCCTAAATACTTTTGTTCAGCAATCATTCCTGTAGATTGACCCATCCTTCCATTTGCCCACGTTTTAGTTGTCCAAGTATGATTTGCCCACCCCAAACAAAAAGGAAAATTAGGCTTTCCACTTTCAAGAACCTCATTGAATGGACGCTCCAATAATTGTTTTCCATTACCAAACCAATAATGCCAATAACAAAAGCCCTCGATCCCTGCTTCACGAGCCATCTCCGCCTGAGCCTCACGTACCTCCGGCATCCGAAGATCATAATACCCTAAATCAGCAGGCACACGTGGCTGATAATGACCTTTAAACAAGGGCTTAGCTTTTCCTACATTCGTCCATTCAGTGAATCCCTTACCCCACCATTTATCATTTTCTGGTATAGGATGAAATTGAGGAAGATAAAAGGCTATAACACGAGCTTTTCTATTTTGATATTCCATAAATTTTATTTAATTCGCAAATAATTCATAATTATCACATCTGACGAGCAGATATTTGATCTAAGATATGAGTTCTATAACTGGAAACATTTTTATCGATTATAGAACTATAGGGGAAATATCTATCATAAAATTTACCATCTGTTCCTCCATCGCCCATATAAATATTATACACTTTATATGACAAATAGAACAGCAAAACAGGTATAACAAATATATTCTTCCGTTTCCCAACAACAAATCTTGAAGAAAATGCATGTATTACTTCCGCATAAGCCACTGCAAGTGGCAAAAGTATATAATTGGTAAATCTATAAAATATATACACTCTTGATGTCAAAATATTAAATAGTATCGACATCAATATAAAAATCACTAAATACTCTTTTCCTCGTTGTTTTTTTAAAATAAACAACGATATAAAAGGAGTTAAAACAGAAGCAACAATGAATGCATAAGGATTAACCCTTGTATTTTCTCCATATATATCCGAATTCATATAAATTATCAACTTTTCATAAAAAGCGAAATCAGATCCTACTATAGAGAGCAATATATTTACAAGATCCAAAGAACTCAAAAATATATACAGAACAGACACAAGAAGAAACAAACTACTAGAGTTCAATTTATTAACAAGATAAAAAAATGGAAGAAGCAGTAAAACCAAAGATGACTCATGAAACATGAAGGCAACTAAGAAACACAAAAAATACTTCAACCATGACTTATTTAGATAATAAGAGAATGACAACAAGAAAAACGATATAGAAATGCTTTCACGCAATATTTCAAAATTATAATTAAAATAAGAAACTACAAAATAGATCAGCAACACAGTAAATATATACCGAGTGTTTTTCTTAATAAAATAAGCCACTACCATATTTATCCAACAAGCTAGGACAATTCTTAACAGGATAAAATTATCCCATATTCCTTTTAGAAATGATGTCAATAATATCCAGCCAAGCCTTTCTTTTGAACGAATATCTATTTCATCTGCCAAAGGTACATTAAAAATTGATCTATAATCATACTTCCAACGATACATATACACTTCTGTGTCTCCACCAATCTTATAACTCAACACATTCAGCAGGATAAGGATGAATATAATCGAATAAAAAGAAGTATATTTATAGCGAGTGCTATTATGTATATCATAAATGTAGATACACAAAATCATCAGGAATACAATAAACGCATAAATCATCAGAGGATATATTAAGGTTTATATCTTATAATATTTCTTCCTTTCATAAAATAAAAGGACACTAACCAACAAGTCCCCCCAGCAAAAAGAGCTACTAAAAAAGACAGGGATGGATTTTCTATCATATTACCACATAATAAACAAACTAAGAGACTTGGTATAGCACAAACTATACTTTGTCCAAGGTATTTCAAAGGTAAATGAACTAACTTATGATGAAATGTATATAAAATATAAAATAATGTCACCACCGTCTCAGATGCCACCAATACCAAAGCAGATCCTACGCTTTCCAACCGATATACCACTGTTAAGTTTACTAATAAAGCAACTAAAGCACCTATAACAGAAGCTTTCAACAGTATCTTGTCTTTCTTCATAGGAATTAGAACCTGAATAGCCAACACTTGCGCAATCCCTACAAATAATATCGCGGGCATTATGATTCGCATAGGCAATATAGCTCCCTCATATCCTGCTCCCGCCAAAATAAAAATCATCTGAGGAGCCAAGGCTATACTACAGGCTATCATCGGAATACTAAACATCGTTATTACCATAAACGAACGACCAATCAGTTCATGAAAACGCTGTCCCTCTCCTTCTGAAATCAATGCGCTCATTCGTGGCAGCATCACATTGGTAAAAGCTGAGAACAAACCCAATATTACATAATAGAGCTTAAACGCCGTGGTATAATAACCTACTTCCACATTATCAGACACAAGACCTAAATACATCACATTGAACGTAAGATACATAGATGTCATGATCGCATAAAGTCCTAGCATACAGTTTTGCCTATAAAACCGTGTGGAAAATAAATCCTTGAACTGAAAATCAATAAAACGATATACATATACGGTATTAATCAACGCATTTATCACTACAACACCCACAGTCAAGATAAAATAGAGCCGATAATCAGCAGGAGATTTAATCAAGAACAATATGGATATGATATATATACATTTAATAAACAAACTACGCAAAGTTATATAATGAAAGTTCTCAATTCCGGTAAAAAACCATTCTATCAGAAATGCGGAAAATAGTATCTTACCTGCTCCTATATAAAACAATTCTTCATATTGGTTGAATTTAGGTACAACAGCTATGCAGATTAGATAAACGATTAATGTAAATAATGTAAACACGATGTTCATACCCATCAAATTGGAAAATACCTGACTTTTCCTTTGGTAATCATTTTTTACCGCAGCTATCTCACGTATCCCTAATATACTCATACCCATGGTCGCAAATAACAGAAAATAATTCACTGTATTATCCACGAAATTAACCAAGCCAACATATTCCACACCTAATACTCTTGATACATAAGGGAATATCATAAGATTAATTAAGTAAGTAGATAGGGTCAGTATACTTTTATAAATAAAGTTCTTTTTTATCGAAGGAGAAGACATATCAATCGAACATAAACGTTTTCTTTAGACTAATAGAACAAAGCAATCGGGATTTTAAACTGCAAGTAATCACTTTAGAACTTATCTGAATCCCTAAATCCATCTTGCCATAAACTCTGCTCTTACATATATTAAGGGAAATGGAACTGTATCAAATTAAAGACTCTTCTAAATCTTCGCTACTGCACATAATTCTAAATTTAAAATTTACGCAGCAAAGATAAGTCTTCTAATATTGAGCCCTAATTTGAGTGTTTACAATGTTTATCAAATTAACCGTCCTATCGTTAAGCACTTTCCAATTTCCCCTGAGTGAATTCTTTATCCAAATAAAACAAGACATGGCGTGGACTTTGGAAATAAAGGTCAGAAGTAGGATTCAGCAGTTTTTGATAAGTATCAGAATTGTATAGTATCTCAAAAGCCACTGTAATTACCATTCCTCGTTCCTCAACAAGAGTACTCAGTATATCACACAGAGGCAATTCATCATAAATTCAACATCTGCAGTTTCCATCATTTAAATTACTTGAAGCTTAGAAATAGTTTTTTTCCAAAAAGAGCGAAGCTAATCAAATTATCATCCAACGACAAAGTATGCATTATACCATAATGCTCAAAACAGACCTCTATTCCTTATATCTAGCGATATAACGATATGCCTGCTGCGGTGTCAAATGATAAGGTTTGGCAAACTCTGTGATAAGCATCACTATGTAACCAATCTTTTCTATTACCATACCTCCTTCCTCCTATTGATTGCTTTTCAGACGATCTGTCTTGCTAAGGATAATGGCAAAGAAACAAATAAATATTCAATTATAACAATACATTCAATCCAACTCCTCAAACCGGGAGTTCTGGCTCTTGAACTCAGGCACGAAGGATTTCATCTCCCTCACCATCGAGAGGATCTGAACACGGAGGGATAATTCGGTCAATACACGGATGTGCTCTACTACATCCTTATAGTCATACTCACGAACCGCCGCTACCCGGATCTTTTCGTGAGGAGTCTCTTTCGTATTCTCCTTGTTGTTCAATAGCTCCTCATATAGTTTCTCGCCGGGGCGAAGACCAGTATACTTGATCTCGATATCCTTGTCTACCTGCAACCCGGACAGTTCAATCATGCGCTTCGCCAAATCCGCTATCTTCACCGGCTCTCCCATGTCGAAGATGAAGATCTCACCACCCTTGCCCATCGTACCGGCCTCTAATACCAGACGGCAAGCCTCAGGAATGGTCATGAAGTAACGGATGATATCGGGATGGGTAACCGTCACGGGGCCTCCTTGAGCGATTTGTTCACGGAAACGGGGGATAACCGACCCATTGCTACCTAGAACATTGCCAAAGCGGGTCGTAATGAAACGCGTCTCGCCTTTCACCTCTCCTCGCTCGATCGCAAGGCTCAAGCTCTGTACGTAGATTTCAGCCAAGCGCTTGCTACAGCCCATGATGTTCGTGGGGTTCACCGCCTTATCTGTACTGATCATCACAAACTTCTCCACACCATAACTTACAGCGGCATCTGCCATCACACGGGTACCGAACACGTTTGTTCGAATCGCCTCGCAGGGGTTCTCTTCCATCAAGGGGACATGCTTGTAGGCCGCCGCATGGAACACCACTTGGGGGTGCCAGTTGCGGAACACATAATCCACACGGTCCGGACTACGGACATCGCCGATTACTGGGACAAAGTTTAGTCCCTTGTATTTCTCTTCCAATTCCAGACGGAGATTATGCATCGGGGTCTCAGCGGAGTCGAAGCAAACCAACTTCTTAATCGGGAAATGAGCCAGCTGGCGACAGATCTCGCTACCGATACTGCCGGCGGCTCCCGTGACAAGCACGGTCTTCCCTTCCAACAGATTGCCGATTTCGTCCAGATTAATATGGATCTCCTCACGACCCAACAAATCCTCGATACGGATCTCTCGGACGGAACGTTTCGCCTCACCTCCACGTAGCTCCTCCATCTCCGGGACTACCAATGTCTTCAAAGAGGCCTGCTCGCAATAACGGATCAAACGGTCACGCTCCTGATGGGCAACCTTTATATTGGGGAAGAGAACGCCATCCAAACTGTTGCGAGGGATCAAGCGATACAGATCCTCCACGTTCTCGATCTGGTAGACCGGCAACTCCGCAATCCGGATGCTTTTCTTGGAATTACCAAAGGAAAGGAAGCCCATGATGCTATAATTCTGCATGAATACCTGACGGTTAGCCGATGTGGCGATCATCACGCTTTCCTCCTCCGTGCCAAAGACCAGTACCCGCTTGCGTTTCTTACCAAGTTGCAGGAGGACGCTGTTATAGACATTGATCACGAAGACACGCAACGTGACCAACATCACGATCGTCAACGTACTGTCCATGATTCCACCCAACCAATAGATAGAAGGGCTGAAACGGGCTTTCAATAGCCAAAGCAGCAGGAACATCAAGAGCGACTTGCCGATCGCAGCACCACCGATCCGCCACAAGCCACGCAGCGTGGAATGGCGAATAACCCCATGATATGCTTTGAACAGCAAGAACGAAACGATACTGGCCACAAATGAGGAGAGGCCCACTTTCAGCACATCAGACTCTCCAATACGTATATGCAGAATGGAGAACATTCCTAGTACGCCCAGCAACGATACGGAGAGCGAGACGAAAAGGTCCGCACTAAAAATGATCCAACGGTTGATATACCGCAAATTCACCAGACGGCCTAAGGCCAATCGCCATCTGCCCTTATGAAAATCCATCATTTGTATTTTGTTTGTTTTATATTCAATGCCCTAACTTTTCCCAACGGCGGTGCCTGTGACTCGTGGCGTCCCGAAGCGGCGGGCGTAATACAGCTTTCCGTCCGCAAGATCGTACCATCACCATGGTGGATGATTTGGATCGCATGGGTTGCATTGGGCACGATCTGCACATTGCAACCGTAGATATGGAAGACGAAACGTGCTTGTTCCGCCCGCTCATAGTTTTCTGTCATATCGTAATTTTTTCAGTAAGGTTATCACTTTTCGTTTCCCTTGGAAAACGAGGTATATATGAATTGCCCTGTGAAGTATATATTAATTGCCTAACGCAGTATATATCCTCGGGCACATGCAGTATATCTTCTCAAAAACGGCCAGTTGAGCGGTGTCTGAGACGACTGCTTCACGCATCGTTGATACGGGTACGGATGAAACGCTCTTTGACCATCTCCTCGGGGGTTATTTTCGGATCATTTCAGGCATGAGACCGCAAAGGAACAAGCATATGCAAGAACCAAGTGACGAAAGTGATGAGTTTCGATGCTGTCGAGCATACACATGAGCGTGAAATCATCCCCATACACTATTTCCCGGCTCCGAGAAATTGCGTCTTGCATTATAATACGCTTTCTTTTTATCAAATTCAAAATCGGGCGTATATTCATAGACTGTTGAATCCTCGAAAAACCCTTCAATGGAACTTTGTTCCAAACTGAACACAAGAACTCCGGCTTTCGTCTGCCAGCAATCTTGATAGATAACATAACCTTCCCCGTAAATACCAAACTGAAATTCCCTATTATTATATCTAGCAACGATCGGAGTTCCGTCCTCCAAGTCATCTATATTCTCAAAGTCAAGCTGTCCGTGTTTACCCCTATTCAAAAAATCTCCAAACATCTTTCCTCATTAATCGCCGCTTTGACGGCTTTGGGTATATCTTCTTGCGTCTCTCTCTTTTAAACCTAGACAACAATGATACAAGAGACCTTTCCCATAATTGTCAGCGGGGCAGAAGTACTCAATGAGCGTATCCTGCTGACCCATGTGGAGAACGGATTATTGATGAATGGTTTATGATAGAATAGCTTGCTTCATCGATAATAAGGTTGCCTGCAAAAGGGGTAAGTCCTCCTTCATTGTTGAATAAACAATATCAACATCTATTTTAAGATAATGATGAGTATCACATCCCGCAACTTCATAATCTCCTTCCAAGGAATTACAGGATATAAAGGGAAAAGTTCTCCTTCTGAAAGTTTATCTATAGTTTTTACACTTTCACCAATAAAAATCAATTTCATACAAACACCATCCAAAACGAACATATCATCAGGAGTCAATAAGAAATCATTGCCATCCTTAATATGAGATGTACGGACTTATATAACATGAATTGAATCAATCATCATGTCTATTAAATCCAAAATTCGTCCCGAATCTTTCCATTTATACATAAATCAAATCTTTATTTATGGATTTTTCCATACGAGTTCCTGCAAATGACTCTCTTTTACGGAATAAATCAACAGAACAACCTAGAAGTTTCTCAAGTTCTGACTTTAGGCGACATAATGTAAACAAACTCATATGAGAACTCTCGTAATATATATCAATATCACTATCTTCCCTTTGTTCATAACGAGCCACCGAGCCAAACAAACCAAGATTACTTATCTGATATTTACGAAACAACGATTCTTTTTCGCTCCTTAATATACTTAAGTATTCCTCTGTAGACTTCATAGGCTCATTCTTTTTGTTCTAAAGACAAAAATATAAAGAATAATTGAATCCTCCAAGTCAACTAATTGAAATTGCCCTATGATTTTGGGGTGACAAACGCAACAGCTGATAAACAGACCGCTCAAACGCCACCCAATGCGTTCCCGTAGAATATAGGGGATCTATGTTATAGTAATCGAATATATACAGGATCGACCTCCACAGCGGCGACCAACAGACCGGGGATCTCCACTATCAAACGTTTCACTCGGGAACCCCGTATAGAAAGTAAGCGTCCCTCGTAGCCATCCAATGGGCCACCCTCGATGCGGATCATGCGACCGTACATCGCTGGAGTTAATTCTTCAACCAAGAAATAACGCGGGGAATCATCGGAATGGACAGCACGGATAAAACGGTTCATCTCCGCATGGCCTACCGTCATCGGCTTACGGTAGCCACCACGCAAATAACGATATTGGAGAGTACTGATCTCTTCTACGATTGGATCCATACACGCACAGGTCGTATGGGCAAAAAGTAAATCGTGCAGAAGAGGAACCTCCTCACGAATCCGCTTACCCTTCCTCTCGACCAACCGCCAACGCATAGGAGTGAAAATCTCAATACCCTTTTCCTCTAGCAACCTATAGGCCGGGCGTTTAGCATTGGGACGGGTCAGGTCTCGCAATACGAACCAATTGTCTGTCAAAGGATGTTCCACAGGATGATGGATAATTCTTCTAGTCCTGAAAGGATGTATATTCTATTAATATCCAATCAGTTACAAAATATAGTCTTATAAGTTGGAAGGCGTACTTGGCGAGTAGCATTCGTTTCACGCTGCAAATATAGTGAAAAATAACTAAACACAAGCAAACATCAAGCCTTGTTTGTGTTTAGTTATTTTTCACTACATTTGTGTTCGCTAAAAAAGGAGTAATTTAAAATGATCGATCAACCTACCATAGACCGGATATTGGACGCGGCGAACATCGTGGATGTTGTCTCTGAATTCGTGACTCTTCGGAAACGAGGGATCAACTATGTAGGATTATGCCCATTTCATTCGGACAAATCACCGTCTTTTTACGTATCCCCCTCAAAGAATATCTGTAAGTGTTTCGCTTGCGGAGAAGGTGGAACCGCCGTTCACTTCATCATGAAGCATGAGCAACTCAGCTATTTCGACGCTTTACGCTTTTTGGCGAAAAAATACAATATAGAGATACAGGAACGGGAACTTACCGAGAAAGAGAAACAAATCCGTAGCGACCGGGAAAGTATGCTTATCGTCAATAGTTGGGCGGGACAATACTTCTCTACTTTATTACATGAGCATGTTGAAGGGAAAAGCGTAGGTATGCGTTACTTTGCCGAGCGAGGATTGAGGGAAGATATCATCCGTAAATTCCAACTTGGGTATAGCTTGGACCAGCGGGATGCTTTATACAAAACCGCTATAAAAGCAGGTTATAAAAAGGAATTCCTCGAGAAAACCGGTTTAGTTATCGCTTATGATAACGGAAACGTGAACGATCGTTTTCGAGGACGTGTTATCTTTCCCGTCCATACGTTAAGCGGAAAGGTCGTGGCATTCGGCGGACGTGTATTGAAAAAGGACGAGAAGACCGCGAAGTACGTAAACTCCCCCGAAAGCGAGATTTATCATAAAAGCAACGAGCTTTACGGCATCTATTTCGCCAAGCAAGCAATCATGAAACAGGATCGCTGTTTCTTGGTGGAAGGATATATGGACGTGATCGGTATGCACCAAGTGGGCGTAGAAAACGTGGTTGCCTCCTCGGGTACGGCGCTCACGCAAGGGCAAATCCGGCTCATACATCGTTTCACGAATAATATCACGGTATTATACGATGGAGACGCCGCCGGAATCAAAGCGGCTCTCCGGGGTATCGATATGTTATTGGAAGAAGGGATGAACGTCAAGGTCGTGCTTCTTCCGGCGGGAGAAGATCCGGACTCGTTTGCCCGTAGCCATAGCGCGAGCGAGTTCGCCGAGTTTATCAGCCAGAACGAGACGGATTTCATCCGTTTCAAGACAAAGTTACTATTGGCGGAAGCGGGGAGCGATCCGATCAAACGTTCCGCCCTGATCTCGGATATTATCCGTACGGTAGCGATCATACCTGATAATATCGCTCGCTCCGTGTATATCCGGGAATGTAGTACGACCATGGAGATAGACGAGCAAGTCTTACTCAACGAGGTCAATAAGATCCGTCTCAACAAGGAAGAGAACCAAGCGGCTAAATCCGTAAGGAATACACCGCCCGTTCAATCTCCCGTCAATACGATTCCGGAGTATCCGGATTTCCCCGGCTACCAACCGTATACACAGGAAGAGGCGAATACCCTTCCTCCGGAAAATATTCCGCCTCCACCGCCCGAGGACTATATTCCGGAAAAGGAAGCGGGTCCGCCCCCTACTCCTCCCTACGAGGTTCCGACGGCTCCCAACATACAGGTCCAACCGAAACGTTCTCCTTTTGAGGCTTATGAGTTGGCTCTTCTGCGCTATATCGTACGATATGGCGAACGTGTCCTCTATGACTACGTAGATGAGGAGACCAACGAGCATGTCATCATGAGGGTCGCCGATTATATCCGTTTCGATCTGGAACGTGATGACCTTACGTTTTATACGCCAGCCTTCAAACAAATGCTGGACGAAGCTGCTGAACATTGTCAAAACGAGGGCTTTATGGCCAGTCGTTATTTCCTTGCCCATCCGGACCCGAACATCAGCCGGCTTGCCGCCAACCTTATCAGCGATAAGTACCAGCTTAGTAAATATCATACGAAGTTCAGGGAACTGGAGCAAGAAGAAGATAAATTGGATTACTTGGTACCCCGGGAAATCTATTCCATGAAAGATGCCTATATCCTCTATAAGATAAAGGATATCCAAGCGAAAATCAAAGAGGCTCAAAACAAGGGTGACATGGAACAGATCTTTGATTTAATGAAACAGAACGCCCACCTCAACGAGATCAAGAACGTGCTCTGCAAAGAGCTAGGTGAGCGTATCGTATTAAAAATGTAATAAAAAAACATCTATGAATTTCCTTGAGACAGAAAACGTGGTAAAACAGTACGCCGGACATCTGGCGCTAAACAAGGTAAGTATCCAAGTTCCTCAAGGAACAATCTTTGGATTACTGGGGCCTAACGGGGCGGGCAAGACGACCTTGATCCGGATCATCAACCGGATTACGGCACCGGATAGCGGAATCGTTCGCTTCAACGGCCATGAATCCAGCCCGGAAGACATCTACCAGATCGGTTACTTGCCGGAAGAGAGAGGGTTGTATAAAAAGATGAAAGTCGGGGAGCAGGCGATCTATCTGGCACAATTGAAAGGTCTCTCCTACCCAGAGGCACGCAGTCGTTTGACCCGTTGGTTCGAGAAATTTGACATCATGCCTTGGTGGAATCGCAAACTGGAAGAGCTGTCGAAAGGTATGCAGCAGAAAGTGCAGTTCATCATTACCGTGATACACGAACCCGAGCTATTGATCTTTGACGAGCCATTTAGCGGATTCGATCCGGTCAACGCCGATCGCCTTAAACAAGAGATATTGGAGTTGAAGGCGACCGGACATACCATTATATTCTCAACTCACAACATGTCCTCCGTTGAGGAGATTTGTGACGAGATTGCTTTAATCAATCGCTCTGAGGTCGTCCTGTCCGGCAATGTCAAGGAGGTACGGGAACGGTTTAAGAGTAATACCTATATATTAAATGTACGCAAGGAGACTGGAGGTATTGAGGAGTTAAGGATACGCAAGGAAGAAAATATCAGTAACTCCGATTGGCTTACCCGGCTGGCGTCCCAATATGAGATTCTTTCCTTCACGGAGGAGATCCCTTCTATGAATGACATTTTTATCAACACCGTTTCCGGTACAAACACATCAAAAGTATGAGCAAAATTGGATTAATCATCAAACGGGAATATCTCCGGAGAGTAAGTAAAAAGTCATTTATCCTGCTCACGTTCCTCACACCGTTTCTATTCGCTGCACTTGCGTTCGTCCCCCTATGGCTCTCTTCCATCAAGGGAGATGAGGTTCATACAGTCGCCATACTCGACGCCACCGGCAAATACGCCCCGTTGTTCGAGGATACGGAAAGCTATCGTTTTATCAACGGCGACAAAGATATGGATAAGTACAGGCAAATGTCGGAAAAGGAGATATTCGCATTTCTCAACATCTCCGACGACTTGCAGAAAAATCCGAAAAACGCAACCCTCTATTCCAAGAAACAAATCCCGGCGGATTTGAGCCGACTCGTCAATATGACATTAAAGAAGCAGATAGAGAGTGACAAACTGGCAACATTCAATATCCCCAATCTACAAGAGATCATAAAAGAAAGTAAAGTAGATTTCAACATACAAACGATCAAATGGGGGGATGACGGAAGCGAAAAGCAATCCTCGTCCGTAGTGGCATCCATAACCGGAGTAATTTTCACCATGCTTATCTATATGTTCATCCTAATCTATGGAGGAATGGTCATGCAAGGGGTTATGGAAGAAAAGACGAACCGGATCATCGAGATTATGATCTCGTCCGTCAAACCTTTCGACTTAATGATGGGTAAAATTATAGGAATCGGTTTTGTCGGGCTTACGCAAGTATTCCTTTGGGCGGTTATGACCTTTATTCTCATCACCGGGGGAACTTTCTTTTTGGGAGGAGGTATGGAAAGCGAGATCTTGCAATCAAGCATGGCACTTAACACAACCCCTAACATGACGGTTATCGCAGCCCAGCAGCCGGGAAATGAATGGATAGAAATGCTTCATACGATTAACTTCACCGAGATAGGCATCTTGTTTATCGCTTATTTCATAGGCGGCTACTTATTATATTCTTCCTTATTCGCCGCTATCGGATCAGCTGTAGACGGCCAAGAAGACACGCAACAATTCATGCTACCAGTCACGCTCCTTTTAGTTTTCGCCCTCTATGCGGGAATCTATAGCATGGAAAACCCTGACGGACCATTAGCTTTCTGGTGCTCCATGATCCCCTTCACCTCTCCGATCGTGATGATGGTCCGGGTGCCATTCGAGGTGCCTTTGTGGGAAATACTACTTTCCATTGGATTTTTGTATATATCATCCATCGGTTTCACTTGGTTTTCCGCCAAAATATACCGTGTAGGCATTCTCATGTATGGTAAGAAACCCAGTATAAAGGAGATGTCCAAATGGCTTCGTTACAAATAAAAACATGATATCTACAACAAAAAAGCCTCGCTACTCTTATCGAATAACGAGGCTTTTTTATGTTGTTCTACCTGGATTCGAACCAGGACAAACAGGACCAGAATCTGTTGTGCTACCATTACACCATAGAACAATATTTAACAAATCACCAACTCTCTTGTTAGCGAGTGCAAAGGTATATACTTTTTCAAAATTTGCAAATAAACCTTCGAAAAAAATGTCCAGAAAAAACACGTACGTCTTTCGGATAAAACACGTACATGTTTTCTCAAAAAGACGTACGTGTTTTTTTAAAAGCTTATAACAATCGAGGAGATAGTCTCAAACAAGCTATTACACATATATTAATGAAAGAAAAAGACGTATGTAACGAATTAAGAAGTATATTTGCGACTTGGAAAATTATATCAATAGAAATAAATGGATCAAACAAAAGAATTAGTAAAAACGATTGTTGAAGGCCTTCAAGAAAAAAGAGGCAAAAATATTGTAACAGTAGATTTAAGCCAGACTTCTGGTGCCATTTGTCAATATATGGTTATTTGTGAGGGAAACACTCCTACCCAAGTTTCTGCTTTATCCGATTCCGTATGGGATTTCGCACGCAAGAATGCAAATGAGAAGCCTTTGTCTATTGACGGTACACAGGGCGCTCAATGGATCGGCATGGATTATGGCACGGTTCTTGTACATATATTCTTGCCGGAACAACGTGCATTTTATAACTTGGAGAACCTTTGGGCAGACTCGAAGGTTATACAAGTACCTAACATTGATTAAGCCGGTCTAAATATTTGATGATAATCTCTTATGGAAAATAAAAACGACATGTTTAATAAAACACCGAAGAGCGGGAAACCTAAGATGTTCCGCTTTAATTTGTATTGGATGTACGGGTTGATCTTCATCATGCTTGTTGCCCTATACATGACAAATGATTCTTCGGGAACGAAAGAGCTAGGCTGGACAGAGTTCCAGAAACTAGCGCAGGAAAACGTATTCGATAAAATGACAGTCTACAACAAGAAGAACTTGGTGGAGGCTACAGTGAAAAATGGAAAGACAGAACAGGTCTTTGGGAATATGGACGTTTCTAAAATCGGGGTTTCTCCGAAAGTATACGTAAAGATCCCGTCAGCCGACAAGTTTTCCGATTTCTATGACAAAGCGGTAGCCGATAGTCATATCGATACACAAGTCCGGTTCGAGGAAGGCGATGACGCTATCTGGAATTTCTTGGTTTCATTCGGCCCGATTATCTTATTGATCGGTGTATGGATGTTCTTGATGAGACGTATGTCCGGTGGTACCGGCGCAGGTCCGGGTGGCGTGTTCAGCGTTGGTAAGGCAAAAGCTCAGCTTTTTGATAAAGATAATGACCGTAAGGTGACATTCAAGGATGTCGCCGGATTGGCGGAAGCGAAACAAGAGGTAGAGGAAATCGTCTCTTTCTTAAAGAATCCGGAAAAATATACCGAATTAGGAGGTAAGATACCCAAAGGTGCATTATTGGTAGGCCCTCCGGGAACCGGTAAGACATTATTGGCGAAGGCTGTTGCCGGAGAAGCTAATGTGCCGTTTTTCTCCTTGTCTGGTTCTGATTTCGTGGAGATGTTTGTCGGTGTAGGCGCCTCCCGTGTGCGTGACTTATTCCGCCAAGCGAAGGAAAAATCTCCTTGCATCGTCTTTATTGATGAGATCGATGCGGTAGGTCGTGCCCGTGGGAAGAACGCGAATATGAATAGCAACGATGAGCGTGAGAACACGTTGAACCAGTTGTTGACCGAAATGGATGGTTTCGGCTCTAACAGTGGTGTTATTATCTTAGCCGCTACAAACCGTGCGGACATTTTGGATAAAGCGTTGTTGCGTGCCGGACGTTTTGACCGACAAATCCATGTTGAATTACCGGATTTGAATGAACGTAAAGAGATATTCGGGGTGCATTTGCGTCCGATCAAGATAGATGAAAGCGTAGATGCTGAGTTCCTAGCAAGGCAGACTCCGGGCTTCTCGGGTGCTGATATCGCTAATGTTTGTAATGAAGCCGCTTTGATCGCCGCCCGTAACGGAAAGAAATTCGTACAGAAAGAAGACTTCATGAATGCGGTAGACCGCATTGTCGGTGGTCTTGAAAAACGTTCAAAGATCACGACGGAGGAAGAACGTAAATGTATCGCGAACCATGAGGCCGGTCACGCTACGTTAAGTTGGTTGTTGGAACATGCCAATCCGCTGGTTAAGGTGACAATCGTTCCCCGTGGTAAGGCATTAGGTGCGGCATGGTATTTGCCGGAAGAGAGACAGATCACCACCCGCGAGCAATTGCAGGACGAGATGTGCGCTACTTTAGGAGGACGTGCCGCAGAGGAATTAGTCTTGGGAAAAATATCCACAGGCGCATCCAACGATTTGGAACGTGTCACGAAACAAGCATATGCGATGGTCGTTTACTTCGGTATGAGCGATAAACTTCCAAACTTGAACTATTACGACTCCACCGGACAGGATTGGGGATTCACCAAGCCTTATAGTGAGGAGACTGCGAAATTGATCGATACGGAAGTACAGAAGATCATCAATGAGCAATACGACAGGGCAAAACGGATATTATCCGAGAATAAGGAAGGACATAGTAAACTTGCGCAGGTATTATTGGATCGTGAGGTAATCTACTCGGAAGATGTAGAGCATATCTTCGGGAAACGAGCCTGGATCTCCCGTTCCCAAGAGATTCTGGAGTTGCAGGAAAAGGCTAACGGAAAGAACAAGGAGAATGCGGATAAGGAGGCGAAAGCGGACGCAACAATGGAAAACGTAACCGATACTCCTACCGAAGAAAACAAGACAGGGAAAATAGCTTGACCAAAGTCAAGACATTCATAACAAGTAAGGCTGGGGCGTATCTTTGATCAAAAGTTACTATCCAGCCTTCCTTATTGCTGTATTATCAATTTATTAGTTATATTTGCAGCCAAAATTACAAACAAGCAAAAACACTATTGTTTTGAAAAATCTGATTACACGTGCATTGACTGGCATTATTTTCGTCGCGGTATTGGTCGGTGCGATCTATTTCCACTCCTATTATTTTCTTACGGTATTTGGACTCATTACCGGACTTTCTCTATGGGAGTTCTACGGATTGGTCAAACATTATGAGAATGCCGCCATCAAACGATTTGTCAGTTCCTTGGGGGGAGCCTACCTCTTCGCCGCCACATTCGGTTACGCCAATGGCTTGGTTGGAGGCAATATATTTCTCCCCTATCTTTTATTCTTAATGTATACCATGATCACCGAGCTTTACGATAAAGCCAGTAATCCAATCAATAACTGGGCATTGACCTTATTCGGTCAAATCTATTGCGCAGGCTCTTTCTCTCTGCTAAACTTTATTACATCGGTACCTAATACGCCGGGCGAGATCGTACATATCCCCTATTTTGCCTTGGCTATTTTCGTTTTCGTATGGGTAAATGATACGGGAGCTTATCTAGTGGGATCTATGCTTGGAAAAAGAAGATTGTTCGAACGTATCTCTCCCAAGAAGTCCTGGGAAGGTTTTTACGGAGGGTTGGCATTCGTATTAATAACCTCCCAAATATTCGCTTGGTTCATGCCGGCCACGAACTGGTACACATGGCTTGGATTAGCCGGCACGATCGTAGTATTCGGGACTTGGGGCGACTTGATCGAATCTTTGATGAAACGTACGTTAGGCGTGAAAGATTCCGGGCATGTATTACCCGGACATGGAGGCATGCTGGATCGCTTCGATAGCGTAATGATGGCTATTCCGGCCGCTTATATCTATATCGAGTTATTTATTCGAAATTAAATGTCAGGATCACCATACGGGATGTAGCTTTCGATAAGGCATCCGTATATTTGATATTTGCTTGATCTACCAAGTCCGGACGATCTTTCTCCAATAGGTTAACCAATCCGAAACAGAATTTCAGCTCCGGGCATAACTTAAAGTAGGGTAGATAGATATCACATCCCAAGCCAAACTCAAATCCGAAGTCCGTGCTTTTCAATAAAATCGGATTACCTTTCTTACGGCCTATATCCACGGAGCCATAGATACCGCCGATCAAATAAGGACGATAATTATTCAAGCGTAAAGCCGTATATTTAACGTCTAAGGGGAAATTCAGATAACTGGAACGAACGTTCGTGATGAATTCCTCTCCCGTAGCCTGTTCCCGAAACTTAAATTTCTTATCTCCGAAATGGATAGAAGGCGTGAAACGTAAATTGAAATAAGGATTCATATACATATCTCCGATCACCCCGACACTAAAGCCGGGTGAGTAAGAAGGAATCTCCGCGAACCAAGTCTCTCCATTGGTCATGACACCGGTATGGGTCAATAACAAATCCTGCGAGTGAATACCCACATGAAACCCCAGATGAAGCCATTTCAAATCAGCGTACGGCTGATTCCTCACCCTTTCCTTTTGAGCCATGGCTCCCATGGTAGCCAAGCTTACCACATATAATATAAGTAATAATCGTCTCAAATCTCAACCTATTTTGTTTAATAACGAAAACCCGACAAAGATATTGCAAAAAAGAAGATTTTTGAAGAAAATAAGCCAGTAGATATTTTTTAAATAGAAAGAAAGCTATATTTTTGCACCTACTAATAGTTATCAATTTAAACGTTTAAAAAAATGGCTTACGTAATTAGCGATGATTGTATTGCATGCGGAACTTGTATTGATGAGTGTCCGGTAGGAGCAATTTCAGAAGGTGATAAATACAGCATCAACCCTGAAATGTGTACAGATTGTGGAACTTGCGCTGACGCATGTCCTACAGAGGCTATCCACCCGGCTGAATAATTCGCAGCAAAGAATAGGATTTTCCTTTGCGGAAAGCTCCTAACACATAACGGGCTGTTTCTCTCCATGAGTAAAACAGCCCGTTATCTTTTTCTCTTCGCGTTACATTAAAACTCAATATCCAACTTTATAGCACCGGAAGCCATATCCTCCTCTGGGGAATCGCCATGAATCGTTTCCTCCTCTTCAGGTTCCACCACGTCTTCCGCGGATTTCTTCAGATTTGAGTTCTTGATATAACTGATTACATCTTGCATTCCCTCCATGAACTTCTCAAAGTCCTCCTTATAAAGGAAAATCTTATGCTTCTCAAATGAGATTTGCAAACCATCCTTTGATTGAATTTTCTTACTTTCCGTAACGGCAACGAATAGGTCATCTTTCAAATTCCTCTTCACATCCAGATAATAAATCCGTTTTCCCGCTTTAATGGCTTTAGAGTATAGAATCTCCCTGTCGCCACCTTCAACATGTTTTTTATTCCTTGATTCTTCCATGACAGCTAACATTCGTTAAAAACCCACCCACTTTATAGAACTTGCTTCAAATATGTGCATTTTTTTTTAATTAGCAACTATTTTAACGATCGAAAATACGCCCATTGAGGCTAAATTTGTAAAATATCATCTAACACATATAAAATTAAGTAAATCCGGATTCTTTTATGGAAAAAACGACTACCTTTGCAGCCTAATTTATAATAAGAAGTTCCTTCAAACGATGATCAACAGAATTTTAATCCGCATTAAAGTTTTACAGATAGTATACTCTTACTATCAAAACGGAAACGGTGACCTCAAAGTTGCGGAAAACGAATTGCTTTTCAGCCTTCAGAAGTCATATGACTTATATTATTATTTCTTACTCCTAATTATCGAAGTTACCAACCTGCAAAGAAGGATCCTTGACACCCGGAAGTGCAAATACATGCCTACCGATGAGGAGTTAAACCCGAATACACGCTTCGTAGACAATCGTTTTGTCGCTCAATTAGCGGAAAACGATACGTTGAAAAAGTATGTGGACGAGCAAGGTCTCTCATGGAGTAACGACGAGGAGTTTGTTAAAAACGTATTGGATACGATCTTAAGCTCTGAAATTTACGCCGAATACTTGAAAAACGAAGAAGACTCGTACGAGACGGATCGTGAGTTCTGGCGCCAGATCTTCAAGAAAGTAATCTGTGGGAACGAGATGATAGAGGAATATCTGGAAGACAAAAGCATCTACTGGAACGACGATATCGAGATCGTAGAGACTTTCGCCTTGAAGACTATCAAGAAATTCGAGGAGAAGAAAGGTAGTAAACAAGCCTTATTGCCAATGTTCAAGGATTTGGAAGACAAGGCTTTCGCAATCAAGTTATTCCGTCAAAGTTTGTTGAAAGGTAAGGAATATCGTGAACGCATCGACAAACATATGAAGAATTGGGAAACCGAACGTATCGCCAATATGGACTTGATCATCATGCAAGTCGCCTTAGCCGAGATTTTATCGTTCCCGACCATTCCCATCAACGTTACCTTAAATGAATATATCGATGCCGCAAAGTATTATAGTACACCTAAAAGCGGAACATTCATTAACGGAATTCTGGATTCAATAGTCAACGAATTAAAAAAAGAGAAGTTATTGCTCAAAGATTAATTATTATCATTACATTTGTGCATATCATTATTGATATTAACTTGTAAAACGATTATTATAGTATGAACTTACTCAGTATTTTACTTCAAGCTCCAGCTGGAGGAAGTCAGTGGTCCGGTATTTTGATGATGGTAGTTATCGTAGCTATCTTCTATTTCTTCATGATCCGTCCGCAACAAAAGAAACAAAAAGAAATCCAGAAATCACGTGAGGCGTTGAAAACAGGCGATAAAGTGATTACCGCCGGAGGTATCTATGGAAAGATCAAAGAGATCGGTGATACTTATATGCTAATCGAGGTAGCGGATGGAGTACGTATCCGTGTAGATAAAACTTCTATTTTCGCTTCAGCGGAAGACGCTCAGCAGCAGAAATAATCTAACTACAGAATATGTCACGACTTGAGAACATACAAAATTCCTTCAAGTCTATCCAAGCAAAGACTAAGGCTTTTTTCCACGGAGACAGATGGAAAGAGGTCTTGGTCTTTTTCTTTTTCGCCCTTTTGGCTTTCGGTTTCTGGCTACTCCAAAGCTTGCAGCAGGAATATGAGATAGAACTTGTTTTTCCGGTTAAGTATAAGAACGTACCTGTCGATATAGCGTTTAATGTCCCTGAGGTGGAAACGATTACCGCAAAGGTAAAAGACAAGGGTAGCGTTTTACTCAACTATACTTTTGGAAGATCGTTTGCTCCGATTGAAGTGAACATGAAGAATACGAAGGAGAAAAATGGTTCGGTTCAAGTAAGTAAAAGGCAGATCGAGAACGATATTCAAAAACAATTGATAGCCACTACGGCATTACAAAGTTTTGATCCGCAACAAATAGATATGGATTTCAGTCAGCGGGTCCATAAGGAAATACCGGTCGTCTTTAATGGCGATATTCATCTGGAAGCCGGCTTTCAACTATCCGGGGATATCCGAATCACCCCTCAAAAGATCAACGCTTATGCCACCGCGGCGATCTTGGATACACTGACCTCGGTTAAGACGGTCTTCACCGAGGTTAAAAAGGCGAATAAAAACATTACGAGAACCGTACAACTGATCAAGGTAGACGGCGTTAACTTCGATCCGGAAAGTGTATCCATCACGATTCCGATAGAGGAGTACACGGAGAAGACATTGGAAATACCTGTCTCTTGCAGTCATATACCGCCACATTATACGGTACGTATGTTTCCGGCGGTCGTAAAAGTGACTTGCAGTGTGCCCTTGTCCCGATTCAAAGGACTTTCGGAAGATATGTTCTCGATTCATATACCTTTTGAGGATCTGGAGCAAAACGTATCTGGTACCCTACCCGTCAAACTCACCAAGAAACCAGACTGGGTGCATACGGCAACCTTATTGCCAGATAAGGTAGAATTTATTTTGGAACACAACAATAAGCATGATTAAAATAGGTATTACAGGAGGGATCGGGAGCGGCAAATCCGTCGTAGCCTCTTTATTAGCGTTATCCGGTGTACCCGTATACATAGCGGACGAGGAAAGTAAATGGCTGACAAATAACTCCCCGGTTATCCGTGAGAAATTAACAGCCCTTTTCGGTCCGGAGATTTATACGAATGAGGGATTGAACAAGAAACTTCTAGCCTCCCACATCTTTAATAATCCGGAACAATTACAACAGGTCAACCAGATCATTCATCCTGAGGTAAACCGTCATTTCTCGGCTTGGGTAGAGAGACAGACTTCCCCTTTATGTGCCATCGAATCCGCCATATTATTCGAATCCGGTTTCTACAAAGTGGTAGACATAAGCTTGATGGTCTATGCCCCAAGAGAACTCCGCATCGAAAGAGCCTTGGGGAGGGACTCAGCCTCGAGAGAAGAAATCGAACGCAGAATCAACAGCCAAATGTCGGACGAGGAAAAGAAAGATCGCTCCGATTACGTTATCTATAATGACAACAGACAGGCCCTTATACCGCAAGTAGGCAAACTGTTATGTTGGCTTCAATCCCAATAATCACCGATAGCGGGACGAGTGGCTTTTACAGTATCTTACCTTCATCATCCAATGAACCTAAGATACTTCGTCAACGAACCTAAGATACTTTGTCGATGCACCTAAGATACTTCTCCAACGAAGTTAACTGTCCTCATGACGGAAGAATTCCACTTTTTCTTATTACCTTTGCCACCTCGAAGTTTAACACTAATAGAAAATAAAAACATTATGTTGAAGACTATTTTGTCTATTTCGGGAAAACCCGGTCTGTATAAACTGGTTTCCCATGGAAAAAACATGTTGATCGTTGAATCGCTGACTGATAACAAGAGAGTACCCGCATACGCAAAAGATAAAGTAATCTCATTAGGCGATATCGCAATCTATACGGATGAAACAGAAGTGCCTTTGCATGAGCCGCGCCGGAGGTCGCCGCGCCCTCCGCCGTGCTCATAGAGCGGCAGACCGGCACTGTGCTCTACGCCAAGGGCGAGACCGAGCGCAGGCCCCCAGCCTCCGTCACCAAGGTCATGACCCTCCTGCTCGTGGCCGAGGCCGTGGACGCGGGCGACATTGCCCTCGACGACATGGTCACGGCCTCTGAGCGCGCGGCCTCGATGGGCGGCAGCCAGATCTGGCTGGAGCAGGGCGAGCAGCTGTCCGTCTCAGACATGATAAAGTGTGTCGCCGTCGTCTCCGCCAACGACTGCGCCGTGGCTCTTGCCGAGCACCTTTGCGGCTCCGAGGCCGCCTTCGTCGAGCGCATGAACGAGCGCGCCGCCGAGCTCGGACTGGAGAACACACAGTTCACGAACTGCACCGGCCTCTTCGACGACACGGCGCACTATACCTGCGCCCTCGACATCGCCTCCATGAGCCGGGAGCTGCTCTCACACGAGTGGATAAAGGACTACACGACCATCTGGATGGACTCCGTGCGCGACGGAGCCTCCGAGCTCACGAACACCAATAAGCTCGTGCGCTTCTATGACGGCTGCACCGGGCTCAAGACCGGCTACACCTCCACGGCGATGTACTGCCTTTCCGCCTCCGCCGAGCGAGAGGGCACGGAGTACATAGCCGTCATCATGCACGCGGAGAGCATCGACAGCCGCAGCGCGGACGCCTCCGCCCTGCTGGACTACGGCTTTGCCAACTTCAAGCTATGCCCCCTCACTTCCGGCGAGACTCTGCCGGAGGTCGCCGTGGAACTCGGCACCCTTGACAGCGTGACGCCCGTCTACGACGGCGGCGGGGCCGTGTTGCTCCGCGCGAAAGACGCCGAGGGCCTCTCCTGGAGCCTCGACCTGCCCGAGAGCCTGCCCGCGCCCGTACGCGCCGGGGACGTTCTTGGAAAGCTCACCCTCTCCAACAGCGCCGGCCCCGTGGCCGAGGTCCCTCTGCTCGCCGGGGCCTCCTCGGTGCGGCTCTCCTCGCCCGGTATCTTTATAAAACTGCTCTCCCAGCTCTTCTGCGCGGAGTGATACCCCACTTTTTCGTCGTTTTCGATGCTTTTTCGACTTTTCTCCCCCACTTTTTCCAAAAAAGCTGCTGAGTTTTGATACTTGTAATCTGCGAAAAAAGTAGTATAATCTTCCTAAACCCGAGACTTTTATACAAAAGGATGAGGAACATGATAAAAGTTGACCTCAGCGGCGCCGCTCCGTTTTTTGACGCCGCCGGCCCGGACTATGCCGCCGCCGCCGCGGCCCACCGCCTGCTTGAGGAAAAGAGCGGCCCGGGCGCGGAGTTCACCGGCTGGACGGAGCTGCCCATGCGCATGAAAAAGGGCGAGCTCAAGCCCATCCTCGCCGCGGCGGCGAAGATACGTTCCCGCTCCAAGGCCCTGGTGGTCGTCGGCATCGGCGGCTCCTACCTCGGCGCCCGCGGGGCCATCGAGCTGCTGCGCCCCCTGCCCGGCAAGGACGACCCGAAGGTCTTCTTCGTCGGCAACGGCCTGAGCGCGGACTACCTCAACTGCGTCATCGAGCAGCTTGGGGACGACGACTTCGACGTCAACGTCATCTCCAAGTCCGGCACGACGCTGGAGCCCGCGGTCTCCTTCCGCGTGTTCCGCACCATGCTGGAAAAGAAATACGGCGCCGCCGCCAAGCGCCACATCTTCGCGACGACGGACGTCTCCCGCGGCGTGCTGCGCTCCATGGCCAACGCCGAGGGCTGGGAGTGTTTCACCGTCCCCGGTGACGTGGGCGGGCGCTACAGCGTGCTGTCCGCCGTGGGCCTCTTGCCTATGGCCGTCGCCGGCATCGACGTCGCCGCCGTCATCGACCAGGCCATAGCCACCTTCGGCTCGCTCTACAGGCGCAGCCCGGATAACCCCGTCTGGCAGTACGCCGCCGCGAGGCAGCACCTCTACGGCCGGGGCTACAGCATAGAGCTGCTCGCGAGCTACGAGCCCTCCTTCCGCTTCATGGCCGAGTGGTGGAAGCAGCTCTACGGCGAGAGCGAGGGCAAGAACGGCATAGGCATCTTCCCCGCCTCCCTTGAGTACACCGCCGACCTGCACTCCATGGGCCAGTATGTCCAGGACGGGCCGCGCAAGCTGTATGAGACGGTCGTCTCCTTCGAGAAGTCGCTCACGAGCTTTGCCGTGCCCTTCGGCATGGGCGACCCTGACGGCCTCAACTATCTCGCCGGCCGCGACCTGCACGACATCTGCCGCACCGCGCGCGACGCCGTCAAGGCCGCGCACATCTCCGGGGGCGTCCCGAACATTGGCGTGAGCGTCGATAAGCGCGACGAGGCCGGTTATGCCGAGCTCGTCTGCTTCTTCGAGCTAGCATGCGCCATCTCCGGCTACATGTCCGGCGTGAACCCCTTCGACCAGCCAGGCGTTGAGGCCTACAAGAAGAACATGTTCAAAATGCTCGGCAAGCCCGGGGCGTAAATTAACAATGTATTAACTTTGATTTTACCCGTTGAACTCGGGCTTAAAAGATGGTAAGCTGTGAGTATAAACAGCTTACCATCTTTATTACAGCGAAAAAACGTTTAAGGAGCGTGATTCAAATATGGTCAAGGTGTTAGTGGGCCTGAAGGGTTCCGGCAAGACCAAGCGCCTGGTGGAGCTCGTCCGCCGCGCCGTCGAAGAGGAGCACGGCGACGTCATATGCATAGAGAAGGACAAGAACCTCACATACGACATACCGTATCAGGCCCGCCTTATCCACGCCAGCGACTACCAGATAGGCACTTTTGAGTTCATGAAGGGCTTTATAAGCGGACTCAGGGCTGGAAACTACGACATTTCGCACATCTTCATAGATAACTTCCACAAGATGTTCAATGCCGGCACGGAAGCGCAGGTTGTGGATTTCCTTGACTGGCTCTCGACTTTTGCCGAGAGCGAGGGCATTAAGTTCACCATCACGATGACCGCCGACCCCGAGACTGTCGGGGATGAGATCAAGAAATACGCGATGTAAATGCAAAAAGACGCCCATCTAAAGGGCGTCTTTTTTGCTGTCAGGGCTCCGCTCATGAGATGGAACGCCCCAGTTTTTCGGCCTCTTCAAGCTGCGCCGCCTTACTCAGTATGGCGCCGGCCTCCATGTTTCCACCGGCATATACAACACCTATGTTTTCCCAGCCCAAATGTGACGTCAGGCCCTCATAGAATGCCCTCACGGGAGCGAAGTTGTCTGCTGTATCCCCCTCGGCGGACATGAGCAGGGCGCAGGCTTTGTGTGGATTCTCGTAATCCGGACTGAGCTCTGCTACCGCAAATAGGCGGTCAAAAGCCATTTTGAGCTGGCCGCTTATACCCCAATAGTACATGGGAGAGGCCAAAACGACAATATCAGCTTCCCGGTATACCGGATAGATCTTCATCATGTCATCCTTCTGAACGCATGGACTTGCCTCGTCTTTTCCTCCATTGCAGCAGCCGAGACAGCCGTGGATGTTCATTTTTTGCAGGTCAAAGCGTATGACCTCATTCCCGGCGGCTTCCGCTCCCCTGGTAAAGCGCGTTATCAGCTCCTGCGTGTTTCCGTTCGGGCGGGGACTTCCATTCAAAATGCAGATTTTTTTGCTCATGTCATTTACACCTCCAAGGTTTATGCTATAATTATAGCAACACATTTAACTCAAATGAAGTACGCACATTGTTGTTAGATACTAACCTATAGGAGAGTGTAAATGTTCAAGGATTATATTGAAAATGCAAACTTTGAGGACACAGGCTTTAGTTATACCTTGTCGCTGATCAGCGGCAAGTACAAGATGGTCATTCTGTACTGTCTGATGGAGTTCAAAGTTGTGCGGTACAACGAATTGAAGCGATACATAAAGACCATTTCTCACAAAACGCTGAGCTCCTCCCTGAAGGAGCTCGAGAGAGACGGCTTGATAATTCGCAACGAGTACCCGCAGATCCCGCCCAAGGTGGAGTACAGCCTGTCGGAAAAAGGGAGCTCGCTCATGGAAATACTTGACCGGCTATGCGTTTGGGGCGAGGTTCACAAGCACGACGCGGAATAATCAAAAGGCGAGCAGGTTGTAGCCATCTGCTCGCCTTTTCTTAAATATACCCTTTATGCCGTCGCGGCGGTGATGGGGGCGCGGCGGGTCAGTAGCCAGTCGAAGACGGCGAACACGGCCGCCACACCTATGAGGAACACGCCCAAGTTCATCGGGGCCTCGCCCAGCCAGCGGAGGAAAGCCAGCACTTTGTCCATGAACCCGCCGCTTATCACTGCGGCGTTCAGCAGCAGGATGAGCGCCGCGCCCATGCCCAGGGACACTATCCAGCGCCACAGCTTCGTCAGCCGCCAGTACAGCAGCGACAGGAAGCTGCCCACGAACACAGCCGAGCCGCTCCACACAAAGCTCAGCAGAAAGCTCCTCAGCTGGCCGGACAGGCTCAGGTCCTCGCCGTATATCATGGCATAAAAGCTCACCAGCGTCGCATTTGTCGCTTCCTGCGTGGCCGCCGAAAGCCATTCTACGAACGTCACTCCCAGCGCCGCCGCCAAAGACGCCACGACATTGGCCGTAAAGCAGGCCGCAAGGCTGGTGCCGCGCGAGACGCCGTTCTGGATGCCCAGCCTCAAATCCTCACGCACGGTGACTATCCCTATCACAAAAGAAAACACCGTCAGGGCCATCGAGAAATTCGACACTACCCGGTCATTTATCTCAGATACCATGATCATTATGCCATAGACCACGAGCACCATGCAAAGCAGCGTGACTATCAGGAACACGCCCACAGCCTTCATGTCGTCTTTGAGCCGGTATTTGAAGATCGGCAGGAAGTTCATTTTACATCCTCCTCGTTCATGAGACTTATAAAATAGTCCTGCAGGCCCATCGGGCTTATTTCGAGGCCCGCGGGGATGCGCGCGTCGGGCTCGCCCTCGACGCAGGCGGTCTTGAGGCCGCCTATGGCCGTCTCGCTCAGGAGCTTGCGGCCCGCCGTGTAGCCGTCCACGAGGCCAGCAGGGCCCGTCACCGTGTGCGCAGCGCCCGTCAGAGCCTCAGCCGAGGCGTCGCGCAGGATCTTGCCGCCCTTTATGATGACCGCGTGCTCTATGAGCTGCGCAGCCTCCTGGATGAGGTGCGTCGAGAGGATGACCGTCTGTTCTCCCCCGCCGCAGTGCTCCATCAGCAGCCGGTAGAATATGTCCCTGTGCTGCGCGTCCAGGCCCAGCACAGGCTCGTCGAAGATGACGTAGGGCGTCCCCGCCGAGAGCGCCAGCACCAGGCGCAGGATGCTCGAATAGCCCGTCGAGAGGGCCTTGACCTTCTTGCTCAGGGGCAGGTCGAACTTCTTCGCCAGCGACATCGCCAGCTCCAGGTCGAAGCTCGGCAGGAAGTCCGCCGTCACCTTAAGCGCGCCCTTCACCTTCATGCTCTCCGGGAACAGGTTCTGCTCGGCCATCATGTACACCTTGCCCAGCGCCCTGTCGCGCCCCGGGGCGGCCTCGCCGTCTATCGTCACCTCGCCGCTGTCAGCGTAGAGGCGGTTCGTTATTATGTTCAGCAGCGTCGTCTTGCCCGCGCCGTTAGGGCCCAGCAGGCCGTATATCTTCCCGCCGCCGAAAGTCAGGCTCACGTCTGAGAGCGCATGGACGCCGCCAAAACTTTTGGATATGTTTTTCAGCTCAATCGCCATCGTTATATCCTCTTTCCATCATTTTCTGAAGCTCCGCAAGCGAGAGACCCAGCGCTCTGGCCTCCTTCGCCGTGGGCTTTGCCAGGTTTACATAAAAACTCTCGCGCCGCTTTTGCAGCAGCTTTTCTCTTGCGCCGGTGGAGACGAACATGCCTACGCCCCTCTTCTTGTAGATGAGGCCTTCCTCCACGAGCAGGTTGATGCCCTTGAGCGCCGTTGCGGGATTGATCTTCAGCGCGGCGGAGTATTCCGTGATGGAGGGTATCTGCCCCTCCTCCGGAAACGCGCCGGAAATTATCCCGTCCTCCAACATCTCCGCAAGCTGGAGGAAGATCGGTCTGGACTCATCAAAGCCTGCCATTGGCTCACCTCCTGGTGTGTCGGTTAGTTACTTGACTAATTAACTAACTGTGGCTGCAATATACCACGGCCTCCGCTGCGTGTCAAGAGGGGCGGGGAAAAAATTTTCCGCCGCCCCTTGCCCTGGGCGGCGGACTGTGATATTAGTCAGTATACAAATTGCTTTGGAGGTGGTCTCAGATGCTTATGGCGGCGGAGCGGGAGCTCGTGGCCGAATACGGCAGGAAGCTGAGCGCCGCGGGCCTCTGCCCCGGCACCAGCGGAAACATCAGCATATTTGAACCGGGGAGCGGCCTCATGGCCATAAGCCCCTCCGGCATGGATTACTTCGCCACCCGGGCGGAGGATGTAGTCGTCCTGGATACGGAAGGCCGGATCGTGGACAGCACGCGGCGGCCTTCGAGCGAATGGGGCCTGCACGCGGCCTTCTACCGGGCGAAGCCCGAGGTGCGGGCGGTGGTGCACACGCACTCTGTGTACTGCACGACCTTCGCCGTGCTGGGCGAGCCCATCCGCGCGGTACACTACGCTATGGCGGACGCGGGAGTGAACGCCGTGCCCTGCGCTCCCTACTGCACCTTCGGCACGCCGGAGCTGGCCCAAAGCGTCCTCCAGG
>OGXT01000800.1_pt1 | contig 35651 bp, 31 predicted proteins | sample 1576361 | NCBI WGS metagenome assembly OGXT01 (sample SAMEA3541514, study PRJEB24748) | human gut metagenome | biome: human gut; feature: human-associated habitat; material: faeces | place: China | collected 2012 | reverse complement strand
TAGGGGCCGGGCATGCCCGGCCCGCAGCCTTCCCGCAAGCGCCCGTCTACCGTACACCGCCGGGCCGGGCATGCCCGGCCCCTACGGCACTGCTGCAATAAAAAACGCCTGTTCTCAAAATAAAAAAGCGCGTTCTCTCTTTGCCGGAGAGAACGCGCTGAATTTGTGCTAATGTAGCTTACTCAGCCTGGATAGCACCGGTGGGGCAGACGCCCTCGCAAGCGCCGCAATCGATGCAGGTGTCTGCATTGACAACAGCCTTGTCCTCCATAGTGATTGCGCCAACAGGGCAGGTGTCAACACATGCACCGCAAGCAACGCAGGACTCGTTAACGGAATGAGCCATCATGTACTCCTTATCTCCGTGCTAATTGTATATTTTGTACCCATCCGGCCCTGCACGGCTGCTCCCCGGATCGGCACACAGTCGGTTTGCTCTGCCTACTGCGTTATACATAGTGTATCATATCCGTTTGATTTTGGCAAGTGCCATATCTTGATTTTTTTCACGGGTAAGACACAAGCAACTCCCACAGCCGCGGGTTGTCAATCCTCCGGGTCAGCGGGCTGCGGCGCGCGCTTGCCGCCGCGGATATAGACACATTCCTCCCGCTTATAAATGCGCGGTGCCAGAATCTCGACATTGGAGCGCACCTTCAGCGTACCGGCGACCACATTCGTTTCAATCACGGTCCCCTCGCCGTCCGGCGTGCGGACGATGCTGCCCACCTGCGGGGTGATGGCATTCAGGTATTCGTAGCTTTTCTGCTCATAGGCAAGGCAGCACATCAGCCGCCCGCAGGAGCCGCTGATCTTGGCAGGATTCAGGCTCAGCCCCTGTTCCTTGGCCATCTTGATGGACACCGGCTGGAAGTTCTTCAGGAACCGGCTGCAGCAGAACGGCTGGCCGCACAGGCCCAGACCGCCAAGCATCTTGCTCTCATCGCGCACGCCGATCTGGCGCAGCTCGATGCGGGTGTGGAACTGCGATGCCAGATCCTTGACCAGCTCACGGAAATCGACCCGGTTGTCAGCAGTGAAATAAAACACCAGCTTGCTGCGGTCCAGCGTGTACTCGGCATCGACCAGCTTCATCTTGAGGCCGTGGGCGGCGATGCGCTGCTCACAGATCTGGTAGGCCTGCTGCACATCGGCGCGGTTCTGGCGCATACGGCGCACATCCACGGCGTCCGCGATCCGAAGCACCGGCTTTACCTCGCGGGAGAAGCCCGGCACCTCATGTGCCGCGCGCACGACCTCGCCGCATTCGGTGCCGCGGGCCGTTGTGACGACCACAAAGTCGCCCTCCTTGATCTTGAAGTCACCCGGGTCAAAATAATATGCCCGGCCATTTTCTTTAAATTTAACGGAAACTACTTTCATGGGTCGGTCCTTTTATTGTTGGTATATCAGAAAATAAGTGTAGGGGTCGGCGTCCCCGACGACCCGGGAACGCAGCGGCAGATGTTTATGTCAATTCCCCCGCCAGCACGGCGACATTCAACCGCAGGTTGCCGTTGCCCTGCAGGCTGCGGCGCGCCCCGGCGTCGGCCCGCAATATCTTGGCAGCCCCCTCGGGCGTCAGGCCGCCGCACTGCTCCTGCCCGTAGGCGGGGCGGCGTAGCACCGCACTGCACAGCTGATCCAGCTGCCACAGCAGTGCGGCAAAGCCCTCCCTGTCGCGCTCGTACTTTGTCAGCAGCGCCAGTGCCCGGTAGGTATCCCCCTGCGCCGCATAGCCGCACAGCGTTTTTGCCATGCCCAGCGCCGCCTTTGTCGGCGGGTCGTTCCAGCTTTTCAGCGCTGTGCCGATATGCCCCTCATACAGAAAGGCCAGCTCCCCGGCCGCAGCGGCAGGCAGCCGTTCGGCGCGCAGGTGGGCAGCACAGTCCGCCACCGGCACCGGCGCGATCGTATAGGCCGCACACCGGCTGCGAATGGTCGGCAGCACCACCGCTGCGCTGGGTGCCGTCAGCAAAAACAGCACCCCCTCGGGCGGTTCCTCAATGATCTTGAGCAGCGCATTGGCAGACGAGCCCTGCGTTCCGTTCAGATTCTGCGCACCATAGATGAACAGCACACGGCCCGCCGCATCGGTGGACAGCGCCGAGCGCTGGATCGCCTCGCGGGCCTCGCGGACCCTTTTGACGGGGATCTGCCCGCTGGCGCCCTCGCCCCGCAGGGCAAGACACTCGGTATCCTCCCCCTTCAGCACGGCCTCGGCATGGGGGCCGCCCGCCGGGTAGAGGTAGTCCGCCGCAAGGCAGCGCGCGGCAAAGCCTGCACCGCAGCCCGGCTCCCCCACCAGCAAAACCGCATGGGGCAGCCGCCCGCTGTGCAGCGCCGTGCCAAGCTCACGCTTGAGCGCATCATTGCCGGCCAGGCGTTCGAGCATCACAGCTTCTCGAAGCGCTCGACGTTCGTAACCATCACGGTCGCGCCGCCGACCGTGACCTCCATCGGCATCGCGCTCTCAATGCCCAGCCCCATCGTGGCGGTGCCGGGCACGATCTCGGTGCGCTGCTTGCAGCACTTCGAGATCACATTGATGCAGTCATCGACACGCTCATCATCGGTGCAGATCAGCAGCGTCATGTTGCCCGCCATCAAAAAGCCGCCGGTCGTGGCCAGACGGGTGACATAGAACTTGCTTTTCAGCAGCTCATTGCAGACATTTCTCGAATCCTCTTTATTGACGATCGCAGTGATCAGTTTCATAATACATTCGCCCTTTCTATCGGTAGTTTGGTATCCATGCAAAATCAGCGGTTGCGGTTTTCCCAGTCGCGGCGGCGCTTCCAGCTTGTCAGGGTGTCGCGGCACCAGTCAAATACCTCGCGGCCGTAGAACGCCAGAAAACCGGACAGCCCCAGCACCAGACTGATCTTGGTCGCAAAGTCGCCCATCACAAAGCTGATGGCCCACAGCGCAAGCTCAAACCAGCCCAGATACTTCATTTTAAAGGGGATAATGCCGAACAGCAGCACCATCTGATCCGGCCAAAGCCATGTGTAGGCGAACAGCATGCTCTGGAAGATGGCGCTCGGACCGGCCGAGCCGGTCAGGAAGCAGCCCACCCAGGCGCCCAGCACGCCCAACACCATAAACAGCGTCATCCGGAAATCGCCCCAGACGCGGGTCAGCGCGTTGCCGATCCAGAAGTAAAACACAAGGTTCAGCACGCCCAGTACGCCGCCCAGCCAGATGGGCTGAAACAAAAATGTGACGAGACGCCAAATCTGCCCCTGCAGCACCGAGATGCGGCTGAGCGAGATCATGGAGGCAAATTTCCAGTCGAACAGCAGCACGATCAGACCCGCTGCCAGCTGACCGATCATCAGCCCGTTGATAAGGTACGGTATGCCAAGATTGCCATAACGGCGCTCCAGTTTGTCGATCCAATTCATAGGAGTGACCCTCCGTGATTTATGGCATCGCCGCAGGCTCGTGTGCGCTGCAGAAATGCCTTATAATAGTACAGCCTATATTATAGCAATTCTGCAGCCAAAGTGCAACAAATTCCCTGTCGAATCCCTTGCGGCAAACCGCAAAATGTGCTAGGCTTGTGGTACAGCTTATATAAGGGAGTCAGCCATGGGACGCACATCGACAAAAGAGAATAAGAACAGCTATCAGCTTGCCCGCGAGGAGTTGGGCCTCACCCGGGAAAAGGCCAGCGAACTGCTGGAGACCATCGCCCCCGAGCGCATTGAAAAGATTGAAAACGAGCGCACCGTACCCCGCCCAGATGAGGTGCTGACCATGGCCGAAAAATACAAACGGCCCGCGCTGTGCAACTACTATTGCTCGCGCCAGTGCCCCATCGGCCGGGAGTATGTGCCGCAGGTCTCGGTGCGGGAGCTGTCCGCCATCGTGCTCGAGATGCTGGCCTCCCTGAACGCAATGGATAAGAAAAAGGAGCGCCTGATCGAGATCACTGCCGATGGCCAGATCTCCAGCGATGAGATTGACGATTTCATCCGCATCCGTCAGGAGCTTGAGCGCATCTCGGTCACAGTCGAAACGCTGCAGCTCTGGACCGAGCGGATGCTCGCCAACGGCCAGATTGATGCCGAGGCCTACAGGGCCAAGCTGTCGCAGCCGTAAAACGACGCCGCGCAGCCGCGATTTTCTCCGCCAAGAGAAAATAAAGCCCTCTATTTTTCTTTTTTCTTCCTGTTTTTGCAATAAGCCGCATGCTAGAATCGTATTACAGAGTAAAGGTAATACCGCATAATTCCAAGCGCCGATACGGCGAGCGAGGTGCGGCAGCTGCTAAGCCAAAAGCGCAGATAATACTGGATGTCTTATCGAGCATTTTGGCAACGCAGATGCCGTGCCGCACACCGAGCCGCAGCGAGGCGCTTCGGAGCGCAACCGCCGCTTGCGGCGGCTCTTGGCGCGGAGATCCGCCGGAGCGGTGCTTAAGCCGTAAGGCGGGAATTGTGCGGTGTTGCCTAAGGCAGCCCTGATTGCCCCGGCACATCGAAGGTGGCTTGCCCGTCTGCAGCTTGTATCGACACACAGAAAAAAGGAGATAGATCGTATGTTTACCCTGTTTGTCATTTTTGTTTTTGTCTGGCTTTTCGTCAAATCGGTCGGATTGGCGTTTCATGTCACCTGGGGCCTTGCCAAAATCGCCGCCACGCTGCTCTTCGTCATCGCACTGCCGCTGCTGGTGGTTTTCGCCATTCTGGGCAGCCTGCTGCCGCTGCTGCTGCCTTTAGCTCTGGTAGCCGCCGCCTTCGGCATCTTGAAAAACTGCGCCTGATCGCGCAGGGCCTTTGCCGCATCCATCCAACACAACGCCGCACGGCGTCTCCCGCCCCGGGAACCCGCGCGGCGTTTTTGTGACTGTTTTCCCCACCTATATACGCAAACATCAAACATACCTGCCGCGCCTTAGAAGCACCGCCCTCCCGCACATCACCCGCCAATTTTTCTAACTTCCCGCCCCCGAAGAATTGACAACCCCCGCCGCAGCTGGTATAATACTATATGCGCAATTTGCTTTGCACAGCAGCTCGCCGAGTAAGCAGATGTACTCAAGCGGTCGTAAGAGGGAGCACTCGAAATGCGCGTTGGCTCTGGCCGTTTTCTCCGCTGAAAACCCTTGATTTATAAGGGTTTTCGCCGGATTGAATTTCAAAATTTCATATTGTTCTTGCGTGTTTTTCTTGCATTTTCTCAGCGCACGGAAAACAGTTGAGATATACGGAGGGCTATCGAAGAGGTCATAACGAGAACGACTCGAAATCACACCCTGCGGAAAGTTCCGCGCAACAAAATTAAATAGGCAGATGTACTCAAGAGGTCGTAAGAGGGAGCACTCGAAATGCTTTAGGACAGGAGACTGTCGCGTGGGTTCGACTCCCACCATCTGCGCCATATCCGTCGTAGAATCGAAAGATTTTACGACGGATATTTTTGTTTACGGCTTTGAAATGTGATGCTGTAAGTTTACGCAATGACTATTACAAGCCAAAATCCACTTGCAACAATAATCTGTTGCAAAAAGCCATTTGTTGCCCGAATTGTTGCCCACAGTTCATGGTTTCCTGCGAGAAGGGATAATAACTTATAAAGAGTTATCTCCAACAGCAGCGTTTTTCGGTGTTGCGAATACTGCTTGGTGGTATGCCGTCAGCACACTGAGTTTGCGCTGCTCCTGTACTTGTACATAGCGGGTCGTGACGGTGTTGATTTTCAGATTTACGCCCATTTGCTGGGAAAAATCGTCCACTGAATGTCCGAGAATTTGGCTAACTGCATAAAAATCACCTGTCAAATTGTACATATTGGTGCCCGCTGTGCCGCGTAGATCGTGAAATCGGATTTTCGGCATCCCGGTGCTACGCATAAATCCGTTAAACTTGACCGAAATACGCTTTTGTAAGTATGGCGAACCGTCCGGCTTGCACACAACAAGATCGTTATCGTAATACTTGACCCCGCCGAGCTTGCACAACCGCCGCTGGTCGGCTTGTTCCTGTCTAAGCCGCAAAAAGATAGGCATCGCTTCTTCTGTAATGGGAAATGAGCGTGTTTCGCCCTCGTCACGGTCCTTCAAGGGTTCCAGGTGCGGCACAACTTTAGCATCTTTCGGCAGGTCACAGGGGATTTGACCTCGCAAGGTAATTTGCCTGTGCGTCAAATCAACATCACGCCAGCGTAACCCCAGTGCTTCGCTGAGTCGCAGCCCAAACAGAACAGCGAGCAGCACCACGGTCTCAAGTACATTACCATGTACAAACGCCAAAAGCTGCTGCACCTGTTCCACGGTGTACTTTTCATATTTGCGCCCGGCGTTCTTACTAAACCGTGTCATAATGTTCTTGGCTGGGTTGTTTGGAATGTAGCCATACTTTACCGCCGAGGACAGCGCAGAGCTTAAAATCCGATGGCAATAACGCACTGAATTCTCCGCCAGTCCCTTCTCACGCAGTTGCGCAATCATATCGTCAATCATTTGGGGTGTCAGTTTATTCAGAGGTACTTCGCCCAGCATGGGAATTAGATGTATGCTTATGCCGCTCCAATAGCTGTATCGTGTACTTTTTGCAAGGTTATGGTGGTAGCTTTCGTACCACTTGGGCAGATACTCTTTTAGCTTTTGTTTGCTCTCTGGTCCATAGCCGACCATAGCGGCGCTGCCAGTCTGTAACTCCAGCTTGATCTGTGCCTCATACAATTCTGCTTCCCTGCGCGTTGCAAAACCACGTTTAGCAATGCTTTTCTGCCTGCCGTTCTCGTAGACTTTCACATTGACATCGTAGACGATGCCCGATCTGCCTGTTAAAATTCCTTGGCTGTTTCGCTTGTTTTTGACTTTTCTCTCGCGGATCGCCATATCAGCACCCACCACTTACAGACCTTGCCGGGGTCTTGGCACGGTTGTAATAATCCCAAATCGCCTGTTCGGAAATCAGGCGACGGTTGCCGTTCTGGATGAACTCCAACTCGCCGTTGTCCATTAACTGGCGCAGTCGATTTTCTCCGATGCCGGAAACAACTGCCATTTGTTCCACAGTTTTCAGCATCGGTTCAAACGGATTTCGCACAGCTTGCGGTGTTTTTTGCTTTGCATATCTTGCCATAACTATCCCTCCTGCGGTATAATTTATAAAACAAATTGTTTGTGGTACTTGTGCGCAACACAGGAGCACAATCGTTTGTAAGGCTTGAAGATTTGGTATATTCAGTTTTCAAGGTTCTTGTAAGCAAGACATACATTTTGTATTTGCTGCTTACAAGTATATTATATGACACACTTTTTGTATGTCAACTGCTTTCGGTATAAATTCTTATTTTTTTAACATTTGGGAGACTTATTATGGATACCCAAGGAAGAAGAATAAAAAAATTGCGTTTGGCTAAAGGTCTTTCGCAAAAGCGCCTGTCCGATATGGTTGGAATTGTACCTACCCACTTACAGGCCTACGAATACGGAACACGCCACCCAAAAGAAGAAATTCTCAATCGGCTGGCAAAAGCATTAGATGTCACACCAAGTATGCTTCAACCGTTAGATGTTGATACCGTAAATGGTCTACTTGGCATTATCTATGAAATGCACACCAGTTACCATGGATTGGAAATTGTAGAAGAAGACGGACAGATTTCCATCCGCTTGCCAAACACCTTACAAGCAATGCCCGCCAAAAAATCACTGCTTAGGATCAAGAAAATTCTTGACGATAATACATACCAGCCTTATCCAGAATACCAGTCAGCGAAAGACATCCAAGAAGAAAATCAAATTCTACCGGATACGGGCGTTACTGTTGCGCAGGAAAAACGCTGGGTCAAAGAGCAAGAAGGTCTGTTGCTGCGAGCAACAGATTTATATAGCCCAGATGTGAATTACAATCAAATCGAGGCCGATCGAAAGGCGCTTCGTAAGCAATATCCGGATGACAGCGAAGATGAGGATTAACCTTTATGGATACTTATCAACTGAATGAACAGCAACAGCGATTAGCAGAAACTTTTTATAACGATTATTCTCTTATCAAATTTGGGGCTTATGGGGAAGAATACCTTTATACTGTTTGCGATGTAGATACAAGAAAATATCATGCCCTGAGAGAAAGACCAGATTATAGACAGTTTATTGCCGATAAGGACAAATACTATCGCCAGATGCTAAGTAACCTAATGGCGTTGCGATGCAATTTTTCAGCCGATTCGTTTATTGAAGACAAAGAAAAGCGCCCATATATGTGGAACCATGTGACAGATAGATTATTGCGAGAATGTGAGCCTATCGTAAAATCGAAAATATTAAAAGATGTGAAGAAGGAAAAGTAACCTCAATTATCAAGTTCGTGGTAAGGAACTGTTGGGAAGGTACTAATGATGGAATCAAAGGAAGTTCAAACCCTATCAATTCAAGAAAAAGCGATTTCGCTGTTTTCATTTATCAAAGAATTGAACAAGCTCAAACAGAAAGTTATTCTGAACATTAGGGACTACCCCTGGTATTGTGCGGTATCTGATATTCCTGCTTTTCCTGAATATGTTAGAGTTTGCTATCGAGATCGGGTGGAGGAAGAAAGCGAAACCGCTGACGATTTACTACTTTCCATCCGCAAACCTGAATTTGAAGAGTGCCCGATTCCAGATGAACTTTTTGCGGACTGGCTGGTATCTGGTTGGGACGATTATCATACAGAGGCAGAGGTAATGCCTGAACGAAACATTACCTCTGAAAGTCCTGATACGGAAGAATTTTTAGAAGAAGGTGCTGCCGTTGAGCGATTTGAGGATAATCCCGAAAGAGTAACTGCCTATCAGAATTGGCAAATTCTGCGCAGCGCATGGGCAGACAGGCAACATATCATTAAAAAAACGCGAGAGTTGTTTACAGATTTGTATCAGCTCTATTTTGAGTTGCAGCGAGAAGCCGAAACCGAAGAAATCATTGTAGCGAACGGTATGCTTCGTGATGCGCAGAACCCTGATATTGCACATCCTGTGCTGACTCATCGTGTGCAGCTTGAGTATGATGCAATGGAGAATGTCATCTCCATCCATGATACAGAAAGCTCTTCCGAACTCTATTCTGTATTGTTTCAGATGATGGAAGGCATCAATTTGGATGCTATCAATCACCTGAACGATGATCTGCGCGCAAACGACTATCATCCGTTGGACAGAACAAGTGCGCCGGATTTCCTAAAAGCACTGGTACGGCAGCTTTCGTCTGACAGCATTTTCTCCGCAGCGGGTGTTCCGGCTGGTTGGAGCAAGAAAAATCGGTTGCTTCTGCATCTTGAGCCCTGCTATATTGTCCGTAAGAGATTGGATGGCACTCCGAAAGCCATCGAAAAAATTATTGAGAACATCCAGCAGACCGGGTTTGTTCCTGCGCCGATCTCTGACATTGTAAGTGGTGGAAAAATTGATCTTCCGGAAGATGATGGGGAAGAATCCATCGAAGAACAGCTTGCAGCTGTTGGCGGTGAAAGTGTCGATGTATTACTTTCTAAAGAAGCCAACAAGGAGCAGCTGGAAATCGCACACCGCATCGAGCAGTACAATGCTGTTCTGGTGCAGGGACCTCCGGGTACTGGCAAAACGCACACCATTGCAAACCTGATGGGACATTTTCTCGCACAGGGCAAAAGTGTTCTGGTGACGAGCCATACCAAAAAGGCTTTGAGTGTTCTGAAAGAAAAAGTTGCACCGGGGCTGCAAAGCCTGTGCGTGTCGATTCTGGATGATTCTAACCTTGATATGGAGCGTTCAGTGGATGGTATCACCGATTATATGTCCAAGACCACTTCCCATGAGATGCAGCGAGAAATGAATCGTCTTGCCGGGGAGCGCAAGGAGGTCATTGACCAACTTGCCAATGTTCGGCGCAAGATTTTTGCAATTCTAAATCAGGAATGCAGCTGCATTGTGTACAATGGAGAAGAGTTTTCTCCGTCCAAGGCCGCAGAGTTTGTACTGGCTCATGCGGATGACTTATCTTATATTCCGGGAAAAGTACGTCTGGATACTCCCCTACCGCTGACATTCGAGCAGCTGACCGAACTGTATAGAAGCAATCGGTTAGTATCTGAATCGGATGAAGAAGAACTTTTGGCTGACCTTCCCAATCCCGCCGATTTGCTGCCTCCGGCGGAATTTGACCGCATTCAGACGGAAATACGGTCCATGCAAGATCGTTTAAGGCGAATTGAACAGCTTAAAGGGTGGACGATTCATAATCGCCCGATTGAAAAACTGATTGATATTGATGGCCTGAATGGGAAGTTCACAATTTTCTATCCAAAGCGTGATGCACTGCAAGAGCTTTCAGAATACGTTCACGAGTTTTCAGCAATCGATTCATGGATGAAGTCCGCAGCGGTAGACGGCAAAAATGGCGGCTCTTATCTCCATCGCTGGGAGCTGCTAATCGAGCAGATTGAAGCAACCTGCCGCTATGCAGAAACACTGGTTGAAGAACAATTCGGCGTGGAAATCGTTTTTGCACAGCCTGATAATGCAAGTGACCTAAAAACTTCATTTGAGGCTCTTAAAACTGTGCTTGGCCCCAATGGAAAAATTCCGACACTTACCCGGATGTTCCATAAAGACTATGTTGCTGCACATGAAAGCGTAAAAATTAACGGTAAATTGGCGCAGTCTACGGCAGACTGTGACTTGGTGCTCCATGCTATCGAATTAAAGGAAGTACGTCAAAAATGTGCTACTTACTGGGACGAACTGCTTGCAACGCAAGGTGTTCCAAAATTCTTTGAATTGGATACTTCTTCTCCCGAACGCATTGCACACAACTGGATTCCACACATCCAAAAGTATCTGAACTGGTATCAGGATGACTATGCAAAGCTAAGCGAGAAGCTGATGGCGGCTGGAATTCCAGCTGATCAGATATTTGGCATCAGCACTTTGGATTCCGATCTGTCTGCAACCTCTAAAATCCTTGGTGCGGTTGAACAGACTATTCCAAAGCTGTGTGATGTTTGCTCTCTTATTCTTGATTTGGGTGAACGAGAAGCCCTTCTCCGACAGACCAAAAATTTACTGCTTTCCGATAAGCGTGTGAACAGCACTCTTTGCACTACGCTTGCAAGTGCAATTACAGACGGTGACGCGCAAAAATATATGGACACGTTCTCCTCGCTGGAAGAAATGTACAGCAAGTACGCTTTACAGCAAAGCCGAATGGAGATGCTCAACATTTTAAAGCCGCTTGCACCGCAGTGGGCTGACGCAATCCAAAATCGAGATGGAATCCATGGTTCGGATACTGTTCCGGATACGATTGAGGATGCGTGGACGTGGAAGCAGCTTTCCGGTCGCATCGATGAAATCACAAAAGAACCTTTTGAGCAGCTTCAAGCTGATAGTTTGCGGCTTAGTAAAGAATATCGGTCTATCACAGCAGAATATGCGGAAAAGTGTGGGTGGTATCACCTCTTGCGCAGAACGGAAGCCGACATTGACATGAAACAAGCTCTGCAAGGTTGGAAGCAGACCGTCAAGCGAATCGGCAAGGGTACGGGCAAAACCGCGCCGGCCTTGAAAGCTAAGGCGCGCGAGCTAATGTCAAAGTGCCAAGTAGCTGTTCCGTGTTGGATTATGCCGATCAGCCGTGCGCTGGAAAGTCTGAATCCTAAAGAGAATCAGTTCGATATTGTTATCATTGATGAGGCCAGTCAATCGGACGTTTCTTCGCTGGCTATTCTGTATATGGGTAAAAAGCTGATTATTGTTGGCGATGATAAGCAGGTCAGCCCAATGGCAGTCGGCACAGATACAGATAAAATGAGTGCATTGGAACAGATGTATCTGCATGACAAAATTCCAAACTCTCATCTGTATAACGCTAAAACGTCCATTTATGACATTGCCGCCACGACATTCCAACCCTTGATGCTCCGGGAGCATTTCCGTTGTGTGCCCGAAATCATCGGATTCAGTAATATGCTGTCCTATGATTACAAAATCAAGCCACTTCGGGATGCCAGCAGCAGTACGCTCCTTCCGGCAGTGGTCAATTATCGTGTGGCCGATGGTCAACGTATGGGGCGGTTCAAGACAAATCCCAAAGAAGCCGAAGCTATTGTTGCTCTGATGAAAGCCTGCATGGAGCAGGACGAATACCAAGGGAAAACATTTGGTGTGATCTCCTTGTTAGGTGATGAGCAAGTCAAGATTATCCAGCGTGAGATTGAGCAGGAAATTGACGCAAAGGAAATCGTTTCGCGAAATATCCTTTGCGGAAATTCAGCGAATTTCCAAGGCGATGAGCGTGATGTGGTATTCCTTAGTCTAGTCGATAGCGGCGAAGGAACCGGGCCTCTGTCGATGATGGGATTCGGTGTGGACGATGCCATGCGGAAACGTTACAATGTTGCCGCCAGCCGTGCAAAAGATCAGCTTTGGGTAGTGCATTCACTCGATGCTGCCAATGATTTGAAACCGGGTGATATGCGGAAGCGGTTAATCGACTACGCCGCGAATCCTCATGCGCTGGATGTTCAGCATACCGAAATCGAAGCGCATTCTGAATCGCCGTTTGAATTGGCGGTCGCTACGAACCTTTCTGACCGTGGGTATCACCTTGTCCAGCAATGGAAGGTCGGTGCGTATCGTTTGGATATGGTCGCGCTGTGTGGAAAAAAGATGGTGGCTATCGAATGTGATGGCGAACGTTGGCACAGCGGCGAAGAAAAAGTCCGGGAGGATATGGAACGACAGACAATTCTGGAACGATTGGGCTGGCGTTTCATTCGGATTCGTGGCAGCGAATATTATCGTGCTCCAGAAGAAACGATGGAACGTGTTGTTTCTGAACTTACAGCCTTTGGAATCGAGCCAGAAACTGCTGGAGGCAGTAACAGCAGTGAACAACGCACTTCTGAATTGTTGAGCCGAGTAAAACTTCGTGCTGCTCAAATTGTTGAAAGCAAGCATAGCGAGGATGGTTCTGTCGACTTGGAAACCGTTCGGATAGCTCTCGATCCCAAGAGTATAATGCCAAGTCAAAAAGCTTTATCAGATTGCAATAATGCGGATTCTGAAAAAGGAACCCGCACCATGGATACCAGTTTTCTTACTGTACCAGAAAAAAATTCTGCGGAACCACCACATAATTTGCCAAAGCACTCTGTAAACCAAGAGCCTATAAAAGAATCTCTCTTAAAGAACAAGGAAAAAAGTTCAGAAAAATCTTGTGACGCAACATTTTCGGAGCCTGTCCAACAAATGATGCCCGGCTTTGAAACACCATCTGATGACATTATAGATTTGCTGAATAAACATCATGTCCGTTACATCGACAAACGCTACAGTGGTGGTTCCCTTTGGATACTTGGTGGTCATGAACTTGATTTGCTTGTTGCTGAGGCGCGAGGAATGGGGTTCAAGTTTCATTACAAGCCAGAAGGTGGAAGAGCGACTAAAAATAAAGCTGGCTGGTGGGGCAAATAGTCACAGCCAGCGAATCTCTTTTTCGGAGGTAAAGCAATGGCGAGGCCGTTTAGTTCTACAGATGCCAAAAGACTACTTGAATGGCATCACAAAACAATCGAGAAGTTAAGTCGTACAGAATCCTCGACAGAAAAATATCGTGAGAAAGTCAAAGAAGCCTCCGATGCGTTAGTTGCACAAGAAGTCCTTAAAGTATTACAAGATATTCCGATTGAAGAAATCAATCGTGATAAACAGGGATTTCGCGTAAAAGCTCTGCGCGAATATGGGTATCGAACCATTGCTGATATTGCGTCTGTCTCGGTTTACTCTATTGCATCCGTCCACGGTATAAGTGAGGATACTGCCTATTCAATCAAGAGAATTGTCAATGATATTGTGTCAAAAGCGAGACAGGGGATAAAAATTCGACTTAGCACAGATAATCGTTCCAAAGAAGCCACCGAACTTGTGCTTGCCTTATCGCAATACCGCCGTAGTTTATCCATCGCTGATGATAGCCGCAAATTATTATCTGCTAACGCTCAACAAATTTCCTATGCAGAAGAGGATCTGAACGCAGCACTTGGCGGAATAAAGTGGTTTTTTGCATCCAAGGCCAAAAAAGCAAAGGCTGTCGAGGCTTTCAATTTGCTGTTTTCCCTGAAGGACAGCGAATATGGTCGTAATGCTGATGTACAGTTTGACATTGCAGATAAAATAGAGCGCGCTCAAGGGAGTGATGCGTGGCAAGACTTTTCTAATAATTCTGTCCGCTTTTTTAATGACTTAGAGGACATCAATCCTGGCGTCTTGGGAAATGATGACTCTATGTATGGTCTGCCAGAAGATCTTGCCAGAGAAATTCAGGAGGAATGTTTTTTCCCTGATGGATTGCTTTGCGAACTGCGCCGTTATCAGGAGTGGGGTGTAAAGTACATACTTCATCAAGAGCGTGTTCTTCTTGGTGATGAAATGGGCTTGGGCAAGACTGTACAGGCGATTGCAACGATGGTATCTTTGCGCAACACCGGCGGCACCCATTTTATTGTTGTATGCCCGGCAAGTGTTATTACGAACTGGTGTCGCGAAATAAGGAAAATGAGTCTGCTCAACGTAACAAAAATTCATGGAACCGGGAGAAAGGCTGCACTTGACTCTTGGATTAAGACCGGTGGAGTCGCTGTAACGACCTACGAAACAACGGCCTATTTCAAATTGCCTGATGACTTCAGATTCAAATTATTAGTGGTAGATGAAGCACATTATATAAAGAACCCTGAAGCACGGCGATCCATAAATGTAAAAAATATCAGTTTTCACGCAGAGCGTTTGCTGTTTATGACAGGTACCGCACTCGAAAATAAAGTGGATGAAATGATTGCGCTCATTCGCATTTTACAGCCAGGGATTGCGTCAAAGGTTCAAGGTATGGCGTTTATGTCCGCCGCACCACAATTTCGCAACGCGATCGCCCCTGTTTATTATAGAAGAAAGCGAGAAGATGTTCTAACCGAGCTTCCTGACCTGATCGAAAGCAAGGAATGGTGCAGCTTAACCCACAATGAAGAAGCGGCATATGAGCAGGCCGTTCTATCTAAAAATTACGCCGAAGCGCGAAGAGTGTCGTGGAATGTGGATGACCTAAAGGATTCTTCCAAAGCAGCGCGGTTGCTTGAGCTTGTGAACGAGGCCGAGTCCGATGGGCGAAAGGTTATCGTATTTTCGTTTTTCTTGGATACAATTCGGAAGGTTACTATGCTGCTTGGAAACCGATGCACCAACCCAATCAATGGTTCTGTGACGCCGCAGCGCAGACAGGAAATCATTGACGAGTTTGACAAAGCGCCCACAGGGACAGTTCTTGTTGCACAAATTCAATCCGGCGGTACAGGGCTTAACATCCAATCCGCAAGCGTTGTCATTTTGTGTGAACCACAATTCAAACCATCTATTGAAAATCAGGCCATTTCACGAGCTTATCGCATGGGGCAAACGCGGAATGTTCTTGTATATCGTCTTTTGTGTGAAAATACAGTTGATGAGAAGATCATGTCCACCTTGGAAAGCAAACAGGCGATTTTTGATGCTTTTGCGGATAAATCGGTAGCAGCTATGGAAAGCCGCGAATTGGATGACCGAACCTTTGGAAATATTATCAAGGAAGAAATTGACCGTATTAATGCCAAGAATGGTAAAGCAGCACAAAGTAATTCGTAAATAGTGTCACAAAATATGCCAGTAGGTGATTGTATGCAAACAAATGATCGACCTCTTACAGATTTAATGAAAGCAATAGCTGAGGGGAAAGCGCAGTTACCAGATTTTCAACGTGGCTGGGTATGGGATGATAATAGAATTAAAGCCCTGATTCTCAGTGTCATTCACAATTATCCCGTCGGAGCTGCCATGTTTCTGTCCTATGGAAACGAAAGTATCCACTTTAAGCATAAACCAATAGAAGGGTCACCTGACCAAAACAAAGATGTGGCTCCTGACGAACTGATTTTAGACGGGCAGCAACGCCTTACGTCTCTCTATAATGCTCTATACAGCAAGAGCGCTGTTCACACCAAAACTGACAAAGGAAAACTCATAAATCGTTTCTACTATCTTTCTATTGACAAAGCACTGGATTTCTCTGCCGATGATGAAGAAATCGTGATTTCTGTTCCAGAGTCGAGGCAGATTGCCTCCGATTTTGGCAGGCATATCGATTTGGATTTGTCTACCAGAAATTATGAATTTGAGCACAAGATGTTCCCACTGAATATTATTCTTGATACGAATGAGCAGCAGAAATGGCAAAATGAATACTATGAATTTCACAAGTATGACCCGTCAGTAATACAGCAGTTCACGAGGCTATTTTCAACTATTATCAGTCCAACTCAGCGGTATAAGATGCCAGTTATTCTGCTCGATAAGGATACCCCTAAAGAAGCTGTTTGCCAGGTGTTCGAGAATGTCAATACAGGTGGCGTTTCTCTCACTGTGTTTGAACTGGTAACCGCTATATTTGCCATGGATGATTTTCAACTGCGGCAGGATTGGGAATACCGGCAGCGCAAGTATTTTTCCGGGGATATATTGAATATTGTGACAGCAACGGATTTTCTTACGGCGCTCACATTGTTGTCATCGTTCAAATCCGGCGGAACCGTAAGCTGCAAAAAGAAAGATGTCCTTGCTTTAACCCTTCAGGCTTATAAACAGTATGCAGATGATCTTTGCAAAGGGTTTGTTATAGCCGAAAAACTTTTGATGGAGGAACGTATTTTTTCCAGCCGAGACTTGCCTTATAGTACGCAACTGATTCCTCTTTCGGCAATTTGTACCGTACTGATGACAAATAATAAAATCAACACCACAAATGTCAAGAACAAAGTAAAACAGTGGTATTGGTGTGGCGTATTTGGTGAATTGTACGGATCTGCAAACGAAACACGATATGCAAATGATATTGCGCAGGTGATTTGCTGGATTACTAATGAAGGTGACATACCTAAAACGGTAACTGACTTTTTCTTCAATCCCACAAGATTACTCAGCCTCCAGTCCAGACAATCCGCTGCCTATAAGGGAATAATGGCCATGATCCTAAAGAACCACGCCATGGATTTTATTTCTGGTGCCGAGATGGATTTTTCTACTTATTCTAATGAAAAAATAGATATCCACCATATTTTCCCAAAGGATTACTGTGTAGGGCAACATTACGATAAAATCAAGTGGAATAGCATCATAAACAAAACCCCAATTGCTGCGGCCAGCAACCGTGAAATAGGCGGTGTGGCACCTTCTGCTTATTTGAAGAAACTCGAAAAGAAGGGCTCTGTATCAGCAGATGTTCTTGACAAATACGTGGAATCACATTGGATTAATCATGTACTTTTGCGGCAAGATGCCTTCCAAGATTTTATTATAGATCGAGCAAAGAGGCTCTTGAATGCAATTGAAAAGGCTACGGGAAGAACGATTTCCGGCAAGGATTCTGATGAAGTAATTCAGCAATTTGGCGCTTCACTTACATAAAAAGATAAGCACTTACCTTACTCCACGCGGGTCAAGGCAAGTGCTTATTTAGGTTAAATAGATGCCAGTACTCTGCGACGATATGATTTTCCGTCATGCAAGCGCGCCGCAAATTGTAGGCAAGTTAAAGGTATATAGCATCCCTTTGAAAATTTTCAAATTTTATCGAATTGACGATGCTTTTTTAGGATGGCATTTCGGCGACTTCAAACATTAGGCACTTCAAGCAAGTTACCAGCAAGTTAAATCAAGCCCAAATAGGAATATACTTCATATAGCGCGGTGCTGTTGACGAATCAAGGGGTTTAATAAGTTTCATTGAAACGGCTTCTTTGATAAGTCTTGAAATGCTTCCCGCCGAGGAATTTTTTAACCCGAATCGCTCTCTTAAGGAACTGTTTGTAAGCTGCTCTCCCTCAACTTGTCGAATACAAGCATGAAGGTAGCACGCCCAAAGCTTATCCTCCATAGATATTGCTGAAAACGGGATTTCCGAGAATAACACCACGCGTGTGCTATCCTCGTACAGTTCAATTTTCGGAGCCGGCAACTGTGCGAATTCGCAGCTGCTGACAATTTTATCCCACCCGGAACCCAATTCCTCGCACATTCTCAAACGACGCATCAAAGAAGCCAGCTTTTCATTTCTTGATTTCGGGGGATTATCAATAATACGCCTTACATCAACAAGTGGTGTTCCCGAATTCGTAATCTCTATTCTTTTTTCAAAAATTTCGATAACAGGGCCTGTACCAGAAATTGAGAAATCCTGATGAATTAACGCATTGGCAACCGCCTCACGAATTGCTAAGATAGGATATGCAGATCTGTTTTCTCTCAGTGCGCCTACAATGGGTTCCTGCGTTGGAATTAAAGCTTCAACAAATTTCATTAAGCCCTCAAACCCAACTGCATATCCCTTGTTACCGATATTTTCCTTAAGCATCGAAAGCCGGTTGTTTCCCTCATACTGAACTATCCGAACGGCTTTTCTTGATAGTCTTGGGAACTCTGACAAGTGTTTTGCAAAAAGAATTGCGCCAAGATTTGTTATGGCATAAAGACCGTTGTCCTGCCTTACAACAATTTCATCTTGCTGCATATAGTGTGCTACGCCCGCAAAATCTGTCGGCTGAATGATTCCGCAGTTATCGAAATAGACAGAGTAGTCCAACATTCGCAGGGCATCTTCCAACCTTAAATCTTGCTTTGCATAGCGTTCTTCAAATCGAGAGTTTCGAATTTTGTCCCACAATTGAGCTTGCATTGTAGGATATTCACTCAATCGTTTTGTATAACTTCCAACGCGAATATAGTCAACTTTATCAAACATTACTGTTTGATTTGTTGCTTTATAGATAATCAATACACCTACATGCTTTTCCTCTGCCATTTGAACCGTGTGAAATTCAAAATCGGCATTCTTGCTCAAAAGAGAACGAAGCCAGTTTTCCAACTCCTGATTTCCTTTTTTCAGGGTCTGGAGGTCGTAATCTGTTCCAACAATTTCGTGTGTTTCGTCATCAATTCCCCAAAGCATATAGGCGCAACTTTTTTCGTAAAGAGAAGCACTGTTGGCAAGGGCGCTTATATCCTTACCAATCATGTCCGGAGTATAATTATTGTGTTTAAACTCCAACCACTGTGTTTCTGTTGGAAGTTTGCGCAGTTCATTTACCAGTTTATCAAGATTTTCCATTGCCTAAACACTCCACAATTTCAGCTGAATATTGCTTTTTATAATTATAGCACAAAAAACCGGTAACCCCAAGAAAAATTTGGCGCTTTACAGTACATTCCTCTTTTCGCGTTAATGGTGGCTGCCGTATGCGCATACATGGTTGTAATGCGTGTTCTCTGCGACCTGTAATTCAGCTTTTTCCGGTTGCTTTGCCCTTTGCACCTTATCCTGCACCATCCCGCAGTCCATCTCAATGTCAGCACAAGTGACAATCTCCCGCCGCAGCTCTCTGATGCGGGCTGTGAGCGCCTGTATTTGCTCTGAATAGTCGGCAGGGATAGTTTTACTCTTCCCGCGATAGAGCGCCCTACGCTGCACCGTAAGGCTGTCGTATTCGGCTTGCAGATTTTCTTTGTAAGTCAGCAGTTCATCAAGCGTTGTGATTTGCCGTTCCCACAAAAGATCGCATTGCCGCCGATAGCGATTGTACTTCAAGAAATAATCGCGCAGCAGGTAATAGCACCGCTTGCCGACTTTGCCTTTATATGCTTTTCTCAGCAATGCACAGTAGCGATAATAGCAAGCCATAAACCCGGTAATTTTGCGGCAACCGCGGTTCCATCTGCCGCGATATCGTGCGCGGCGGCGAACAGGCTTAGGCTGCTCTTTCGGCTGCCGGCGTGGTGGCTCAGGTGCTGTTTGTTGCTTATATTCCTGCTGCATTTCAGGTGGAAGTGTCTGCAGTTCCCAGAAGTACCTCCGCAGCGAATCTTCGCTGAAGTGGGGGCTGATTTTGTCCAACCGGATATTCTTCTGCGCTTCCTTGTGGCGCACGGTCATATGCGCAGCTTTGGGTCCGTATTTCACCGCATACCCCATTTTCTGCAACTCTGCAATAAATCCGGCAAAGCTGTCTGCAGTGGTCATTGCCACTTCCACATCCGCCTTTACCATGCCGCGCAGCGTGGGTGCGCCTTCTTTTTCGTGTTTCCACTCGCCGTAGGATTTCCCGTGTCCGTCTGTTTCCACAACAGACAGTCGATTTTCGCGGCACAGTTCATCGGAAACGGCTCGGATACCCTTGTAGTAAGTAGTAAAATCATTGCGGAACATCCGTCCGTCCATAAAAGAAACCGAGTTTACGACAATATGGTTGTGCAGATGTCCTTTGTCCAGATGGGTACTGACGGTGCACTCAAAACGGTCAGCCAGAAACCGCCGGGCGAATTCGCAGCCGATTTCGTGTACCTGATCGGGTGTTGCCTCACCGGGCTTAAAACTCTGAATAATATGGTAGCCCACATTGCCGCTGTCCAACGGCTTGCCCCAACGCCGCTTTGTTGCCTGCATAAGATAATAGGCGTTTTGCGGGTCGCAATTAAAGCCGGAAACATAGAGCTGATGCTCGGTTTTATCGCCATTCTGCGTATAGTTCATCAGCCTCTGCCTATCTGCGGTGTTCAGATACTCCGTCTTTTGCGGATTGGCAGCGTAATCCAAGCAGCCTTTCAACTGCCCACGCACCGGCAAAATCTTTGTGATTGCCATTACTGCTCCTCCCGAATAAGCTGCCAGATGCGCTGCATCAGCCGGTTCGCTTCGGCGAGCTGGGCGTTCTCGATCTTGCCGGTGCTGTTGGCCAACCGCGTCAGCTGGTTCAAATTATTTCCGATTGCCGCCACCTGCGACGCCAAGGCTTTATAACTGTCCGGCGGGCGTTCGCGCAGCGTACAGCCGCTTACCAGCACACGGAGGAACGGCTCCATTTTCATGCCGGCGGCATCGCATTTGCTTTTCAGTTGGCGGTATTCTTCTTCGGTGAATCGTACCGTTACTTGTTTTTGACGTTTTAACATTTGCTTTCTCCTATCAGGGTCTTAGGGGCTTGCCCCTAACAAGCGGTCGTTATGCTGGCATGACAGCATAATGACGTGCTTGCCGCACTGTCCGGGAACGCTATCACTTTCCCGGTAAAGAGAGTGAATCGCCTGTGTTTTCCTCTGCGTAAATCAGTTCAGCACACACAATTTCTTCGGCCTGTGCTTGCAAACCTTGCATAGCTGCGGCCCATTCCAGCGAGTTACAGCGTTTCATTTCTTCGTTGATTTTGGCTTCTGTTGCCAACACTTTGGTAAGACTTTCAACTTGACGATGTGCCTCGCAGTCGATGTCCGTGAGGTGCTGTGCCAGCGTTCCATCCAACAACATCTGGTCGCGTTCCATTGGTCGATGCTCATCGAGGTATCGCGCCCGCATCATGCCGTATTTTCCAATGGTGTTGTCTGCGATTGGACCGTTTTCCAACTTTGGAATCAGATAGCCGTTTACATTCACATATTCCATTTTCATTGTGTAACCCTTTCATTCTGCAAGCCTTCTGAAAAAGAGAGGTTGTTGTATGGAAAATTTTCTGCGCCGCCCTTTTTTCTTTTTCAGATGGTTTATTTATAGTATTTGATATAGTAATTACTAAGAGTATTTAATTATAGTAATTATAATACTACCTACATTACCGCCACTGCGCTTACCATAGGTGTGGTTACCACCGGTGCGGTTTTGTGGGTGGTGGTCATACCAGTAGGTACATTTTGTAGGGTATGGTTGGCTTTCGTCAGATTGGTGTTACTGATGTTTCCCTGTGCATCGTAATAAATCAGATACACACCGTTCCAACCGTTATTTGAATCACGCAGTTCGTACTCATAGCAGAATCGTCCGTGCTTGGCTGGACGAACGTGCGCAACCAAATAGCCGTTATTTTTCAGCATATCCCATGCGCGGTTAAAGGAGCGCTCGCCCTCAGTGCAGTGGTTCATCAGCCATTGCTTTGTCAGCGGCACTGCGGTATAATCAATACGGGCAGCAATCAAGGCATACAGCCCCTTAGCGCTCATGGATAAGCTATCGTTGAACAGCGCCTCATTCTGCACAACAGAATACCCTCGCGTTTTGCGGATAAAAGCGCCACTTTCGGCAGCAGAATTTGTATTTTTCACGGTAGAAACCTCCATAAAAGAAAAAAGACTTGGACTGAAATATAGCCAAATCTTCAAATTCTGTACAAATTTTTAATTTTCCCTGTGTTGTGCCAAAAAGTGTTGCCCGAAAAACGATTGTTGCCTAAATGTTGCCCAAACAGCCACAGGCAACATATAAAACGAAATAAGTCAAAATATCAAAAACAAGCGTAAGAGCAGAAAACAGACGGTTCAACGCAAAACAGAATAAAGAGATATAAGACGAATACCTTGATGTACTTGACTCGAAATCAAGCAGGCATTTCGGAAGTTGCCATTGATTTTCTAGCGAACCATCGTCAAAAACACACCGTTTTCTACAATTAAATATTTGCTGTTCTCTCCTACTTTTCTCTCCTTTTTCCGGAGAAGATTTTGGGGGATTACTATAGGGAGCATTACCCAAGAGGTCGAAGGGGTCGCACTCGAAAGTTTGCATCCGGCAGGCCACCTTGTCCGCAGGAAATCCCATAACGGCGGGCTTTATCGGGTGTCGCGTACCCAACCTTTCATCGTTATCTTGCATCGAAATCTCGCATTTTTCCAAACGCTATGCGAGGCGGTGCGATAAAAACTAAATAAGCAGACGTATCGAAGCGGTCGTAACGAGATTGACTCGAAATCAATTTGACAGCAATGTCACGTGGGTTCGAATCCCACCGTCTGCGCCAAAAGCAGTACCTTGCGGGGTGCTGCTTATTATTTTTGCGGCAAACTATGCAAGGGTTGCAAGGTGGGATTCGAACAGCCCGTGCCCGGCGCTCTGCGTCCCGCCGGGCTGCAACAGTCCTGCGGACTGTTGCAAGGGCGCGGGAGAATCCTACCGTCTGCGCCAAGTATCACTACTCAATTCTACATTGGATAGTGATTTTTTATTGTTAGTTTGCAAAATTCCGTTGCTTTTCTTATAAACATCTCCCCTTTATTTTCAAGTAGTGATTTTCGGGTTCGGTACAAATCATACCAGCAATCGCGGCAAATAGCTATTCACAGAACTACACAAGATTCTTCCCGCAGCTTGGGTACAAATTGACAGCAAAAAAAGGCGGCACCCGATTTCTCAGGTGCCGCCGCTGTTCAAGTTACCACTTCTTTATGGGCTGCGCTTTCGGCAATGTCAGCGTGTTTGCCATCGTTCGGGCACTTAAGTTCTTGGACTGCGAATCCAGATGTGCGTAAATGTTGGCTGTGGTGGAAATATCGCTGTGACCCAGCCACTCTTGAATCTGTTTCATCGGTACGCCCTCTTTCAGCAATAGGCTGGCACAGGAGTGGCGCAAATCATGGAAGCGAATCCTGCGTAAACCGTTTTCTTTTAGCAACTGCGGAAAGCCTGTTGTCACGGAATCCGGCTGGATCAGATTTCCCATTGCATCCACAAATACATAGCCAAGGTACTCTTGATTATAGCAGTTGCCGCAGATTTTCTGGTTGTACTCCTGCTGCTCTTTGACGGCTTTCAAGCGCTCGGCAATCGGGTCTACCAGCGGCAAGGTGCGCAGACTGGATTTTGTTTTGGCTCGGTCAGCTTCTACCAAAATCTTCTTGCCCTCAATGCAGGTGCTGGTCACGATATGGCGAATGGTCAGCGTCTTGGCTTCAAAGTCGATGGCCTCCCATCGCAAGCCCATCACCTCGGCGCGGCGCAAGCCGTAAAAAGCTGCGAGCTGGATGATAAGTTCCAGCTTATGCCCTTGGGCGGCTTCAAAGAGCTTTTCCATTTCCTCGGCGCTGTAATAGCTTGCCATGAACGCCTGCGGCTTGGGGCGGTCTACCTTGTCCACCGGGTTGCTGGCTATCAGGTCAATCCGCACGGCGTATTTCAGCGCCTTGTGCAGATTGGCGTGAAATCGCAGGATAGAGGTGTTTTTCAATGTCTCCGATTCGTGCAGATAGAAGCTCTGAATCTGTCGCGGCTGTAATCCTGCCAGCGTTACGCCCAGCGGTTCAAAGTAGGGAATGATATGTTTCTCTACATTGAAGCAATAAGACGAGTAGGTCGTTTCTGTTACAGCGGTCCGCATCATTTTCAGCCAGTACCGCATATAGTCGCTGAATGCCATATCGGGGCTGAGTTCGGACATCTGACCCTTGGGAATCGTGAAGTCCTTTCGCGTTTCTGCCAGCATTTTTTCGGCGCGTTTTTTGTTACCCTTGACGGGCAGCCCTGTGCCGATCCAAGGCTGGCGGCGTTTCCCCGCCGAGTCTGTGTAACTCAGCACGATGTAATAAAATCCGTTTTTCTCCTGTAGGCGTCCTGCTACCATAGGCATCTCTCCTTTTTTCAAGTTGCTGCATTTTGGGTTCGGTACAACGATACCAGCAATCCCGCCGGAAAGCTATTCACAGAATTGCACAAGAACTGTCCTGCACATTGGGTGCAAACTGACATCATTCTCGCTCCTGTTCCCGTCTGCGTCGGCGCGATCTGGGATGTTGCGGCATTCTGTTTTCCCGGTCAATACGGTTGGATTCTCTCGTTCGCTGGATGCGTTTGATGGCACCCTCCGCAATCTTGTCCTCTTTGCGGAGTTTGGCAATCTTGCAGGTCAATGCCATGCGTTGGTCAGCCAACTCCGGCGGAGCATCCTTACGGCGCATCTGCTTAACGACTTCCGCCCGCTGCGCGGCAAGGGTTTCTATCTGTCGGGACAGGTCTTTGCGGTAGTCCACGATTGCCTGCAAAGACGGGAACTGGTGTTCGTGAACAAAGGCGTGTTCTGCAAGGATTCTCTCGGTGTCTTTCCAGATACGCTCCAACTCTGGCCGGTTGATGTGCGGCTGCTGTTTCTTGGGCAGGATACCCAACTGATAACAGTAGTACAGATATAAGCGGTGCATCTGGGATTCCCCAAAGAATACCTCGAAGAAAATTTGGAGGATGCTTTTTCCTGCATAGGTATCCTTGGGGCGATACCGTTTCGGCGTATACTGTCGGGGTGGGTGTTTCAGCTCATACAGCCTTGGTCCATACAACAAGTAATTTCCGCGCAGTCGGTCATCTATGGCAGGTAAATCGTATTCTTCTCCCAGCCTATAAAGTCGCACGGCTCGTCCGCCATCCCGCGCCCGAATCGTTGCATACTTTCGGTGTGGGTCACTGCCGAAAATATACCCTTGCCGATACAGCGCCCTGTGGAAGTCCTCGGCGGTGCTGGCACCCTCACAGGCTTGGTCGATGGCTTCCCTCATCCGGGCGTACCGCGCCGGTTCCTTGATCTTGGACTGCTCCACTACCGACAAGCCGTACTCCCGGCACAGCTTGTCTGAAGTTTCTCTAAATTCCGCATATTGGCTGCGGCGCTGCTCGTATTTCTTGCCGTCCACATAAGACACAGAATTGATGACGAAGTGGTTGTGCAGATTATCCGTATTCATGTGTGTAGCGACCAGCACTTGGAAACGCTTGCCCCAGACCTTGCGGGCCAGTGCCACGCCGATCTCGTGACACTGCTCCGGGGTGACTTCGCCCTCGCGGAAGCTTTGGTAGGCATGGAGCGCCACCACGCCGTCTGTTTTACCAAAGCGTTCCTGTACAGCCCGCATATCTTCCCACGCATGGTCTGCCCTGCAATGGATGCCGGTGACGAGCTGGGCGCTCTCGTTCAGCTTGGTCTTGGCATCGTTCTCTGCATAGTGCAGCGTTTGGGCAAGAGCACCGTATTCGGTCTTGTCCGGATTGGCTGCATAGTCAAGGACGCGCTGTAAGCTGTCCTTGATCGTCCAAATCTTAGTTACCGCCAATGAGCAAATCCCTCAAGCGGTCTGTCTGGGCGTTGATGGCCGCGCCATCTCGCACAGAACAGCTTTCTGCCATTTCATCAATCTTATCCAACACATCAAATACCTCCTTAGGCGGGTGTCTGCCCGGTTCATATCCCAGCGCCCGCTGGCGTAAGTATTCCGAGAGAGACAGCCCGCTCCGTTTAGCCATCAGCGTCATTTTTCGTTTCTCTGTGACGCTGACGCGGACATTGATTCCAACGCTGCGCTTTCTCATGCGCCAGCAGCCTCACAGGGGTTCGGGGCTGTCCCCGTAGCCTTTTCGGCGGGTTGCCCTGTGGCAACACTTCGCCCATGCTTGCTCTCCTTACGCGACCTTTGTGACGCTAATGACGCTGATGACGCTGTTTGTGAGATGTCCCATTTGAAAAGCTGGGTTATGTCAATTTCAGCGTCATTAGCGTCATCTGCGTCATTTCCGTCATGGGAGAACTTCATCTGCCGCGCCTGCGAGGTGCGGTGGGTTTCATAGCGGATTCCTCTTGGCGTGAACACGATATCGAAGTGTTCCACGATTTTTCGGGTCAGCTGGTGGGGCAAAATGCCCTCGATATCGGCTGCGGAGAGCAATTCGGTAGCCGTACCCTGCCAAATGCCAACACGGTCAATGTAATCTGCCACTTTCCAAAGGTAACTCGGCACAGCCTTAGCGACAATCTGTTCGGTGCTTTCTTCCTCGTCCAGAATCCAAACGCAGTTTTCTTCGTGCAGACGCAGTGTTTTGTTGTCCATATCGCGCCCGGTCACCAAAATGCTGGCGGTCTGGCTCATACGCTTGCGCTGCATGACCCAGCTGGTATCGGACGCACCCATCAGACCGTTGGAGCCCGCAATCTGCTGGAACGGGTCATCTGCGGCCTGTTTGCGCAGATGGTGGATCAGCAAAATGCAGATGTTATACTTGTCCGCCAATGCTTTCAACGCGCTGATCTCCTTGTAATCACTGGCATACATACTGTTGTTCTGGTCGTTGGAACGCACCTTTTGCAAGGTGTCAATGACGATCAGTCCGGTATTCGGGTGCTGATAGATGAAGCTGGTGAGCTGTTCTTCCAGCCCCTGCCCGATGCTGCCACATTCCGTCTGCATGACCAGCCGTTCGGGGGCTTCTTCGCTGCCCACAAGCTGGAGAAGGCGCTTCTGCAGGCGGTTGAAAGTGTCCTCCAGCGAGAGATAAAGAACGGTGTGCGGCTCTATTTCGCGCCCCCACATAGGCTTGCCCTGCGCCACCTGCAAACACAGCCACAAAGTCAGCCAACTTTTGCCCGCTTTGCTGGGACCGGCAAACAACGCCAGACCTGCCGGGAGCAGATTGGGGATAATCCACTTGACCGGCGGCAGCGGCGTGGAGAGCAGTTCTTCGGCGGAGATCGTTTTTGGAAGTTTTTCATAATTCATTCGCATCGTCCTTTCTGTTTTGGTATGGGTCTATTATCTCATACTATCGTCGTTTTGTGTGTAGTAAGTTTTATTCTCCAGTGTTAAGTTGTACGGCTCACGCTGCCCCACAGCCCCACAAACGCGCCAAACGGCGGGTTTGCGGGTGATGTCGCGTCCGTGTGCGACGCGGAGCATCCACCCCGCACGGGGCTTGTTTGGGCGGTTACTGCGAGTGAATCAGAACTGATTCACTTTTATGCCTTACGCTCTGGAAAGTGAATCAAATCTGATTCACTCCCAATAAATTCCCCGAAAGTATACGGTTCTGATTCCCTACTTTTATTAGACTGGAAAACGTGAATCGGTTTCGCATACTTTCGGGATAACTTTTCGATTTACAGCTGCATTTGTCCACTTTGCCCCAGCTGCGGGGACGATTCGCAAGGCTGCCGTTCGGCTGCAACGGCATCATGGGTATTTTCACCCCAGTCAGGTTCTCTGCCTGCCGCCCTCATTGTGTGAACTATGACTGGACGGAAGTATCTTTACGACCACATCTGTCATTGCGCTCCACTCCGCCACGGGGTGTTTACCAGAGACTGAATCGCTCGTGCCCGGTGGCAGTCATGGCGCGTACTCTGTCTGCGCTGCCGTACTCGTAAGTTGACGGCAATGTGGTGAATGTACCTTGCTTGTCGGATATGCAGTTTTCAAGGTGCCGAATCTATTTGAGACGGGGAGGTGCTCTTGCCAGAATCAAGGCACCTCCTACGCGCTCGCGCGGGTCTGACCGCACGGACGCTTCAGAACATAGTCAATGACATTGATTTTGGGGATTTTGTAAGCGTTTCCCAGCCGGATGCAGCTGATTTCGCCCTCCCCCAGCAGGTCATAGGCCGCATGGCGGCTGATGCCCAGCATGGTTTGCAGATCCTTGACCGTTACAATGTCCGGGTACTCCGCAAACATGAGCTTGTACATTTCTCTGATTTCTTTACAATCCATTCGATCACCATCCTTGAATTTTGACTTTCGCATATTTGCGATGTAAATATAGGATACTGCGCTTTTATGCGAATGTCAATAGTTTTCGCAAAATTGTTACTTTTTTCTTGCGCTTTTATGTTATGGTGTGGTACAATAAGGAAAATCCTGCAAAGAGAGTGAACAAAATGAACATCGGAGAGAAAATCAAGCGCATCCGCCAGCACCGCCGCATGACCCAGAAAGAGTTGGGCGAGTTGGTCGACCTCAGCGCAAACCGCATTGCGCAGTACGAAATGGGTTACCGCGTACCAAAAAAGCCCCTGCTAAATCAGATAGCAGAGGCTTTGCGTGTTTCCCCGTTGGCACTTTCCGATGGCGGAAACGGTCCGGCCAGCGATATTCTGGAACAGCTTTTCTGGCTGGACGAGGAGCAGCCCGGCGTTATCAAGCTGATCCCCACCGAGCGCGGCACAGCACGGTATAATGCCAACCCAAGCTTTGCGCTGCACTATGATGACAACGATAACTGGCCGCCGCGTTCCCCGGTGGCCATGTGGTTCGATGATACGATTTTGGATGATTTCCTAAAGGATTGGGCTGCGATTCAGAAGAAGTTGTATGCGGGAGAGATTACGCAGGCAGAGTATTTTGAGTGGAAGATTATGTGGCCGGATTGTGATGATCTACACATATAAAAGAGTTTTTCTATCTACAAACATTTTTTCTGTCACAAAGAACATAGTACTCATAGGATTGTGTACACAAAAGGAGGCTTTTAAATGAGTTTGGGTTTATATGTTTCCAGCTTCTACTTTTTCCGATCTGGCAAGAATAGCTGTTATTTAGGGCTGAATGCCCCTGTTCGATACAATGATACGCAATACTCTCAGGCAATAGATTTTTTTGAAGACTTTTTTGAAGTTCGCCGCACAATGGAAACTCTTGAATCCGAAAAGAAGTTATATTATATTGAAACAAACCCTAATTGGCGCGGAGAAACCGACAAATTTTCTTACATTGCTGCTTGCATACATTCGGGGAATTATGGGATAGAAAGCGACATATACGATGCAACATCTCACGAACGAGTTGGTTCAATTGAAAAGAATCAAGCAGGAATGGTTCCTTTCTTTGTATTTGTTGCTATTCCCAAAAAAGAGACATCAACAGAACCCATTAACAAGGGCTTAATCCTTTTCCAATCTATGGGGATATACGGTACCAAATCTATCACCTGTAAGATGATAAATGAGTTTGCAAAAGATAAAATGAACGCAACTTTTCACACGTGTAATGTATCTCCCAGTGAATTCTTAAAAGCCTTTTTTGATTTAGGTACACTCAAACGGTTGAAATTGACCCGTAATCGCACCTCAGAAGACAACAGCGACCAATTGAGCGGGATTTCTTACGCCAGGGAAGAGCGAGTCTTGTCCTCCTTTCTCGGAAGAGCAGCCAATACTTTTATTGAGCGTTTAATCCATTTCGGTTTAGACAAGTCTGCGATTTTTGAATTAGAAAACGGCATATCTTACGACAATGTTACTGCAACAATAGACATCGGAGATGGTAAAGAAAGAACGGTTAATCTGCATAAATACGATAATCTGAGCATTCTTGAATACATACCCAGCCAATACGAAAAAGAGAACGGTCATGCTGACGAGAATACCATCATTTCGTACTTATGTGCACGCGCGACAGAATACATTGAAAAAATGGATATGACTATTCATGTGATATCAAGACGCTAACGGAGGAGCTATCATGAGCGAAACACATTTTTGTGGTGCCTTGATTCTTGCAATCACATTCTTACTGATTATACGCTATTCTTTGCGAAAGAAAAATTCTTTTCTGAACATCCGTGAAATTGTCTGTGATTACTGGAAAATGCTTTCTTCTTTACGCCATCGCGTAATTTTTATGGCAACACCAATTAGCTTTGGAATTGGTCTGACGTTAATTTCCCCAATTAGCACGAGTGTTCTGGAAACGGTATGTACGGCAATTTCAATTTTGCTGGGGTTATTATTTGCCACATTAGGTGCAATCGCCAGTGGAAATGAGAAAAAGAAAAAGGGTTATCCTGCTTACGGTACAGTATTCAATGAGACAATCAACACTATACTATATTTATCTTGCTTGTCCATTGCAGATTTAGTAGTTCTTTTTATAGGACTGGCGCTTGCGCCTTTATCTGGGACTTTTCAGCAAAATTGTATTGCCGCACTGCATTCTATCGGCAGCATTACAGTATACTCTTTAACATTTTCGATTTTTTTGAATTGCTTGATTGTAATCAAGCGAATAGCGCGATTACTTACAATATAGTGTAACCTATAACTCGTTCGAAATTAGAGAATATTACCGTGTACCCAAAAGCCCCTGCTAAATCAAATAGCAGAGGCTTTGCGCGTTTCCACAGTTCCACTTTCCGATAGCTATAATGGTCTGAAACGATATTGGGGAACCGCTTCTTTGATTGGACGGGTAGCGGTCCCCGCTACCAAGCTGATACCCGCCGAATATGACACAGCACAGTATGAAACCAATCAAAATCGTACTATGACGATAATGACAATTGACCATCGTGTTCCACAGTGGTTATGTAGTTCGATAATACTATTTCAGGCGATTTTCTGAAGGATTGGGTTGCGGTTCAGAAAAAGTTGTATGCAAGAGAGACTATGCAGACTGAATATTTTTTAAAGGAAGATTATGTAACCTAATGAAATATATTAAATACGAGGAACAAGACTGCGATAATCGACCGAATTTGCTATAGCATCCCATCTAGCAACCTGCATTTTCTTGATTTTCTTCCATCACCAAAGTCGAGTAAATCTGTTCGAGATAAATTGTTCAGAATTTTATTTAGGCTTCCAATCCCCGCAGAAGACAAAAGAAACGCCTCCGCAGGATTACACAATTTACATAGTGGTAAGAGGCTTCTCACATCATATTGAATTCATTATGTTCAGTAGGCTCTGGTAGCTGTCAACATCATGGTATACGACATGGCTGGTAGACATCTCGTTGAACAATTTCTTGGCGCAGGAGATTTTTGCTTGTTCAATGGGACGCAATTCAAGGGTCTCCATCGTACCTTTGGTTTCAGCTACAAAGAAAATGTGCTTGACGGTGCCTTCGTAGAATGCGATTGCCCAGTCCGGCGAATAGTTGCCTACCGGCGTGGGAATCTGGAAGGTTCGGGGCAGCTTGGCGTAGACACAAACTTCCTCCGCAGCATCCAGATCTTCGGCAAACTTACGCTCAATACTTTTTTCGGCCGAGCCATCAGTAAACACATAGTCTTGAATTGCCTTCTTGGCAAGAAACGCCTTATCAAAGCTTTGGATAGCCTTTTCTGCCGTAAAGATAGAGCTGTCGTATTCTCCCTCAATGGTATTGTAGGAGATATGCTCCACAATCATAGTGGCCTTCTGCTCGTTGATCAGCCGGATCACTTTAGAAATAAACTCTTCCGGGTTGTTCTTGAACATATAGAGCTTGTCGGCACGGATGCCTTGCAGGATGGCAGATGCCGATTTGCGTGTCAGCTTTGCGCCATCGGCAATTTTGCCAATCAGGTCATATTTGATCTGGCTTGTTTCTGCGTGCTTGAGGGTTTGTGTCCGGGTCTTTTCGCCCGTAAAAGAATCGCCGCGGTCAATTTCGTACTCATTCATGTTCGCCTTTTGGCGTCCAATGGTAGTCGTGTACTGCAGCTCCGAAACAAACAGCTTTTCATCAATGTGGGCAATGGCCTTGCGAATCAGCTCGGCGCTGTCGAACTCCACCGTGTAGGCATACTTGTGGTTAATTTCACGCCACAAAGCCTGAAACTCTTTCTTGGCAAAATTCTCATTCAGCGGATTTTCTTTCACTTTCGATTCATGACCATCGGTGAACATATCCTTAAGAACGCTGTCATCATAAACCGCCTGAACAAGCGTATGAATCCCTTCGGACATAGGTTTCAGCTCATCGGGCAGCTCTGCAACCTGATTCATTGCGACATCTCGGCGATACTTGTCCGTGACCCTGCGCTTCATATCCACATAGCCGTTCTGAATCAGATAATACTCTATAGCATCAGCCTTTTCACGGTCAATCAGGGTAGGTACGTCGTTTACCTTAACATACTTGCCCTTGAAGTACTCACTCGTAGCAACCGTGGGTCGGTCATAAAGCACCGTTTTAATATCCGATTGCAGGTCCGCAACAAAGGTCTTGTAGCTCTCGCTGGCAACAACCGTCAGGGTGTTGATTTCATGCACGCTGTCACCGCAGCTCTGCACATCCATACGGTTGCCGTTTTGGTTGACGCAAAGGCGCAGACCACGACCAACTTCCTGCCGCTTTGCGGTATTACTGTCAGAATGTTTCAGGGTGCAGATTTGGAACACATTCGGGTTGTCCCAGCCCTCACGCAGGGCAGAGTGGGAGAAGATGAACCGCGTAGGTTCTTCAAAGGACAGCAGCCGTTCCTTGTTTTTCAGAATCAGGTCATACGCTGAAATATCATCGGAGAACTCGCTGCCGCGCTTGAGCTGGCTGTCAATGCTGCGCCCAGTTTTCTTATCAATGCTGAAATATCCCTTGTGTACACGGCTGACATCGCTGCAGGTAGATCTCAAATACTTCTGGTACGGCGTATCGAGCAGGGTTGTATACTCGTTCAGAACATTGATGTACTCCTGCTCAAACATCTGGCCATACTCGCCCAGAACCTCATTGCCGTCAGCGTCATACTGGCGATACTTGGCGACCTCGTCAATAAAGAACAGGGACAGGCACTTGATGCCCATGTTGTACAGCTTTTCTTCTTTTTCAAAATGCGACAAAATCGTTTCACGAATCTGAATGCGGCGCATATCCTTTTCGGAAACATCGCCCACCACATCGCCGGCCTTGATAACCTCACCGTTGGTAAAGGTCACGGTGCTGCGCAGCGGGTCAATTTCAGAAATCGTATAGCCCTTGTACTGCTCCATTTCCTGCGAAACACAGTAGAGGTCATCGCCGACACCAAGAATACGGGTTTCACGGTTGATGGACTTGTTGTAGGCAATTTCCAGTTCAATTTTTGCCATCGGCGGCTTTTTGCTGGAAAGTACGATTTGCTCCAGATACAAATAGCTGTCCGTTCCGCGGAAGTTCTTGACCTCGAAGCCCTTGACCTCAATTTTCTTGACCAGCCGTTTGTTGAAGGCATCCAACGCATCCAGCACATACACCAGATTGTGATGCTTTGCGTGGGTGGCGGAATAGTTGAGCGAGAACAACGGGTTGAAGTTCTTCAGCGCCTTTTGCGTTACATCGCCGCCCATTTTCTGCGGCTCGTCCAAGATGATGATAGGGCGGTTTGCTTTGATAACATCAATCGGGCGGCGAGAGCCGAACTCATCGCGCTTCGAGTAAATGATGCGCGCTTCTTTGCTGCGTCCGTCCTCTTTCAGAGAGGATGCAAACGCCTGTGTGTTGATGATCATCACATTGATGCCGGAGTTGGAAGAAAAGTTGTCGAGTTGGTTCAGGTTGGAGCTGTTATAAACGAAGAAACGTGCCTTCTTGCCGTAATACTCCATAAAATGGTCGGTGGTGATTTCAAAGGATTTTTTCACGCCCTCACGGATTGCAATCGAGGGAACGACCACAATAAACTTGCTCCAGCCGTATTTCTTGTTCAGCTCGAACATCGTTTTGATATAGACATAGGTTTTACCAGTGCCGGTTTCCATCTCAATGTCCAAGCTGCAACGCCCCATGTCATTTACCAACTCCGGGGAGAGCTTGATGTTGTTCTGGCTTTGCAGCGTGTGGATGTTTTGCAAAAGCTGATTATCAGAAAGCGCCACAACCTCGTTTTTATAGCCGGAATCGCGCAGCAAATCCTCCAATTCCATTTGTTCAGGATTATCTGCGAGTGGCAAAAAACTCAGCTGCTGCGGTTTCTGGCTCAGGGTGCCTGTATCGCGGATATAAGATACACCGCTGCTGTACGGCTGCCCCGCAAAGACGTTGACCACAGCATCCACTGCATCAGTCTGGTATTGCTGTATCTTAAAATTAAACTTCATCCTTGTGGTTCACCTCCTGCTCCAGCATAAGAAAGCGGTCAAAATCGCTCTGGTACAGGCGATCCTGTATCAGCCGGTATTTTTCATACTCGGTTTCTGCGTGGAGCTTTGCCTGCTCGGCGCTGATCTTACCGGCGCCGGTCAGCAGCTTTTCGCCGTTAAATTCCAAAAAACCGTCCAGACGCCTTGACCAATCCTCCATGCTCATGGGGATTTTGCGCCGCGCCTGCAATTCGGCATAGTCCAGATACAGCGACACGATGCGCTCCAAATAGTCCATTTCCTCTTGGCTCAGGTAGTTTTTAGCAACGGTCACATCGGCTTTCAGGATTTTTCCGTCCGGGGCATTCTCCCAAGTAGTCAGCCCCATGTGTTCTTTGGCGGCATCGGCGCGCTCGTAAATCAATTCGGCTGCTGTGTGGCGATGCACGGCAAAGTGCATCTTGTTTTGCACAGTCTGGAAGAACTGCCGCGTTGTTTTGGCATTTTTGTCGTAGTCGAATGCAGTGGCATACAAATCCGTAACCTTTTGGTAGAACTTGCGCTCTGACAGACGAATTTCCCGAATCTGCTGCAGCTGGCGCTCAAAATATTCATCGGTGAACATATGGCCTTTTTTCAGCCGCTCCACATCCATTGTCCAGCCCTGAATGGTGTGGTCTTTGACAATCTGTCCCGCCCATTTGCGGAACTGCACAGCACGCTGATTGTTCACCTTGAAGCCCACAGCAATAATAAGCTGTAGGTTGTAATGCGTCACTTCACGGTTGACCTGCCGTGCGCCCTCTGTCTGAACTATTCGGAATTTCCGAATAGTTGCCTCCTCTGTCAGCTCTCCGTCAGAATAAATCTTTTTGATATGCTCATTGATGGTGGGAAGTCCCACATCATACAATGCCGCCATCATCTTCTGCGTCAACCAGATATTCTCGTCCTCATACCGCATTTCATAGCTGGCATCGCTCTCGCCGGTGGAGGCCACAAAGGTCAGATACTCGGCGGCAGAGCTATGAATGGGAAGGTTCTTTTTCTTGTCCGTCATATCACAGTACCTTCCTGACAGTTTCGGGGCTGTAGGTGGCGAAAATCTGGTCGAAATTGGTGGCTACGCTGTCGCTTGCCATGGAGCTGTCGCGCATGACAAAGTAGTACGGCTTCTGTTTGGCGATGGCTTTGATGGTTTCCTCCGAAACATCGCTGTCGAAGCAGGCAATCAGGTAGTTGTCCTCCACATTGAACACCTTCTTGCCG
>OGXT01000796.1_pt1 | contig 35689 bp, 25 predicted proteins | sample 1576361 | NCBI WGS metagenome assembly OGXT01 (sample SAMEA3541514, study PRJEB24748) | human gut metagenome | biome: human gut; feature: human-associated habitat; material: faeces | place: China | collected 2012 | reverse complement strand
GCTCACAACGCCCAGCAGAAGGGTGAACCCTTGGACCGGGCTGCCCTGGCCCGGGACTTCACCCGGGCCGTCAGCGACGAGCTGGTGCCCCGAGCTATAGAGGCCGCCCGGCGCTGCGGACGCAGGACCATCGTGGCCGCCGGGGGCGTGGCCGCCAACTCCATCATCCGGGCAGACCTGAAGGCCGCCTGCGAAAAAGAAGGCTGCACCCTGTATGTGCCGCCCCTGCGCCTATGCGGCGACAACGGCGCCATGATCGGCGCCCAGGGCTACTATGAATACCTGGCCGGAAGGCGGGGCGGGCTGGACCTGAACGCCTACGCCACCATGGACCTAGATGAAAAAGAATAAAGGGCGCATAGCAAAATAGCGCGCGAAAAAAAGCGGGGAGGCTCCCCCACAAGGGGCTGCTTTCTCGCCTTTTTTCCTTATGATTCAGGCAGCAGAGTGTTCATTTGGTATGCTGTACCGGAAAGACCGGGCGCAAATGCGGAAAAGGTCCTGCCATGGCAGGCGGCAAGCTCTGAGGGGTCCTGTTTTTGGCAAATTAAAATCTATACTGTTCAGAAGCCGTTTTGTATGATATAATACTTGTAAAATGGCTGTATGCTTGCCCTATGTCATATTTTTCCCGGTGCTGCTGGAAAGTGAAAATATGGCCGCAGGATAAAGACCATTAAAGGCCGGCGACACACAGACTGTCGGCCGCCGAAAAAACGGGAAGGGAATTTTTATAACATGCTGGGTGTTTACAATTATACGGTGTTACTGACCTACATAGGGATGCTCACGGGACTCACAGGCATCGGCTGCGCCATGGGCGGCCGGATCCCATGGGCGCTGCTGTGCCTGCTTTTGGCAGGCCTATGCGATATGTTCGACGGGAAGATTGCCTCCACAAAAAAAGACCGGACTCCACAGGAGAAACGCTTCGGCGTGCAGATCGATTCTCTCAGCGACCTCATCTGCTTCGGCGTACTGCCCGGTGTCACGGTTTACGCTGCGGCTCGCGGCGCACTTTATGCCGCCCTTGCAGCGGGACTATATGTACTGGCGGCGCTGATTCGCCTGGCTTGGTTCAATGTAGATGAGGAGGAACGGCAGGATGCCGACAACGGCCAGCGGGAGATGTATTTGGGACTACCCGTTACCACCGCTGCGCTGTTTTTACCCACGGTTTTGGGCCTGGCCCGGCTGCTGCATGGCCCCCTGCCCATCCTCGGCACCGCGCTGCTGGTGGTAATGGCTTTGGCCTTTCTGGTTCCCTTTAAGCTGGCGAAGCCTCGCCTGCCGGGCATGATCCTCATGATCCTCATGGGCTGCGCCGAGCTGGTCGTCGTGTTTCTGGGGGTGAAGCCGTGAGCGGAAATTCCGGCTTCGTCCGCTTCCTGTATGGGACCGCGCCGGGCCGACTGCTGCTCAAGGGTATTCTTGCCACCCATGCTGACCGCCTGGCAGTGGCATTCCTTTGCTCCCGCCTGTCCCGGCCCCTGATCGCCCCCTATGCCCGGCGCAATGGAATCCCGCTGACAGAGACGCAGAAAAAGGACTTCCGGACCTATCGGGATCTCTTTCTCCGTACCCGGACACCTGCGGACTTTGACACCGAGCCCTCTCACCTCATTAGTCCCTGTGACGGCTGGCTCAGTGCCTATCCCATTCGAGAAGACAGCAGCTTTGCCATCAAGGGCTCCCACTACAGCCTCCACGATCTGCTCCAGGATGCGGACCTGGCCGCCCGCTACACCGGCGGGGATTGCCTGGTGCTGCGCCTGTGCCCATCGGATTACCATCACTACTGCTATATTGACGATGGATTTCAGGGAGAAAATCACTTTATCCCCGGCGTGCTGCACAGTGTGCAGCCCATCGCCTGTGAGAAATACCCCGTCTTCTTCCTCAACCGCCGCAGCTGGACGCTGCTCCATACGAATCACTTTGGCCCTGTGGTGCAAACGGAGATCGGCGCCCTGGTGGTGGGAGGTATTGTGAATCTCCGGGAAAATCAGCCCATGCGCCGGGGCCAGGAAAAGGGATACTTTGAGCTGGCCGGCTCTACCATTACCCTGCTGTTTCAAAAGGACAGTATTCGGCTAAAGCCGGAGCTTTTGACCGCCCTGGAGCGTGGGGAGGTACAGGTGCGCCAGGGCCAGTGGATCGCCACTGCACCGGGGGAAAACTGAATTTGGATCATCTCCAGCCCCGCACCCGGTGCGGGGCTGCGTATTTCTGCGCTGTCTGTTGACATCCCAAGCCGATTCTTATAGAATGGGGGCAGAAAAAACAGACCCGGAGGAGGTTATTCTATGAACATTGGATTGTTGGGCTGCGGCGTGGTAGGCGGCGGCATTTTGGACTTCTGCGCGGAGCGGGCGGACCTCACCGTCGCCAAGGTGCTGGTGCGCCGTTCCCGGCCGGAGCTGGGCACTCTTGCGGTGACGGATATTGCCGACATCACGGGCGATCCCACCATTGGCATCGTCATCGAGGTCATGGGCGGCCTGCACCCGGCCTATGAGTATATCTGCGCCGCTTTGCGCTCGGGTAAGCATGTGGTGACAGCCAATAAGGCGGTCATCAGCGCCTTTTACAGCCAGCTGACGCAGCTGGCGGCAGAAAACGGCGTGTCTCTGCGCTGTACTGCCGCCGTGGGCGGCGGCATTCCCTGGCTTGTAAATTTGGAGCGCTGTAAGCGGCTGGATGCCATTTCCGAGCTGGGCGGCATCATGAACGGCACCACCAATTTTATCATGGACGCCATGCACGCCGCCCCTGTGTCCTTCCCGGAGATTTTAAAGCAGGCCCAGGAGCTGGGCTACGCCGAGGCAGATCCATCCGCCGACATCGATGGCGATGATGTGCGCCGTAAGCTGACTATCTCCGCCAACATCGCCTTTGATACCCTCCTCCGGGAGGAGGATATCCCCATGTTCGGGATTCGCACCGTCACGGATGAGGATATCCGGACATTCCAGGCCCACGGCTTTGTATGCAAGCTCCTGGCCACCGCTAAGGCGGCCGAGGACGGCGTCTGCGCCTTCATCGAGCCCACCCTGGTTGCCAGCCATGACCTGGAGGCTGCCGTGCCCAAAAACTTCAACCTCATCACCTACTATGGGGAGAAAATCGGCCGGCACAGCTTCTTTGGCCAAGGCGCCGGGCGCTATCCTACAGCCTTCAACGCTGTGGAGGATTGCCTGGACATCCTGGCGGGCAAGCACGGCTTTTACACGGATGCCATGCGTCCTACCGCTGTTACCAACACGGAGGAGGCCCACCCCTACTATGTCCGCACCGCTTGCCCGGACGAATTCTTACAATCCGTTACGGCGGAACGCTGGGAAAGCGGCATCGTCACCGCCTGCGTAAGCGTAGCGGATATGCTCCGCTGGGGCCGGGAGCAGCTGAAAAAAGACCCCACCTGTTTCCTGGCAGGCATCCGCTGATGGATCACATCAGCCGCAGCAGGCAAAATGCCTGCTGCGGTTTTTTTTACAAATAACACAAATTATTCATATATTTGTCCCTTGGTTATGGTATAATATGCTTTGAGGATAGAATTTTGCCCGCAGGGCAAGGAGGAGCAACAGCCATGATGGTCGAAAAACCCAACCGCCCGTCCCTGAAAAACGTACATTTGCCCAACTCTACCCCGCAGCAGGAGATGGAGCTGGCTCAAGGCATGGTGCGGGTGAACCACCTGTACCGCAGCGCATTAAAGGTGGCTGTGGCACAGATGGAGATCCTGGACGAGGAGTTTGCCACGCTCAATGATCGCTCTCCCATCCATCACATCGAGTACCGCATCAAGACCCTGGACTCTATTGTGGAGAAGCTTCAGCGCCGGGGACATGCCGTTACTATAGACAATATCTACGCCTATGTCCAAGATGTGGCAGGCATCCGCATTATCTGCAACTATTTGGATGACATCTATTATCTGCGCAGCCTGCTCACCCGGAACGAGTCCTTTCGGGTGATCCAGGAGGTGGATTACATAAAGACACCCAAGCCCTCCGGCTATCGCAGTCTGCATCTGATCGTGGAGGTTCCCATTGTTATCTCTGAAGGGACATTGCACCTGCCGGTGGAGATCCAGCTGCGCACCATCGCCATGGATATGTGGGCCAGCCTGGAGCACGAGCTGCGGTATAAATCCACCCGGGCCTTCTCCCAGGAGGACGCCAACCGGCTGCGCCTGTGCTCCGAGGCGGTATTCGAGGTGGACCGGGAGATGCAGAACATCTATAAGGGAAAGCCCGCAGAGTACGAAGAGGGCGAAGCAGAATCCGCCCCTGGTTAATAAGCAGAAAAATCACGCACCCGATGTATAATCCGGTGCGTGATTTTATTATAGGCAGAGACTGTTTATCCGCCGGACGCATGCGCTGGTGTACGTCCGTGACATTGCCGCGCCTTAGGCCCGGCTGCGCCGCAGCTTTAACTGCAGCCGGTCTGCAATCATGGCAATAAATTCCGAATTTGTAGGCTTCCCCTTCGCCGAGTTCACGGTGTATCCGAAATACTTCTGCAGGGTCTCCAGATCCCCGCGGTCCCACGCCACTTCAATGGCATGGCGGATCGCCCGTTCCACTCGGGATGGCGTGGTAGAGAATCGGCTGGCTACCTCAGGATACAGCACCTTGGTCACCGCGTTGATGACATCCATGTCCTGCACGGCAATCAGAATGGCCTCCCGCAGGTACTGATAGCCCTTAATATGCGCCGGCACACCGATCTCATGGATGATCGCTGTCACCTGCCCTTCCAGAGCTGGAGAAAAATCCCCCATTTCCTGCTGGGATTGGGCTGCCTGACGCATCAGCTCCAGTAAGGATTCTTCGCTGCAGGGCTTGGATAAAAAGTACCACACGCCCATTTGCACCGCTTGGCTCACGGTGCGCTGCACACAGAACGCAGACACCACGATAATCTTCGGTGCCCGGTCCCCCATGCTTTGCAGCTGCTTGAGCAGGCCGAATCCGTCCAGCTCCGGTAAAACCAGGTCCATAATCAGCAGCTGCGGATACAGCTGCTGTACCAACCGCAGCGCATCCACCCCGGAGCCGGCGCTTCCGACCACCTGGAATTCCCCTGTACTCTCCATGGTCTTCTTCAGTATCGTTCGATACTCCTCGCTTGCGTCTGCTATAACAACGCTTGCCTTGATTTCCATATTCTCCCTCGTCCTTACATATTAAATTTTCAGCGCATAATCCATTCTTCCTCAACAGCCCTCCCTTGCCTTGCGGATAATATACCATATTTCAGTGTCGTTTTCAAGTAAATTTTAGCGATTTCATACGATTATGTGTGGGATTTTCCGACAGAATTCGACAAATATCTCTACCGGCGGCTGAAAACCTCGGAATTTTCCTTTGGAAAAAAGCTGAATATGTATGCCGTTTTTCTGAAATTTTTTCCTTTTTCTGCAAGGAATTCCCAAAACTTTTTTCAGGTGATTTTCTGTGTATTCTAATAAAAAAAATACATATTAAGAACTTTTTCAAATTAATTGACATTCCCGCCGGTTTGTGCCATTCTAATAGCATATCATCAGAAAAGGAGTTGATCGCGAATGAGCAGATTGGATATCAAGTCTCCCAGCAAGGCCGAGACTGTGGTGGAGAATCTCTATCGTGATGTAGAACGGCGGATTGCCGCCAGTCCTCCGGGGCTTTGCCCGGTAGATATGTCATTGAGCTTTCTGCGGCTCTGCCATGCCCAGAGCTGCGGCAAGTGTGTGCCCTGCCGCATCGGCCTGGGGCAGCTGGCCCTGCTCTTGGAGCAGGTTCTTTCCGGCACAGCCACCATGAGCACCCTGGTTACCATTGAGAAGACAGCTCGAACCATTGTCAACACGGCAGATTGTGCCATCGGCCGGGACGCGGCACGACTGGTGGTGGACGGGCTGGAGGGCTTCCGGGATGATTATGAGGAGCACATCCTTCACCAGCGCTGCCTGGCAGGGCTGAAGAACCCCGTTCCGTGTGTGGCCTTGTGCCCCGCTGGGGTGGATATTCCCGGCTACATGGCCCTGGTAGGTGAGGATCGCTGCGCCGACGCCGTGCGCCTGATCCGCAAGGATAACCCCTTCCCCGTTGCCTGCGCCTATATATGCGAGCATCCCTGCGAGGCTCGCTGCCGCCGAAATATGATCGACGATGCCATCAATATCCGCGGGCTCAAGCGCTATGCCGTGGATCATGCCGGGGATGTGCCCCAGCCTGCGTGCGCCCCGGCCACGGGTAAGACCGTTGCCATTGTGGGCGGCGGCCCCAGCGGCCTTAGCTGCGCCTACTATTTGGCCCTCATGGGCCACAAGGTCACCGTTTTTGAGGAGGCCAAGCAGCTGGGCGGGATGCTCCGCTACGGCATCCCCAGCTACCGCTTCCCCCGGCACCTGTTGGATGCCGAGATCGCATCCATCCTGTCTCTGGGGATCGAGGTACATACCGGCGTCACTGTGGGCAAGGATATCTGGATGGAGGACCTGCAAAAGCAGTATGACTGCCTGTATATTGCCATCGGTGCCCACCAGGATAAAAAGACCGGCATTCCCGGGGAGGACAGTGAAAACGTCATGTCTGCCGTGGAGATGCTCCGCGCCATTGGCGATGATATCATGCCTGATTTCACCGGCAAGAAGGTGGTGGTCATCGGTGGCGGCAACGTGGCCATGGATGTTACCCGCAGCTCTATCCGCTTGGGGGCCGAAAAGGTTACCTGCGTGTATCGCCGCCGTATCGAGGATATGACGGCCCTGCCCGATGAGGTTACCGGCGCCATGGCTGAGGGGGCCGAGATCATGGCGCTGGCCGCTCCGGTCCGCATCGAGGCGGACGAGGACGGCGTGGCCAAGGCCCTGTGGGTCCAGCCCCAGCTCATTGGTGAGGCGGATAAGGCCGGCCGGCCCCGGCCCCACAACGCTGATTTGGACGAGGTCCGCATTGAGGCGGACATTGTCGTGGTGGCCATTGGCCAGGGCGTTGAGATCAGCGGCTTTGACTCCGCCGGCGTGCCCATTAAGCGCGGCGCCTTTGTGGCCGGCCTTTCCGGCCAGGTGGGTGACATGGATAACGTCTTTGCCGGGGGCGATTGCGTTACCGGCCCCGCCACTGCCATCCGCGCCATTGCCGCCGGCAAGGTGGCCGCCGCCAATATTGACGAGCACCTGGGCTACCGCCATGAGATCACCGTGGACATTGACATCCCCAGCCCCATGCTGAATAACCGTCCGCCCCACGGCCGTATCAACACCACGGAGCGGGAAGCCTGCCAGCGCAAGTGCGATTTTGAGGACATTGAGTGCGGCCTGACCCACGAGGGCGCCGTTACCGAGGCCTCTCGCTGCCTGCGGTGCGATCATTACGGCTATGGTATCTTCAAAGGAGGTCGAGTTGACAGATGGTAAAGCTTATCATTGACAGAAAGCCGGTCTCCGTGCCGGAGGGTACCACCATTTTGGAGGCGGCCCGCTCTGTGAACATCGAAATCCCCACCCTCTGCTACCTCAAGGGCGTCAACGAAATTGCTGCTTGCCGGCTGTGCATGGTGGAGATCGAGGGGTATCCGCGCCTGGTCCCCTCCTGCGATAACGTGGTGGCCGAGGGCATGGTGGTGCATACCAATTCTCCCCGGGCCCGGGAGGCCCGGCGGGTGAATATGCGTCTGCTGCTCAGCCAGCACGACACCCACTGCACCAAGTGTACCCGCAGCGGCAATTGCAAGCTGCAAAAGCTTACCAACGACTATAACCTCCTGGGTGACCACTACATCAACGACCTGAAAAAGACGGAGGACGATTTCTCCAACCCCGTGGTGCGCATTGAGAATCGCTGCGTGCGCTGTATGCGCTGCGTGCAGGTGTGCGACAAGATCCAGAGCATGAACATCTGGGATCTGATGGGCACCGGCTCCCACACCACCATCGGCGTGGGCAAGACCCGCCGCCTGGGGGATTCCGATTGCACCTTCTGCGGACAGTGCATCATCCACTGCCCGGTGGGCGCCCTGCAGGAGCGGGACGACACCGGCAGGGTTTTCGACGCCCTGGCCGATCCCAAGAAGATCACCGTGGTGCAGATTGCCCCGGCGGTTCGGGCTGCCTGGGCGGAGTATTATCACCTGGACCCCAAATTTGCTACGGCCCAGCGCATGGTTACGGCCTTGAAGCAGATCGGCTTTGACTATGTGTTTGATACAGATTTTGCCGCAGACCTGACCATTATGGAGGAGGGCACCGAGTTTATCGACCGCTTCACCCATCGGGATCGCTACACCTGGCCCATGTTCACCTCCTGCTGCCCCGGATGGGTGCGGTTTGTGAAGAGCCAGTTCCCGCGGTTTGTGAACAACCTCTCCACGGCCAAGAGTCCCCAGCAAATGTTCGGCGCTGTGGCCAAGAGCTACTTTGCCCAAAGCATCGGTGCAGACCCACACGATATTTTCGTGGTGTCCATCATGCCCTGTGTATCCAAAAAGAGCGAGTGCGCCCTGCCCAATATGACGGATGCCTGCGGTGATCCGGATGTGGATGTGGTGCTTACTACCCGGGAGATGGTGCGCATGTTCCGGGGCGAGCAGATCGTCCCCGCCACTTTGGAGGAGACGCCCTTTGACAGCCCCTTGGGTACCGGCACCGGCGCAGCCGTAGTCTTCGGCTCCACCGGCGGCGTGATGGATGCCGCCCTGCGCACGGCCTACCGCATGGTCACAGGCAGCAATCCGGACCCCGATGCGTTCCACGCTATCCGCGGTATGGACGGCTGGAAGGAGGCGGTATTCGAGATTCCCGGCGCCGGTGCCGTTCGCATTGCGGTGGTCAGCGGCCTGGGCAATACCCGCAAGCTTATGCGGGCCCTGGAGCAGGGCGATGTGTCCTATGACTTTGTAGAGGTTATGGCTTGCCCCGGCGGCTGCGCTGGCGGCGGCGGCCAGCCTATTCACGACGGCGTTGAGATGGCTGAGAGCCGCGGCAGCGTACTGTGGGCCCTGGATCGGGCGGAGCCCGTCCGCTTCTCCCATGAGAACCCGGATGTCATGGCCCTGTATCGGGATTTCCTGGGCGCACCCATGAGCGCCAAATCGCACCACCTGCTTCACACGGATCATCATGCCTGGAAAATGCCCTCCGGTAACTGATCCCCCTTCTGACAGCTTAAAAGTGATCCCCGCCGCCCGGAACGGGCGGCGGGGATCACTTTTAAGCACTGCTGTTTCTACGCCTATTGCTCAGGCTGCCTGGACGCGAGTCCCGCCCTAACTTTACTTCGCTACCGGCGCGTCCGGCCAGTAGATCACATAGCACTCCTGCATCTCCCCCATGAAGAAGAAAATATTCTCCCCCATCTCGATGTGCTCACCAAAGGTCAGATCCGGCACAAACAGCCGTCCGCTGGTGCGCCTGGGCCCCTTGATGGTAAAGCCCTCCGCCGTGGGATGCTGCCGCAGCTCGTTGGCCGCCTCCTCCAGGCCGGGAAAATGCAGCGCCTTTTCCAGCTCCGCCAGCTGGGTGGCACCGTTGATGTATACCAGGTGATTTTCGTCCTTGAACCAGTTGATGCGCATTGTGTGCTCCTCCTTTTCTGCCTGCGTTTTTTTGCTGTCCTTACTGCCGCCCGGAGCCCTTTGCCTCCCTGTAGAAAGATGCCGCCCGCTGCAGCTCTGCAGACCGGCGGCATAAAAAGGCCGGATTTTTCTGTTGCGAAAAAATTCGGCCCTTGACTTCTCTCGTGGGTATCATGACGTAGCGAAGAAAGCGCCCGCTGCGGTGGTGTCCTCCGCTGTGCAATTCTCCTGACTGGCGCCCCGGAGCCTCCGCTCCCCGTTTGCAGCGTACCTTCTCGGAAACCTGATTTCCAATGGCGGACTTTCGTCCCGGCGGCCTTCGCCGCTTCCGTGCATCCTTGCGCCTACAGTGCCGTTCGCGTGGGTTTTAACCCTTTCCTTTTAAACTGTCTCCTGCCCGCATACGGGCGTTACGGCAGACAGCCGCACAGCATCCCTGGACCTATTTACTTTTTATAGTACCGCGTATATTATACCTGCGGCTTTTCCCCTTGTCAATGCGCAAAAAAACTCCTCGCAGATAGTGCAAGGAGTTTGGAGCTTGTGGCCGGACTCGAACCGGCGACCTGCTCATTACGAGTGAGCTGCTCTACCAACTGAGCCACACAAGCATATCCTTTACAGACGGTAGGTATTATACCATCTTTTTTTCTTGCCGTCAACTCTCATTTTCGGCTCGAGTGGAATACAATCTGTATTCGATCCTGCGGTTTTCCCCATATTCCCCCACGGTCTCCGGGAGTCCTGCCGCTTTTTTATCTGTATTCGTCAAAATCACCAGGGGGAAAACCGCCCTTTTCCGCCGTTTTCTGTTTCCAGGCGGCGCGCCCAACTCTCTTAAATCGATTAACATAATATTTAGTCTTTTTCGACTTTACAAATTGTTATCCACATTATCCACAGAGTTTTCCACATACAGTTTTCCTTTATTTTCAAGACTTTTTAAGCTGATTTGCCAGGTTTCCCTCTTCGTGGCCTCGCCTTGAAAAAAAAATGTCGATTTACATAATACAATCATACTTCCAAATATTTCCTGTTTCCGTTTTTCTCCCATTTTCCCCTCTTGACAAGGCAATAGAGAGAAGCAGGCGCTTCTCTCTATTGTATACGCTTATATGGACGTTCACTACCGGGGGCTATGGTGGGGCGATAGCCGGATGAAGATCGTGTAGAGCCCCATGCGTGCTGCAGTGCTGCCTGCCAGGACCGGATACATCTGCCGCCTGAATGGAAAAGGCCAACTATCCATCCTGACAAGGGCCCGCACCGCTTATTCCCCCAAAGGGCGAACAGTTTCCCTTATTTCACGCGAAGGCTTAGGCCCTGTACAGCCTACGCGGCACCGAATGCCTTGCGCAGACGGCGAATTTTTATGAACGTATCCGCATGGTACCTTCTTCACAGATTTGCAAACACGGTGCAGCCCTTCGTCTTGAGCCAGCGGAGCAGCAGTACACACGCCGCCAGCGTCACCACAGCAAAGGCGGCCATGAATGCCATATAGCCTATACGCCAGCCGATCAGGAAGAAGCCGGCCGCCAGCAGGGCCGCATACACCACGCCGCCCAGCAAGGCCAGGGCCACAGCGCCGCCCTGCTTGATGGGGGTGATCTCACTGGTCCAGTGGAGATTGGGCATTTTCAGGCCTAAGAACAGGCATAGGAGGGCCGACAGCACCGTGAACAGTGCCGCTACCACCAGGGCCAGGGCCGTCTGCGCCGCCCCGGCGGGGCTCACAGCGGCCACGCATATGCCGCACAGCGCCGCCGGAACGGCCGTAAGCAGCAGATGCATCCTGAGCTTAGCACGCAGCACCTGCCACGATGTCACCGGCAGGGATTGGGCCAGCCACAGGCTCTTCCCCTCCAGAGACACGGAGGGCGCCGCCATATCGTTCATGCCCACCAGAGTACACAATGCCGCACACAGCAGCACCGACAGGGCTCCGGGTCTGTCGGCAAACACGGGCTCCAGCATCGGAAGGAGGCTGCCGCCCTTCCACACCAGCGCCGCCGCGCCAATGACCAGGCCCAGGATGCCCATGCCGCAGTTGAGCATATAGTTGGCGCTGGCGGTGAACCGGCTCAGCTCCCGGCCCAGCAGGGCCCGGTCGATGCTTCGCGGGCGAGCGGCCTTTTCGCGGTACTCCACCTTGGCTACGGCCCCGGTGGAGGTGGCCAGCTTCAAAAAGCTCCGGGCGATAAGGTACCACACCAGGGCAAACAGACCCAGCACCGCCGCCGACATAATGGCTATGGCCGAGCCATTGCCCATGGCCACCCGGCCCACCAGGTACAGCGGGTAGGCCATACTGCGGATGCTCGCGCCGTAGTAGGCGGCGTTGGCCAGCAGCTCTGTCAGAAGGCTCTGGGCTTTGGCATAGAAGAAGTAGTACGCTCCGATGAACACCAGGGACACCAGCACCGTGATAAAGCTCTTGTTCTTCAGCTTCTGACTGATTTTAGCGATGACCCATCCCAAGGCGCAGGACAGGGTCAGCACGAAAACGGACAGAAGGAGCAGCTGGATCATGCAGCCTACTACCACAGGAACCGTGATGCCTACCACCACCCAGTACACGATGATGGCCGGGAGCAGCACAACGGCGGAATACATCAGACCCATGAGATACACGCTCACCAGCCGGGCCGCCATAATGGTGCGCACGGGAATAGGCAGCGACAGCAGCAGGTCATTATCCTTGGCCATGTAGAGGGTGGAATAGGTATTGAAAACGCTGCCGAATATGCCTAAAAACGCCGCCAGCAGTGTCATGATCGTGAAATACAGCCAAGACATACCCACCTGGGCCATGCTCTCGCACATAGCCAGGGACAGAAGGGTAAACAAGCCGCCCAGTACGCCCACCATCAGCACCACGAAAAGCACGGTGAAGCCGATGGTTGCCTCCTTGGATCGGGCCCGGTTCTTCTTGGCGTCGTAGGTATAGCTGCGGAAAATATCTCCCAGCTGTTTTTTCACCAGGATCTTCAGCATGATTCATCCTCCAGCTCCAGGAATACCGACTCCAGAGAGGCATCCCCCTTCACTTCCTCCATAGTGCCGGAGCGGATGAGCTTGCCTCCTTTGATAATGGCCACCTTGTCACACAGCTTTTCGGCCACCTCCAGCACATGGGTGGAGAAGAAGATGGCACCGCCCGCACTGCACAGCTCCCGCATCATCCCCTTGAGGATGTGGGCTGCCTTGGGGTCCAGGCCCACGAAGGGCTCATCCATGATGATGAGCTTGGGCTCGTGGAGCCAAGCGGAGATAATGGCCAGCTTCTGCTTCATGCCGTGGGAGTAGGCGGCAATGGGCTGGGCCAGGTCCGCTGTCAGTTCAAATAGATCGGCGTACTTGCGGACGCGCTCTTGACGGGCCTGGGCGCTCACGCTGAAGATGTCGGCGATGAAGTTCAGGTACTTGATGCCCGTCATGTATTCATACAGGTCCGGGTTATCGGGGATATAGGCAATCATCTTTTTACATTCCAGGGGCTGGGTGCGCACGGACTTGCCGTCCACCAGAATCTCCCCGCCGTCAAACTGCAAAATTCCCGCCACAGATTTAAGGGTGGTGGTCTTGCCGGCGCCGTTGTGGCCGATAAAGCCATAGATTTCCCCCGCATGAATGTGCAGGCTCAGGTCATCCACCGCCTTTTTCTCCCCATAGGTCTTTGTCAGATGTTCGATTTTCAGCATTCTGATTTCCTCCGTGTTCTTTTCTTAAAACTCCATGACCAGGCCCACCTGCAGCGGGTGCAGCTTCTCACCCAGCTCCCGGTGCAGCAGCTGATAGGCCTGCTCCCCGGTGCAGTGCCCGGTACACACATAGGCGATGCCGGTTTGCTGAATTTCCTTTGCCAGCGCCAGCACCTCCGGCTTGGATTTGTTATATAGATGAAAGCCGCCGATGATGGCATATACCGTCTTGCCCGGGAACATCCCCGCCACCTCTCGGATGATGTCGGCCGCCCCGCCGTGGGAGCAGCTGTTGAAGATCACAAGCCCCTTCTCCGTGTCCAGCACCAGGCTCTGCTCGTGGGAAAAGTCGTCCGGGACCCACCGGCCATTCGTCCGGCGGTACATATTCTCCCGCCGACCTACCCGGGCCAAGCCCGCCGTCTTGTGCGGAGCCAGATATACCCCCGGCAGGATCTCCGTGGGCTCCTTCCCGGCATACACGATCCGATCCCGAAAGTCCTGCAGCACGGTCTTCGGCACACCGATGTACCGCCGCAAAAACAGCTTCTTGTAGTAGCAATCCGCCCCGCAGGTGTGCCCCACATAGAACTTTGCCCTGCTGTTGCAGCGGAAGAATGCCTCCATGCCATTTGCGTGATCGTAATGCGCGTGGGATAGCACCGCCGCGTCCACTGCCGTCAGATCAAGGCCCAGCTTCTCTGCGTTTTGCACGAACAGATCAGATGCTCCTGTGTCCAGCAGGATGTGTTTTTCACCATACTCAATATAAATGCACAGGCCCCATTCTCCCGAAAGGATTCCGTTTCCCCGGTTGTCCACGACTACTGTAGCTTTCATACGCTCACCTCTTATAATTCATGGATATATAGCATACAATATACATTATAAACGCTGCCCGCCCGGCCTGTCAATAAGGCGCCGCGCCGCTGGCACCGGCAGCTGAATTGCACTGTTTAACAAAAATAGCAGCTGGATGCTTCACACTTTTATGGTATACTGACTTTAATTTGGGCTTTGAGTTTCGCCTGAATTATAAAAAAGACGAGTAAGCACTGCTTACTCGTCTTTTTTTAGTCGCTATTTTGCAATGTGCCCCTGCCTGCCGTTATAGGAGGGGGGCAGAGATAGGAATCAGAACAGCTCCTTCCTCCGGGCAACGAATACGCCGCCAGTCAAGGCCAGAACGGCCAGGCCCACATACAGCACCACGCCGGTATCGCCGGTGGCGGGCGCCTTGTAGCCCAGGTTGGTCATCAGAGAGGTGATCTCCGCATCCGTCAGGCCGATGGCCTTCATATAGTCCTTGGCGCCCTGCTGCAGGTCAGCCTTGGACAGATCCTCCACACCGAAGGCGGTCTGAAGGGTCTTGATGATGTTGCTCTCGGCGATGGCGGTATACTTATCGGTGCCCGGCTCCACGCCGTAGTAGTTATAATAGGTGGTCATATAGTCCTCCACCACCTCATTGAAGGCGGCGCCCATGAGGCACTCCAGCAGGGCGTTGACGAAGCCGGCGCGGTCCTTGCCCTCGGTGCAGTGGACATAGTATACGCCCTTGTTAGCGGCAAAGAAGCGCAGACCATCCGCCAGGCCGGCCTGGAACTCGGGAGCGGTGAAGTCCACACCCAGATTCAGGTAAATGACCTTCTGGCCGGCATAATAGGTGTCGGCAAAGCCCTCATATGCCTTGGCATCCGCCTCGCTGTCCGCCAGGTTCATGATGACGGTGACACCGGCCTTCTTCAGTGCGGCATCGGCATAGCCGCTGCGGCCCAGCTCGGGATTGATGGGGGAGGAGCCGCGGTAGAGCAGATTCTTGCCCATGCCGGTGGTGGCCACATTGCGGAAGTTGGCAAACTCCGCATCCGTCAGGTCGGGATAGTCCGCCCGGTTGTTGGTGCGCTGCAGCTCGTGGAGGATATACTCCGCCCGGTAGCCGTCCTTCTCTGCCATGGTGAAGGTGACCTCCACGGGGTAGGTCACGCCCTCCCAGGCGGTCCAGTACCAGTTTTTATCCTCGTCCGTGTGCTTCACGGCCAGCTCATAGGTCTCGGCAAAGTTGCCCATGTTGATGGCCATGCTCACATAGCCCGTGGGATTGCCGTCCTCGCCCTTTTCCACGATGATGGCAGGCTTGCCGGAATCCACATAAGAATAGGTGGGGATCACGGGCAGAGTCAGGGTCTTGCCCAGGAACTCCACGGTGACCAGGTCACCCCAGTTAAAGCCCATGTCGCCCATGAACTTTTCGGCCTTGCAGTCGGTATACACATTGCCGTATTTGGTCATCCAGATGTTGGCGTCCAGGCCGCCGATGGTGATCTTGCCGTCGTCCTCATCAGGGGGCAGGATGACGGTCATGCGGCCATCGGGTTCGGCATACTCCTGCCCCACAACGCCGCCCAAGACGGTGGTAATATACTCCATCACGATCTCGTCCAGGGGCAGGCCGGTGTCGAACTGGCTGGAGGCAGCCGCAAAGGCGTAATAGGTGTCGCCGCCGGCTGCAGTGAAGTTGTTGGTGATTACGGCGTAGGTTTGATCGGGATCAAAGGGCTGGCCGTTGATGCTTTCGATAGTGACGCGGTTGATGCTCTTGGGGCCGTAGTAGGTGGAGCCGGGATAGGTGTCATCCGCCTTGTCATAGGGCTTGGTGCAGTCCACGGTGAGCTTCATGCCCGCCGTCTGGGGGAAGCCACCCAGAGAGATGGGCGTGCAGAAGGTGGATGCCTCCAGCGCCTCCAGCAGCTCGCTGCCCTTGACGTGTACCACGGCCAGGGTGTTGCCGAAGGGCAGAACAGTGGTCACGTCCGCCTTGGAAATATCCCCGGCGTGGATCCACGCGCGGATACCGCCGCCGTTGGTGAGGGCCACGGCATTGGTCATGTCAACGCCGGGGGCTTTGGTCTTGATGGCCCACATCATGGCATCGGTGATAAGGTTGCCCAAGTTGGTCTCCTGAGTGCGGTTGCCCGGCTCCTTGTCGCCGTTGAGCTCAACCTCTGACTTGGCAAACACCGCACTGTATTCCGTGTCAATGGGATCCATAATGGCCTTGGCGGCTGCGGTCACCTTGGCGTCCTCGTACTCATACTGGCCCAGGTCCAGCATCTCCAGACCCTCGGGCAGCTTGGTCTTGTTGTCAATGATCAGGACACCCACATAGGCCAGCTTGGTGCCGGTGGATTGGATGGGCAGCTCATAATAGGGGTTGTCGATATAAATGGGTTTGCCGTCCTCATCCACGCCGGTTTGGAGCTTTGCTGCGCCGGCCAGCATCACGGAATGGGAGTGGCCGTCAATGACGAAGTCGATATCGGGGACGTTTTTCAGCAGGTCATAGGAGGTATTGGGCTCAGAGCTGCTGTCCACACCCAGGTGGGCCAGGCAGATCACCGCATCCGCGCCCCGGGCCTTCAGATCATCCACCTGAGCCTGGGCGGCAGCGTACATATCCTTCGCACCCAGGAAGGTCAGGCCCTGGATCAGGGCGGGGTTGGCCTTGGTCTGCGCCTCGGGGGTCTCTAAGCCGAAGAAGCCGATCTTCATGCCGCCCTTTTCGATGATGGTGTTTGCGTCAAAAATGGAATTGCCATCCTTGCTGACGTTGGCGCACAGCACCTGGAAGTTTGCTTTGGCCATGTTCAGCATTAGCTGCTCGTAGCCGTAGTCAAACTCGTGGTTGCCGATGGTGGCTACATCGTAGCCGGAGGCATTCATCATGGTTACGGCGTCGGCGCCCTTGTTGACGCTGACATAGATGGTGCCCTGGCTGTAGTCGCCGGCATCGACCAGGATGACATCGGCACCCCGAGCCTTAAGCTCGGCCTTCAGCGCGGCCACCTTGGCGTACCTGGCGATTTCGCCGTGCACATCATTGGTGTGCAGGATGACGGTTTTGCCGGCCAGATCCTGCTCCACCGGGTCTGCCCAGGCCGTGGTCACCATCAGAGACAGCGACATGACTACAGACAGAAGCAGTGCTAAAACTTTCCGCATGGTTCTTTTCCTCCTTTAAAATTTAGAAACGTATATACGTTCCTCTGTACCCCTTATCATACAGGATTTTTCAAAAAAAGGGAATCCTTTTAAAAAAATGCTACGCCAAAAAAACGGGGAAGAAATTGTGCAATATATACAAGAAACAAGAAAAAATAAACGGAAAATTTCAGCAAATTTTGATCGGCGGGTTCATACTCCCAGGAAAAAATCGCACCGCTCCGCCAGAGAACAGGCTCGAAAATACTGCTCCTCCAGGGGGATCCAGCGGTCTATAAACTGCCGGAGCTTTTCCGGGCCGCTGCGCGCCTCTATGCGGCGCAGCTGCTCCCGGGGATCCACTGTGAGGAAGATGCGCAGGTGATAGTAGGGCCACAGGGTCTGGTGGCAGGCATAGGAGCCCTCCACAATAGTCAGCCGGGCCGGTGGGACAAAAACGGCCGGCCCCAGGACCTCATGGGCACAGAGATAGGGCCGGTAAACCACGGCCTCGCCCCGGGCGGCGGGCAGCAGCACCTCCTGTAGGAAGCGCTCGTGATCCACATTTTCCCCGGGGGCCTGCAGGCGCTCCGGCGTGCGCTGATAGGGCTGGAGGAAGAAGTCGTCCATGTGGAACACCCGGCAGGGAAACTCCGCCTGTAATCGGGCGGCCAGGGTGGTTTTTCCGGCACCGCAGCGGCCGTCAATGGCTACAAGCACCCGTTCCTGCCGATCCAGCAGCGGCCGGATGGCGTCCAGCACCGGGTCAAGAACGGGGGAGAGGCGGTTAGCTGTGGGGGGCTGAGGGAAACGGGGTTTCGTCATGGTCAAGTCCTCCGGAAGTGGAATGGTATGGGAGTGGGGCCTGCGTATTCAGTATACCCCGGCCCGGCGGCACCGTCAACCGGGGGATACCCTCTGTCATTCCGAGGAGCGAAGCGACGTGGGAATCCGTGGTGTTTATGCTGCCAATCTCCGCGGAATGTGTAACGCATGCGCGTTAGAAACGGATTGCCACACCAGTCTGCAGATTGGCTCGCAATGACAGGACTTTCTGACAACAGGAGAGGAGAGGCTCCGTAGAGCCTCTCCTCTGTGGGGGTTTCTTTTGCCGGGGATGTGGCGATCAGGCGCGGCGCTTTTTGGAACGAATCAATGCAGCGCCGGCCAGAGCCGTGATGCTCATGACAGATACCCAAAGCACCATGGCGCTATTGTCGCCGGTGGCGGGCTTGTCGGGTGTGTCGGGCGTAGGCTTATCGGGATTATCCGGCGTGGGGTTATCGGGATCGCCGGGATTCACGGGCGTGAGGACCGTCTGGCAGACATCACACTTGCCGTCATTGTCGGCGTCCACATGGCCGGTGGCGGGGATAGCCCGGGTCTCGGTCTCGCCGCAGGCGGAGCAGGTGCGGGACTCCACACCGTCCACGGTGCAGGTGGCGGGCGTGGTGACGGTCCACTCGCCGAAGGAATGTCCGGTGGCGGGGATAGCCCGGGTCTCGGTCTCGCCGCAGGCGGAGCAGGTACGGGACTCCACACCGTCCACGGTGCAGGTGGCGGGAGTGGTGACCGTCCACTCGCCGAAGGAATGTCCGGTGGCGGGGATAGCCCGGGTCTCGGTCTCGCCGCAGGCGCAGGAGTGGGTCTCCACACCGTCTGCGGTGCAGGTGGCGGGCGTGGTGACCGTCCACTCGCCGAAGGAATGGCCGGTGGCGGGGATCGTCTGGGTCTCAGTCTCGCCGCAGGCGCAGGTGCGGGTCTTTACGCCGTCCTTGGTGCAGGTGGCAGGCGTGGTGACCGTCCACTCGCCGAAAGCGTGGGTGTGAGTGGTGCAGATGATGTCTGCCCGGTCGCGGGTGCGGATACGGGGCGCCATGGGAGTGCCGTCTTCCAGGACGAAGGTGTTGTCATAGGAGGCAAGACCGGTAGCCTCGATCTCGCAGCCCACGGCGGCGTTTGCAACATCCTGGGAGGTGGTGATATAGCCGTCGATGAACACCCGGGCCACATTGCCCTGGGCGTCGCGGACCAGGATGGTCTGGATCAGGCCGTTGGCCATCTCAATGCCGGTGACATAGCCCTTGAGGGTGATGAGCTGGCCCAGGACGGAGCCGTCATTCACCTGGGCGGCGGTGACCACCTTGGGCTCTACGGGGGTATCCGCGCCCAGCTTCCGGATCTTGGTCACGGCCAGCTGGCGCTCGCCCTGGTAGGAGCTGGTGGAGCCGCTGATGCGGAGCTTATCGCCGATCTGATAGTCGCCGGCCACGGGGAAGCAGTTGATGCCGCCGGTCTCGTCCTGGATATAGATGCAGTCAAAGAAGGCGGTATTCTTATCATAGCCGGAGGCGTTGGAGGTGACGATGCCCTCCACGGTGTACTTGATGCCCTCATCGGGGTCCGCATGGACTTCGGCGATGGTGCTGATCTTGGGGGGATTGAGATAGTTGATCAGGTTCTCGCAGATCCTGTAGTTGGAGTAGTTCTTCTCCAGGGTGTTGTCCAGGTCGGACTGGACCTCGAAATTAGAAAGGAAGGCCGCACCGGAGACGATGACCATGCCCTTGCCCTCCAGCTGCTCGGTGGCCATGATCAGCAGGCGGGGATCGTTCTCGGCGTAGGTGTACTTGGGGATGCCTGCGCCGCCTCTGCCGTCCTTATCCACGTCCACGGAGTAGGTGGTGGCGTGGCCGTAGACCACGGGAGAGACGGTGGAGGGCAGAGCGGAGGCGGGATTGCCATCTGCATCCACGGCATAGATGGAAGCGCCGCCGTAGTGACTGAAGCGCTCGGTGTACATCTTGTCGTAGGGATGGTTGGTGTCTACGATCACACCGTCCGTGAGGAAGTTATCCATGTTGTAGTCGCTGAAGTACAGTCTCCACTTATCCACGCCGTCGGCGGCGCTGCGAACATCATCGTAGGTAGCATCGTCGCTGATGCGGAGGCTGGAGCCCAGGGCCTTCAACACATCGTTTTGGGTCTCGGCCATGTGCTTGGTATTGGGGTTATTCTGGATGACATCGTAGTTCTCGTAGTTGTCGCTCCAGCCGGCCAGGATGACTGTTCCCCCGGCGTTATTAAAGGCCGTCAGGGCTGCGAGCTCCTCCTGGCTGTAGGTCTTGGGATCGGCCTGGGCCTCAGACGAGCGGCGGCTGGGGGCGGTGAGGACCATGGCCTTATACTTGGGGTTGGAGCAGGCGGCGATGAGGTCCGCGCTGGTGTTCAGCTGGACGGTGCGCACGCTGTACTCCGCGGCCAGATTGCCGAAGTTGCCCATGCTGTCCTTATAGTTGCCGTTTACATACTCATTATAATGAGAGGCATCAAAACCGATATAGACCAGCTTGCTGGCATCCAGCACATCCAGGCTGATGGTCTTGGTGAAGGTGTAGTCCTTGCCGTTCTGATTCACCACGGCGGTGACCAGGACGGTGGCAACACGGGCCTGGTCGGGGGTCCACTTAAAGGGAATGTCCAGGGTGCTGCCGGCGGCGATGGTGTAGCCGGCTGTGTCGGTGCCGATGACCTTGCCGTTGATGCTGTAGACCAGGGAGGTGACGGTGGCGTCGGCATTCTCGCTGTTAAAGAGAGTGGTGGTCAGGGTCAGCTCCTCGTCGGTGACGGGGGTGGCGGTGCCGCAGACCAGGTTGGAGATGCCCAGCTTCAGGCTCTCGCCCACCCACACGGGGGAGGTGACAGCCAGGTCGCCGTCCTTCTGGGTGACGCGGATGAAGTAGTAGCTGTACTCCGGAGCCAGGGTGACGGAGAGAGTGCCGCTCTTGAACTCGGCAGGATCGTCCCAAACATGGGCCACCTTGCCGGAGTTGACCACCACCTCCACCTTGGCGATGGAATCCGTGCGGTCGGGATCGTAAACGCTGACCTCGATGTCCAGCTTGCCGGGTACTGTCTCAATTCTGGAGCCCATCATGAGGCCGTTGACGGTGTAGCCCAGTTCCAGGTTCTTATCCTCGGTGGCGTACATGCGCAGAGCGCGGATGGCGTCGTAGATGCCCTCCTCGGTAAAGTTATCGGTGAGGATGACGTCACGGGCGTCATTGGCGTTGCCCCACTTGCCCTGATGGTTATCCTGGTTGTTGGTGGGGGCCAGGTGCCAGCCCTTATCCAGCGCCATGATGTACTGCTCATAGCTGGGATAGTAGCCGCCGGCGCCGATCTGACCCTCGCCGTTACCCACCTCCACCATGTACATGCGGCTGTCGATGACGGGATTCCAATAGCTGAAATCCTTGAAGTTGCCGAAGGTGGTGCCGGGGTGGTTAAACTGGCTGATGGAGTTTGCGCCCTCGGTCTGGCTCAGCAGGGCGTAATAGGCCTTCATGCCGGCGTCATCGGTCTTATTATTCAGGGTCTTATTGTTGCGGGAGACGATGCCGGGGGTATTGAAGGTGTTGATATGGCCGGGACCGCCGGACCAGGTCATCTCGAAGCCGCCGATGGCCACCATGTCGCCGGCGTTGTCCTCGTTGAACTGGGCGATGGTGTCCTTGTAGGTCTTCCAGCTGTGGCTGGCATCGGAATCCTTGACCAGGGAGGTGTCATAGAGGGCGGCCTCCACATTGGGGGCATTCTTGGAATCGAAATAGTTGGAGTGGTCGGTGAAGGCCACGAACTGGACGTTGGCGCTGGCAGGCAGGCTTCTGATATAGCTCAGGGCGCTGTCCAGCGTGCCGGAGCCGTCGGAATACTGGGTATGGCTATGGAGCTGCCCGAAGTAGGGCTGATAGGTGGTCTTGCCCACGGTGAAGAACCAGCTGAATTCGGCAGACTTGTCGTCGGCCCGGGTAGCGGTGACCTTCACCTCGGTGCGGCCGTCAGCCATGTCAGCGGCGGGGGTATAGGTGACGCGGCCGCCAGCATACTCCGGAGTGACGGCGGTGCCGTTCACGGTCATGGTGATGGTGGGAGCCTCCCCGGCATTGGCCAGAGCCACGGAAATGGCGGGACGCTTATTCTTGCCGGTCTGGCTGCCCCGGGCGGGGGTGGGATCGGCAAAGACGGGTTCGTCCTTAACGGTGATCTCAGCGGCGGCGGAGATGGGAATGTACTTATTGTCCGTGCCACTGATGTTCACGGTGAGCTTATCGCCCGTGACGGAGGCGGCGGGGATGGTGACGGTGTAGGTGCCGTCCTCGCCCAAAGTGACGCTGAGGGATGTGCCATTGAGCTTGGCGGTCATGTCACCCTGCACGCCGAAGGGGGCGTCCACGGTGAAGGTGAAGGAATAGTCCGTGCCCACATAGGCATAGGGCAGGTCGCCCAGGACCACGGCGGGGTTATTCACGACGCCGTCCACAGTCGTAGTGCCCTCCGCTACGGGGTAGAAGAAGAAGGAGTAGATGGTGTAGTCGGTGACATTATACATGGAATAGACCTTGAAGCTGTCACTGTAATACTCCAGCCACTGACTATGGCCCTTGTACTTGGCGGTGCGGCTCTCCATCTCGTAGCCGCCTACGCCGCCGGAGCAGGTGCGCACCAGCCAGTCGGCGTCCTCGCTGGCGGTGGCGCTATAAAAAGCGTTGTTGCCGGTGCCGCCTGCGCACAGATAGCCGTAGGTCTCGTTGCGGAAGCGGAGATATTCGCCGTTTGCCTCCACGGTGAAGATCACGGCGCCGTTGCCGGCGGTGAGCTTACCGTCGGCAATGGTGGCCACTGCCTTGGTAATGGAGGGGCTGTCGGGGTTGTCGTCCTGCTTTGCCAGGGCGGCGCCTGCGTTGGCGTTGTAGATGACCACCTGGTCGCCCACGGTGGGGAGACCGCCGGAGGGCTGGTCGGAGCCGCTCACAGGGATGAACTGCAGGGCGTAGACGCTCTCATCGGATGCTTTGTAGGTATAGGTGGTGAACTCCGTGTATTTGGCAAACCACTCCACATAGTAGGTGGGGCGATTTGCGTTGATGAGATAGAAGCAGCCGTCGGTGGTGGCCTTTTCCACCTTCCAGGTGTCGTTGACCTCGTTGAGGGGCAGACTATTGCGGTCTGCGTTCATGGACAGCTTCTTGCCATCGGAAGTGGTGATGGTGTAGATGCCGTCAGTGGAACTAACCGTCCAAATCAGGTCGGCGGAGGGATTATCCACCTTGCCATTGGTGACAGTGACATCCTTACCGGCCCGGTAATAGGTGCCGGTGGCATTGGCGGACATGGCCTTGCCGCTGCCGGGGTTATAGATGACATACTTGCCATCAGCCACCAGAGGCTGATCCACAGGGATGAACTGCAGGGCGTAGACGCTCTCGTCGGATGCTTTGTAGGTATAGGTGGTGAACTCCGTGTATTTGGCAAACCACTCCACATAGTAGGTGGGGCGATTTGCGTTGATGAGATAGAAGCAGCCGTCGGTGGTGGCCTTTTCCACCTTCCAGGTGTCGTTGACCTCGTTGAGGGGCAGACTATTGCGGTCTGCGTTCATGGACAGCTTCTTGCCATCGGAAGTGGTGATGGTGTAGACGCCGTTTTCGGAGGTGACCGTCCAAATGAGGTCCTCGGCGGGGTCTGTCACCTTGCCGTTGGTGACGGTGACATCCTTACCGGCCCGGTAATAGGTGCCGGTGGCGTCGGCGGACATGGCCTTGCCGCTGCCGGGGTTATAGATGACATACTTGCCGTCCTTGATGAGGGCGGTGGGTCCCGGCTCAGGGTCGGGGGTCTCGGAGCCGGATTCTACCACCAGGTAGATTTGCTGCTCAAAGGCGTCACCGGTGCCGGTGTAGGCGCTCCAGTTGCCTTTGCTCGTGAACCACTGGAGACGATACTTGTCGGTGCGGCCGGTGTTGTCAATGTAGAAGGTGGCGTCCTTGCCGTCCACTGCCGTGATCTTCCAGTTCCGGTTGACCTCGTCCAGGGGCGTGCTGGTGAAGTCTGTGCCCATGGCCAGTTTCTTGCCATCGGCGGTGGCGAAGGTGTAGGTGCCGTCGTCGTTAATGCCGAGAGTCCACTTATCGGCGTCCGTAAAGCCGGTGAGCTTGCCGTCAGCCAGGGTCACATCGGTGCCCTTGTTGTAGTGGCCGGTGTACTCCGTGGACAGAGTTTTCCCATTGGCGGGGTTGAATACGACCACCTTGTCGCCATCCTGCAGGGTGGACAGGTCGGAGATGACGCCGCTCTGGCGGGCGGGGGCAGCGTCCAGCTTGTAGAGGGTGATGGCCTGCTGCCTGGTGTAGGTGGCGCTCTTGAAGTAGCGGAAGCGCATCTGATCGGAATTCTTGTTAAACCGCAGATGGGCTCCGCCGGACACGATATCCACCGTGCCGTCAGCATTCAAGGCGATGGTATTGGCGGTTGCCTTAGCACCCGTTTTAAGGCCGTTTGCATCGGAAGTCTGATAAATATACTTTCCGTTTGCACCCTTGATGGAATAATTGCCGTCGGCCATTTTCTCAATGGTGACTGCAATGGTTTCCGTTGTTTTGATGGTGCCTTCTGCGATTTTAACGGTCTTGTAGTTATTGGGAACGTCGATTGCGGTGAGGCTGCTGTCAAAGGCCGCCTCGTCTCCTTCGGACACGATCAGGTAGGTGCCTGACCAATCCTCCGGTGCCTGCGTGACCTTTTTATAGGTCTGTGGCGTCGGGTCTGCCGCGAACACCGCTGTGGGCAGCAGCGACAGCAGCATGACCAGCGCCAGCAGGACGGACAGAAGCCGCCTGCTATGTCCTCTCTTCTTCAAAATCTGATCCCTCCTATTCATTTTACACGGTAGCTTGTTACACGGTAGCTTGCCCCCGGGGCCCGGGTAGGCGGGTCCGTTCTTTCCTCATAAAGCCACTATGAAAAATCCGAAACCGCGCCTCTGTTAAACCTGGGTGAAATCTGCAGAGACAGAAAAAGCCGCCTGCCCCAACTGCGTGGGGAGACGACCCTGCACAACCGCTGTAAGAAATGCTACTTGGAATTCCGTCGACCAGGACAGCAGGCTGTGAAGGATGCCGGGAAACGAGAGCAAACTTTTTGTGTTGATGGAGATATTTTAGCACATCCCGATACAGATTGCCACCGGTTTTTTTATTTTAGTGAAAAACGGCGGAAAAATTTTGCATATCTTATGAAAAATGCCCAAACTGCTTCGCCGGAACCTGCCTCTTGACATCGGATGGAGAAATTGCTATGCTGAAAAAAATGAGGACACGGAGGTTGCTCCTATGAAAAAATCCAAGGGGAAAAGCACAAGGCCGGACGCAAGAGCCTGGTGGGGCAAAAATCGTCTCAGCTGCATCATCCTGGCGGCGGCGGTGGTGGTGTTTATTATCGTGCGGGCCCTGGCGGCGACCCATGAGCAGCCCCAGCCCCGGGGCGAGGATTACGCCGAGTATGAGACCGCCGTCATCACCGATGTCCTGTCGGACAGCACCGAGCAGGATCCCGTGTCCGACAATGGATATCGGGGCGAACAGCTGCTGCTGGCTGAGATCCGCACGGGCCAGTACAAGGGCGAGACCATGCAGGTCAGCAACTATGTGGGTCCGCTGTATGGCCAGGCCCTGAAGGAGGGGCAGCGGGCGGTGGTGCTGATCTCCACTTATTCTGACGGCAACCACACCGCCACGGTATATGAGTATGACCGGGCCGTGGGCCTGGCGGTGATCGTGGGCCTGTTTTTGCTGGCCACGGTGGCCGTGGGCGGCAAGGTGGGCGCAAAATCCCTGGTGGCCCTGGCCATTACGCTGGTGTGCCTGTTCTTTATTATGATTCCGCTGCTGATGAAAGGCGCGCCTACGCTGCTGACGGTATTTTTGGTGTGCGCATATATCACCGTCGTGACCATGGTGATCCTGGGCGGCGTGAGCAGCAAGACCATCTGCGCGGCGCTGGGCACCATCGCCGGTACGGCTCTGGCACTGCTGTTCGGCCTGCTGGCACAGGGGCTTCTGCACGTTGATGGGCTGCGGCTGGCGGAGGTGGAGCCGCTGCTGCAGCTGCGGCAGACGGGCACCCCTCTGGGCCTGCGGGGTCTGCTGGTGGCGGGGGTGGTCATCAGCGCCCTGGGTGCGGTGATGGATGTGGCCATGAGCATTTCCTCGGCATTGACGGAGGTGCATACCGTGGCTCCGGATCGCAGCGGCAAGGAGCTTTTCCGCTCGGGCATGAACATCGGCCGGGACATGGTGGGCACCATGACCAACACCCTGATCCTGGCATTTTTGGGCAGCGGACTGGTGTTTATCATCTACCTGTGCTCCCTGGGGCTGGATCCCCGGCAGCTCATCAGCTCGCCCTATATGGCGACGGAGGTCATCAGCGGCATCGCCAGCAGCATTGGCGTAATTTTGGCCGTGCCGCTGACAGCGCTCATCACATCGTTGCTTTTGGGCAGCAAGAAAACCGCCCCGCTGGCAAAATAATAGCTTTGAGATAGCTGCAAAGCCCTCGGCCAACCGGCCGAGGGCTGCTTTTATTGGTTATTGTTCGCCCTTGCGGCTTTTGAACACGGTTTCCGGGGCGTGAATCACCACCCGGGTGTCTTTTTGCACGGAGCTGGTGAGGAAGGCGTTGCCGCCCACCACGCTGCCCCGGCCGATGGTGGTATTGCCGCCCAGAATGGTCGCACCGGAGTAGATGGTCACATCGTCCTCTACGGTAGGGTGGCGCTTGCCGGGCTGAGAATGGTGCCCATCCCGGGTGGACAGGGCGCCCAGGGTCACGCCCTGGTAGAGCTTTACCCTATCGCCGATGATCGTGGTCTCACCCACCACGATGCCCGTGCCGTGGTCGATGAAGAAGTGATCGCCGATCTGCGCGCCGGGATGGATGTCGATGCCCGTGTGGCTGTGGGCGTACTCGGCCATCATCCGGGGCAGGATGGGGATATTCATTTCGTAGAGCTCGTGGGCTACCCGATATACCAGGATGGCAAACAGGCCGGGATAGGAAAACAGGATTTCTTCTCGGGAGCCGGCGGCGGGATCGCCGTCAAAGGTGGCCTCCAGGTCCAGCTGTACCATGCGGGCAATTTTGGGCAGACGAGTTACCATTTCGGCGGCCAGCTCCGCGGCCCGGTCCTCCTGCTCCTCCGGCAGGGTCAAGGCGATCTGCCGGAAAAGCTGCTTTTCAATGCGCTCCAAGAGCAGCGCGGCATAGTCCTCCGGGGCCAGGCTCATGAGAGCCGCTTCCCCGTAGTAGGCGGGGAAGATCAGCCGCCGGATGTCCTTTATGAGCAGGATCACAGCCTGCCGGTCCGGGAGACGCAGCTTCTTGCCGTACAGCGGTACGGAGCCGGTGGTATAGGTTTGCGCCATGGCTTTGGCTGCGGCGCAGATATGGTTTTCACTCATCATAAATCACTCCTGAAACAGTGGCGTGGAAAGGTAACGGTCACCGGTGTCGGGCAGCAGGGCCACGATGGTCTTACTGGCATTCTCGGGGCGGCGGGCCAGCTGGCCTGCGGCGTGCAGGGCGGCGCCGGAGCTGATGCCCACCAGCACGCCCTCGGTACCGGCCAGCAGCCGGGCGGCGGCGTAGGCATCCTTCTCCCACACGGGGATCACCTCGTCCACCACGCTGCGGTCAAGGTTCTCCGGCACAAAGTTGGCGCCGATGCCTTGGAGCCCGTGGCTCCCGGCCTTGCCGCCGGAGAGCAGGGGAGAGGCGGCGGGCTCCACGGCCACAATCCGCACGTGGGGGTCCTTCTCCTTCAGGTAGCGGCCCACGCCTGTAACGGTGCCGCCGGTACCTACGCCGGCCACGAAGATGTCCACCTGGCCGTCGGTATCGTGCCAGATCTCGGGGCCTGTGGTGCGGTAGTGGGCCCGGGGATTGGCGGGGTTATCAAATTGACCGGCCAGGAAGCTGCCCGGGATCGCAGCGGCGAGCTCCTTGGCCTTTTCCACGGCACCCGCCATACCGCCCATGGCAGGGGTCAGCACCAGCTGCGCACCGTAGGCGGCCAGCAGCTGCCGGCGCTCCAGGCTCATGGACTCGGGCATGGTGAGGATGACTTGGTAGCCACGGGCCAGGCCCATGGCCGCGAGACCTATGCCGGTGTTGCCGGAGGTGGGCTCCACGATGGTGCCGCCGGGCAGGAGCTTGCCCTCTTTTTCGGCGTCTTCAATCATTTCCAGGGCTACACGATCCTTTACGGAGCCGGCGGGGTTGAAGGATTCCAGCTTGACCAGCACGGTGGCGGGCAGGCGGAGCTGCTCCATGTAGCGCACAGGCTGCAGCAGGGGGGTGTGGCCGACCAGTTGGGATGCAGAGCGATAGATGTTCACAATGATCTTCCTTTCTGTGTGGGGCGGGAGATGCCGATGCATTCAATACAAAAGGCAGAGGATGCATCATGCACCCTCTGCCGATCGATAAACAAATAATAAATCCGAAAAAATCAGTTTTTCGGCGAACCAGCAGAACATACATGACCAAAATGCCCACAACAACAACAGACCATACAGATGGCCTTGCTGCAGCTGTTCATAGCAAAATGGGTCATGTCCGTCCCTCTGCTTTCTTATGATGGTTTAGTATACGAAATCCAACGGGGAAATGCAACTGGCAAACTGCACAAAATATACCATAGGCTTTTTATAGGGTATCCGCATACTTCGCGAGGATGGCATCATAGATGCCGTTGGCGCGGATGTTGGCCAGGCCCTGGTTGAACAGCTCCAGAAACGGCCGGTCCTTTTCGTCACAAATAGCCACACAGTAATCGGAGGCTGCTCCCTCGCTGCCGGGGACCAGCTCCAGGGCTACGCCGCCGGCGATGCTGTCCCGCAGGGCAGGGGTATCCTCAAAGCAGGCGGCCGCCCGACCCTCCAGCACCGCCGCGTACATGGAGTGGGAATCGCTGAAGGTGGCGATGGAGAAGCCATATTTATCCTTCACGCTTTCGGCGTAGGCGGCACCCAAAGTGCCGGAGACCACTGCCACGGCCTTGCCGGCCAGGTCCTCCAGAGTGTTGGTGTCGCTGCTGGGCTCCATGGCCATGCTCTGGGTCACGCCGTTATAAAAGCTATGGGAAAAGAACCAGCCACCGTCGATCCGCTCCTGAGAGCTGGCGATACTGCCCATGAGAACCTGAGCCTGGTGGGAGGTGAACACACTCATGGCGGTGTCCCAATCCGAAGGGCGCAGCTCATACCGGAAGTTCTGATCCCGGGCGATGGCGTCCAGGAGCTCCACATCCAGGCCCACAGCCTTGCCGTTCGCATCGGCGCACACAAAGGGGCTGAAATCCCCGTCTACGGCGATGATCCAGGTGGTGCGCTGCTTTCGATCGCTGCAGCCGGCCAGCAGGGCCGCCGTCATCAGCACACACAGAAAAAATGAGATGATCCTTTTCATAGAGTATTCCTCCAAAAGCGCGGCTGCGTTTTTCATATTCCGGACGGTTTCCGCTTCTCCAGGCTATCCCATACCCGGCGGGAGAGCAGCAGCCCCAGCTCCGCCACGGCGATGCCCGCAAAAATATCCACGAATACATGCTGCTTTACCAGCACAGTGGAGGCGCACACCAGCAGCGAGAACACAAAGTTCACCCATTTATACCACCGGGGCACTTTTTTGCACTTCACTAAAAAACGCCAACACAGCCAGGAATCCAGGCAGTGGATGGATGGGAACAGAGTCACAGGCGTGTCCGCCATGTAGATGATGCGAGTGAGCCAACCGATAAGGCCACTGCCATCTGCCTCAGGCCGGGCGATGGTGGTGGGCAGCAGCAGGAAGATCACAAAGCACAGGGCCTTGGCGATCATGTCGGCAGTAATGCAGCGGCGGCAGTGGTCCTGATTTTCCCGGGCGGCCAGGATATAGTTTATTCCCCAGGAGAAATACGCCCCCCAATAGATCAGCATGAAAAAGGGAACAAAGGGAATTTTATCATCCAGTGAAATGGACAGATCGTAATGGAAGCGGCCATCCGTCAGCAGCTTGGCCAAAAAATACAGGCCCAACTGCCACACCAGGGCACTCAACAGCCAAGGAACAGCGTACCGGGGGACCAGCTTCCCCGGCTGCATTTTTTCTTTCATAGTGTGACCTCCCAATAGGTATTTCTATACTATACACGACTTCAACATGTTTTGCAACCGGGAAGTGGAAGGATCTGCCGCCGGGGGGAGGGAGCTCAATTCCGGTCAGTCGGGGACAGGGTCACGGTAAAGGTGGAGCCCTTGCCGGGCTGAGAGAACACCTCAATCTCTCCGCCGCACAGCTCTACCGCCCGCCGCACGATGGATAGGCCAAGGCCGTTGCCTCGGCTGTCCGGATATGGCTCTGCCCGGTAAAACTTATCGAAAATGTGCCGCTGGGTCTCCTCGTCCATGCCGATGCCGGTGTCGGAGACAGACACGGTGATCTCCGCATCTTCCTTACGCAGAACTACGGTGATTTGTCCGCCGGCAGGGGTGAAGCGGATGGCGTTGGAGATGAGGTTGGACCAGATGTGCTCTACCAGCTCCTCATTTCCGTAGTAATCCGTGGGATCCAGGTCCCCCTCCACGGTCAGCCCCTTCTGCAGCCAGCTCCGCTCCTGCTGGTGGATGCACCGGCGCAGCTGCTCGTCCAGGCTATATAGGGTCTTGCCGGACACGATCTCCGTGTTTTCAAACTGGGTCAGCTCCAAAATATGCGTGCTCATAGCCGCCAATCGTTCTGATTCCCGGGCGATGGTCCCGGCATAGATGGCCCGCTGCTGCCCGGAGATGTCCGGGTTCTGTAGGAGCTTGGCAAACCCCCGGATGGAGATAAGGGGCGTCTTAAACTCGTGGGAAAAGGTGTTTACGAAGTCCGATTGCAGCATCTCTACGCTGCCCAGCTCCTCAGCCATTTTGTTGAAGCTGCGGATATACTCCGCCACCTCGCCCCGGGCCCCCCGCAGCTCCACCCGCACGGAGTAGTCCCCGGCGGCCACCGCCTGGGTGGCCTGCATCAGCCGGGACAGCGGCGCTAAATATCCCCGAAAAATGAAGACGGCCAGCGCCACGCCCAAAATGGCGCTCACCGTCAAAATAAGAATGGGCCACACCAGGGTGTAGTTGCTCTCGTCCAGCCGCACCAGGCGCTGGACCAGGGCGAAGATACCCAGCACCAGGGTCCCGTATACAATCACCATTCCCAGCACCAGCAAAAACATGGTCCATAGGAGCCGGGCCGGAGGATTCTCTTTTTTGACCTTATTTTTTTTCATTCTCGTCCTCCCTGGGCATCCCCATGTACCCAAAGCCCCGGATGGTCCGCAGCTCAAAGTCCGGATTGCCCCGGAATTTGTCCCGAAGCCGGGAAATGTAGACCTCCACGGTGTGCTCATCTACCTCGCTGTCCAGGTCCCAGATATCATCAATAAGCTGGCGTTTGGTGAAAAGAGTCCGGGGATAGCTCAGCAGCTTCAGAAGCAGCATAAACTCCTTGGCGGTGAGCTGCTGAGTGCCCTGGGGAGTGATGACCTGCAGGGCGCTCCGGTCCAAAACCGTGCTGCCCACCGTCAGCCGCCGCTCCGCTGTACTGCGATAGCGCCGCAGCAGCGCCTCCACACGCCAGAGCATCTCCTCCTCGTCCACAGGCTTGACCATATAGTCATCCGTTCCTGCCCGGAAGCCCCGGCGCTTATCCTCCTGGGTCACCCGGGCCGTCACCATGAGCACCGGCAGGTCACAGTTGCCCTCCCGCAGGGTCTGGGTGAAGGCGATGCCATCCATCCGGGGCATGGTAATGTCCACGATGGCCAGGTCGCACTGGAAATGATCCATAACCTCCAGGGCCTCCACACCGTCTCGGGCGGGACAGGGCTCATAGCCTGCCTGGCGCAGCACCTCGCACATGAGCAGGCGGGTGCTCTCGTCATCCTCGGCTACCAAAATTCGAAACATGCGAGCCCTCCTTAGCTTTTTTATGATTTTATCACATCCCGCCTGAAAAATCGAGTTTTTTTGAGCCTGTGTTGAGGTTGGCCGGGTATACTAAAATGGAAAAGAAGAAAATAGGAGGAATCGCTTCATGCCCAGACCTGTTTGCATCACCTATGACAGCACCTGCGACCTGACCCCGGCACTGCTGGAACGCTTTCAGATCCGCACTGTACCCTTGACCATCCAGACCGGAGAGCGTATTTTCCCCGATGATGGCCACTATACCTCCGAGGATCTCTACGCCGACTTCCATAGGGACGGCACCCTGCCCAAGACGGCGGCAGTGAGTCCGGAGCAGTTCAAGGAGTTTTTTGGTGCCATCCTGGCGGAGGGCTTTGACATCGTCCACATCGACATCAGTGCAGACCTGTCCGGCACCTGCCAGAACGCCCTTATAGCTGCGGCGGAGCTGGAGACGGGACGCATCCATGTGGTGGATAGCCGCCAGCTCTCCACCGGCGGCGGTTTGCTGGCCCTGCAGGGAGCCAAGCTGCGGGATGAAGGCATGGCGGCCGGGGATATTGCCGATGAGCTGCGCCGCCTGGCACCTCACAGCGACACCAGCTTTGTGCTGGACACCCTGGAATACATGTGGAAGGGCGGCCGCTGCAGCGGCGTGGCGGCCCTGGGCGCCAACGTGCTGAAGCTGAAGCCCTGCCTGGAGATGCGGGAGGGCAAGCTGGTGGTTTGCAAGAAGTATCGGGGTACCATGGAACGGGTCTACCGGCAGTACATCACCGAACGGCTGGCTGGTAAGACCGTGGTGGAGGATTGGGCCTTCATTACCCACTCCGGCGGCATCGCAGAGGATACCCTGGCCCAGCTGACGGAGCTGGTGAAGTCCCTGGCCCCCTTCCGGGAGGTATTCTTGACCCAGGCAGGCTGCACCGTGTCCTCCCACTGCGGGCCGGGCACACTGGGTGTGCTGTTTTTGCGGCAGGAATAAAAGAACTGATAGATAATATGCGTAAGCCCCACCGGGAACACCGGTGGGGCTTACATGCGAAAACAGACATTCACCATGGCGGCTGCCCGCACGGAATATATTGGTAGATTATTCCGTGATTTGGAGGTATAATCAGAATCAGAAAAGCGGAGCTTTCCGACGCGCTATAACACGAAGCTGCAGAGAGTATATTTTTTTTAGGCCCATGCAATAAACCGCCCGCTTCGCGCATTACCCGGATGACAGGAGATGCAAGCCCATGCTCAGTATGCTGATGACAACTGAATATGCCCCGGCGGAGGAGCGGCACCAGCTGCAGCAGCTGCTTCTCAGCATTGCCGGAGGGGAGAGCGAGGCGCTGGCGGAGCTGTATCAGCGGACAAAAACGGCTGTGTACGGCCTGGCGCTGTCGTATCTCAAAAACGCGCACGATGCCCAGGATCTGACCCAGGATGTCTATGTGCAGGTGTGGGACTGCGCGGAGCAGTACCGGCCCGCCGGGTCACCCATGGGCTGGCTGCTGACCGTGTGCCGCAACCTGTGCCTGATGCGTCTGCGGCGGGAAAAGAAAAATGCCGCACTCAGTGAGGAGGAATGGGACGCCATTCCCGCACAGGAGTGCGGGCTGGATGCCGATGAGCGCATTGTGCTGCAGCAGGCGTTGGCTGCTCTCAGTGATGAGGAGCGACGCATTGTGCTGCTCCATGCGGTCACGGGCATGAAGCATCGAGAGATTGCGGCTTTGCTGGAGCTGACGCTTCCTACCGTCCTGTCAAAATATCACAGAGCATTGAAAAAGATGCGAAGTACTCTGGAAGGAGATGACGCCCGATGACTAACGAAAAAATGGAGCAGAGGCTGGCCTCGGCCCTTGAAAAAACTGCGCCGGACGATGTGAGCGGCGTTCTCTCCCGCTGTGAAGTGCGGAAAGGAACGGTGATCAATATGACAACAAAAAAACCGGCAAGGAAAAAATGGCCGGCACTCGTCGCTGCCTGCCTTGCGGTGATGCTGCTGGGCGGCGGAGGTGTATTCTATCAGCAGGCGAATGCGGTGGCGTCCGTGGTGTCGCTGGATGTAAACCCCAGCATCGAGCTGAAGGTCAGCAGGAGCGAAAAGGTACTGGTCTGCGCGCCGCTCAATGACGATGCAAAGACGATCCTTGCGGATATGGGAGACGGGGCCGATCTCAAGGGCGCCAAGCTGGATGTGGCGGTGAACGCCATTGTAGGCAGCCTTGTGCGCAACGGCTATCTCAGCAGCATTTCCTCCGCTATTATGATCTCGGTGGAGGACAAGGATACCGCCCGCGCGGAAAAGCTTCAGCGGGAGCTGACTGACGCCGTGGACGGCGTTTTGCAGACCAGTGAAGCGAAGGCCTCCGTCCTGACGCAGACCCTGACGCAGGACACGGCGAGAGACCAGCAGGCACAGGAAAACAACATTTCCACAGGGAAGGCGGCACTGGTGAATCGCGTCCTTGCCATCAACCCGGAGCTGCAGTTTGATGCACTGGCAAAGCTCTCCGTGGAGGAGCTGAAGGACTTGGCAGAGGCAGGTGCGCCCGCTATGCCCATCGGTAAAGACAAGGCGATGGACATTGCTGTGGCGGAGTTTGGCAAGGCGTCTGCAGCGGAGATATTGCACAGTGAGGTCGACCCGGAGTTGGACGAATCCCCGGCACATTATGAGGTAGAGATCACAGGCCGGAACGGCGAGGAGATAGAGTATAAGATCGACGCCTACTCCGGCGCAGTTATAGCGGTCAAGCGGGAGATGGCGGATGACGACGAAGCATCTGAGGCTCAGCCTGCAAAGCCCACACAGCCCGGAACGGCGCAGGACATTGGCCACGCTAAGGCAAAATCCATTGCGCTGAACCACGCCGGTGTGGATGCGAACACGGTCTATGACATGAACATTCAGCTGGATGTAGAGGACGGCACAATTATTTATGAAGTAGAGTTCAAGTCCGGTAATAGAGAGTACGACTATGAAATTGACGCGGCCACCGGCGCAATTCTTCATCACGAGACGGAGATAGATGATTGATAAAAAGATAGTCCGCCCGTCCGCAAAGGGCAAATCCCCAATTATCAACTGAACACTGTACGTCATAGTATAGCGGCTTGGTTTTCGCTTGAGAACCAGGCCGCTTTTTCTGCCGTGCGGTCAAAACAGCCGTGACATTTCCGTATTGTAAAATAATCTCCGGGCGGAATAACAGAAAACAGGTGGGATAGTCAGCTTATAGCTGCCCTCACTTTTTTGCGGCCCCTTTTAAAGGCTGCTCTTGAAATAGTCTCAACTCTATGCTACACTAATGCTAAACGAACGTTCATATCAATTAGGGGGCGCAATTTACATGAAAACAACAGAGCAACAGCACAATGAGCGGAAGCGTGAAATCATGGAAAAATGCTTTGAGTGTTATGCGGAAAACGGGCTGACGGGTACGGGGATCAAAGCCCTGGCCGATGCCTGCGGCTGCACAAAGGCAAATCTGTATTCGTATTTCAAAAACCTTGATGAACTGATCATCGAGTCAACGGCATACTGTATGGAAAAGGTTGAGGACGACTTTATGGAGATGGCCCCCACCGACCCCAAGGATG
>OGXT01000794.1_pt1 | contig 35789 bp, 32 predicted proteins | sample 1576361 | NCBI WGS metagenome assembly OGXT01 (sample SAMEA3541514, study PRJEB24748) | human gut metagenome | biome: human gut; feature: human-associated habitat; material: faeces | place: China | collected 2012 | reverse complement strand
CCTTAGCTCAGTCGGTAGAGCATGCGGCTGTTAACCGCAGGGTCGTTGGTTCGAGCCCAACAGGGGGAGCCAAAAAAAGGACAGGACGCCTATAGGCGTCCTGTCCTTTTTGGCTTTCATTGCTTTGCTCGAGTTGATGGTTCTGTGTTAATAGCCGCATCGCGGCTGTTAACCATGCCTAGCCCGACCGCTGCCGGTGGCAGAGGAAGGGAGGGCGTAGGCTAACAAAAGGAGTGTTGCGAAGCAAAAGCTCATTTGCGCGTCTTTTCCTGAAAACACCAGTTGATTTTGGGATTTTGGGGATCCAAATCTTCTTTTGCTTGCAAAAACCATTGGTTTTGCGGTTCCACCTGAAGCACAAAGTTGACTTTTCCGCGCAGATGCCTTAGATAAAGCGCGGCGTCCGGCTCACCGCCCAAGAAAAAGTCGGTGCAGCCGGAGTGGATCATACTGTCGGTCAAACCGTATTTGAGTGCATAATAAATTTCTTGCCGCAAAGCTCGTTTGTAATCGGCAGAAACCGAAAGCTTTTCGTTCACGGTGAGCCCGGTAACGGTTTGCCGGTTGTTGCTGTTGATAAACCGTGTTTTCTGTTCGTTTAATTCCATGCCCATCTTTTCGAGCATATCCTTTACCCGCTTGTAAACCGGGTAAAGCGGCGTGTCGGCGGAAAATGTCATATCATCGCAATAGCGCGTATAGGCGATCTGGTGCTTTTTGCACCAGAGACCGATGTTGCTATCAAAATTGTACATGACAATGTTGGAAAGCGCGGGGGATGTGGGTGCTCCCTGCACCAACACATCCTCCAGACAGCAAAGCTGCGTCAGCATGGTTCCGATCTGCACCGGAAAATACCGCGTGTTAAAAGCGGCGGAATATACCTGGTCAAAACGAATGCTGCCGAAAAAATCGGTTATATCCAATTTTAAGAGATGCCGTTTTCCAATGTGGGGAGCGGCATTTTTGGATATGGTTGAGCCTTTGCAATAGGCGGTGGCGTATTCCGACACAGGGAGATGACTCAGAATTCGATGGTTAATGGTTGACTGACAGGATTTCAGTGGGGACGATGGTGCGTAAAGTTGACGCGCTTTTCCGTTTTTCTTTTTGATTTGAAAAGCGGTGTAATATTGGCTTGTGTTCTTGGTCAACTCAAACAGTCGGGATCTTTTGATCGCGAAAAAATCGGCCAACTGGTAGGCATCGTAAATAAAGGGCAAATCGTTTTGTGAGCGATAGTCCAGCACCATTTGGGTGGCTTCGGCCAAGCCGAACTTTTTCAAAAATGCGGCATCGCAGAACCGAAAGGATATGTGGTTGTTATCTATATGCATATGCTCACCACCAAAAAAAAGATAAGCCCTTTGCAGTACAAAATGACCCGATATAAGCGTAGGCGAACTCGTATATAACGAAGTTATTCCCCAGTTCGTCGAAGCGTTATCGGGTTGGCACCTTGCCAACGGCGAGGTGCTGACTCCCTTGGAAAAACAGGGCGGCGACTCGCCGTCCCTCTCAAAGCCACGCTTTAAGATGTGCGCTACTGCAAAGGGCTTATAGGCTAATAATAGACCTGTTCGAGGCAAAAGTCAATGCGGTCCTTTTTGCGCTTAGAGTATAGCAAGAGTGATGCGCTGTTTTTGGGACATGCTTGTGGAGCAAAAGACTAAAAACAGGACGGGATGCCCAGCGGCATCCCGTCCTGGCTTGTATGGCATGTTTTCTGTCAGTTAAGGCATCTTGTGCATCTTTTTCATACTGTACATCATGTTGTCCGCTTCTTCCACAGCGGCTTGGATATGCCCTTTTTGGCTATCATAAAGGGCGAACCCGATGGAAACACCGGGAAATCTGTTGTCTTGCTGTTGCTTCTTTTGAATCCGATTTTCGAAAAGCCGGTTCAACTCTTGTGTGCGATCGATGCTTTTGGTTAACAATACGCAAAATTCATCGCCGCCACAGCGATAACAAGAGCCGTATTTGCCATATGTATCGCGAATCACGTCTGCGATGGCTTTCAAATAGTAATCGCCGACGGTGTGTCCGTATGTGTCGTTGATTTGCTTAAACCGATTGACATCCATGTTGAGAATCATGGTGGGGGATCCGAGCTTTTCGATATCCTTTTCATAGCACCGACGGCTAAGCAGGTGGGTCAGTCCATCCAGTTGCAGAATGGTTTTGCAGCGATGGTTATACAAGAAATAATTGCCCATAGCCACACACATATAATCCACGCGCAAATCGGAGTAGAGCATCTGTATACCGATTCCCAAAGCGATAAAAAGAAGGGTGGCCATCAATACCGGTGAGGGCTTGGCGTAGTGCCGAATCTCTTCGCGGACAATCGAAATGAAGCAATACAGAATCGAAGCCGAGAAAACCACAATGTAGACAACATACAAATGACCGCGGTGATATTGATTGGCGCTGTCTATGCGAATGATCCATCCGTATTTTAATGCCGCGATCTCAAAAATGATATGAGCAGCCAAAAGCGCCACTATGGGTTTGGGGTGCTTGATATGACTGTAACTGATGCTTGCCATGACTCCCAAAAATGGTGCTATGCAAAATTCGGCCAGCTTTACCAGCTTGTGCAGAAAGATCCACGACACATCCATATGGTTGGCTTTGATACCGGCCCATTCAAAAAAGATTGCCAAACCAATCAATAAACATGTTACAATGCTGTTTCTCTTCAGTTGATGATCGATGACGCGGTTGGAACGAATGTCCACGATGGTTACACCCAAAAGGGCAACCGTGATGAGTACAATGGCAGTATACAGTTCCATGACCGTGATGCCTCCTGCTTGTATAGGTTGCAACGCCTGTGTGACAAGCGGTTGTTGATTTTGTTTGGCTTACTGTCCCTTTCATTATATATCAGATTGTAGGAAACACAATATCTTTGTAAAATTTTTTCAAAAGTCTGTTTGCGGTGTCCTGTTTGTCGGAGAACAACACAGGAAACGCCCTTCAACGGCGCACAGGCGGACGCGGCTTTGTGCGCGACATTTCACGCCGAAAAATCGACATTTTGCGCCCGGAGTCGTGGCATATCGACAATATATGGTAGAATAAGCGACAAGGTTGTTTGTTGCGGCAAAGAAACAACCGGGAAACCAACGGTGGGGGCAGCGCATAATGGCAGTGACACGGGCATATGAAAAAATGATGCAAAACATCAAGGAGGCTATTGTCTCGGACAATTTGCGGCGGCGGGTGTTGTTTTATTTTTTGAATATCACGCTGTCGCTGACATCGCTGGTGATGTCGATCATCAACTATTTTACCGCCGAGTATGTGTTGCTGGCAGCCACGCTGATCTTTTCTGTGGTCTGTCTTGGCAATGTGTTGCTGCTGCATGGCGCACACATGCGCGAAAGTGTGATTTTCAGCATGTTTGGTGCAGAATCCTTGTTGCTGCTGCTGTTTTTCTTCATCAGCGGTATTCCCAACGGGTTCAGCGCGCTTTGGATCTGTTTGATTCCCAGCTTTGCGATGCTGATTTTTCGCGTCAAACGCGGGAGCGCGTTTTGCTGTCTGGCGTTTGTGATGATGATTTTCCTGTTTTGGACGCCGGTTGGCAGAAGCTTGCTGCTGTATGCGTACACCGACGAATTTATGCTGCGGTTCCCGTTTTTGTATTTGTCGGTGTTTTTGATCTCGCTGTTGATAGAGCTGGTGCGTCGGGAAACGCAGACACAGCTGGAAACGGCGAAGCAGGAGTACCGGTATCTGTACCGGCACGATGCACTGACCGGGCTGTATAACCGATACGGCATTAAAGAATATATGGACAAGGCGTTTTCCGGACAAAGCCACCATCATGTATCGGTGATCTTGTTTGATATTGATAACTTTAAGGCGGTCAACGATGTCTACGGTCACGAATGTGGGGATGAGGTTTTGAAAACAGTGGCGTCGGTGCCGCTGGCGATTATGTGCGACCATTGCCATTGCTGCCGGTGGGGCGGCGAGGAATTTTTGCTGATTATGCAATGCGAGCACAACGCCACGGAGGTGGCGGAACAGATCCGGCAAAAGGTGGAGCAAACGCCGATTCGGTGCGCGGAGGAAGAGATCCATGTGACCATCAGTGCTGGTGTGTGCACCGCGAGCGATCTGTCCCACATCACCATACACGATGTGATCGAACACGCGGATCGGGCGTTGTATGCATCCAAAACGAGCGGCAAAAACCAAGTGACCACCTGCTCGCTCTTCTTGTCAGCGTGAAAATATGTGATAGAGAACCAAAAAGCCGTCCGGTGCTGTTGCACCGGACGGCTTTTTGTGTGTGGTCATCTTATTTGGCAGAGGAGAAAAGGGCGTATGCTTGATAACGGCACCGAGATTGCCCATTCGCTGGACACGTTTCAACACAAACCAACGAAAACCAACAAAAACAAACAAGCAAAACCAACGAAAAGTCTACCGCCCACCGTACTATAATAGAAGCAACCTTTTTGATAAACCCATAAAGCGGCGGGTGCATCGCCCCAAACAGACAAAAATCGACCTGTTGGCTAAAGCTGTCTGCCGCTGTCTATCGTCGCCGGCAAAAACGGTCCGGGAAGGAGTTTGCGATGTATAGAACCAAGCAGTTGTTTGACCGCTATTTCAGCGGAGGTATAGATGAATCGGCGCTGATCGCGCAGTTGGAGCTGAACAGCGACCATGCGGAAGCGCGGCTGCAAAACGAGCTGTCCGCCGCCATCGCCGCGCGGGATGCCGATATGGTGGAATGTCTGGTGTATGCGCTGCTGCTGTGGCAGATGGTGCACCCCGACGGTTCGCTGCACCGATTTTTGCCGCTGCTCAACCGGTTGATTATCTGCTCGTGGCATACACAGCACGAAAACATTTTGCTGTTGCTGCAGCGATTGGCGGATGCGACCAGCGTGCGCTACTTGTATATGGCGCTGTTTGTGCCGCTGTCCTATATGGCGTGGGATGACGATCGCGCGTTTCAAAAGCGTTGCATCCACCTGATCGGGGCGATCGGCACCGAAGAGGCGATCGCTGCCCTGAACACGCTGCACCGTGTGCCGCGGCATGTGGTGCAATGGAATGTCAGCCGCCAGCTGGGGACCTATCGCGCATCGTAAAAGAAGAAAGCCGACGGAGGCGTTATGCCTCCGTCGGCTTTTTCAGTACCGGAAAAATCTGCAGATCCTCGCGCGCTGCGCAGGCGGCGATGACCTCCGGGCGATCGGTGCGCAACCGATAAGCGCCCTCGTTATCAAACCGCACGCTCACCTTTTTGGTGAAGCCGCCCAGCGCCACCTGCTCGTCAATGTCGATGCTGGCGCGGCAGCTCGCGGCGATCTCAAACAGGCTCATCAGCCCGATGCCGCTGCCGCCGGTATCCGCGTGGGTGGTGGCTTTTTGTTTGCCCGCGTTTAGCAGCGTAACCGCCTGAAAGGGGATGCCGCTGTCCAGCACTGACAAAACATAATGCTCTTCTTCGATGCCGATTTGCAGCAGAATGCGGCGCTGCTCCTGCCCGCGCACCGCGATCAGCGCGTTTTCCAGCAGATCCGCGGTGATGGTGGAGAGGGGCTCTTCCGCCAGAATATGCTCCGCCAAAAACGGTACATTCGCCGAAAACGCCGCATCAAAATCCACCTGCTCGTCCCGGGCGCGCGCCAGAAAATAGGTCGTCAGCGAATCAATGGCTGCCACACCGGTGCTCGGCAGCGTTTTGCTGTCGGCTTCGTATTGCTTGACCATGCCGCTGCGTTCGGAGGACATATTTTGCAGCCGTTTCAGCAGCCGTTCGGCGTTTTCCCGTTCCTCGTCGCTGATGGTGGAGCCAGCCAGCAGCTCCCGCACCGCCAGCTCCATCGCGGGGATCAGCTTGTTGTCCTTGTGCAGCACCTGCGCCATGGCGTCATTGTTTTGCAGCAGCCGATCCAGCTCCTGCTGCTGTTCGGCAACGGTCTGCCGCAAGGTTTCCTGCTCCCGCTCGCGCAGCTGTTCCTGATACCCGCGGGTGATGTGCCGCCGCCACCAGCTGTACAGAAAAATGCCGCAGATCGTGACCACAAACAGCATCAGTGCGACAAGCTGGTCGCTGGGGTTGTTTTCGGTCAACACCAACGCGAAAAACAGAATGATGACCATGCTGATCAGCGCGCCCAGCTCGCCAAACTGTTGTCGCTGCAAAAAAGGCATACCGTTTTTCAAACGGCGGATGCGGAACAGCAAAAAGACAAGCAAGGGTTGGAGGACACCAACGACCACTTCACAAAGGAAATCGTTCCACTCGGTGCCGATCATCTCTTTGCCAAAAAAGGCATAGGGGATAAGAAAAGTGACGGGTGTGGATATCACGGTGGCAACCAGAAATGATACATAACTGCCGCCAAAGGCGATGGTGGTCGTGGTGAGGGTGGTGTATAGCGGCTTTTTGAACAGCCATTGATGCACCGCCACCGTCAACGCCACCATCAAATAGATGCTGGCAAAGGTGGCGTATTGCCGCGCGATGCCTGTGACCGTGCCGATGCCGACCGCAGCGGTGATAAGGGCAGCCACCGTCTTTTTGTTGGTGGGCAAATGCAGCAGCTTTACAAAAAGGTAGGAGCTGCAAAGTGTCTTAAAAAAGTATATGATACAGGTATGTATCAATAGGCTCATCTCCTATATACATAAAAGGTGAAAAAAACAAACGAAAACATGGCACTGCCAACAAATGGGAAAAAATCCTCTCGCGCTCTAAGATAAAGTCATAGAAAACGAGAGGGGGCAGGCGCCACATGGGGGACTTTTGGGAATGGCTGAAACGCCTTTTGGGTAAATAAGAGCGCGTTTCCGCAAACAGGCTGCACGGTTGTGCGGTCTGTTTTTTTAATATTCGGTGTTCAGCTTGTTGGCGTAGTAATACACAAATTCGGTGATGGATGGCACACCCTTGTCCGGGTTGATGTGGGCGGTGTAATGCCGGAGAAGATCCTCCGGTGCCGAGACCTTCCATGCGCGGTCGATCGCGTTTTTCATCGCGCGCTCCACGCTGCATTCGGTCTTGCCGTGCTTTTGACCGATGATGCTGCTCAGATTTTGGGTCGGCTTTTGCATCACGATCTCGATCGCGTCCACCAAATAGGCATAGCCGACCGCTTTGGGGCTGATGCCGACGGCATTCAGCTCGCTCATAATGCGGCGCGTGATGCGCTTTTGCTGCTGCGCCGGTGCTTCGGTGGTGGCTTGCGCCATGCCGGCTGTCTGGCGTTTGGTTTGGATGGATGCGCCCATCAGCCGCAGAAAATCCAGCACATATTGTTCCGAATAATCGGTCTGGTGCTTAAACAGGATAAAATCCGCCCCCAGCTGCCGCGCGCGCTCATAAGTCGGTTGGCTGCAATTGTTGGTGGTGATGACCACAAACGGCGCCGCCGCCAGCGCCATTTGCTGCATTCCTTGCAGCACCTGCAGCCCGTTGCCGCCGCCAAGGTGCAGCTCCAAATCCAAAATGAGCACACCGGGGAGCGTATCGCGAAGATATGTCAGCGCCTGGGCGGCGTTGTTGGTCACCCCCACCAGCGCAAAATCGTCCGATGCTTCGATCAGCCTTTCAAACCGCTGGCATGCCGCGGGATCGTCCTCTACCAGCACAATCGTTGTTCGTTTGCCCATAACGGGAAAACCTCCTCTCGTGGTTTACCGCCTCTATGCTTCGTATGATAACACAATTTCCAACAAAAAGCAACGAAAACCAACGAAAGCAAAGTGCCCGTCGACCGTACAGACAGCAAACAGCAGCGCCGCCTGCATTGCGCGGGCGGCGCTGCTGTTGGTGGTGGGAAAGAGGGCGGTCAGCGCTCCTGGATATCCACGATCACAAATTCCGACCGGCAGCCGGTCTTGAATTTGACCGCCCAATCCGAAATGCCGGAGGTTACGATAAAGTCGGTGCGGTCGTGGCGCTCGGCGCCGTAAATGTTGTTGTCGCTGCTCAAATGGAACCAGCGCATAAACTGCATCAGCGGGATCATCTGACCGCCGTGGGTGTGACCGGACAGCACCAGATCCACTCCCACTGCTGTTTCGGCAGCGTAATCGCGGGGCTGGTGATCCAGCACAATGGAGAACTTATCGTCATCCAAGGGGTGCGCCAGATCGGCGATGCTGGCGCGGCTGCCGCCAAAGTCCACTTCTTCGGAGGCGTCCTGACGACCGATCAGATAAAAACGGTTGTCGATTAGTACCTGTTCGTCCTGGAGCACCGTGACGCCGTTTTTCTGAAGCTCGGCGGCCAGGTCGTCGCCGGTATAGCCGCGCTGACCGTTGGAATATTTGCCTTTGTCGTGGTTGCCGAATACATAGTAGACACCGTGGGGCGTGATGAGCGACTGCAAGGCGCGGCAAGCCGCGATCATATCCTCTTTGGAGGTATCCTCGTCCACAAAATCTCCTGCAATCACCACGATGTCCGGCTGCTGCTCCTGAATACGCGCCACATGCCGGGCGAATCCATCACCGTTGAAGGTCGTGCCGACATGGGCATCTGCCAGCAGCGCCACCCGCAGCGTGCCGACCGGCTTGTCGGTGGTGACGGTGTAGTCCGTTTGCCAAACATGGTGCGCCTGCGCCCAGCCGACGCCGAGATACACGACCGTGGCGAGCACCGCTACCGCGACGGTGCGGTTGTGGCGCAGCGGCTGCCGGCGGCATTTTTGAACGATGCGCCGAACAAGCGCGGCGATTCCCCAAAACACCGTGAGGTGCAGCACGATCACGATGACATTCATATATCCCCATGCTATCCACAGCAAGGCAGCGGGCACCAACACAACGATGGCACCGATGCCAAAGCCTGCCGCTTTGCTGCCGTGTGCCAGCGCCGCAACAAAGGGGAGCTGTCGCACCCCGTTGATCAAAATGATCAGCCCGACAAGACCGAGCAAAAACAGTCCTCCGAAAATAAAAGCCCACACCACGAAACAATCACTCCTTTGATAATATGAACACCTGATCCGGTTTTGGCATCCGCCATATATGTCGGTATTTGATAAAGTAGAAGATGGCCATGGCGATGCTCAACACCTCGCCCACCGTGATGGACAGCCACACGCCGTCCATATCCAACAGCCGCGGCAGCACCAGAACCGGTATGACCATAAAGATCAGGGTGCGGCAAAAGGACAGAATCGCTGAGGTTTTGCCGTCGTTCAAAGCGGTGAACCAGCCGGAAGCAAACACATTGTAAGCCATCATGGCAAAGCTGGTGGCGACAATGCGAAACCCGTGCAGAGCGATCGTTGCTACATGCTCGTTGCCTTTGGCAAAAAAGTCGATCACCGCTCCGCCGAACAGATAGCTGACCAGCGTCACCACGGCGGAGGTGACCCCGAGCGCCCCTATGCTGATACGAAACAGGCGGGATAGCCGCTCTTTGTCGCCGCGCCCGAGGTTGTAGCTGACCACCGGCGAGATGCCGTTGATATAGCCGCGGAACAGCCCGCCGAACAGTCCTTGCGCATACCAGATGATGGTCAGCGATGCCACGCCGTCCGAACCGCCCAGATCCATCAAAATCCGGTTGAACAAGATGGTGACAACCGAAAAAGCCAGTACGCTGACCATCTCCGACGATCCGTTGACGCAGCTGTCCAAAATCGTGCGTCCGCGCCATTTGGGGCGCACCACATACAGCACCTGTCGGCGATTGACGCAAAACCAGATCGCCCCCACCACCGACGGCACCGCATAGCCGATGCTGGTGGCGATGGCGGCGCCCGCCAATCCCCATCCGAACACGCCCATAAACAGCCAATCCAAAACCATGTTCAATACGCCGCCCATCACAGAAAAAGCGGCGCCCAGTCCGGCTTTGCCAACTGTGATAAAGCTGAGCTGGAACACCATGCCGAACACGGCAAAGGGGAGAGAGATCAGTACCGGGATCATATACTCCCGGCAATAGTGCAGCAGCGCGTCGTCCGACCCCAAAAAGCGGCACAGGGGATTCAGAAAGATAAAACAGAGCAGCGTCAACACCACACTGAAGGCGAAGGCCACCGCCATCATCAGGGAGAAATCCTCGCGGGCTTCGTGGCGCTTGCCCTCGCCGATCTTTTTGGCGACCAGGGCGTTGCCGCCGCTGCCGAACATCATTCCCAGCGCCGACGCCAGAAAGGTCATCGGCATGGTGATGTTGATGGCGGACAGGGCATCCGTATTGACCCAGCGGGCAACGAAGATACCGTCCACGGTGGAATACAGATTGGCAAAAATGCTGGATAAAATCGTCGGAAGAGCAAACAGAATCAGCCAGCGAAGGTTGATTTTGTGCTCCATTTTCATTTGTGCTTCCAAGTGTTCACCTCATCAGATCTAACAGTTTGGACGGCTGGCACGTAACGAATGGTTCCCCAAAAGCAGTTACGGCGCTTTCATAGACTCTTTGCAGGCGGTGATATAGCGTTTGGTCAGCGACAACAGCTGCTCCCGCTCGGCGACGGTCAGCCCCGCCATGGCTGTCTGTTCACTGTGGTGTACCCGGCTCAGTATCTGTTGCGCTTGCCGCCGACCCTCTTCGGTGAAATGGATGGTTTTGTTGCGCCGGTCCTCCGGCCATTCCCGCATGGTGATCCAGCCGTTTTTGTATAGGGTCGTTACCGCCGCGTTGACCGTTTGCTTGGGAAGAAAGCATCGCTCGCACAGTGCTTTTTGCGTGCAGTTGGGAGTTTCGTCAATAGCGGACAGAATGGACAGGCTGGTGAAGGATAATCCCACCGAGCGGGCGTAATCCTCGTACGATGCGTTCCATTCGTGGATGCAGGAGCAGTAGCTTTGGATATAGTCGGCAATGTTGGTACTCATAATAAACCTCTTAGTCCAATTTTTATAAAGTAACGAGTTGGGACTATTATACCGTCCCGATGTCGGTTTGTCAAGAACGCAAGGAGAGCGCGGTTGGGATAAAAAGAAGCTGCCCACACGGCAACTGCACGGGCAGCAAAAAAGCCTCCGTGCCGATGGTTCGGCACAGAGGCTTGGGGTGCGGGGGAATCTCACTTCTGGGGCGCAAAGTTGACCTTGTCCAGCTCGTCGATCACCATTTGAGTGATGCGGTCGTAGACAGCGTGGTAGGAGCACGCGCCCGGCTCGGAGCAGTTGCAGGTGTAGCCCTCTTCCAGACAGCGGCTGAAGCGATAGGGACCTTCCATCGCTTCGATCACATGCCGCAGCGTGATTTGGTCGGCGGGGCGCGCCAGCGTGTAGCCGCCGTGCGCTCCTTTGAACGAGCGCACAATGCCCGCGGCTCCCAGCTTGCGCATGATCTTTAGCGTAAAGCGGGGGGACACATGGGCTTGCTCCGCCAGCGTTTGCGCGTCCAGCCGGTCGTCTGCGGCGGCCAGACGGTTGACAATGCGGATCGCGTAATCCGATTCCAGATTGATATGCATGAGCGACCTCTCCTTAGTGTGTTCCGATCAATCGAGAAAATCTTTCAGCTTTTTGCTGCGGCTGGGATGACGCAGCTTGCGCAGCGCCTTGGCTTCGATCTGGCGGATACGCTCACGGGTAACATCAAATTCTTTGCCGACTTCCTCCAGCGTGCGCGGACGGCCGTCCTCCAACCCAAACCGCAGGCGCAGCACCTTTTCCTCGCGCGCCGTCAGGGTGGACAGCACATCGCCGAGCTGCTCCTTCAGCAGCGCATGGGACGCGGCATCCGCGGGCGCGGGCGCTTCGTCATCCGGAATAAAGTCGCCGAGGTGGCTGTCCTCTTCTTCGCCGATGGGGGTTTCCAGCGACACCGGCTCCTGCGCCACCCGCATGATCTCGCGCACCTTATCCACCGGCATATCCAGCTCGGCGGCGATCTCCTCCGCCGTCGGCTCGTGACCGTTGCGGTGCAGCAGCTGGCTGGACACTTTTTTCACCTTGTTGATGGTTTCCACCATATGCACCGGAATGCGGATGGTGCGCGCCTGGTCCGCGATGGCGCGGGTGATGGCCTGGCGAATCCACCATGTCGCATAGGTGGAGAATTTGAAGCCTTTGGTATAGTCGAATTTTTCCACTGCTTTGATCAAACCGAGGTTGCCTTCCTGAATCAGATCCAAAAACTGCATGCCGCGCCCGACATAGCGCTTGGCGATGCTGACCACCAGACGCAGGTTGGCTTCCGACAACCGCTTTTTGGCGGCCTCGTCGCCGTCCATAATGCGCATCGCCAGCTCAATTTCCTCTTCCGGCGTCAGCAGCGGCACGCGACCGATCTCTTTCAGATACACCTTGACCGGGTCGTCAATCACGACGCTTTCGGTGCCGGTTTCGACCGGGGTGGTCGATTGCTCGTTGGTGTCCAGCACAAAGTTCAGATCGTTGAGCGAATCGTCCGCGAAATCGTCCACGATCTCGATGTTTTGCGCTTCCAGCATTTCATACAGCTTGTCGATCTGGTCAATGTCAAAATCCAGATCGTCCAGCGCGTCCATGATCTCCTGGGTGGTCAGCCGACCCTTGGCTTTGCCCAGCTCGACCAGATCGCTCAACTGGATTTTTTTGCCCTTGGTCAGGGTGGGGACAGCGGCGTCTTTATCGGTGGCGCCGGCAGCGGTTTTGGTTTCTTCCGCCTCGGCGGTGGTTTTGACTTCCTGTTTGCTCATAATGGATACCTGGCCTTTCTTTTTTTATACATAATGATTGACGATCCGCCGGTGGGCGGTTATTTTTGTTTTCGCATAATTTCCAGCAGCTTTTGCATCTCGTCCGGCGACAGCGCGGACAGATCGCTCGCGGCGTTCAGCTGGCTTTCCTGTTGGATCACCTGCGCCAGCTGCTGCGCCTCCTCCAGCGTGTTGACCGCGTCGCGCGCCTGAATCACCAAATGGGTGATATAGGCGCTTTGGTCGGGCGAGGCATCGCCCGCCAGCAAAGCGGGGTCGATCGCCGCGCCCTGTTGCTGGCGCGCGATCAGCTGCTCATACAGCTGCCGGTTGAGCGAGGTGGCGAAGCAGTCGGGCGACAGCTTGTCCGCGATCGGACGAATAAAGTCCGGGTTGAACATCAAAAGCCCCAGCAAGCGCTGTTCGGCGCTGGCGGCGCGGGGATGCTGCGCCGCTTCGGGGTTTACTTTTTGCACCGCCGCTTCGTTTTGCCGCACCGCTTGGATCAGCGTATTGTCCTTCTTTTTGCGCTGCCGCTTGCTGATATAATACGCGATCTGATTCATCAGCGACTCTTTGGTCACCGACAGCTCTTTGGCGAGCTTGCCGGCGTATATTTCCCGCTCGACCGGATCGCTCAGCTCCGCCAGCATTTGCGAGGCGGCGCGCAAATAGGCGACCTGTCCGTTTTCGGTGCTCAGCGGATATTGCTGCCCCAGCTTCATCAGCCGGTATTCCACATCGTTGGCGGAGCGCTCCAGCAGCAGCTTGAACCGTTCCGGTCCGTTGCGGCGGATAAATTCGTCGGGGTCTTTGCCGTCCGGAATGGTGACCACCCGAATGTCCACACCGGTATCCCGCAGAATACCGATCGACCGCTGGGTCGCCTTTTGTCCGGCGGCGTCCGCATCGAAGATGAGGATGACCTCGTCGGCGTACCGTGCCAGCAGCCGCGCGTTTTCAACCGTCAGCGCGGTGCCCAGCGCCGCCACCGCGTTGGTGAATCCGGCTTGGTGCATCGCGATCACATCCATATATCCCTCGCACAAGATCAGCCGGCGCTCCTTGGTGGCTTTGGCGAAGTTGAGCGCGAACAGCTGGTGTGTCTTTTTGAACACCGGCGTGTCGGAGGAGTTGAGATACTTGGGCTTGGAATCGTCCAGCACTCGCCCGCCGAACGCGATCACATTGCCGCGCACATCGATGATGGGGATGATGACGCGTTCGCGGAAAATATCGAACAGCCGTCCGTTTTTCTGGCTGCGCTTCGCCAAAAAAGCAGCTTGCAGCTCTTCGTCGCGAAATCCCTTTTGACGCAGCGCGTCAATCAAAAAGTGAAATCCGCCGGGCGCCCATCCCAGCCCGAAGTGGCGGATGGTGCGGTCGGTGTAGCCGCGGCTGTGGTAATAATCCAGTGCCTGCTTGCCCTCGGGGGAGTAGAGCGCCTGGTGATACAGCCGCGCGGCTTCCCGGTTGGCTTCCAGCACACGGGTGCGCAGCCGCGCCGCAGCGTCGTCCTCCGCCGTGTCCGGCAGCCGCATGCCTACCCGCCCCGCCAGCAGCTTCACCGCGTCCACATAGTCCAGGTTTTCGATCTTTTGAATAAAGGTGATGGCGTTGCCGCCCACCCCGCAGCCGAAGCAGTAAAACGAATTGTTTTCGGGATACAGCGTGAACGACGGCGTTTTTTCGCCGTGGAACGGACACAGCCCGATCAGGTTGCGCCCCCGCCGTTTTAACCGGACATAAGGCGATACCACCGATTCGATATCGCAGCGACCGAGCAGATCCTGTATGAAATTGTCGGGGAACCGCATACGATCACCTCATTTTTTATATGTTACTTAGACGGAACGGTTTTGACCGCCCATCCGCGGGGAATAAACAAATCGTGATATACATCCAGCGCGAAATTGTCGGTCATGCCGGCGATATAATCGCATGCCGCGCGCTCGGCGCCCTCGGTTTCGCAAATCATCCGGAACTCGTCCGGAATGGAATCGGGGTGCTGCACAAAATACTCGAACATCCGCGACAGCAGCCCGGTCACCTTGCTTTCCTCGCTTTTCGCGATGGGGTTGCGATACAGCGCATCAAACATAAACTCGTGCAGCGCGTTGTATGCCTGCTCCACATCCGGTGCCATGGTGATGACTTCGCCGCTGTTTTCCACAATGGAGGTGACCAGCGTGTCAATACGGGTGGTGCGTCGATCGCCCAGCGTCGCGCGGATGTCGGCGGGTACATCCTCTTCGGTCAGCACCCCGGCGCGAATGGCATCATCTATGTCGTGGTTGATATACGCGACTCGATCCGCGACCCGCACGACCCGCCCTTCCAGCGTTTCCGCCCAGTCGCCGCGGGTATGTTTCAACACACCGTCCCGCACCTCATAGGTCAAATTGAGTCCGCGGCCGTCGTTTTCCAGCCGATCCACCGTGCGCAGACTTTGCTCATAATGCCGGAACCCGCCGGGCATCATTTGATCCAGCGTGCGCTCGCCCGCATGACCAAAGGGGGTGTGCCCCAAGTCGTGCGCCAGCGCGATGGCTTCGGTCAGATCCTCGTTCAGCCGCAGCGCGCGGGAGATGGTGCGGGCGATCTGGGATACCTCCAGCGTATGGGTCAGCCGGGTGCGGTAATGGTCGCCCTCCGGCGACAAAAACACCTGTGTTTTGTGCTTTAACCGCCGAAACGACTTGCAATGGATCACCCGATCACGGTCGCGTTGAAATGCGGTGCGATAGCGACAGGGAATGTCCTCACGCTGCCGTCCTTTGGAGCGCCCGGCGTGTGCGGCCAGGGGAGAGAGCAGCTGTTCTTCCAGCTGCTCCAATTGTTCGCGTACCAACATACCAGCACCTCCCGAAGCATTTTTATAAACAAGACAGAAAAATACTATAACAACTTATACTAGTATATACACCCCGAACAGGCGTTTTTCCTGCTTATTTTTTGAATTTTTTTGAAAAAAGTAAAAAATGTCGGGAAATGTCACATCCTGTGCCGAAAGTTTGCAGCGATACTTGTCGCTGCGTGCCCGGCGATGTACTGGTAGTAGCCCTGGGCGGCGATCATTGCGCCGTTGTCGCCGCAGAACTTGAGCTCCGGCAGGTAGACTTTGGCACCCAGCTTCTGTGCGCCGTCGTTGACGAGCTGGCGCAGCCGGCCATTGGCTGCGACGCCGCCCGCCAGGCAGACCTGCTTCGCTCCGGTGTCGGCTGCGGCCAGGAGCAGTTTTTCGGCCAGGATGCCTGCGATGCGCTCCTGAAAGCTGGCGGCAAGGTCGGGCACGTTGACTTCCTCGCCCTTCATCTGGGCCTTGTTCACCTCGTTCAGCACGGCGGTCTTCAGGCCGGAGAAGCTGACGTTGTACTTGCCGTCCACATGGGGCACCGGCAGGCGGTAGGCTTTGGGGTCGCCGGTCTTGGCAGCGTTGGCAACGCTCGGCCCGCCGGGGTAGGGCAGACCCAGCGTCCGCGCTACCTTGTCAAAGGCTTCGCCTGCCGCATCGTCCACGGTGTGGCCGAGGATGTGGTAATGGGTGTAGTCCTGCACTTCCACGATGTGGCTGTGGCCGCCGGAGGCCACCAGACAGAGGAAGGGCGGCTTGAGTTCCGGGTGGGTGAGGTAGAGCGCCGCGATGTGACCGCGCAGATGATGCACCGGCACCAGCGGCTTGTCGGCCGAGTAGGCCAGCCCTTTGGCGAAGTTCACGCCCACGAGCACGGCCCCGATGAGGCCGGGCGCAAAGGTGACGGCCACGGCGTCCACGTCGTCGATGGTCTTGTCGGCATCCAGCAGGGCCTTTTTCACGGTGGCGCTGATGAACTCGCAGTGGCGGCGGCTGGCGATCTCCGGTACGACGCCGCCATACAGCGCCTGTTCTTTTACGCTGGTGGAGATGACGTTGCTCAGCAGATGCCGGCCATCCTCCACCAGGGCTGCGGCAGTCTCGTCGCAGGTGGATTCGATTCCTAAAACGATCATAGTATCAATGGGCCTCCAGCCAGTTTTTGCCGGTGTGCACGTCGGTGCTCAGAGGCACGGCGTACTGCACACAGCCTTCCATCTCTTCCCGCAGGATGGCGGCGGCCTTTTCGGCTTCGGCCTCCGGTGCTTCCACGATGAGTTCATCGTGGACGGTCAGAATGAGACGGCTCTCCATTTTCTCGTCCCGCAGACGCCGCCAGACCCGCACCATGGCCAGCTTGATGACGTCGGCAGCCGTGCCCTGGATGGGTGTGTTGCGGGCCATCCGCTCGCCGCTGGCCCGGATGTTCCGGTTGGTACTGGTCAGCTCCGGCAGGGCGCGGCGGCGTCCGAACAGAGTGGAAACGTAGCCGCACGCCCGCGCGTCGGCGATGGTCTTGTCCATGTAGCCGCTTACCTTGGGGAACGCGGCCAGATAATTTTTGAGGAAGACGTCCGCCTCTTTGACGGAGACGCCGATGTCCTTCGAGAGGCTGTACGCGCCCTTGCCGTACATGATGCCGAAGTTGATGGCCTTGGCCGAAGAGCGGATGCGGGGCGTGACGGCCTCCAACGGCAGGTTGTAGATCTTGGCGGCGGTGGAGCGGTGGATGTCCTCTCCGCTGCGGAAGGCCTGCTGCATGTGTTCGTCGCCGGTGATGTGGGCGAGGATGCGCAGCTCGATCTGGCTGTAATCGGCATCCACCAGCACACAGCCGGGCTTGGCGATAAAGTAGGCCCGCAGCTGGCTGCCCAGTTCCGTGCGGATGGGGATGTTCTGTAGGTTGGGGTTGTCGGAGGAGAGACGGCCGGTGCGGGCTTCGGTCTGGTTGAAGCGGGTGTGGATGCGGCCATCCTCCGCGATGACCTTCAGCAGGCCCTCCACGTAGGTGGAGTTCAGCTTCTGGTAGGTGCGGTACTGCAAAATGTCCTCGACCAGCGGGTAATCCTGCAGGGATTCCAGCGTCTCGGCGTCGGTAGACCAGCCGCGCTGGGTCTTTTTGCCGTGGGGCAGACCCATGGTATCGAAGAGCATCTCGCCCAGCTGCTTGGGGCTGTTGGGGTTGAAGCTGGTGCTGCCGGTCTCCATCTGGATGCGGGCCAGCACCTCCGAAAGCTCGCTGCGCATCCGCAGGCCGAACGCCTCAATGCCGTCCCGGTCCACCAGGATGCCGGTGCGGGTCATGTCGGCCAGCACCTGGGCCAGCGGGAACTCGATGTCATTGTACAGCGCATCCTCGTCCCGCGCGGTGATCTCAGCCTTCATCCGGGCAAAAAGGTCGGCCAGCGAACCGGCATCGGGCCAGGCCTCACAGGTGAACGCGGCCTGCGTCTTATAGCTTGTCAGCAGCTCGGAGACCTGATACTTCGAAGCCGAGGCGTCCAGCAGGTAGGCGGCCAGCTTGCCGTCCCACACGATACTGCTGCCCCAGCCGCCGTGGGCCATGGCCAGCGCGTAGAGCGGGGCGGAGTCGAAGACGTCCAGCGTCACGGCGGGGTCGTCCAGAAGACGGACCAGCGCGTCGTCCGACAGGGGATAGACGGTGGTGTCCTGCACGGCATACCAGGCTTCCGGCTGAAGCACGACGTTTTTCGTGCCCTGCTTGCCGGTCACTGCAGGCCGCGCGGCCAGCAGGTAATGTCCGGACGGCGTCAGGGGCAGGACATCCACGGTGCCCTCCACGGCGGGCAGCGTCTCCGGGTCGGCCGCCGGGGCGACGCCGTCCAGCCCGAACCGGGGAATGAGGGAGTGGATCTCCAACTCCTGCAGGAGCTTCACGGCAGCGGCCTTGTTGCCCTCGCCCACCTTGTAAGCGCCCTCGGCGGTGTCGATGGGCGCATCGGTGCGGATGGTGCCCAGCAGATGGCTCAGCTCGGCATCGGCCTTGCATTCCAGCAGGTGCTCCCGCTGCTTGGGCTTGATGGTCTTGTCGTCGATATTGGCATACACGTTTTCCAGTGTGCCGAACTTCTGCACCAGCGCGAGAGCGGTCTTTTCGCCGATGCCCCGCACACCGGGGATGTTGTCGGACGTGTCGCCCATCAGGCTCTTCACCTCGATGAGCTGCCGGGGCTGGATGCCGTATTTTTCCTCAATGGCGGCCACATCCATGGCCACGGTCTTGCTGCGGCCCATGGCGGTGGTGGCCAGCAGGACCGTGGTGCTCTCGCTCACCAGCTGCAGGCTGTCGCGGTCTCCGGTGGCCAGAAAGCAGTCGTCCTTGCGGGCATCACAGGCTGCAGCCAGAGTGCCCAGGATGTCGTCGGCCTCCCAGCCCTCGGCCGTCACTTCCCGGTAGCCCAGGTCGGCCAGCAGCTCCTTCAGCACCGGCATCTGCTGCGCCAGCTCTTCGGGCATCCCATGGCGGGTGGCCTTGTAGCCATCGTACATCTTGTGGCGGAAGGTGGGGGCTTTGAGGTCGAACGCGACGGCGACCTCGTCCGGGTCGCAATCCTTGAGCAGGGAGAGCAGAATATTCAGAAAACCATAAATGGCGTTGGTATAGCGGCCGTCCTTGGTGGTCAGCAGCTTGATGCCGAAAAAGGCACGGTTCGCGATGCTGTTGCCGTCAATGACCAGTAAACGCATAGGCTTTGATCCTCCGTAACATAATTTCACATCTTATAGTATAGCACAAAGCGGAGGATATCGGAGGATTTTTTGAAAATTTTTGATGTAGAACTCCCTTCGTCATCGCTTGCGCGATGCCACCTCCCTCTAAGAGGGAGGCATTTGCAGCAGACCGCCACGCGAAGGCCCCCTCACTGAGGGGGCTGGCACAGCACAGCCGTGACTGGGGGAGTTTTCGCCTCACGCCTCGATCTGGATCGCGCTCACCGGGCAGGTCTGGGCGGCGTCCACCGCCTGGGGCACTGCCTCGGCGGGGATCTCACCCAGAAGGGCCACGGCCAGGGTGCCCTCCATCGTGAATACCTCCGGGCAGAGCCCTGCACACTGGGTGCAGCCGATGCAGAGGTCCGGGTCAACGAATGCTTTCATGGAATGCTCCTCCTTCCAATTTGGGATGCTGCTAGTTTTCCCGCCGGGGCGTGGAAATATCCCTATGCTTTTCGGTGCAAGTATGGTACAATAGGCAGAGACTTTCCGGGAGGATGAAACGATGAACATTCAGATCTTCGGCACGAACAAGTGCTTCGATACCAAAAAGGCCCAGCGCTATTTCAAGGAGCGGGGCGTCCGGTTCCAGATGATCGACCTGAAGGAAAAAGGCATGAGCCGGGGCGAATTTGAGAACGTGGCCCGCGCGCTGGGCGGCTGGGAAAAGCTGGTGGACCCGGCGGCGAAGGACAAACAGACCCTTGCGCTGCTGGACGCTCTGGTGGACTGGCAGAAGGAGGACAAGCTGTTCGAGAACCAGCAGCTGTTCAAAACGCCCATCGTCCGCAACGGGCGGCAGGCCACCGTGGGCTATCAGCCCGATGTCTGGAAGAGCTGGGAATAATACGCGCTTTCACAAAAAATCCACGCGCCGGATTTTGCACTTTGGGGCGAATCGTGGTATACTAAAACACAGTGTGGCCCCTACGATATCCAATTAGGAGACGAATAGAATATGAAAACCTATATGACCCCGGAAGAACACGCCCGGCTCCACCGCCGCCGCGCCCGGCAGGCACTGGGCCTGCTGGTGGCGGTGCTGGTGCTGGTGGGTGCCGTGACCGTGGTGCGCGCCGGTGTGCGCACCGTGGCAAACCTGTTCGACGATACCCAGCAGCGGCAGGAGTATGAGGACAAGCTCGAAGGCCTGGTCCTGTTCGATCCCGTTCCCTTTGACGGCATCGAGAACATCGACGACCTGACCCTGCGCGAAGCGGCGGTCTGGGGCTGCGTGTACAGCATCCAGGAGACCCAGGGCGGCTTCGACAATTACAACACCGACCCCGATACCGAGCAGCTGCTGCTTCCCTCGGTGGATGTGGACGCCTATCTGGCCAAGCTCGTGGGCCCCAGCTTCAAGATGACCCACAAGAGCTTTGAGATGGATGATATGACTGTCGAATTTGACGAGACGACCCAGTGCTACAAGATCCCGGTCACGGGCAGCGTGGGCACCTACCGCGCCACCGTCACGCGGCTGTTCAAGAAGGACGGTCTGCTCCATGTCACGGTGGGTTATATCCCCACCCAGAGCGCGGATGACAGCATCCTGAACGCAGCCTCCGAAACGCCCACCAAGTATATGGACTATCTGTTCAGCCGCCAGAGCGGCAGCTGGTATCTGACCGGCCTGACCGACAGCGAGACCAAGCCCGAAAGCACCGCGTCGTCGGCTGCCGCCGAGCCGATGCCGCTGGCGGACAGCGAGGTGCAGGACGCCATCCTCGCCACAGCGGGCGACTCCGCTGCTGCCAGCGAAGCGGCTTCCGGGGAAGCAGCCCCCGCTTCGGAGCCAGCCGACAGCACCGCCGCCGAGAGCAGCGCAGCCGATGCCGACAGTGCCGCCGCCAGTGAAGCAGCATCGCAGAGCGCGGCAGGGTAAGAAGACAGAATAGAAAAGCAGAGTCCCCGCCTTGAGAGGAAGTTCCTCTCGTGGCGGGGACTTTTTTGCTTGTCGGTTATAGTTTGGATAGGTCCTCCAACAGAGCCAGCGCAATGGGCTTGACCCGCATCGAACAGGAATTGAACAGTTCGAGGACCCGGTCGTTGGCGTAGTCCTTGCGGGCAATTTCCGTGTTGGTCAAAATTTCAGCCAGCTCTGTATCCAATTCCGTGCAGATATTGGAGAGTGTTTCCAAGGTGGGATATACGCGGCCATTTTCTATTTTGGACAGATAGACCACCGAAATGCCGACCTGCTCGGCCAATTTTTCCTGCGTGATGTTCCGCTCCTGTCGTTTGGTTTGAATGCGTTTGCCGATTGTAGCATAGTCAATCATAGAAGTTGACCTCCTGTATGTATCTTATACTGACAATACAGGATTAAACTGAAAGAATAATAATTTAATAGATTAACTTGACTTGACAGAACAATATGCCTATAATGAAATCAAACAGGAGAAAATGGTTTTCTCCAAAAGCTTTGGAATCACAAAATCAGTGAAGGAGTGGAATTATGCGTTTACATCTTCGAACGTTCTATGCTTTGTCGGTCAGCGCTGTCATTGCGGCAATGTTTCTGACGGGATGCAGTGGCGGCGGTGAGGTTCCGGAGGCCCCCGCTGATTCAATGCCGTCCAGTGCAAGCAGTAGTACGGAGGCTCCGGCCACATCGGAGAGTGCACCAAGTGCGCCTTCCTCGGAAAGCACTTCGTCTGAACCGCAGGAATCTGAACAGACGGATGGCATCAAGTGGATGTACAGCAAAAATGAGGACGGAACGATTACACTGAAAGGCTATGATAAAACTGCCGAAAAGGTGCCATCCGGTGAGCTTCGTATCCCGGAAAAATACGATGGATATGTAGTGAGTGCAATTGGCTACCAATGTCTCTATAAAAATAATGACATAGAAAGTCTTGTTATCCCAAACTGCGTGCAGAGTATTGGTGACCAGGCTTTTTACCAATGTACAAATTTGACGAGTGTTGTTCTGCCGGAAGGCTTGAAAAAGATTGGAACAATAGCGTTTAAGGGTACAAATCTGGATGAAGTGACTTTACCAAAGAGTTTGGCAAGCGTTGGTTCGTCAGCGTTTGAAGAGAATGCGTCTTTATCTAAGGTGTCGATCAAAGGAAAAACGGAGTTTGCAGGGGCAACATTTAGAAATTGCAAGAATTTAGGAAGTGTTACATTCGAAAACAGCATTCGCAGTTTGCCAAGTGAAATGTTCAGGAATTGCGAAAAGCTTCAGAATATAGTGTTTCCTTCGGAGGTGAAAACACTCGGAAACTATATTTTCTATGGATGCAGATTGCTGGAAAACATTATACTGCCGGATTCTGTTACGGATATTGGGAGTTATGCCTTTGCCTGCTGTACCTCACTACGATCGGTCGTAATTCCAAAAGGTGTGACGGAAGTCAAAGATTGGACTTTCCAGGAATGCAAAAATCTAAGTGATGTAACAATTCCGGAGAGTGTCAAAATTCTTGGAAAAGGTGCATTTGACAGTTGTAGTGCGCTTGTAACTATTAAACTTCCAAAGTCAATGTCTTCGATTCGCGAAGTGGCATTTTGGCATTGTACGGCATTGGTTAAAATAGCGCTTCCAGAAAATATTTCTGAAATCAGTAGTCAAACATTCCAGTTCTGTAATTCGCTTCGGGATATTTATATTCCGAGTAGTGTAAAAAAAATTAACTCTTGTGCATTTGATAAGTGCACATCGCTGAGCAATGTATATTTTGGTGGTAGTGAAGAAACGTGGAATAATATACTTATCAGTGATGGAAGGCCTTCGTATGATACATACAATGGCAATAAATATCTGACGAACTCTTTTATAAAACGTTACTGGAACCAGACAGCGACAGTTATTGGTTATTGAGTAAATAAGCAACACCCCCGGTCCGGGACGCGGCAAACGTCTCAGGCCGGGGGTGTTGTTCATTTTCTGGGAATCTCAGCAGACCAAAGCCTTTATCCGTTGGCCTTTTCATCCCATCCGCTGGACTTGACGATCTGCCCATCGGTGGTGCACCAGAGAGCTTCGACGCCGTCGAGGCTCTCGACGATGGCCTGACCTTCTTCCAGCGGCATGCAGAACAGGCCGGTGGTCAGGCAGTCGGCGACGCCGGAATCGGGGGCCAGTACGCTCACGCCGTCAAAGTAGGCGGCGGGCCAGAGGGTGGCAGGGTCGATGAGGTGGTGGTAGCGCACACCATCGACAAGATAGTAGCGCTGATAGTCGCCGCTGGTGACGAGGGAGAGGTCACTCATTTTGACAGCGGCCACCGAGGAGGAGCTGCCGGTGTAGACGTCCGAGGCATTCCACGGGTCTTCCACACCGCCGACCCACTGGGAGCCGCCGGGCTTGGTGCCGATGGCCCGCAGATTGCCGCCCACGCTGATGAGAGCGCTGGTCAGGCCGCGGGCCTCGGCAGCCTGGGCGACCATCTCCACGGCGTAGCCTTTGCCCACGCTGCCCACATCCAGAGACATCTCCGGGTCGGTCAGAAAGACCGTTCGGGCGTTGTCGTCGATGACGAGGTCGTGGATGTCGCAGTGCTGGGCGGCAGCATCCAGCTCGTCCTGCGTGGGCAGCTGGTTGTTGCTGTCGTCGGTGTCGGCGAGGGCAGCTTCACGATAATTGTGCCAGATGTTGAGCACACTGCCCATGGCGATGTTCAGCTTGCCGTCGGTGGTGTCGTACATGGTCTGGGCCAGCTCCAGCATCCCCAGAATCTTGTCGTCCACGGTCACGGGGGCGAGGCCAGCGTTGTCGTTGATGGTCTTGACGTTGGTGACGCCGTCGTAGTCGTTGTAGATGTCGTAGAGCTTGTGATATTCCAGCAGGTCGGCGTGGAGAGCGTCCATCTGGGCGGCGAACTCCTCCTCGCTGTCGCAGTAGGCGATGACCTGGGTCACGGTGTCAAAGGCGTCATAGAACACGGTGGAGTAGCGCTGCGGGCCGTCGGCGGTGCTGGAAGCGCCGGACGAAGCGGCACTTCCGCAGCCGGCCAGCAGGCTCAGGCAGAGCGCGGCAGACAGGAAAACAGACAGGATGCGTTTCATGCGTGGGCGGTCTCCTTTGCAGCGGTGAAGGCGGTGTGCTCCTCCTGCAGATGGGCCAGCAGGTCGCCGAAGACCCAGTTCTTGTTGGAGGGGGTCACGAGGGCTTTGAGCGGGATATTCACCTGAGCCTGCTTCATGAGGTCGAGCAGGGTGTCCACGTCTTTGTCCTTGAAGTTGGCGAGGACAAGGGCCGACGGGTAGGCGTTCGGGTCCAGCACCAGCGTGCGGGGCGCTTTGGTCTCCACCTCACCCAGCAGCTGGGCGACGGTCTTGCCTGCATCGGCGGGGGAGACGAGGAGGAGCTTCATGCCAAAGGCAGGGGCCATGCCCTCCAGGATGCCGCGGTCGGCGGCGGACAGATTCCAGCCCAGTGCCAGCGGGATGCCGGCGTTCTGGTTGCGTGCGATATGTGCTTTCATATAGAAACCTCTTTCAAAAAGATACCTTAGTATACCACAATTCCGGGCAAAGAAAAAGCGCTCTTGCGAAAAGAGCGCTTTTTCAAACCGTTCAGTTCATTTTTTTGCCGAAGAACTCGACCTCTTTGTTGATGAACTGCATCAGCTCATCGAACTGGTCGGGGGTCAGGCTCTGGGCACCGTCGCACTTGGCCTTGGCGGGGTTGTTGTGGACCTCGATCATCAGGCCGTCGGCCCCGGCGGCTACGGCAGCCTTGGCCAGCTCCGGCACCATCCAGGCGTGGCCGCAGGCATGGCTGGGGTCTACGATGACCGGCAGGTGGGTCATCTTGTGGAGCATGACCACACCGGCCAGGTCCAGCGTGTTGCGCATACTGGTCTCGAAGGTGCGGATGCCGCGCTCGCAGAGAATGACGTTCTCGTTGCCCTCGGCCATGATGTACTCGGCGCTCATCACGAACTCTTCCAGCGTGTTGGCAAGACCGCGCTTGAGCAGGACGGGCTTTTTCTGGCGGCCCACGGCCTTGAGCAGTTCAAAGTTCTGCATATTGCGGGCACCGACCTGAATGAGGTCCACGTTCTCGAACAGGGGCAGATGCTCGGTGTTCATGATCTCGGTGACGATGGGGGCACCGGTGGCGCGGCGGGCCAGCTTGAGCAGGTCCAGACCTTCGCTCCGCATCCCCTGGAAGGAGTACGGAGAGGTGCGGGGCTTGAACGCGCCGCCGCGCAGCAGGGAAGCACCGGCGTCCTTCACGCGCTGGGCGCAGTAGGTGATCTGCTCTTCGCTCTCGATGCTGCACGGGCCTGCGATGACCGCGAAATTGCCGCCGCCGATCTTCACGCCGTTCACGTCGATGATGCTGTCGTCCGGGTGGAACTTGCGGTTGGCCTTCTTGTAGGGCTCAGATACGCGGCGGCAGGTCTCGACGACGGGGTTGGCCAGCACCCAGCTCTCGGCAATGGCCTTGGTGTCGCCGATGAGGCCGAGGATGTGGGTGTCGCTGCCTTTGGAATCGTTGATCTGCAGGCCCATGCCCTCCAGCTCGCGGCAGAATTCGTGGACCTGTGCGTCGGGGGCGTTCTGTTTCAGTACGATGATCATGGTGGTGTCTCCTTTACCTTCTCACACGGTTTTGGGAACGGCACAGGAGACCGGCTCCGTTGCCGCGGCTTGTTTCATTAAACTTCAGTTTCCTGAAGCGTGAGCTTATCATATCACTTCAGTTTCCTGAAGTCAAGAGGCTTTTTGATATTTTTTGGAAAAAGTGGTAGAATAGACGGGAAGGAATCCTTCCTACAACCTCTTCGTCCATGCTGCGCATTGCCACCTCTCCTGCCAGGAGAGCTGTCGAGCGCAAGCGAGACGGAGAGGTTGTACAAAAACGGGGTTCCTCTGAATGATAGAGTACAGAAAACAAAAAGGAAGATAGAGTATGGGAAAAGAAGCAAAAACCAACGCAATGCGGATCCTGGAGCGGGCCAAGGTGGCCTATACGGCGCATGAGTACCCCCACGAGGAGGGCGTGGCCGTGGACGGCATCCATGTGGCCCAGAGCATGGGCGAGGACCCGGCCTGCGTGTACAAGACACTGGTGACGCAGGGGGCCAGCCGGAATTATTTCGTCTTTGTCATCCCGGTGGCAGCGGAGCTGGACCTGAAGGCAGCGGCCCGCAGCGTGGGCGAAAAGAGCGTCGCCATGATCCATGTGGCCGACATCAACAAAGTCACCGGCTATGTGCGCGGCGGCTGCAGCCCGGTGGGCATGAAAAAGCAATACACCACCGTGTTTGACGAGAGCGTCCTCGCGCAGGAGAAGGTCTATGTCTCCGGCGGCCGCATCGGTACGCAGGTCTGCTGCGCACCGGCCGACCTCATCAAGGCGGCACGGGCCACGACGGCGCGGATTATTTTTTAAGAAACCCTCTCAGCCGACTGTGGCGGCAGCTCCCCCATAGGGGGAGCCATTGGCAGACCGGGCAGGTTTGCACGTTGTCGCCTTACGGCTCCCACGCAGCAGGGCCTTGTTCTCATTGGCAGCAGCTGCCAGCCTGAACAGCGAAGCCCGCCGCCTTCCGGCAGGATGAGCCTGCGCGGTCAGTAGAGCCAAAACCGGCTCGCCAGTGGCTCTCCCTTTGGGAGAGCTGTCGAGCGCAAGCGAGACTGAGAGGGTTTCTCCCCCTAAAATATATTCCACAAATAAGTCATACTTAAAAAGAAAATGAGTGTCGAAACTGCACAAAACTTTTGAAAGTTTTTTGGAGCAAGAGAACACAAGGGAGAATTTGCCCAAACACCCTTTGCAAAGCGGATCTTTTGCCGTAAACTGTATGTATCAGAAGGACGGTGCGGCGCAGAGTGCACCGTTCCAGAGGATGGAACAGGGAATCCCCGCAGAGAATTTGGAGGAATACGGAATGCTGGAACTGCTGCTTGGAACCATTCGCCGTCTGTGTGCGACTGGATACCAGGGCATCCGTGTAACCTCATGCGGGCGTGTTCTGCACAGACCGTAGGATCAAAAGGCCGTGGTGTAGCTGCATCACAGCCTTTTTTGTTTGCACGGAGTCTGGAAAGAGAGAAAGAGAGGCTCGGAAATATGATTCGTAAAGTTGCTGTGATCATGGGTTCAGACAGCGATTGGCCGGTGGTGAAGGGGGCCTGCGCCCAGCTCAAGGCGCTGGACATCCCGTTCGAGGCACACATCCTGTCGGCGCACCGCACCCCGGCGGAGGCGGCAGAGTTTGCCCGGAACGCGAAGGCCAACGGCTTCGGCGTCATCCTGTGCGCCGCCGGCATGGCGGCCCATCTGGCCGGTGCCTTTGCGGCCAACACCACGCTGCCGGTCATCGGCATCCCGATGAAGGGCGGCGCGATGGACGGTCTGGACGCACTGCTGGCCACGGTGCAGATGCCCAGCGGCATCCCGGTGGCCACCGTGGCGCTGAACGGTGCCAAGAACGCCGCTTGGCTGGCGGCAGAGATCCTGGCTCTCAGCGACGATGCGCTGGCCGGGAAGCTGGACGCTGAGCGCGCTGCCATGGCGCAGCAGATCGCGGCCAAGGAACAGAAACTTCAGAAAGAAATTGAGGAACTCTAATGTCTGATTTTGCATATCCGCTGCACGAAGAGTGCGGTGTGTTCGGCATCTATGACCGTGCCGGGACCGAGGATGTGGCAGCCGCAGCCTACTCAGCCCTGTACGCTTTGCAGCACCGCGGCCAGGAGAGCTGCGGCATCGCCGTCAACGACGATGGCGTCATCACCGGCCACCGGGACCTCGGCCTGGTGAACGAGGTGTTCACCCCGGCGGTGCTGGCGTCGGTGTCCAGCCCCACGGCCCACATGGCCACCGGCCATGTCCGCTATGCCACCGCCGGGAGCCGGGTGCGGGCCAACGCCCAGCCCATGATCGTCCGGCATGGCCGGGGCACGATGGCCCTGTGCCACAACGGCAACCTGACCAACGCGCTGGAGCTTCGTCGCCAGCTGGAAAACGAGGGTGCCATCTTCCACGGCTCCTCCGATACCGAGGTCATCTGCTACCTCGTCACCCGCAACCGGCTGCGGATGGGCAGCATCGAGACGGCCATCAGCAAGACGATGGATGTGCTGGAGGGTGCCTACAGCCTCGTCATCATGTCGGCCACCAAGCTCATCGCAGTGCGTGACCCGCGCGGCTACCGGCCTCTGTGCATCGGTACGCTGCCCGGCGGCGGTTACGTCTTCGCCAGCGAGAGCTGTGCGCTGGATGCGGCCGGTGCTTCGCTTCTGCGGGATGTGGAGCCCGGCGAGATCGTCGTGGCCGACACCCGCACCGGCGAGCTGCGCAGCATCAAGGATCACTGCGGCCGGAAGGACACCCAGATGTGCGTCTTCGAGTACATCTACTTCTCCCGCCCGGACAGCATCATCGAGGGCAGCTCGGTCCACGAGGCCCGCAAGCAGGCAGGCCGCTTCCTGGCGCAGGAGCACCCTGTGGAGGCCGATGTGGTCATCGGTGTGCCGGACTCCGGCCTCGACGCCGCCCTCGGCTACTCCGAGGAGAGCGGCATCCCCTACGGCATCGGCTTCATCAAGAACAAATACATTGGCCGCACCTTCATCCAGGGCAGCCAGAAGCAGCGCGAGAACAGTGTGCGCATCAAGCTGAACGTCGTGTCCAGCACCGTTAAGGGCAAGCGGGTCGTGCTGGTGGATGACTCCATCGTGCGCGGCACCACCTCTGCCCGCATCATCAAGCTGCTGCGGGACGCCGGTGCAGCGGAGGTCCACTTCCGCGTGTCGGCCCCGCCCTTCAAATATCCCTGCTATTTCGGCACCGACATTCCGGACCAGAAGCTGCTGGTTGCCACCGGCCGCACCGTGGAGCAGATCAATGAGGTCATCGGCGCGGATACGCTGGGCTACCTGTCCACAGACCATGTGGTCCGGCTGGCAAAGAACGCTTCCTGCGGCTTCTGCACCGCCTGCTTCACCGGCGAATATGCCGTCAAGCCCGACGAGGTGCTTTCGACCGATATTCATGAACGCCACCTGAACGACCGTCCCAAGGACGCAAAAAAGTTAGGAGAGTAAGACCATGGAAAAGAGCTATTCGGAAAGCTACGCAGCAGCCGGTGTGGATATCACCGCCGGTTATCGTTCCGTTGAACTGATGAAGCAGTATGTCGCCCGCACCATGAACGAGCACTGCATCGGCGGTCTGGGCGGCTTCGGCGGCCTGTTTGAGCTGGACTGCACCGGTTACAAGCACCCGGTCCTCATCTCCGGCACCGACGGCGTCGGCACCAAGCTGAAGCTGGCCATGCTCCTGAACAAGCATGACACCATCGGCATCGACTGCGTGGCCATGTGCGTCAACGACGTCATCTGCGCCGGTGCCAAGCCGCTGGTCTTCCTGGACTACATCGCCTGCGGCCGCAACATCCCGGAGAAGATCGCAGAGATCGTCAAGGGCGTGGCCGAGGGCTGCGTCCAGGCCGACTGCTCTCTGGTGGGCGGCGAGACGGCCGAGCATCCGGGCATGATGCCGGAGGACGAGTACGACCTGGCCGGTTTCACCGTGGGCGTCGTGGACAAGGAGAAGATCCTGAGCAACGAGACCATGAAGCCCGGCGATGTCATCCTGGCCCTGCCCTCCACGGGTGTGCACTCCAACGGTTTCTCACTGGTGCGCAAGATTTTTGATATCGACAACGACCCCGATGTCCTGAAGACGGCTCCCGCAGAGCTGGGCGGCAAGACGCTGGGCGAGGCCCTGCTGGCCCCCACCAAGATCTACGTCAAGCCGGTGCTCAAGGTGCTGGAAGAGGTGGATGTCAAGGGCATCTCCCACATCACCGGCGGCGGCTTCTATGAGAATATCCCCCGCAGCCTGAAGAAGGGCTGCTGCGCCCGGATCCGCAAGGCGGACGTCCGCACCCCGGCGCTCTTCCACCTGATGGAGAAGGTGGGCGGCATCTCCGAGCACGATATGTTCAACACCTTCAACATGGGCGTCGGCATGGTGCTGACCGTCCCCGCGGAGCAGGCCGACAAGGCGCTGGCCATCCTCCACGCAAACGGTGAGCCGGAAGCCTATCGGCTGGGCGTTATCGCAGAGGGCGAGGGGGTCGAACTGTGCTGAACATCGCCGTGTTAGTGTCCGGCGGCGGCACCAATCTGCAGGCCCTGCTGGACAGCGAAGCCCGTGGAGAGAACCCCAACGGCAAAATCACCCTCGTCGTGGCCTCCAAGCCCGGCGTCTATGCGCTGGAACGCGCTGCGAAAGCCGGGGTGGAGGGCTGCGTCGTCCGCCGCAAGGATTACCCGAACAGCGAAGAGTTCGACGCCGCTCTGCTGGATACATTGAAAAGCCACCACATCGACCTCGTGGTGCTGGCCGGATTCCTGTCCGTGCTGGGGCCCAGCGTCATTGCGGCCTACCCGCGCCGCATCCTGAACGTCCACCCGGCCCTCATTCCGTCCTTCTGCGGGCCCGGCATGTACGGCCTGCGCCCCCACGAGGCGGCACTGGCCCGCGGCTGCAAGGTGACCGGTGCGACCGTCCACTTCGTCAATGAGGAGTGCGACGGCGGGCCCATCCTGTTGCAGAAGGCCGTGGACATCCTGCCCGGCGACACTCCCGAAGTGCTGCAGAAGCGGGTGATGGAGCAGGCTGAGTGGAAGCTGCTGCCGCAGGCAGTGCGTATGATTTGTGATGGCGAAGTTCAGTGAGTGTTTTTCTGCCGCAGGCGGAAAACATCAATAAAGGAGAACAGTATGGAAAAGATCGACCTGAACGAATATCTGGCCTCCAACGAGTATCCTGGCCGCGGCATCGCAGTGGCCATGGCTCCGGACGGCCGCCAGATGTTCATTGGCTATTTTATCATGGGCCGCAGCGAGAACAGCCGCAACCGCGTGTTCGACCCCATCCCGGAGCGGGGCGGCATCTGCACCGTGGCCGCAGACCCCGATAAGCTGGAAGACCCCAGCCTCATCATCTACAACCCCGTGCTGACCCTGGGCAAGACCCAGATCGTGACCAACGGCGACCAGACCGATACCATCTACGACCTCATGAGCCGGGGAAAGAGCTTTGCGGATGCCCTGCGCACCCGCACTTTTGAGCCGGACGGCCCCAACTACACCCCCCGCATCTCCGCTGTGGTGTATGAGGACGGCAGCTATCAGATGAGCATTTTGAAGTCTGCCGACGGCAATGGCGAGAGCGTCCAGCGCTATTTCTTCGATTATCCGCAGCCCGTTGCAGGCGAGGGCCACTTCATCAGCACCTACAAGCACAACGGTGCCCCCATCCCCAGCTTTGAGGGCGAGCCGCTCCGCTTTGCCTGCCCCCGCACCATCGGCGATTTTGCCCACGGCCTGTGGCAGAACCTGAACCCCGACAATAAGGTCAGCCTGTTTGCCCGCGTCATCGACCTGGATACCGGCGAGACCGGCGACATGATCTTCAACAAATACGACGCCGTGTACGACGACGAGGAAGACCCCGAAGAACCCGCCCTGCTGCCCGAAGAGCTGGAAGCTCTGGCCGCAGAAAGCGCAGAATAAGGAGGAAGTACGGATGAACGAACTGGCACTGAAGTACGGCTGCAACCCCAACCAGAAGCCCAGCCGCATTTATATGGAAGATGGCTCCGACCTGCCCGTGACCGTTCTGAACGGCAAGCCCGGTTACATCAATTTTCTGGATGCGCTCAACTCCATCCAGCTGGTCCAGGAGCTGAAAGCGGCCTGCGGCCAGCCCGCAGCGGCATCCTTCAAGCATGTTTCCCCGGCCGGTGCAGCCCTGGGCCTGCCCCTGACCGAGGTGGAGCGGAAGATGTACCACATCGCCCCGGATCTTGAGCTGTCTCCGCTGGCCTGCGCCTATGCCCGCGCCCGCGGTGCGGACCGGATGTCCTCCTTCGGTGACTGGATCGCCCTGTCGGATGTCTGCGACGTGCCCACCGCAAAGCTCATCCAGCACGAAGTGTCCGACGGCATCATCGCACCGGGCTACGAGCCGGAGGCTCTGGCCATCCTGTCCGGCAAGAAGAAGGGCAACTACAACGTGGTCGCCATCGACCCGGAGTATAAGCCCGCCCCGGTGGAGCACAAGCAGGTGTACGGCATCACCTTTGAGCAGGGCCGCAACGAGCTGGTCATCAACGCCGACACCATGCTGACCAACTGGGTCACCGAGAACAAGACCGTCTCGGAGGAGCAGAAGCGCGACCTCGTCATCGCCCTCATCACCCTGAAATACACCCAGTCCAACAGCGTCTGCTATACCTACAACGGCCAGACCATCGGCGTGGGTGCCGGCCAGCAGAGCCGCATCCACTGCACCCGTCTGGCGGGCCAGAAGGCCGACAACTGGCAGCTGCGCCACATGGACAAGGTGCTGAACCTGCCCTTCCGCGACGATGTCTCCAAGCCCAACCGCGACAATGCCATTGATGTCTACATCGGCGATACGCCCGAAGATGTCATCGGCGACGATGTCTGGGCCGAGACCTTCACCGAGCAGCCCGCTCCGCTGACCGCCGAGGAAAAGAAGGAATACCTGCGCCAGGTCACCGGCGTTTCGCTGGGCTCGGATGCGTTCTTCCCCTTCGGTGACAACATCGAGCGCGCCCGCCGTTCCGGCGTGACCGCCATCGTCCAGCCCGGCGGCTCCATCCGCGACCAGCAGGTCATCGACACCTGCAACAAGTACGACATCGCGATGGCTTTCTGCGGCATCCGGCTGTTCCATCACTGACCCTCTCAGGCGCTTCGCGCCAGCTCCCCCAAAGTGGGAGCCTTTGGCAGGACGATAGAGAGAATGCTGGACAGATAAGGCCCGATGTTCCGGAAGCTATTGGGCTCCGCTGCTTCGAAAAGCAGCAGCTTGCCTGAGCGGCAAGGCCCACATCTTTATGGCGGGTCGAACCCAGGCAGTCAGCAGGGCCAGAACCGACTCGCCAGTGCCTCCCACTTTGGGGGAGGTGGCATCGCGTGAGCGATGACGGAGAGGGGAGGATGTGGATGGAACACGAGAGTTTAGGAGATAGAATATGGCTAAAAAAATATTAGTCGTTGGCGGCGGCGGACGTGAGCACGCCATCATCAAGGCATTGAAGAAGAGCCCGGACTGCGGCGAGATCTGGTGCGCACCCGGCAACGGCGGCATCAGCTATGACGCCAAGTGCAAGAACATCAAGGCCACCGATGTGGACACCATGGTCGCCTTTGCGGCGGAGGAACAGTTCGATTACGTCGTCGTCGCGCAGGACGACCCGCTGGCTCTGGGCATGGTCGATGCGCTGGCGGCGGTCGGGATCCCGGCTTTCGGCCCGGACAAGGCAGCGGCCCGCATCGAGGCTTCCAAGGTCTTCTCCAAAGACCTGATGAAGAAATACGGCATCCCCACCGCCAGGTATGAGACGTTTGACGACCCGGCCAAGGTCATGGACTACATCCGGGCCGAGGGAAAGTACCCTGTCGTCATCAAGGCAGACGGTCTGGCTCTTGGCAAGGGTGTGCTCATCTGTGAGAACGAGCAGCAGGCCGCCGACGGCGTGAAGGAGATCATGCTGGACAAGAAGTTCGGCGCTTCCGGCAACCACGTCGTGGTCGAAGAGTTTCTCACCGGCCCGGAGGTCAGTGTGCTGAGCTTCACCGACGGCAAGGTGGTCAAGCCCATGGTGTCCAGCATGGACCACAAGCGGGCCAACGACCACGATACCGGCCTGAACACCGGCGGCATGGGCACTGTGGCCCCGAACCCCTACTACACCCCAGCCATCGCTGCCGAGTGCATGGAGAAGATCTTCCTGCCCACCATCCGGGCCATGAACGCCGAGGGCTGCCCTTTCAAGGGCTGCCTCTACTTCGGCCTCATGCTCACCCCGGACGGCCCGAAGGTCATCGAGTACAACTGCCGCTTCGGCGACCCGGAAACGCAGGTCGTGCTGCCGCTGCTGGAGAGCGACCTGCTGCAGATCATGACGGCCTGCACCAATGGTACGCTGGCCGACACCGAGGTCCGGTTCTCCGACGGTGCCGCCGCCTGTGTCATCCTGGCTTCCGGCGGCTATCCCGTCCAGTATGAAAAGGGCAAGCCCATCTCTGGCCTGACCAACGGCCAGCTGGCAGGGGAGGAGAACATCACCGTCTACCACTCCGGCACGGCCATCACCGAGGATGGCACCCTCGTCACCAACGGAGGCCGTGTGCTGGGCGTCACCGCTACGGCACCCCGGCTGACCGCCGCCGTCACCCAGGCTTATGCGGCAGCCGAGAAGATCTCCTTCGAAAAGCTGCACAAGCGGACGGATATCGGTCTGCGGGCACTGAAGGCGATCGCAGAAGGGTAAGCCCTCTCAGGCGCTTGCGCGCCAGCTCTCCCGGAGGGAGAGCCATTGGCATATCGGGCAGGTCTGCGCGTTGTCGCCGGTGGCTCTCATGCAGCGGGGCCCTGTCCCGATTGGCAGCAGTTGCTGACCTCTGTCGCGGAGCCCGAACGTTTGGGTTAAATAAAGCGTGATTCATCCAGCAGTTTCAAGACCGTCCTGCCAATGCCTCGCCCTTTGGGAGAGGTGGCAGCGCGCCAGCGCTGACGGAGAGGGTGAGTCACTGAAAGAGAGGATAAATTCCTATGGTATATCGTATCTATGTGGAAAAGAAACCCGGCTTCGACGTGGAAGCCGAGGGGCTGAAGAATGAACTGGTGTCGCTGCTGGGCGTGTCCGGCCTGACCGGCCTGCGCCTGCTCAACCGCTACGACGTGGAGGGCATCGACGAGGCACTGTTCCAGCAGTGCGCATCCACCGTGTTCAGCGAGCCGCCGGTGGATGACACCTACGACGCGCTGCCTCAGTTTGAGGGTGTGTCCTTTGCTGTGGAGTATCTGCCCGGCCAGTTCGACCAGCGCGCCGACTCGGCTGCCGAGTGCATCCAGCTCATCAGCCAGGGCGAGCGTCCGCTCGTCCGCTCGGCCCGCGTCTATCTGCTGCAGGGCAGTCTGACCGAGGCGCAGGTGGAGGAGATCAAGAAGTATGTCATCAACCCGGTGGAGGCCCGCGAGGCAAGCCTGGAAAAAAAGGATACCCTGAAGATGGAGTACCCCATCCCCAGCTCCGTGGCGGTGCTGGACGGCTTCAACGAGCTGGACGAAGAGGGCCTGAAGAAGTTCATCGAGGAAAAGGGTCTGGCCATGGATCTGGGCGATATCCGGTTCTGCCAGGACTATTTCCGCGGTGAACACCGGGATCCCACCATCACCGAGATCCGGATGATCGACACCTATTGGTCTGACCACTGCCGCCACACCACCTTCGGCACCATTCTGGACGATGTGCAGATCGACGATGCTGTGGTGCAGGAGGCCTTTGACCGCTACATGGCCATGCGCGAGGATCTGGGCCGCACTAAGAAGCCTCGCTGCATGATGGACCTGGCCACCATCGGTGCCAAGGAGCTGAAGAAGCAGGGCATCCTAAAGAACCTCGACGAGTCCGAGGAGATCAACGCCTGCACCGTCAAGATCAAGTGCGACGTCAACGGCAAGGATGAGGACTGGCTGTTCCTCTTTAAGAACGAAACCCACAACCACCCCACCGAGATCGAGCCGTTCGGCGGCGCAGCCACCT